>Ga0209582_1000326_pt1 | contig 36000 bp, 31 predicted proteins | sample KloWWTmetKNB5Kit_FD_187176 | JGI IMG/M metagenome (GOLD analysis project Ga0209582, IMG submission 187176) | Active sludge microbial communities from Klosterneuburg, Austria, studying microevolution and ecology of nitrifiers - Klosterneuburg... | ecosystem: Engineered > WWTP > Aerobic digester >...
TTTGCATGAACAGGAACACAATGAGCAGCGGCACGGTGGAAAGCGTTGCGCCAGTCATGATGAGATGCCAGTCGCTGCCCGCCTCGCCGCTGAAGAACGACAAGCCGACCGGCAGCGTCATGGTGATGCGTTTGCTGGTCACGATCAGCGGCCACAAAAAGGCGTTCCAGTTGCCAAGAAAGTTAAAAATGCTGATGGCCGCCACGGCTGGCTTGACCAGCGGCCAGGCGATGCGCGTAAAAATGCCAAACTCATTCATCCCGTCAATCCGCGCCGCGTCCAGCAATTCATCCGGCACGCCATAAAACGATTGGCGCATCATAAACACGCCGGTGGCGGTGATGAGGCCCGGAAAGACGATGCCCAGCAGGGTGTCTTGCAGTTTTGCGCCGGTCGCCATGATGAACCACGGGATGACCAGCATCTCGGTGGGCACCATCAGCGAGGCGAGAATGAGCAAAAAGAAAACCCGTTTGAGCGGAAAATTGAATTTGGCGAACACATAGCCAGCCAGGCTGTCAAAAAAAGCCACGCTGATGGTGCTTGCCGCGGCGGCCAGCAAACTGTTCACATACCAGGTGGGGAACAGCGTGCGCGTGAGCACGGTTTGATAATTTTCCAGCGTGGGGTTGGCCGGGAAAAATTGCGGCTTCAAAATTTCGCTGGCGGTTTTCATGGATGTGGCGATCATCCAGAAAAACGGCACCAACATGCCAATAGCCCCAATGGACAGCAAGATATACGCCATCACATTCGCCATCTTTGGGCGCGGGCGCGCGGGGGCGGGCGCGTTATGCGCGAGGTCGGTTGCGATTGTTGCCATCAGTATTCAAACCTCCGCTGCAAGAATTTCATCTGCACCAGCGTAATCAGCATGATGACAAAGAAAAGGACAACTGTGAGCGCGGCGGCATAGCCCATGTTTTGACTGCCAAACCCCTCGCGATAAACCCGCAGCACAACGGTGGTGGTGCTGTTCAGCGGGCCGCCATCGCCTTGCCGCGTCAGGTTGATCACCTCGGTGAACATGCGCAAAAACGCGATTGTTTGCAGCACCGCCAAATAAACAATGGTGGGGTTTAGCAGCGGCACGGTGATGTGACGAAAAATATCCCAGCGGCTCGCGCCGTCCACCCGCGCGGCCTCATAAAACGTTTCTGGGATGGCTTGCAGACCAGCCAAAAAAATGATGATGGCGAAGCCCAGCCCCTGCCACACCACCACCGCCGTCACGCTTGGCAGCGACTGGTTGATGTCGAGCAGGAATCGCTGCGAGGGCAGCCCAAACAACCCCAAAACCAAATTGAGAAATCCGAAATCGGGCATGTATAACGCGCGCCACACCCACGCCACCGCCACCGCGCTGGTGACAAACGGGATGAAGTAGATCACCCGGAAAATGGTGCGGAAACGGGTGATGGAATTGAGCAGGAGCGCGATCCCCAGCGCCAGCACAAGCTGGATGGGCGTGCCAATGAGCACATACTTGAACGTGTTTTCAAACGCTTTGCGGGTGGGATGGGTTGGATCGCCGATATCTTTAAAGACCTTGGCGAAGTTTTCCAAACCCACATACGGCTTCACTTCTGCCAGCGGGTTAAATGCGCGCAGGCTCACATCAAATGAGAAAAGCGTTGGCGCAAACCGAATGAACAGGAAGAAAGCCAGCGGGATGAGCAGAAAGGCATACGCCCAGATCACGCGGCGGGTGTTGAGAGACATTGTGTTTTTAAGCGCCCGGAGCGCGGCCCAACAAGTTGGGCAAACCGCTCCGGGCGCTGGTGGCAAACTACTTGTTCTTCGCCCAGAACTCATCGTATAGAGCCTGGTCTTTTTTAACCGCGTCGGCCAGCGCCGCGCACGGCTCGGCGTTTTGCAGCCGGACGGCGTCGAAGGCGTCAATCAGGTTCTTGCGCTGCTTGGTCTCATCTACAAAGAAGGTGGCGTAGCTGTAGCCCATGGCTTTGGCAAACGCGCCCAGTTTGGGGTCGCTTTGCAGGGTTGGGTCTGCGGCGGCGGTGAGCTGCGCGGGCAGCTCGCCGGTGGTCTTTACCCACAACGTGCCAGCGGCCGGCGAGGTGATGAACTTGAGGAACTTGACCGCAGCCTCAAGCCGCCTGGGGTCGGCGGCGCCTTTCTTGGTGATGCCATGTGTCCAGAATGAGCCGAAGTTGGCGTTAATGCCATCTTTGGTGGGCAGGGTGGCCACGCCAAAGTTCAGGTCTTTGGCCTTGGCGAGGGCGCCCAGACGGAAGGAGCCATCAATGTGCAAGGCCAGCTTGCCGTTGGTGAAGGCGGTCGTCGCGCCATCAAACAGGTCGTTGCTGCCGGTCTTGTAGTCGGTCTCAAACTTTGTCAGCCATTTCCAGGCATTGCAGGCGGTGGCGCTGCCATAATTCAACGTCTTGTTGTCTGCGCTGAAGGGAATCTGGCCGAACTGGCGGGTCAGGATTTCGCGGAACCACTGGTGGGCCTGGCCGTTCATCTCTACCGCAAAGCCTTCCTGGGTGATCTTGCCGCCCTCGGTCTTGGTCAGCTTTTTGGCGTAATCCACAAACTCGTCCAAAGTGGCGGGTGGCTTTTCGGGGTCAAGACCGGCGGCTTTGAACATGTCTTTGTTCCAGAACAGCGCCAGCGAGCGCACAGCGGTGGGCAGCGCCCAATACTTGCCCTGAAATTTTGTGCCCTGCACCATGGAGGTGAAGTTCTTCTCAATGTCGGCGGGCGGGAAGTCTTTTTCTGGCAGCGGCACCAGGTAACCGGCGTTTACCCAGCTTGGCACCCAGCCGTTGAACATGGTCGCCACATCTGGCCCAACGCCAGCGGGCGCAGAGGCGGCAATCTTGTCCAGGAAGTTGTCATATGGAATCTCGGAGTTGTGCACAACTTTAATTCCGGGGTTCTGCGCCTCGAACTGCTTGATCAGCTCGTTCATGGCGTCTATGCGCGCCTGAAAGTTGTATTGCCAATATTCAATGGTCACCACATCGCCAGCGGCAGGCGCGGCGGTGGCGGCGGGTTTGGGGGCATCTGTGGCTTTGGCGGCGGGCGCAGCGGTTGGCGCGGCGGGCGCCCCTCCACACGCAGATGCCACAAACAGGCTGGCGAGGGCCATTAGACCAATTTTGCGAAATTTCATCTCTTTTCTCCTTTTTGTGTAAAAACCATCCTAAAAAGTGTGATGCGATGCGCCCGTTGAGCGGAGTGGAACATCTCGCGCTCATGGTGACAGGCTTGCGTTTATTTTTTTAGGATGACTTTTAAGAAAACCGGTGTGAGTTGCGAACGCACAAGCCAGACGGGGCTTGCGCAAATTGCCCTTTAAACATGCGAACCTGAATTTAGCATCCAATTTTAGATTTTTAGCAGGCGTTTTGCGTTGCCGCCAAAGATGGCTTCCAATGTGCTGTGCGGCACGTTCATCTCGCACAGGTCGCGCCACTGGTCTTGCAGGTAGCGGTATGAAAACCCGCGCGGGAACCAGCTTGAATCTGTGCCGAACAAAATGCGGCTCGGCCCAATCGTTTCCAGATACTTGCGAAACAAGCCCTTCACCGTCTCATCACCCTGCACCCACTTGACCCACTGGTTGCTGCCGCTGGTGTCTATGCACACATTGCCGCACGCCCAGCACAGCATAAGCGCATCGGTGATGTAGCCGCAGCCAAAGTGCGGCACCACAAACGTGACATCTGGGAAGAGTTTTGCCACATCGTGCAGCGCCATTGGGTTCATGTTGATGTGGTTGGCGATGCCGCCGCCGCTGCCCAAAATGCCAAAGTGAATCAGCACGGGTATTTCCAGTTGGGCGCACATTTCCCAAAATGGGTAAAGCGCCGGGTCGGTGATGGGGCGGCTGAGCCACGGGCCGATGGTTTTGAAGGCGCGGAAGCCGTATTGCTTTACGCAACGCTCCAGCTCGGCGGGGGCATCGGGCGCAAACGGATCATGGTGCGCCATGCCGATAAAACGGTCGGGATACATGGCGCACACTTTGCCCAGCGTGTCGTTGCCCATGCCGGTGACCCACACAATTTTGCTTATGCCGTATTTATCCAGCTCGGCCACCCAGCGGTGCGCCAGTTGTTCTGGGGTTTGCGGCTCGCGTTCTGGCACTGGCATATCCCACGCCTCGCGCCAATCGCGGTTGTAATTCATGGAGAATTCACGGGCGATCTTTTGGCGTTTTTCGCTCAAGTTGGCGTAGGCGGGTGCGTGATTCTTAAGCCAGTCGGGCATGATTTGCCCAAAGTGAGAATGAAAGTCAATGACTTCTAACTCGTGGAACATGTAAGAAGTATAGAACAGATAACGCAAAATGCAAAGCGCAAAATAAAAGACGCAAATTTGTTCATCTTTTGCTTTGTGTTCTAAATTTTTGTTTCAGCGCATCGCCCATGGTTTTTTGCAAGATGGGATGGCCGATCTGGCGCAACGCGTGGCGCTAGCTGAAATTTCCCTCAAAACGCCGCTTTGCAACGGGTCACCCGGCAATAGCCTGCGGTAGAGTTAGCGCCTGCCTATTCTGGCGGGCAGATGTAACGTTTGCCAGATAAAATCATCATACAAGATACACACGAGACTGGTTGGTGGCCTTAATCGGCGACCAATAACAAATAACTAATAACCAATAAAAAAGGTAAAACCATGGCAAAACCATTTGAAGTAAAAGACGATACGTTTGCAAAGGATGTGGAAGGCTCCAAGGGGCTGGTGTTGGTGGATTTTTGGGCCACCTGGTGCGGCCCGTGCCGCATGATCGCCCCCGTGTTGGAGCAGGTGGCCGATGAGAATGATGGCAAGCTGCGCATTGGCAAGCTGGATGTGGATCACAACGGCCAGACCGCGATGAAGTTTGGCGTGCAAAGCATCCCCACCATGATCCTGTTCAAAGATGGCAAGGCGATTGAGCGACTGGTGGGTTACATGCCCAAAGAGCGCCTGATGGCCCGCATCAAGCCCCATCTGAACTAAGCACAAAAACTTTCAGAATTCTAAATTCGGAATTCAGAATTCTTACTTTCTAACATGGCAGAAAAACAACACACTTCCATGAAGTGGCGCGAACGCATGACGTTTGACGGCACAACAACCGATGGACACATCGTGACGGTGGACGCGGCGGCTGGGCACGGTGGCGATGGCCGCGGGCCAAAGCCAATTGAGCTGCTGCTCACCGCGCTGGCGGGCTGCACCGGCATGGATGTCATCTCGGTTTTGCAAAAAAAGCGCGAGCCGGTGGAAGGTCTGGAGGTGTTCGTGGAGGGCCAGCGCGCCACCGATCACCCCATGATTTACACCGACATTGAGATTGTGTATCGCGTAACGGGCAACGTAAACCCGGCTTCGCTGGAGCGGGCGATTGAACTTTCGCGCACAAAGTATTGCGGCGTGCAGGCCATGCTGGGCAAGGCCGCAAATATCACCGACCGCTACGAGATTCTCCCTTCGGCACAAAGCTGATTGCAGATTGCAGGGCCAAACGCGGGGCGCAGAATTTTTTTGCGCCCCGCGTTTTTATTTTTCACCGGGTAGAGACGCAAAATCGTGCATCTCTACTGCGTTATCGCGCAAATCGTAACGGCGCAAAATGTTGCGCCGCTGTCATTCGCATAACGCATATACTTGACGCATTGAAAACGACGAGCCTGATGGCTGACGCGGCAAAGGTTGTTTGGCTTATGCGCCGCCGGGTGGGTATCATTGGGCAACACGGAGAAACAGATGAACAAAAAACAAATCGCGCTGGTGCAAAGCACGTTCAAACAACTTGAACCCATTGCCACCGATACCGGCGAACTGCTATATCAAAAACTGTTCGAGATTGATCCTTCCCTCAAGCCGCTGTTCAAAAGCGATATCAAAAATCAGGCGCAAATGCTGATGACCGCGATTGGTTTGGCGGTGAAGGGCCTGGACAACCCGGAAAGCGTGGAGAAAGCCGTGAAGCCGCTTGGGAAGCGCCACACCGGCTACGGCGTTGCGCCAAAAGATTACAACGCTTTTAGCGCCGCCCTGCTTTGGGCGTTGGAGCAATCGCTGGGCGATTCGTTTACCGAAGAAGCGAAGGACGCCTGGGTTGAAGCATTTGGCGCGCTTGCCAAACAGATGAAAACCGCGACCAAGTAAAAAAAACGAGCAGGTCTGATCGCGCCCCAACAACTTGGCGCGGCGATCAGACCTCATCTATTCCGAGTAATTTGTTAAAAGTGTTGATTGAGGCCGCTTCCTGCTCAAAAATACGTTTTTGCCAGATTTTTTGCATAACTTCGTCCGGATATATCTGCGTTCCACCGGCAACGTCGACATAACCCGCAAGCGGGTTTTCTAAACGACTAGTCGCCGGATTTATCCGGTGGCGGCAACCAGCGCACATCGCGTCAGAGTGAATTACTCGGAATGGATAGGTCAGACCTGCCAACTTGTGCGCCCCACTTTTTGCAACTCAGTTGGCGCGTTCTGTTTCGCCGCTCCCCACACCGCGGGTCGCAATCATCCAAATGATTGCAAAAATGAACATGAGACCCACGCCGGTGAACACGGCAAACTCTGGGTAAGCCAGCGTTGCCACCGCGCCCAGCAACAAATTAGAAAATGAGTTGATAAGCTGGATGATGACGCCATCCAGCGCCAGCACACGACCGCGCAATTCATCGGGGGTGCTGCGCTGCACGGCGATGCTGCTGAAGGTCCACAAAGACGCGCCGCCAACGTGACCAATCAGCACGCCCAGCACACCCAGCAGCGGCGTGGTGCTAAGCCCAAACAAAAAGTAACCGCCCCCCGCGACCAAAAGCGCCACGCGCAAAATTTTCATCATTCGCGCGTTGGTCAGGTTGGTCATGAGCGAGGTGATGAGAAACGGCCCAATAAACGCGCCCACGCCGCGCCCCGCGTAAAGCCAGCTTGTGCCAATATCGCCCACTTTGTAAATGTAGAGCGCATACACGCCATACAGCCCCACCGCCCCCAGCGCAAACCCCCAGGGCGCCTTGGCCAGCACAAATGAGCGCACCGTTTTGTTGACCTTGAGGTAGCGAAACCCCTCGGTCAGGGCGCGGATGGCCCCGCTGCCAGACAGCGAACGGCGGCCTTCTGAGGCGTGAAAATTTCCTTTTACCCGCCAAATAAAAAAGGCCGCCCACAAAAATGATACGGAATTGAGAATGAAAGAGGCAGACCGGCCCAAAACCTGCGCCGCCACGCCGCCCACCATGGCCCCAACAAACAACATGCTGGCAAACGTGCTTTGGCCGAGGGCGTTGGCAATGGGCAACTCTTCTTTGCTCACAAGATTTGGCAGCGCCGCAGAAAACGCCGGCTGAAAGAACGACGCGCCAATGGACAAGCCAATCGTGGCCGCATACGCCATCCACACCTGTTCTGGCGAGCGCACAAACAAATACACCAGCGCGATGGCCGCCTGGGCCAGACAAGTGAACACCATGATCTTTTTGCGGTCAAAATGATCGGCAATCACCCCGCTGATGAACAACCCGGCCAGCGCGGCGGGCAAAATTTGAGTGACGATGAGCAGGCTGGTGCTGCCCGGCACTTTTGTCAAATCTAGCAGCAACCCCAGCACGGCCACCGTGTTAAACCAATCGCCCAACTGAGAGACCATCTGGCCGATCCAAATGTTGCGCATGTTGGCGTTGCGCGATAACAAAACACGATACCCCGCAAACCCGCGCGGCAGTGGCAGAGAATCAGCAGATGAGGACATGCGGCAATTGTAAATCTGACAAGATGACGGGGCGGTTCAAGCCGCCGCGTCACCTTGTCATTCTCACGGGCCAGCGCTTGCCAGCGCAAAGTTATCCGCATCCAGCCAGGTTTGCGCCACCCGCTGAATATCGGCCTGAGTGATGGCGTTCACCGCATCGGGGTAGCCCAGCAAATAATCCAACCCCAGGTTGTAGCGCACCATGTTCACAATTTGCCCGGCAATGCCCTCGTTGGTTTCCATTGCCAGCGGCAGCGAGCCAATGAAGTAACTTTTGTTATCGGCCAGCTCGCGCGGGGTGACTTTTTTATCTTGAATGCGGCGAATTTCCGCGCGGGCGATCTCAATCACCCGCGCAACCGTGCCCGGGTGCGTGCCCGCGCTCAGCGTCCACGCGCCGCCGGGCACCGGCCCGCCCGCAAAGGACGAGCCGATGGAATACACCAGCCCTTCCTCTTTGCGCACGCTCGCGCCCAGCCGGCCATACATCCCAAATTCACCAAAAATGCTGTTCATAATCACGCACGCCCGCCAATCGGGGTCGTTGCGGGCTGGGCCGGGCAGCCCCATGATGACATTGGCCTGCATTTTGCCCGGCATGGTCACGCGCTTTGTGGGCTGGCCTTGCACTTTGGGGGTGATGGGAAACGCGGCGCGCGTTGGCCGTTCGTTGCGCCATCCGCCCAGAGCCGCCGCAACCCGCTCAAACGCCTCGGCGGCCTTTACCGCGCCAACCACCACCAAAGACATGCCTTGCGGCGAATAAAATTTGCGGTGAAAATCCATCGCGTCTTTGCGGGTGATGGCGCGCACGCTGGCCGTGTAGCCTTCTTCGTCGCGCCGGTAGGGGTGGCCTTCTGGGTAGCACATTTCGTTAAACGCCAGCCCGCACATGGCGCTCGTGCTGTTTTGGCGTTCTTCCAGGGCGCTCAGCCATTCGGCGCGTTCTTTTTCCAGTTGCGCCCTGGGGAAGGTGGGCCGCATCAACATTTCGCCCAGCAGTTCCAGCATCAGCGGCATGTCCTCGCTCAAGCTTTTGGCGTAAAAGCCGCTGGTGTGCATGGCGCTGGAAACACCCACCCCCGCGCCAATGGATTCTGGCAGTTCAAACAATTTCTCGTAGCTGTATTTTTGCGTCCCGCGCGAGAGGCAATCGGCCACAAAGCCAGCCAGCCCAGCCCGTTCCGGGGCTTCATCTCTTGCGCCAACCTGCAAAATCCCGCTCATCACCACCGCCGGGCTGGCAAAATTTTCATACGCATACACCCGTATGCCGTTATCCAGCGTGGTTTGCGCCACATTGCCAGAGTGGGGCAGGGAAGGCATCACAGATTTACGTTTTGGTTTAGTCATATTGAGTTGCGAAGCACGAATTCTGCATTCATGATTGAGAATTCTTGTTGGCGCGATACACCCCCACCGTGGCGTTGTCTCTGGTCAGGTAAAGATTTGCCACGCGGCGCACCTCATCCGGCGTGACACGGCTCAAGTTGTCCACGTATTGCAAAAACCAGTCGTAATCGGCGAACATCTCGGCAAAGCCCATCCAAAACGCGTGCGGTGTCACGCCCTCGGTGGCAAAGGCAAACTGGGCGCGGGTTTGTTTGATTGCTTTGTCCAGCTCGCCCTGGCTCAAGCCCTCTTTTTGCACACGCTCAATCTCGCGCCACAACACCCGCTCGGCGTCCTCAATTTTCTTGCCGCTTTGCGCGCTGGCAAACAGCTCATACAAATAGGGGTCAATCGTGGGTGTCACGCCGCCGCCAATGTCCGAGGCCAGACCTGTATCTACCAGCGCCCGGCTGAGGCGGGAGCTGCGGTTGCTGGTGCCGCCGCCAAAAAACGCCAGCCCGCTCGCGCCGCACAAAACCGAATCCAGCGCGACCAGCGCAAAATAATCTGGGTGAGTGGTGGCGGGCGCATGAAACGCCATCAGCAAATAATCGGTCAGCCCTTCGCCCCGCACGGTAATGCGGCGTTCGCCTTTTTGGGGCGGCTCTGGCGGGGTGGATGGGGCGCTGGCGGGCAGCGGCTTCTTCCGGGCAGATGGCTTTATGCCGCCAAATTCTTTCTCAATCTTGGCCAGCATTTCGCGCGTGTCAAAATCGCCAGCCGCGCACAAAATGGCGTTGTCTGGGGTGTAAAAATGGCGGTAATGCGCGTACAGGTCATCGCGGGTGATGCGCTCCAAATCCGCCTGATGCCCAATCACCATGTGGCCGTATGGGTGAACCCGAAAAGCCGCGGCGGCCACTTCCTCGGCCAGCCGAAAAGTGGGGCTGTTCTCGCCGCCCTGCCGCTCGTTGATGATGACCGTGCGCTCGCTTTTGACCTCTTTCGGGTCGAACTTGCTGTTCGCCATCCGGTCGGCTTCCATTTTTAGCACAAGGTCAATTTGGCTGGATGGAACGGTGGCGTAATACGTCGTGAAGTCAATCCAGGTAAAGGCATTGCGCGAGCCGCCCTCGCGCGAGATCAGGCGATCCTGCTCGTCTTCGCTAAACGCGGGTGTGCCTTTGAACATCATGTGCTCCACCCAGTGCGAAATGCCGGTGATGCCCACATGCTCATTGCGCGAACCCACTTTGTAATAAATCGCAATTGAGGCTAACGGCGCGGTGTGCATTTCTTTCAACATCACCCGCAGGCCGTTGGGCAGTGTTTTTGTTTTTATCATAAAAGAGTGGCTCAGGATAGCAGATTAAAACCGGGCTTGCCCAAGTTCCTAAATTTCCATAAAATTTCCTGCCCCCAACCGGCGTTTTTGCGCAAACCCGTTTTGGCCAAATGCTCTATACTCAGGCGCTCATGTCCCAACCCGCTTCTTCTTCGTCTAAACCGCCGCGATTCGCCGCCTTGCAATACCGCGATTTCTCTCTGCTTTGGGGCGCGCAACTGATCTCCATCATTGGCACACAAATGCAAAACATTGCGGTGAACTGGCATGTGGCCGATGTTCTGCGCGGGCAAACCTATGCCACAACCTTGTTTGGGCAGCCCGTGACGCTTGACGCGCAGGCTTTGGGGCTGGGCGCGGTTGGGCTGGTGCGTTTTGTGCCCATTTTGTTTTTTGCCTTGCTGGGCGGCGCGCTGGCCGATACGCACGACCGCCGCAAGATTTTCCTCATCAGCCAAATTGCGGCCACCGTGCTGGCGGGCGTTTTGTGTCTGGTCACGCTCGCCAAAAACGATTCGCTGCCCGTCATTTATCTCATCATCGCCATCAGCTCTGGCGCAGTGGCGCTGGGCAACCCCTCGCGGCAGGCGCTCATCCCAAATCTTGTGCCGCGCCAGCATCTCACCAACGCGCTCAGCCTGGGAACCATGTCTATGAATTTGGGGACGGTGCTGGGGCCGGCGTTGGGCGGCCTGATCATCAAACAGGCCAGCGTGGCGTGGGTGTATGGCCTCAACGCCATCAGCTTTGTGGGCGTTATTTTTGCGCTGGCGGTGATGACATACCGCGCCGCGCCAAGAACCGGCGCGTCCAACATCAGCGTGCGCGCCATTGCCGAGGGCTTCCGGTTTGTGCGCCACTCGCCCATGATTCTGAGCACGATGATTCTGGACTTTTTGGCGACATTCTTCTCATCCGCACAAACCATGCTGCCCATCGTGGCCAGCCAAATCCTAAAATTAAACGCCGATGGCTATGGCTTGCTGGCGACCGGCCAGGCGGTGGGGTCGTTGCTGGCGAGCGGCACGCTGGCCCTGCGCCGCAACATTCGCAGGCAGGGGCTGGTGCTGCTCGCGTCGGTGTGCGTGTATGGGCTGGCAACCGCCGCGTTTGGCATGAGCACATCGTTCATCGTGTCCTACATCGCCTATGCGCTCACCGGCGCGTCCGATGCCGTCTCAACCGTCATTCGCAACACGGTTCGCCAGTTGATGACGCCCGACGAGATCCGCGGGCGCATGACCGGGGTGAACATGCTGTTTTTCATGGGCGGCCCGCAGCTTGGCGAGCTTGAGGCCGGGGCGGTGGCCGCGCCGTTTGGCGTGCCATTCTCCATCATCAGCGGCGGCATCGCCACCGTGCTCATCACCCTTTTGGTCGCGGCAAAATACCCGCTTTTGCGCCATTTTGATGGGGTGGGCGAAGGCGACAAACATGCGGCTCGGCCAGAGATAAAACCAGCCTAGCGCAACCCGCGCGAGGCGTAATCAACTGGGCAGGCGCACCATTTCTTCAATGCGTTTGCGTACGTCCATCAACTCAATCGCATATTGCTCCAGCGCCAGTTCATCTGGTGTTTGGGGTTTGTATTTTTCCACCGGCGTGGGGTTGCCCTCGGCATCCAGCGCCACAAACACAATGATGGAGTGCGTTTTTTCTTCCAACTGCCGAGATTGCGGCGTGCCAGATGAAACCTTGAGCATGATGTGCATGCTGGTGCGCCCGGTGTAAATGAGTTGCGCGTGCGTCTCCACCAAATGCCCCACCAAAACCGGGTGCATAAACCGGATGCCGCTCACGTAAATGGTGACGCACGGGCCGCCGCACCATGCCGCGGCGCAGGCGTAGGCCGCCTCATCCATCCACTTCATCACCGCGCCGCCGTGTACTTTGCCGTAAATGTTGAGGTCGTTTGTGCCCGCCAGAAAACGCAGTGTCACTTCGGTTCTTGTTCTAGACATGGTTGCTTTATCCGCAAGATACTAACATTACCCGACCTGCGGCCCAGACAAAAATCGGAAGATTTTCACTTTTTATCTCTCGCAAAGGCGCAAAGCCGCAATATTTTGGCCTTTTCTTTGCGACTTTGCGAGAGATTTTTTAGACAAGGGAGCAAGTCGCGTTAACATTATTTGGCGAATCTGGCGGCAAGGTGAGCCATCGCAGAATTGGGGCAAACGCAAAGGCCGGACACTTAAACTCGTGTCCGGCCTTTGCGTTCTTACAAAACGCGGTAAAACTATTTGGCTTTGTAATCTGTGAGCGAAGTGAGCACGAAGCCAGCTTTGCCGCCAAAGTCTATGCGCAGCCAGCCGGTGTTGGTGATGCCGGTCACTTTCATCGTCTCTCCGGCGGCCACTTTGCCAAGAATGCCAAAGCCCGTGCCCGCGCCGCTGCGCACGCGCAGGTTGCCACCGCTCTTGTTCATGGCGGTTCCAGTCACATCGGTCACTTTGTAGGTGATTTTGGTTGTGCTGGTGGTGGATGGGGCCGGGGTTGTGCTTGTGCTGGCCTTGGGCAGAACGCCCTTGAGCAGCAACGCTTCCTCGGCGGTGGGCGCGCGCTTGGCTGGGTCGGCAATGTTGCCCACGTTGGCGTTCTTCACATACTTGGCCTCTGGCAGGCCCGGTGTGATGGAGCGCGATGTGCCGGTCTCAATCAAGCCGTTGCCTTTGCAAATGCCAGCCGCGTTGGATGAGGGCAAAACCTCGAAGCAGCTCTCATCCATGTAGGCATCGTTGTGCTGAACGGGCAGCGAGGCGGTGGTTTGAGCGAACACCAAAACTTCGGTGTTCAAGGCCGTGCCATCCACCGAGAGCTGCGCCCACTTGTCATACGGCTGCGCCCAGTCCGAGCAGGTGAGCAGCGGCGATGTCATATCGCGCGGGCCGCCGCCTTGCATGATGCACAAACGCACGAGCAGGTTGCCATCATTGGAAGAGCGCACCGGCTGCGCGTCATCTTGCGAAGACCACAACTGTATGTAGCTGGTAAAGCGGATGGGGCGTCCGGGTGGCAGGTCTTTGACCACCTGCATTACGCCAGAAGCCTTGTTAAGCGCAAAATAGTTGAACCAGCGGTCAGAACCGCTGCCGCTCTTCACGCGATCTGGATACTGGCTGGCAAACGGCGGGCGAAATTCCGGGGTGCGGTAATTCTGATCGCGCAGGTCTGTGCCGGGGGGTGGCTCCATCCAAAATGGCACCCAGTTCCATGTCACGTTGATCTCGCCGCGACCCGCGAAATATGCGCCGGGGTGCTCATGGCCGGGGTTGGTGAGCAGGTTTACCCCAACCGGGACAACCGCCGGGTTAGCCTGCGGGCCGCTGGCCGCAAATGCAGCTTGCGCGGGGGCAGCCAGAAGAATACAGGCCGTCAGGCTCGCGATTTTTGTGATATTTGTTTTCATAAACCTCAAATCCAGAATGTCCAATTTTTTTACTTTGCGTTGTCAGACACGCACACACAGAAGTAGCATTCTACCCAATGGTTTTTGACGTCTGTTTTTGGAGAGGGGATTATTTATAAGTTTTTTATGCCCGTCGCCGCGCGAAAAATTTCAGCGCGCGCTGGATGAGCCAGCGCACCGCAAGAATCTGGCTAAAAAAGGCGGTCAGTATAATCACGCAGGATATTCAACACATTAAAAGGACTAGAGAGGTAGCATGAAAAGTTTTACAACTGCCGCAAAAAGCGCGGCAGTCTTTGCAGTCATTGCCGTGATGTCGGCTTGTACCGCGGCCCCGGCTGCGTCTCCTACCGCAGCGCCAGCTGCTGCGGCCACGGCTGTTGGCACCGCCAAGCCAGCTGTCACCGCGCCAAAGCCCACAGATTCTGTGGTTGACCCGCTAAAAGGCCGACCAATGGCGCAGCTTTCTGCGCAAGAGCGCGGCGCCATCGCCACCCAGCAGCCGCCGGTGACGATTGACATCACAAAGAAATACCTGGCGACCATCCAAACCGCCAAGGGCAACATTATTGTGGAGTTGGACCCCACCGCCGCCCCGCAAACGGTAAATAACTTCATTTATTTGGCGAGCAACGGTTTTTATGATGGATTGACATTCCATCGCGTGGAACCCGGCTTTGTCATTCAAGGTGGAGACCCGGCGGGCAATGGCACAGGCGGCCCCGGCTATGGCGTCCCGCCAGAGATCAAGCTGAAGCATGTGGATGGCGCCATCGCCATGGCGCGGCGTAGCGGCCCGGCCGCCAGCACGCCCAGCAGCGGCAGCCAGTTCTACATCACATTGGGCGCTCAGCCCAATCTGGATGACCAGTACACCGTGTTCGGTCATGTGGTCAGCGGGTTGGATGTGGCCGGCAAGATTGCCATTGGCGACAAGATCACCCGAATTGACGTGGTTGAAGGCAGCGCAGCGGCTATTTCTGCCGCGCCGGGTGGGGCGGCAAAGCCAGTGGTCACGGCTGGCCCAACGGCCATCCCCCTGCCCACCGCCACGCCTGTGCCTGCCACCTGCTCGCCAATCACAGACACGTTCGCCATCTCTGACCCGCTGCTAAACGTGGTAAAAGATGACCATGTTCTTGGCGCAAGCGACAAGGCCACCACGCTGGTGGAATATGGCGATTTGGAATGCCCGGCCTGCGGCAGCCTTTACCCGGTGCTGCACGGAACATACACTGCCATCAGCGATACGGCCAAGCTGGTGTTCCGCCACTACCCGCTCACCGAGATTCACCCGCGCGCCATGCTCGGCTCAATGGCGCTTGAGTCGGCTGGGACGCAGGGCAAGTTCTGGGAAATGATGGACACCCTGTATACCAAGCAGGCGGAGTGGGCCACGATTGCCATCACCGATGGGGTGAAACTGACCGACACGCTGAAGACTTACGCCAAAAACCTGGGGCTGGATGTAGCCAAGTTTGAGGCCGGTTTGTCGTCTGCAGACAACCTGGCGCGCATTCAGCGCGACATGAAATCGGGTGATGCGCTCAAGATCAATTCCACGCCATCTCTGTTTATTGATGGCCGCGCCCTGAACCCCGCCGCGCTGGCGAACGAGGCGTTCTTTGATCAATATGAATCGTATTACAAGGCGCGCCAGGGTTATGCGGCATACATGGCAACGAACCCGCTGCGCGTGAAAGGCCCGGAGCAAGTGACCGACAAAAGCGCCATCTACCAAATGACGCTGAAGACCAGCAAGGGCGATGTGGTGTTGGAACTTGACCCCAAACTCGCGCCGGTCAACGTTAACTCAATGGTGTTTTTGGCGCAGAAGGGATATTTCAAGAATGTTCCGCTGGAGCTGAATGACGCCACGGTTGGTGCGACGTTGTTCCTGGATCCCAGCGGCACGGGCACGGCTTCGCCGGGTTACGATTGCAGCTCCGAGGCTGCGCCAGCGGGCGCGTTTGACCAGGCTGGTGTTGTGGCGCTGTATGGCGATGGCGAGCGCACGGGCAGCCAATTTGTCATCACCTATACGCCTACCCAGCAGTTCGAAGGTCAGTTCACGGTCATTGGCAAAGTGGTGAGCGGTCTGGACACGCTCAAGAATCTGGTTCCCCGCCAGAACGAAGCTAACGCCGCCGCAGACAAGATTGACTCGGTGACGGTTTCTAAGAAGTAGATTGAACTCTGAACTCTGAATGCTGAATGTCATTTCTACATTCAGCATTCAGAGTTCTGGCTTCCCCATGTTTGCCCACACCATCAAAGTGCGCTTCCGCGATCTGGATGCGCTGAATCACGTGAACAACGTGGTATATCTCACTTATCTGGAAGAAACGCGCATCGCCATGATGGATGCGCTTGGCATTTCGGAGATGATGACCCGCGAGCGCGGCTGGATTTTGGCCCGCAGCGAGATTGATTACCGGTTTCCCGCCATTCACAAAGACATCCTCATTGTTGAAATTTGGCCGGGTGAGGTGCGGAACAGCTCGTTTGATTTGCATTACCGCATTCGCCGCGAGCCGGATGGCAAGTTGATTGCCGAGGCCAAGAGCGTGCAGGTGTGCTACGACTACGTTCACAACCGTTCGGCGCACATCCCAGCAGAATGGCGCAAACGGTTGAGCGCGGAATACCCCCGGCAGGACTTGAACCCACAACACTCGCCTTAGGACGGCGATGTTCTATCCATTTGAACTACGGGGGCGTATTTAATTCAGGCCATTGTATCAAGCCTGCGCCATGCAAGAAACGCTCCGAGGCTGAAGGCTCACTTCACCCACGCCAGCGCCACAAGATCCACGTAAATATCGGCTTTGCGCGGCAAAAGCGGGGTCTCCGTCACATCGCCCAGCGCGCTTACCCATTTGTCGCTGATCTCGCTGAGCGCGACGCGATACTCATCGCTCAACTCTTTCAACTGTGTGTTTAACCGCGCGATGGCCTGCTCACTCTCGCGCACATCCCATTCGGCCTGCTTGGACATGCGATTTTTGCTGGCCCCCCGCGCCACCGAGGTGCGCGAGCGCTGGCCGATGACGAAGTTGAACACGCTCTCCACATTGGTCAGCAATTCTTCGCGTTTGCGCTCGTTCAAATCTGCGCGATCCATTTTTAATTCCTGATGCTCTGCCGCCAGTTTGTTTTGCAGCATCTCCATGCGCCGCTCAAACTTCTCGCGTATTTTGAGCGCCTCAACATCACGGCGCTCCTTTGCCACCGGCTCGCAGCGCTGCCTAAAATCCAACGTGGTCTCATCGGGCAGAGAATACATCTTGAGCGTGGCGTTGAACAACACCCGCGTTTGCGCCGAGCGATACACATGCTCCACCAGAGCGCGTTCGGCCTGCTTCATCCAGCGCGAATCCAAACCCTGCGGCAATGCGCCAAACTGAATGCCAGCCTCTGGTTGCGTGGAAATTTGCGCCGGAGAAAAATCTGGCACAACGCGGGCGGCGTCAAAATCTGGCGCGCCAAACAGCCCGCTCAGCGGCAGCACAAACGCAAACCGGCGGTTCAGGTTGGTGCGGCTGGCGCGATCCACCACGCGCACGCTGGCGCTGGCCAGCAAATGCGGGCGGTATTCGGTTGCGCCGCTGGCAGATGAGGCCGCGCCGTTCAAAAACACCTCGCGCACATCCGGCGGCAGGGCGGGGCGGGCGGTCATCGCTTGGGGGATGGGTCTGGCGATGGCGTTGGCGTCGTTTGCGGGCGCGATATTTGCATGAGTCAAAGTGGCCTCTAGCGGGGCGGGCGGCTTCCATCCCCGCGCATCGGCCATCTCTGCAATTTGCTCGCGGGTGAGCGGCCCGCGCAGGTAGCTCATGGTTTGGCGCGTGCGCATAAAACGCGGCGTTCCGGCGGCGGTTTGCAGAAGGAAGGTGCGCGGCGGCAAGGTGGAGAGCGGGTCTTCAAACTGATCACGCTCAAAGCCAACCCCAGCGCCCTCAAGACCCTCGAGCGCGCGCTCCCGATCCCGCCCGGTGCGCAATCGGCCAATAAACCATGTGCCCAAATTAGAAAGACCTTTGTAATCCAGGTCTCCGGGGTTTTGTGTGCCCAAAATCATGCCCAGCCCAGCGGCGCGGCCTTGTTTGATGATGCTCATCAGCGGCTGTTTGGTGGGCGGGTTGCGCGGGTAGGGCGGGCAATAGCCGAACACCTCGTCAAAATACACCACCCCGCGCAAGGTGGAGATGCCCTGCTGGGCGCGCATCCACATGACCAGTTGAGACAAAAGCAAGGTGACAAAAAACTGGCGGTTGGCGTCATCCAAATGCGCCAGATAAAACACGCTGGCGCGGGTTTTGCCCGCCGGGTTCACATCACCCGCCGCGCGAATGGGTTTCATCAACTCGGCCACATCCAACTGCTGGCCGGTTTTCCAGGTTTCAAACGTGGGCGATGCGGCGATGTTGTTCAAGCGCATCGCCAGCTCAAACCGCTCGGCTTTGGGGTAAAACACGTTTAGGTCAAACGCGCCAATGCGGGCCAGCGGCGGGTCTTGCGTCATGCGAATGAGCGCGGGCAAATCTATGCCCTGCCCAGCCCGCCAGGAAAACTCAAAAATTGAGGCGAGCAAAATGTGTTCGCGGCTGTTCAGGCTGTCGCTTTCAATGCCCACCAGCCCCAGCAGCGCCGAGACAATTTGCGCGATGCGCTCGCGCAGCATTTCGGTGTGGGCTGTCCAGTTCAGGCGGCTTTCCACCGGGGGCGGGTTAAAGCTTTGCAGCACATTCACCGGGATGCCGGCCGTGCTGCCCGGCGTGTAAATTCGCACATCCACCCGCTCGTGAAACGCCCGCACGCGCTCCAGCGGCACGCCCGATGCCTCCAGCCCATCGCGCCATTGCCTGGCGGTTTGGACAGCCATTTTCTCGGTGGTGATGTGTTGGCGTTCGGCCTCGTCGGCATCCATCCACGCCGCAAAATCCTGCGCGGTCATGTTGGGAAAAGACAACGCCAGGTTGGTCAGGTCGCCTTTGGGGTCAAGAATGATGGCCGGGACGCCCTGCAAAAGCATTTCTTCCAGCAGCGTCACCCCCAGCCCGGTTTTGCCCGTGCCGGTCATGCCCAAAATCATGGCGTGCGTAGTCAGCTCACGGATGGGGAGCTGCACGGGTTCATCAATAAGTGTGGCGGGAGGAATAAACTCATTCCCCAAATACAGCTTGCCGGGTTGGTCTATATGCGATGGATGTGTCATGCGAACAGGAGCTTAAAGTTTACCCCAGAATACGCCCGCGCGACAAAAAACAGAGTTGGGGATGAGAAACACCGCTATTTTTGGAGGACGCCACCTCGCAAGTGGCGTCCTCCAAATGTTTTTACAACGCCTGAACAATATCCGCCAAAATATCATCCGCGTCCTCAATGCCGATGGAGAAACGCAGCAAACCATCGCCAATGCCAACATTGCGGCGCTGCTCCGCGTCCAGCTCGCGGTGAGACGAAATAGGCGGGTAGGTGACCAGCGTGTAAATATCGCCCAGGCTGGTGGCGGGCAGGGCCAGCTTTAGTTTGTTCATGCAGGCGATGGCCGCCTCGCGCGTTCCGGCGGCCAACTCCAAAGAGATCATCCCGCCGGACTTGCCGCCAAATTGGCGCGCGGCCAGCGCGTGTTGCGGGTGGCTGGGCAGGCCGGGGTAAATCACCTGTTTGATGGCGCTGTGGCCGTTCAACGCCTGCGCAATTTTCAAGGCGTTGGCGCATTGGCGTTCCATCCGCAAGGCCAGCGTTTTTACCCCGCGCGTGATGAGCTTGGCTTCAAACGGGCCAAGCGTGGGGCCGATGAGCGCGGCGTAGGCGTGGGCCGTATCGGCCACCAGGCCGCCCTTCGCCACCAGCACGCCGCCAATCACATCGCCATGCCCGGCCAAATATTTTGTGGCGCTGTGCGCAGAAATATCCGCGCCCAACGCCAGCGGCTGGCACAGCACAGGCGTCGCCATCGTGGCGTCCACCACCACGCGGGCGTCCACCTCGTGCGCCATTTGGCTGATGGCGCTGATATCGGCCACTTTTAAGAGCGGGTTGGAGATCGCCTCCAGCAAAAGCACATCCGGCTCCAGCGCGTCTATTTTGGATTGAACTTCGTCCAGCCGCGTCATGTCGCAAAACGTCACGCCCACGCCTTGCGCGGCGAACATCGTCTTTAGAATTTTTGTGGTCGCGCCATACAAATCTGATGAAGCCAAAATGTGGCGCGGGTGCGGCTCGGTTGCGCCGCGCGGTGTGCCCGCCGCCAGAAGCGCCAAATACAACGCGCTCATCCCAGAGGCGGTTGCCACCGCCCCGCGCCCGCCCTCAATGTCAACCATCACCGCCTCCAGCGCGTTGGTGGTGGGGTTGCCATGCCGCGCGTAGTTCATCGCATCGCCGCCGCGCTCAAACGCCGCGTCCAGCTCTTCTGCGGTGTTATAAAAAAATGTGCTGCTGGCATGGATGGGCATGGACGTGGGCGTGTAGGCGTTCCCCGCGGGAGCGCCCGCGCGGGGGTGTTCGCCCGCGTGAACCAATCGGGTGGTGAGGTGGTGAGTCATTGGTTTTATTTTTACCGTGAAGATGTGGAGACGCAGAGAAATAAGAAATAAGAAAATCTTGAGCGACGTGATTTCTTATTTTCTCATTTCTTCATTTCTTCACTTCTTACTCGCCATCACATACGCCCTTTGGGTTTGGGCTTCGGCATCGGGGTAGGGCGCGCGCACCGCGAAAAGTTGAATGTCGAATCCGGCCACGTTAAAGAAATGTTCAATTTCATCGCGGCGGAAGAAGTAGAAATCCGCAGCCACCTCGTACCCCCACCACTCGGTCAGGCGTTTGTCGCGCCAGTTTTCATCTTCCAGATGGAATGAGGCCAGCAACAAACCGCCGGGCGCCAGCGTTTGCTTGATGCCAGTCAGCACATCTACCATTTGCTCGCGGGGTATGTGGATGAGTGTGTAAAAGGCCGCCACGCCGCGTAAAGAATTATGCGGCAAACGCAGGGCGCGCATATCTTCCACGCGAAATTTAATGCCTGGGTTTTGCGCCCGCGCCACCGCCACCATTTCTGGCGAAAGATCGCAGCCAAATACATTTGCGCCCTGAGCGTGCAGAAATGCCGCAATCTGGCCGGGGCCGCAGCCCATATCGCATACTTTTCCGGCAGATGTTTGCTCTGCGAAAAATTTTAGCAGGGCGCGGTCAAACGGTTTGTGTTCCAGCTCGTTAAAAAGTCGTTTGGCGTACTCCGCTGCAACGGTGTCGTAGCTGGCGCGAAGAAGATCGTCTTTCTCTGATTTATTCATGATTTTGTTTTAACAAGACTTGACAATCTGTAGTCTAAAAACTACAATTCGTGTGCTTTGATTGAACTAAAGCAGACCGAGATATTTCGCAAATGGCGAACGCGGCTTAAAGATCGGACAGCGCGAGGATTGATTGCCTCTCGTCTTGACCGTTTAGTTTTGGTCATTTGGGTGATATTCACTTGGTTGGTGATGGCATCAACGAATTGCGAATTCATTATGGTCCCGGATACCGCATTTACTTTGTAAAGCGCGGCAACATGATCATTATTTTGTTGTGCGATGGCGATAAATCCTCGCAATCGAAAGATATTAAAACTGCAAAGCGGCTCACTAGTGAATGGAATGAGAGCGATGACTAAAAAACTAACCACGTATGACCCCGCCGAAGACCTGACTTCTGACGAAGCCATTGCTAAATTTATGGCCGAAGCATTTGCTTCCAACGACTCGGGCTACATCGCCCATGCGCTGGGTGTAGTTGCCCGCGCTAAAGGCATGGCGCAAATTGCTGGACAAACTGGCCTCTCGCGCGAGCAGTTATATCGTTCGTTTAGCGGCACAGGAAACCCAACTCTCAAAACCACCCTTGCGGTGATGAAAGCTCTGGGTATTGAGCTTACCGCTCGCGTTTCTCAAACGACCTGATTACCCATATATTCCGACTTACACCCAAGGATTTCAAGCGCCCGGAGCGCTCGCAGCGCTCCGGGCGCTAAACGGGTTACACCCGCTTCAAAAAATCGCGGGTCAATTCTTTCAGCCGGTCAACCTCCAGCAAAAAGGCATCGTGGCCGTAGTTGCTGTCTATGTCCACGTACGTCGCGTCAATGCCATTGGCCAGCAACGCCCGCACAAGTTCCTTCGACTGCCACGAGGGATACAGCCAGTCTGAGGTGTAACTGACCACCAAAAACTTGGCGCTCACCTCGCGGAAGGCCCGCGCCAGCGTGGGCAGCCCGTGCGAGAGGTCAAAGTAATCCATCGCCTTGCTGAGATACAAAAATGAATTGGCGTCAAAGCGTTTGGTGAAGGATTCGCCGCGATACCGCAAATAGCTCTCCACCTCGAACTCGGTGTCAAAAGTGTAGCCGTAATTTGTGTCGCCGCGTTGCAGGCGGCGGCCAAATTTTTCGCGCATAGACTCATCCGATAAAAAGGTGATGTGCCCAATCATGCGGGCCACGGCCAGCCCGGCGTTTGGCGGGGTTTTGTCGTAGTAATTGCCGTTGCTCCAATTTGGGTCGGCGTAAATGGCCTGGCGCGGCACCTCGTTCAGCGCAATGGTTTGTGGCGAGAGCCGCGCGGTGCTGGCCAGCACAATTGCGTTTTTCACCAGCGCGGGGTAGCTCACCGTCCATTGCAGAGCTTGCATCCCGCCCATGCTGCCGCCCGTCACCACCAGCCATTGCGGAATGCCCAAATGCTCCATCAACAAGCGCTGACCTTCCACCATGTCCGCAATTGTGAGCATGGGAAAGTCCAGCGCATACGGCTTGCCGGTCTTTGGGTTGATGGAAGCCGGGCCGGTGCTGCCGCTGCATCCCCCCAACACATTGGAGCAGACCACAAAATACTTGTCGGTGTCGAAGGCTTTGCCGGGGCCAACGGCGTCATCCCACCAGCCTTCTTTTTTGTCGGTTAAAGAATACTTGCCCGCCACATGCGCATCCCCGCTCCACGCATGGCAGATCAGCATGGCGTTGCTCCGCTCGGCGTTCAACTCGCCATACGTCTCGTAGGCAATGTCTACCGGCCCAAGCGTAGCCCCGCTCTGGAGTTTGATCTCCCAGGGGTAGTGGAAGGTTTGCGCCTTTACAAGCATTTTTTAAGAGACAAGGATGAAGGGGATGAGGAAGGTGACAAGGATGATCTGAATGTTGAATTTCGCATCATCCTCATCATCCCTGTCATCCCCTTCATCCTTGTCATTCTAGTCACGCATCTAACGCCTGGTCAAGGTCCCACAAAATATCGCGGATGTCCTCAATGCCAATGCTCAAGCGGATGAAATCATCGGTCACGCCCGTGAGAGCCTGCTCGTCTGAGGTGAGCTGGCTGTGCGTGGTGGTGGCGGGGTGAATTGCCAAACTCTTGGCGTCGCCAATGTTAGCCACGTGCGAGAACAGCTTGAGGCTGTTGATGAATTTCGCCCCGGCCTCGCGCCCTCCCTGAATGCCAAAGCCGATGAGCGCGGTAAGGCCCTTTGGCGCAATGCGGTCAGCCTCGGCCTTCCACTTGTAATTGGGCAGGCTGGGGTGGTTAACCCAGGCCACTTTTGGATGTTTGGCCAAATGCGCGGCCACCGCATTGGCGTTGGCAATGTGCCGATCCATCCGCACGTGCAGCGTTTCCAAACCTTGAATGTGCAGGAACGAGTTAAACGGCGATTGCGCCGAGCCGAGGTCGCGCAAAATGGTGAGCCGCGCCTTAAGGACATACGCCGGCGCGCCAAGCTGCGAATACACCAGCCCGTGATAGCTGGGGTCGGGTTCGTTGTATTCGGCGTGGCGGGCGCTCTTGCTCCAGTCAAATTTTCCGCTGTCCACAATCACGCCGCCCAGGCTGGTGCCGTGCCCGCCGATGTATTTTGTGGTGCTGTGCACAACAATGTCCGCCCCGTGCTCAATCGGCCGGAGAAGATACGGTGTGGCCGAGGTGTTGTCTATGATCAGCGGCAGGCTGTTCTCGTGCGCCACCTTTGCCACCGCCTCAATGGGGAACAGGTTTAGGCGCGGGTTGCCCACGCTCTCGCCATAAATCGCTTTTGTGTTTGGGCGGATGGCCTTGCGAAAGGCTTCGATGTCGTCGGGGTCAACAAAAGTGCAATCAATGCCAAATCGTTTGAGCGTGTAGTTAAACAAGTTGTATGTGCCGCCATACAGCCCAGACCCGCTCACGATGTGATCGCCGGCTTTCGCCAAATTGAGAATGGCAAATGTTTCGGCGGCCTGCCCCGATGACACCACCAACCCGCCCACGCCGCCTTCCAGCGCGGCCAGCCGCTGCTCCACCACATCGTTGGTGGGGTTCATCAGCCGGGTGTAAATGTTGCCAAACTCCTTCAACCCAAACAAATTGGCCGCATGTTCGGTGTTCTTAAACTGGTAAGAAGTGGTTTGGTGGATGGGAACTGCGCGCGACCCGGTCACCGGGTCTGGCGCGGTTCCGGCGTGCAACGCCAGCGTATCGAAATGAAATTTGTGTTCAGACATGATTTTGTTTTGCTCCTGATACTTTTGACGATGGACGATAGACCATGGACGATGGACACCATCGTCTATCGTCCATCGTCAATCGTCTTGCCAGAAAGCAAATCGCCCTCCCGCACGAGCCTGTGTGAGAGGGCGAAACATGTCTGCTTACGCGTCTCTCATCTCCCAGCTTTGTCCGCTTTAACGGAAACTGTCGGAGTTGGCACCTTAGCGATCTGCGATTTCTCGCGGATCCGTCAGGTTGCCGAGGTTTCATCGGGCCGGTCCCTCCACCTCTCTGGATGAGTGCGGTTCGCTCATGAAGAGCGAGTTGCTATTCAGTTAACTAACGCAGAAGATATTAGTGAAAAATGGCGATTTGTCAAGAGGTGAACGGATTGCGCTCATTGTGCTATTCTTACCCCATGCGCGTTGTGCCAGACCCAGCCCCGGATGCGCGACCAACAATTGGCACGCCAAAATGGTTTGATGGCGCAGTGATCTATCAAATCTTCCCGCGCAGTTTTTACGATTCCAATGGCGATGGCATTGGCGATCTGAGAGGTATCGCCCAAAAATTGGATTACGTGCAATCGCTGGGCGTGAACACGATTTGGCTCAACCCGTTTTACCCCAGCACAACATATCACGGGTACGACGTGGTGGATTACTTCAACGTCAATCCGCAGCTTGGCACGCTGGATGACTTTAAGTTTTTAGTGGGGGAGATAAAAAAGCGCGGGATGCGCCTGATCGTGGATTACGTCGCCAATCACTCGTCCAACGGCCATCCCTTTTTTAAGGATGCCTACAAAAACCCCGAATCAAAATATACGCGCTGGTATCACTTCACAGACCAATCAAATACGCAATACGAGTCGTTTTTTGGCGCAGAAAATTTGCCAGATTGGAACACCGATAACCCGGAGGTGGCGGAATATCTCATCAGCGCGGCGCAATTTTGGCTGGGCCTGGGGGCAGATGGCATTCGGTGCGATTACGCCTTGGGCGTGGGGGCGCGGTTCTGGGAACAGTTGCGCGCCGAAGTGAAAGCCAAACATCCCGATGCCGTGATTTTGGGCGAGGTGTGGGATCAGAACGCGCAGACGCTGAACAAATATTTTGGCTATGGCTTTGACGCGCTGTTCGATTTTCCCTTCCAGCTATGTTTGGTGGGCGACATTAACAAAAATGGCGATGGCGCGTTGAACGGCAAAGATTACGCCTTGTTCCTGCAAGGCCCATTGCTGATGATGCAGCGGTTTTACCCGCGCGATGCGCAATTGGTGCGCTTTGTGAGCAACCACGACACAAACCGCATCGCCAGCGAGGCCAACGGCAACCCGGCGATAGAACGGCTGGCGGCGGCGGTCAATTTTTTGTTGCCCGGCATCCCAGAAATTTATTACGGCGAAGAAATTGGCATGAAGGGCAGCAAAGGCGGCGGCCCGTTTTACGATGAATTTCGGCGCGAGCCAATGGACTGGTGCAAAACCGAAGTGTGCGAGGGCATGACCACCTGGTTCAAACCGCCCAACCGCAACAACGCGCCCAACGATGGCATTTCGGTGGAGGAAGAAGACAAAGACCCGGCCTCGTTGCTCAACTTTTATCGCGCGTTGGCAAAAGCTCGGGCGGCTCACCCCGCGCTTCAAACCCGCGATTTTGTCTTGATTAACCCAAATGACGTGACGGGCGATGGCGGCCAAAACTGTTTTGCGCTTTGGCGCATGGCAGATGGTGAAACCGCGCTGCTCATTTTTAACTTCGGCCAAAACACCGTCACCGCCAAAGTAAACCCAGACGTTGCGCCGGTGGCGTTGGATGGCATCATGGCGCAATCAGAGCCGCTGCTCTCAACCTACGATCCGGCCACGGGCATTTTGCCAGCCAGCAGCGCGGCGTTGGTCATTTGGAAAAAATAAATCAAACTCGTGTTCTGCGCGTTGCGGGGCTGGGGGTGAGTTTGCGCATGGTCTAAACTTATCCCCATGCGCCGATTGCATCTCATCGTTATTTTGGCCGCCTATTTTGCGCTGGGCGGGCTGTTCGCCACACAAATTCCGGCGTGGCAAGCCCCAGATGAACCCGCGCATTACAACTACATCCGCCAGCTTGTGGCGGGCCAGCTGCCCGTGATCGCGCCGGGGGATTACAACCAAAAAGAGATTGAAACGCAGATCGCCCCGCCAAACGCCCGGCCCGCCATCCCGCTGGATGCGCTGCAATACGAAGACCACCAGCCCCCGCTGTTTTACGCGCTGGCCGCGCCGGTGTTTGCGCTCACGGGTGGATGGCTGACCGCGCTGCGTTTGTTTTCGTTGTTCATCGGCGGGTTTGGGGTGATCTTTGCCTACCTCGCCATCGTCGAGATTTTCCCCGATCAGCTTTGGGTGGCCGCGCTGGCCGCCGCGCTGTATGCGCTTTTGCCCCAGCATTTGCACATGCTCTCCTCGTTGAACAACGATTCTTTGTCCGAGGCCCTGCTCACGTGCGCGCTTTGGCAAAGCGCCCGCCTGATACGCGCGGGCGCGGATGCGCGGCGGGTGACCGCGCTCGCCCTCACAACCGGGCTGGGGTTTCTCACCAAAACCACCGCGTATCTGGCTTTCCCGGTGGGGGCGTTCGCCATTTTTGCCGCTTATGCCCACACGGGCGCCGACCTGCCGAAAGTGGCGAAGTCCCTTGCCCGGTTCGCGGTCATCGCGGGGGCCATCGGCGCAATATGGTGGCTGCGCAACCTGGCCGTGTATGGCGGCACAGATGTGATGGGCCTGCAGGCGCACAACGCCATCGTGGTGGGCCAACCCACCACCCAAGAGTGGCTGGCGCAGTTTGGCGCGGCGGGCTTGCTCTCGCGTTTGGCGCAAACCACGTTCCAATCATTTTGGGGGCAATTTGGCTGGATGAGTATTGTGCTGGACAAAAAGTTTTACATTGGCTTTTTGGTCTTCACCGCGCTCAGCGCCGCGCTGTTCATCGTGTGGCGGGTGCGGGCAAAACTCTCGCCTGCGCAAACCTGGCAATTGCGCATGATGGGTTTTCTGACCGCGCTCACATTTGCCGCCTTTGCCTGGTATAACCTGCAATTTATCCAACACCAGGGGCGCTATCTTTTTCCGGCGCTCACGGCGTTTGCGCTGGCGGCCTCGCTGGGATGGCACACTCTTGCGCCAAAGAGCCTGCGCCGCTGGCTGTGGCTTGTTGGCCTCCTCGCTTTTGCCGCGCTGGATGCGTATTTGCTTTTGCGCGTCATCTTGCCCGCCATGCTTCCCCGCTCGCTTTAAGCGCAAAGCAGGTCACGCGCTTTTTTAAGCAAGCTCAGCGGGTCGTGTATAATTCTTGCTGTAAGCCGAAGTGGCGAAATTGGCAGACGCGCTACGTTCAGGGCGTAGTGGGGGTTCCCCCATCAGGGTTCAAGTCCCTGCTTCGGCACTTCACGGCGGATCCCCTGGAATGATCCGCCGTTCTTTTTGATAGATGCGAATTCACAATTCGTAATTGAAAAATGAGCGCTTCAACCGCCAACCGGCAAAACCCCTCGTGGTTGTCCAAAGTCTTGTTGTTTATCGCCGCGCTTTTTTTTATCATGTCGCTGCCCATGATGTGGCGGCTGGTAGACCGCATTCGCTTTGAGCAGACGGCCCGCGCCCAGGCGGCATCCTATACCCAGCAGGTCAAGGATAAAGAACAAATGGTCGTAACCTTAAAGGAGCGACTGGAGTACGCCAGGACGGATGCCTTTGTTGAGTATTATGCGCGTGTCCAGATGCGTCTGGCCCGTCCGGGAGAAACGCTGGTGATTCCGGTGTATCCAGATGGTCAACCCAGGCCGGTTCCTTCAATGTGGCCGGATTCTGGAAAATAAAAACATACATCACAGATTACAAGGAGTGGAAGAATAATGTTTGGACGAGAAAAACCCGCTGCAAATCAGCAGAAACCTGCCGCGCCGCAGAACAACTACGCCGCCCCGCAGCCCGTTGGCTCGGCATCTGCGGCGAAGATGGAAACCGTGATTGGGCCGAATTGCCACATGAGCGGTTTGCTGCAAAGCGATGGCGGTGTGCGCATTGAAGGCGAGTTTGACGGCCAGATTCACACCACCGGCAACCTGGTGATTGCTGAAACCGCCAAAGTTGTGGCAGAAGTGCAGGCGTTTAACATCGTTGTGTCCGGCTCGCTCAAGGGCAATGTCACCGCCAACCGCCTGGAGATTATGGAGACCGGCAAGTTGTGGGGCGACCTGAGCGTGAATTCGCTCACCTTGATGGAAGGCGCTTATTTGCGCGGCCAGACCAACATGCAGGGTGATATTGAGCCGCCCATGCTCGAAGCCCCCAAGGTGACGCCCGCCCGCCCGGTGGCGGAGCTGCCCGAAGGAAATTAGTGGCTGGTGATAGTGGATAGTTATAGTGAATGCGGCTGTCCACTCTCACTATAACTATCACTACCAACTATCACTACCATGCTAACCCCCGCCGAAGTGGAGCGCATTGCCCTGTTGGGGCGCCTGGCGCTCACGGATGAAGAAAAAGCCAAATACGCCCAGCAACTTTCTGCCGTGCTGGAATATGCCGATGCTCTCTCCAAGGTAAACGTAGAAGGTATACCGCCCACCGCCAGCGTGCTTTCTGTTCGTGGGGTGATGCGGCCCGACGATGCCCCATCCAGCCAGATTCCCCGCGAGGACGTGCTTGCCAACGCCCCCCGCGCCGATGGCGAAAGTTTTTTTGTGCAAGGAACGTTTGAGGAGAAATAGCGCATTTAGAAAGATGGAAGGCTGTTTGCCATCGTCCTCCGTCTTCCGTCCGTCTTCAGATTTTTTATGAGTTCGTTAACCATTCACGCCGCGCGAGAAGGCTTGCGCCAAAAAAAGTTTAGCTCGGTGGAGCTGGCCCGCGCCTTTCTTGACCGCATCCGCCAGCACAACCCGCGCCTGAATGCGTTTATCACGGTGGATGAGAACCAGGCTTTGGCGATGGCCGCCGCGGCGGATGAGCGCATGGCCAAAGGCGAGGATACGCCCGTGCTGGGTGTTCCCATCGCCCTGAAAGATGTGTTGATGACCAAAGGCCTGCGCACCACCGCTGGCAGCAAAATTTTGGAGAACTTTGTGCCCACTTGGGATGCAACCCCGGTGGCGCGGCTGCGCGCGGCTGGCGCGGTGTTTCTTGGCAAAACCAACACCGATGAGTTTGCGATGGGGTCTAGCACAGAGAACAGCGCGTATGGCGTAACCCGCAACCCGCACGATGAAACGCGCGTGCCGGGCGGGTCATCGGGCGGGAGCGCCGCGGCGGTGGCCGCCGATTTGTGCTGCGCCGCGCTGGGCACAGACACGGGCGGCAGCGTGCGCCAGCCTGCCTCGTTGTGCGGCGTGAGCGGCATTAAAAACAGCTACGGGCGCGTCTCGCGCAATGGCCTCATCGCGTATGGCTCATCGTTGGATTCGGTGGGCGCGCTGGCAAAAGATGTGCGCGATCTGGCGATTTTGGATGGCGTGATGGCGGGCGCGGACGAGAAAGACTCAACCAGCGTAACCCTGCCCGTGCCAAATTACGTGGCCGCGCTCAATGCCCCATCCGCCGACCCGCGCTTGCCTTTGAAAGGCTTGCGGGTGGGCGTGCCCAAAGAATATTTTATTGATGGGATGCAGGCCGAGGTGGCCGCCGCCGTGCGCGAGGGCATTGCGCAATTGGAGCGGCTGGGCGCGGTGGTCAAAGATATCAGCTTGCCAAACACCGCGCTCAGTTTGCCGGTGTATTACATCATCGCCCCGTGCGAGGCCAGCGCCAACCTGGCGCGGTTTGACGGCGTGAAATATGGCCTGCGCGTGACCGGCGCGGATTTGATTGACACCTACCGCCAAACGCGCGGCGCGGGCTTTGGCAGCGAGGTTAAACGGCGCATCATGCTGGGCACATACGCCCTGAGCGCGGGGTATTACGATGCGTATTACATCCGCGCCCAAAAAGTGCGCACGTTGATAAAACAGGATTTTGAGCGGGCGTTTGAGCAGGTGGATGTGATTGTGGCGCCAGTATCGCCCACCACCGCCTTCAAAATTGGCGAGAAAGCCGATGACCCGATTCAAATGTATTTGGCCGATGTGTTCACGCTCTCGCTAAACCTGGCGGGCAATTGCGCGGTGTGCGTGCCGTGCGGCAAAGACAGCGCCGGGCTGCCCATTGGCATGCAGGTGATGGGGCCGATGTTTGGCGAGGAGATTGCCCTGCGCACCGCGCACGTCTATCAGCAATCTTGACCATGCAAGTTTCCATTCCGCCGCATTTGGCGGAGTTTTGGGCCAAGTTTGTTGCGGCAAATCCAAATGTGAATGAAGCGCGGTTCTACGAAGCTTTTTGCTTTGGCGATAGCGAAGAACTTGCTACTGAACTGGCAGATTTGGTTTTAAGCGGGGTGAAGCGAGCCACCACGGGCGCATTGTGGTCATACCAAAATGATGAAAAATTGCCACCACGCCCCGGCGACCTGAGCATTGTTACCAACTGGGCGGGGTTGCCGTTGTGTGTCATTGAGACCGAATCGGCGGATATTGTGGCGTTTCGCAACGTTACGGCGGAATTTGCCGCAATTGAGGGCGAAGGCGATGGCTCGCTTTCATTTTGGCAAGACGGGCATCGCCGCTACTTTGGCCGCGAATGCGCACGGGCAGGGCGCGAGTTCGGCGAGGATATGCTTGTTGTGTGCGAATGCTTCAAAGTTGTCTGCTAAGCGTCTAGCCACAAAAACTAACACCGCTTCGCTTGGCCGCAGGTCTTGCTCACCCCACGCTATACGTCATCACTTGAAGATGCAGCACGGGGTCAATGTATTCCACCTGCACGCTGGGCGGGCAGGTCAGGTGAACTGGCGCGTAATTGAGGATGGCGTTGATGCCGTTTTTAATCAGCAGATCGGCCACGCTTTGAGCCGCGTCTGCGGGCACAGATAACATGGCGTGGCGGATGGGTTGTTCGCTCACAAACGCGGCAACCTCGGCCACATCGCGCACAACAAATTGGCCCACTTGCGAGCCAATTTTGATTGGGTCGTTATCAAACACAGCCACCACCCGGAAGCCGCGTTCCGCAAAACCGGTGTAATTGGCAATGGCGCTGCCGATGTGGCCTGTGCCCACCACAATTACCGGCCACTCGCTGTTTAGGTGAAGAATGTTACGCAGGTGTTTTTGCAGCCCGTTTACCGAGTAGCCCGTGCCTTGTTTGCCAAACTCGCCAAAATGAGACAGGTCTTTGCGTATTTGGGCAGGGGTGCAGCCCAGCCAGGCAGCCAATTCCTGCGATGAGGTGTATGGCTTGCCCTGCGTTTCCATCAGCCGCAAGGCCCGCAAATATACTGGCAGCCGGCTGATTACGATGTGAGGGATACGTTTCTCCGCGCGTTGCATAATTTCTAAAATCATACCCCTAAAAAGGAGAAGCGTGAAGGGTAAAAATTTTCCTGTTTACCCTTCACGCTCCTCACTTTAGGCTTTTACGGCCACTGGCCCAGGCATATTCAGGGTCAGGTCATTTTCGTCAAAAATCACGTAGCCATCGCTAAGGGCGCGCAGCCACTGCAAAACGTGGATGGCGTTTGCGCGGGGTACAGCCAGTTTGTAGCCCTCGCCATTTTTGGTCACGCTGGCCTCGCAAATGGGAACGCGGTTCTTGCCAAGAACTTTGCATTCCATGCTGGCCCCGGTCTCCAGCGCAGATACATCCGCGCCCAGCACCACTGCCAGGTAATCTGCGGCGGCCTTGCCGCTGATTGTGATTTGCGCCTTGCCTGCGGCCGCGCCCACCTTGCTATCTACCATGTGCCACACATGCGGGTAGACATCCGGCGTCACTCTGGCATCCACACCGGCCTTGGCTGTGAGCTTGGAGATGCGGCGCACGCCTTCCATCAGCGCGTCGTAATCCACGCGGGCGGTGTACGCCTGCGATTTTTTCATCTGGATCATATACGGCTTGGCGCTCTTGAGCACCATGGCGATCACGCTCGCCACCTCGGTCAAATCGGCTTCCTTCAGCCCGCGCTGGGTGACCCACGGCACGCCAAAACGCAGGGCGCTTGGCTTGCTCGCATCCGGGTCGCCGGGGATGGTGTTGCGGTTGCACACAATATCGGCCATGTCCAGAATCCGCGACGACACATTACCCATCAGCGGAACCCCGTTGTGCTGGGCGATGGATTTGCAGTCAATCAAAAGCATGTGCGTGTTCGTGCCGCCATGCACCACCCGCACGCCGTTATCGGTAAAGCCCTTGGCCATGGCCTGCGCGTTCTTCACCGTTTGGAACTGCATCTCTTTGAATTGCGGCGTCATCGCAATTTTGAACATGGTCGCCATCGCCGCGATCTTCATCACATGCGGGCCGCCCTGCAAACCGGGGAACACCGCGCGGTCAATCTTTTTGGCAATTTCCGGGTCGGTGGTGATGATGCACGCCCCGCGCGGGCCAGCCAGCGTTTTGTGGGTGGTGAACGAGGTGACATGCGCGATGCCGACCGGGTTGGGGTAGGCCCCCGCAACGGCCAGACCCGCCGTGTGGGCAATGTCTGCCAGCAAATATGCGCCCACCGAGTCGGCGATCTCGCGGAATTTCTTAAAGTCCGGCGCCCAGGGATACGAGGTGTATCCGGCGATGATCATGCGCGGCTTTTCGCGCTGGGCCAGCTCATAAATTTCCTCGTAATCCAGCAGCTCCGTCTCTTGATTGACGTGATAATGCACAACTTTTTGGCGATGGCCGGTGATGTTGACCGGGCTGCCGTGCGAGAGGTGACCGCCGTGCAAAAGATCAAGCGATAACACGGTCTCGCCGGGCTGGGCCAGCGCCTCATAAACGGCGGTGTTGCCCGCCGCGCCAGACAGCGGCTGAACATTCACATAAAGCTGGTCGGGGGTCATGCCGGGCGGGCAAAAAGCCTCGGCGCCGCGCCGCTGAGCCAGAGCTTCCACCACGTTGCAATATTCCACGCCTTTGTAATAACGGCGGTCGCCATTGCGGCGGTAAAAGGGCAACTGGTAGTCGTAATCCAAAATCTGCGCCTCGGTCTGGGTGCGCATAGATTCGTGCGGGTAGCCCTCGGCATACAGGTTGCGGAAAATGCTGCCCTCTGCCTCGCGGATGGCGCTTGGCGCGGTGGATTCGCTGGCAATGAAGATCAGCTTGGAAAATTGACGCGCGTGCTCATGCTCAATGAGTTCGGCAACGGCTGGGTCAACTTCGGCAAGGGTTCCTCTTACAAGATAATCGGACATGATGTTTTATTTGACGTCGTGGTCAGTTTATATGGATGATTTTGTGAGCAAAATGTGCTCTTAAAGATTCTAACATGTGCCGGCTCATTTGAGGTAAAGAGCGGTCAATGAGAAATGAAGGGATGAAGTGCAAGATGTGTAAAAGAGAGATGATGAGATATGGGCGAAGCGCAAGCGGGACACGGAAATACACGTGCACAGTATGCAATAGGATAGAAAGACCCTCGCCAACTCCGTCGCCGCCGTTACCCTAAATGCCCCATCTCCTCTTTTCTTTTGCTCAATCCCCTCATTGACCGGCCCTCTTTTTATGACAATTAATTATGGAGAAATTATTGCCTGAGCACCTAGAAACTGAGGGGCATGATATCCTCCGCCGTAAGTCCAATCATCGTATATTACAAAGCTTATCGTTTCTCCCGGTTTAATAGAACCATGTAGTGCCAAGGATTTGTAATAAATACTATACAGATAACCTTGCAGAACAATTATTGGCTCTGCAATTGTTGTTTGCCCCGCGTTAAATATATATCCTGTATGTGAAATTGAGTTAACTGTAAGGGGGGGAGAAAATGTGACTAATGGAGTAATATCGGTAAAGACAACATCCGATGCCATGCTAAAAGATTTTATTTTTACATCAAATACATAAGGCGTGCCTATATCATTATATTCTATGAAACCAGTAAACCAATTACCTTGCTCTGGTAGTGTAGCTGGAAGAAGAGGAGTATATATTTCGCTTGAAATTAATGCGCCACTAAGTTTATTATAGGTACTAATATCAAATGTAACGCTATATACAGTTGACAAACTGTTGGCGTTGAATTGCCCTAAAAAGTAACTGTAATTTGGTTGAAAATGAGGTTGTTGTGTAACTTCTCCTATTTCAAGCGGGGGAGGATAGTACGATGTTATGAAGGGTATGTGTACACAGCTAATGGCCTCACAATTATCAAGTTGTGATTTAGACTGAGAAGCACTTGGGTAAGACAAAATATGGATTAACAATAGTGCTACCCCAAGTATTCCCAACAACCTTAACGTGTCTTTTATTGACATTCGAACCAAGAGATGCCTCCAGCCAATACAATTGGTCGTCCAAGTCTTATGCCTGCGGATCCAGAATTTCGATTAATATAGACACGCATATTTTTCGCTATCGAAGTGCAGCAAATAACGGCATAAATCATTGCAGAGTATAGATAGTTTGAATAAATTCTGCCTGTCGCAGGATTAGGTTTGCCTAATGAATATATACCAGAATTGGGAAAATCATCTAGGATCATCAATCCAAAAGACACAAGAGAACCGCCTGTAGGAGTAAGATGACTATTGGGTATATTTGCGTAAATTGCGTTAACTGACAACTATCATGCGCAAAATAATTTCCATCTCCGTTGCTTTTGCAGCCGTGGTGATGGCGCTGGCGGTAGGCTCGGCTTTTGCCGTTGGCCCCGGCGGTGTCGCGCCCATGCAAACCGCGCTCGATGCCTACTCGCAGTTTCAGTTCAACCGCGCCCGCGTGGTCTTGCAGGTGGAACAAATTTCGCGCGCCCGCAAGCCCGATGCGTTTGTTAAGGAGATGAGCGCGGCCTCGTATGCCTCGGACAGCAATGTGTTTGCCGTGACGGCTGTGATGCGAACCACCCGCGGCAGGCCAACCCCCGGCGGCAGAGCCATCCCATACCCGCCAAAAGAAATTTGGTGTGTGCGGCTGAATATTGACGACTCGGCCAGCGTGCCGCGCTATGTGTTTGTGGCGCATCACATTGACGCGGCGGGTGATGCGTGGATTGTGCACGAACCGGCGCTGACCAAAGGCGCGGCGCGGCAAGTTGTAGATGCGCTGGGCTGCGCCCCGTAACCCAGCGCAAGTTGCTGAGTGATTTATAAAAATCCCACGCAAAGGCGCAAATCAAGATCGTCATTCCCGCGCACGCAGGAATGACGGATATCCTTTCGGTTATTTGATATATTTTTGCGTAAATTCAAGCTAAGAGAAAAAGTAAAATTTTTATCAAGGCGGCAAGGTCATTTGCCTTACGCCTTCCCAAACGCGATTAGTTTTTCCAGCTTATCCAACGCGCTGCCGCTGGTGATGGATTCCTGCGCTTTGGCGATACCATCCGCAATGCTGGCGGCGGCATCTGCGGCATATAGCGCCGCGCCCGCGTTGAGCAGCACCACGTCCATCCGCGCGGGGGTGGCTTTGTTCTCCAAAATGCTGCGGGTGATGGACGCGTTAAAGTCGGGCGTTCCACCGCCCAGGTCATCTAGCACGGCGCGGGCAAACCCAAATTCCTGCGCATCCAGCGTGTATTCGCGAATTTCGCCGCCGCGCACCTCGGCGATGGCGTTTGGCCCGGCGGTGGTCAGCTCGTCAATCCCGGCCACGCCCGGCGCAGAGCCA
>Ga0209582_1000327_pt1 | contig 35945 bp, 27 predicted proteins | sample KloWWTmetKNB5Kit_FD_187176 | JGI IMG/M metagenome (GOLD analysis project Ga0209582, IMG submission 187176) | Active sludge microbial communities from Klosterneuburg, Austria, studying microevolution and ecology of nitrifiers - Klosterneuburg... | ecosystem: Engineered > WWTP > Aerobic digester >...
TTCCTGCTGAAATGTTCCCAACCATTTATCCCAAAAAATAAAAATCTGGCCAAAATTTTTGTCAATATATTCCGGGTTGATGGCATGGTGCACACGGTGATGCGAAGGAGTAACTAGAAATTTTTCTAAAAACCCTATTTTATTAATGTGCCGGGTATGGTACCAAAATTGGGCAAACAAATGCAGCGGGGCTACAATAGCAATTACCACGGGCTCAATACCCAAAAGTGCAGCAGGCAATAATAAAAGTGCAAATAATTTTACAAAAATAGAAATGCTTTGCCTTAATGCGCAGGCAAGGTTAAATTCTTCGCTACTGTGGTGGATTACATGAGCATTCCAAAAAAAATTAACTTTATGCTGCAGCGCATGTACTGCATAACCGGCAAAATCCAATAGGATGATGATAATTACATAAGTAACCCAGGTAGTACCAATATGGGTTATTGCCCAGTGCTTGTACATCCACTCGTAGCCAAGTATGGCAATACTTAAGCCCAGCACATCTTTGGTAACATTGGTAACGCCACTGGCAAGGCTGCTTATAGCATCCATTGTTTTTACGGTTTCAAAACCTTTTTTCCACCCATACCATTTTTCGAAAATTACCAGCAATAAAAAAGCAGGCATGGCAATCAATAATATTTTACCGTAGGTTTCCATATACTATCGCTTAATGTAAATTTAAACTAAATTTTTCAAGCAAATGAAAAACTAAATAATCCAACCCATTTTCAATTTTCTCAATGCAGTACTATAATAAAAATGAAAAAAACAGGCCAAACTTAATGCCCTTTTACAACTTGTCGTTTTACCATGGCCATTGATGAAGCCAAAATAAGGTTTAGGATACTTAAAGACAACATGATAACAATTGCCGGTTTTTTAACGGGGCAATAGGCACCGTAACAACTGCTGAACAAGATAAATGTTTTTACTGCATAAGCCGCCATTAACGCACTTGTAAAAAAACCGATAGCCTTCAAAAATTTACTTTTGAAAACATAACCAGCAATGCAGCATATAGAAAAGAAGATGAGGTATTTTCCGGGCTTGCCATAGATTTGGTTTTCCGAAAAAAAACCATTGAAAGTTTTCTGCAAATCGGGGTAAAAAGCCCAGGGCATAAAGCAACTGATAATAATAATTGCGCAAAAGGCAATACCGGCAAATGGGAAATATTTCATGATATAAAAAAAGCCCGTAAGGTTCCGCTCACAGGCAAGTTTTGAGGTCCCTAGCGGATTCGAACCGCTGTAGAAGCTTTTGCAGAGCTTTGCCTAGCCACTCGGCCAAAGGACCTTATTACTCAAATTACGGTTAAAATTTATTCCTCTTTGAGTTGGCAAAAATAGGGTATTTTTATCCATAAATTAAATGTTTTGACTAAAATGAACAGTATTGCAGCATCTGAATTAATCATTAATAACCGAGGGGCAATATATCATATAAATACAAGGCCCGAAGAGCTTGCACACACTATTATTACCGTTGGGGACCCAGACAGGGTGAAGGAAGTAAGTAAATATTTTGATAGTATAGAATTTCGAAACCAGCACCGGGAATTTATACTGCATACCGGGTTTTTAAACAACAAACGCCTTTCGGTGGTGAGCACCGGTATTGGGCCCGATAATATTGATATTGTTTTGAATGAACTGGATGCCCTGGTGAATATTGATTTTGAAACCCGTACCATTAAACCCAAGCTTACTTCACTCAAAATAATACGAGTGGGCACGGCAGGTTCTTTGCAAAAAGAAATTGCTACAGACAGTTTTGTGGCCAGTACGCATGGATTGGGTATTGATAACCTCTTAAATTTTTATACCACAAATAAAACCGAAGAAGACATTCAAATACTGCAGGCTTTTAAAACCCATGTACAATTGCAGCAGGATATTTCAAGCCCGTATATCACCGCAGCAGCAATACAGTTATTAAAAGAATTTGTAAGTGGCTTCCACCAGGGAATTACCGTAACCTGCCCGGGTTTTTACGGGCCACAGGGTCGTGTGTTAAGAATGGGTTTAGCAAGCCCGCAGTTGATTGACAGGCTCACCGGTTTTCAATTTGGCAACCACCGCATTAGTAATTTTGAAATGGAAACTTCAGCAATTTATGGCATGGGAAAAATATTGGGCCACCAATGCCTATCCTTAAGCGCAATAGTTGCCAACAGGATTACCGGCGAATTTAGTAATGATGGAGCTACCGCAGTGGAAAAACTCATTCAAAAAACTTTAGAAATTATCGCATCAAAAATAGTATAGTACCAATAAAATGTTAGCCAGTTTTTATAAATACCAGGGAACCGGAAACGATTTCATTCTTTTTAATAATATCAGCGGCGAATTTAGCAACCTAAGCCAGGCAACCATTAACCATTTGTGCAACCGCAATTTTGGTATAGGTGCAGATGGCTTAATGCTGATAAACAAAAAAGATGGCTATGATTTTGAAATGGTTTATTATAACAGTGATGGAAAAGCCGGGAGCATGTGTGGCAACGGTGGCAGGTGTATTGTACAATTTGCCAACGACATCGGCATTAAAAAATATACCTATAAATTTATAGCATCAGACGGGGAGCATGAAGCTGAAATAGATATTGACGGCACCATACGTTTAAAAATGCAAGATGTAAATGCAGTGGATGAGCAACTTGATTTTTCGCTGGTAAATACAGGGTCTCCGCATTATATTATTTTTGTGCAAAACGTAAAAAGTATTGATGTACTTACCAAAGGACATGAAATAAGGTACAGCAAAGATTTTGCAGAAAATGGAATCAATGTAAATTTTGTGGAATTGCTGGATAAAGAAACCATTTATGTACGTACTTATGAACGAGGTGTGGAAGCAGAAACCTTAAGCTGCGGCACCGGCGTTACGGCTGCTGCCCTGTTGTGCGCACACAATAATCCTGGCTTTAACAGGGTTGCGATAAAAACACCAGGCGGCAGTTTGAGCGTAGAGTTCAATAAAACCGATAACCGGTATTCAAACATTTGGCTTTGTGGTCCGGCAAATTTTTCATTTAAGGGCGAAATTGAAATTTAAAAAAGCTTAACCTATAAATGGTACAATATTTTTCCATAGAAGACAAAAAGAGTATCGCTATAAACAACCCCGAAAAAGCAACCTGGGTAAATGTATTGCCGCCGCTCAAAGAAGAAGAATTTTACGAATTAAGCAAAGACCTGTTCATCCCTATTGATTTTTTAAAAGACTCTTTGGATATTGATGAACGCAGCCGTTTTGAAACGGAAGAAAAAGTAAAATTGATTGTGATTAAAACGCCTACTGAAAATAATTCGTTTAACGAAAGCGATGCGTTTTATATTACCATACCTATTTGTATTATTATAACCAACGGCCAGATTGTAACGGTTAATTCATTTGAAAATGAAGCCATAAAAAAATTCCTTAACAGTTTCCAGCACAACCCGCCGGAAGAAAAAAATCTTATGGCGCTGAAGATTTTTGAAAAAATTATTACCAACTTCCAGGATTACCTCAAAGAAATAAACCAACGCAGGAATTTACTGGAGCAAAAGCTTTACGTAGCCAACAGGAACGAAGACCTTTTTCAACTGATGCGCATACAAAAAAGCCTTGTATATTTTATTACGGCGCTACGCAGCAATGAATTGCTGATGATGAAACTTGCCCGAACAAATTTTTTGCAATTGGAGCCGGATGAAAAGGATTTCCTGGACGACCTGGTTATTGAAAATTCGCAGGCGCTTGAAACAGCCAATACCTATACCAATATTCTCAGCAGCACATTGGATGCTTATGCCAGCATTATCAGTAATAACCAAAATTTGGTATTGAAAAGGCTTGCCACACTTACTATATTGTTAAGCATCCCGGTTTTAATAGCCAGTATTTATGGCATGAATGTTCCACTGCCTTACCAGGATTCGCATTTTGCATTTTGGATTCCTACGGCTGTAAGCCTTCTCATTTTAGCTTATGCCATCTATAATTTTGTAAAGCAATACAAACGCTAAAGCATGTTTAACGTAAGGGTATATGGTATACTAATCAATGAAAAAAAACAAGTACTGGTAAGTGATGAATATATCAGGGGTCAATATTATACTAAATTTTGCGGTGGTGGATTAGAGTTTGGCGAAGGAACAAGAGATTGCCTCAAAAGGGAGTTTTTAGAAGAAATGAATTTAAACATTGAGGTTACCCGGCATTTATATACTACAGATTTTTTTCAAAAAAGCGCTTTTCATCCACAGCAGCAAATTATTTCTATTTATTACCTGGTAAATGCATTGGAGCCAATCAGCGTTCCACTAAGAAGCCAAGCATTTGATTTTGATGAGCAGCAATTAAAAGTATATGCAGCAATGCAAATGACAGAAACGTTCCGGTTTATTGATTGGGAAAAATTTTCACCGGAAAGTGTAACCCTTCCAATTGACAAAGTTGTTGCACGCTTAATAAAAGAAAATATTTAGTAAAAAAAAATCCGGCAAAGCCGGATCAACAAATACTTTTATTCAATGATTTTTACTTCGGTACGCCGGTTTTTGGCACGGCCCTGCTCTGTACTGTTCTCTTCAATGGGTTCATCCATGCCATAACCTTTTGCCGTTACCCTGTCCGGGTCAATACCTTTCGTTAGCAGGTAAGCCCTTACGGTATTGGCCCGCTCTTCGGATAATTTTTGATTTTTTTCATGGCTGCCGATATTATCGGTATGACCGCCAATTTCAATTTTTTCATCGGCCTTACGGTTCATATAGGCAACAAGCTCATCCAGCACTGTATAAGAACTTTCCTGGAGCGTAGCCTTTCCAAAATCAAAATTGCAATCATCCAATACAAATGTTTTTGCAGGCTGAAACTGGATATCAATTTTAAATGGGCTTTTGTAATATGCATTTCCCTGTGGCATGGGAATATCCAGTACATTATAACTTGTAGAATCTTTAAACCCCAGAATAAATATTTCATACTTATCGCCAGCCGGGAGCCTGAGGCTGAATTTACCCTGTTCATTGGTAAGGCCCTGGTATTCTTTATCGTTTTTCTGGCTGCGAAAAACGATAATTTCTCCATTGAGCATTTCATTTTTAAAATTGGTTACCGATACATCTATGGGCGCATCTTTAGGAATGGCTGCATTTTGCTCATTGCCGGTTTGTGCCAGCAGCAAAGAGGGAATTACAAAAAACAGGGCAAATAAAATTTTACTCTTCATGTTTTTAAAGTTTCAAGCGGTTAAAAGAAGCGTAATATTATAACTTTTTTCTGATGATGTTATTGTGTGATTTGTTAAAATGGCAGTATAGAAATAGCCGGTTTTGTAATCTTATAAAATATTGCTTTAATATTTACAAGCATAAAAAAAGACCGTTATTTAAAACGGTCTTTACATATCAGGTTATGGGTAATTATAATTTAATTACGGTTGCTGTTTTTCTGTGCCCTGCCTGTAATACTTCTACAAGATAGGTTCCCGGTCTCATTCCTGTTCCAAATTTTATCAGTTGAGTAGGGTTTGCTTTAAATTGTTTGTAAATTTTTCCGCTTACGTCATAAATATTTACCAGCATCCTATCGGTATTATTTGTTGTATTTACCTGCAAAACAAATTCTGTAGAGCTTGGGTTTGGTGCAACTTTAAGGTTGTATATTTCAAAATCATTAGCTTCAGGAGCAGCTACACCGCCTTTGGTTGTTTCGGTAGCAATTGTAGCATTGCTGTTTCCTTTCCAGCCCCAGGGATTTCCTGGATTTGGGTTGCCGTATCCCGGGCCCCACCAGCCCCAGCCTTGCCACCAGCCCCACCAACCCCAGCCTGGACCCCACCATCCCCAGCCTGGGCCCCACCATGGGTTATTATCATGAGGATGACAATGGGAATTACATTCGCCGAGGAAGTCACCATGTGCCAAATGTGCTGCCACTGCAGTTTCATCCACACAAGTGGTACGGCAACCGTGTGCACCTTGCTTATGGCAAATTTTCACTTTATTGCCGGAACATCTTACATCTGTTGCAAATATTGGTGTAGTGCATTTTTGAACACAACCATTTGCATCGGTAATAGTTGCCGTAATTACTGCATCATCCATTAAGGAAACCGTTAAGCTATAAGTATCGCCTTCGCCCAAAGTAGCAGTAGAAGTGGAAACCGGCGGTTGCCAGTATGATCCTGAACCAGGACAAACCGTATAAGTGTTTGTTGCTGTACCAGCACCTGCAACCCAGGTTTCATCGCCTGATGAATTGCCCACATTACATTTCAAACGCCTGTTCATGCTATAAGAAATTTTATAAGGTGGCGTACCGCCGGTAGCTGATGCAAGTATTTGTGCCGTATTATCTGCACTATAGCCAAAGAACAATTCAGGATTATTTGTTCCGCATGCTACCACTATTGGTGTAGGTTGGGTAATGGTAACTGTGGTTGTTCCATTTTGACCATGAGAATCCCAAACGGTAAAGTTGTATGTACCAGCAGGAACAAAGAAATAACCAACTCCCCAATATGGTGCAAACCCGCCACTTGCTGTTACATGAACCAATGACCATCCACCATAACAGTTAATGGGAGTATAGGTAACATTTACATTGATGCCGACATTCCTGGTTACGGTAAATGAGCAGCTTGTACTTAAGCCTGCTGCATCAGTAGCAGTGTAGGTAATAGTGGTAGTGCTACCCGGTGCAAATGTAGATCCAGATGCTGGACCTGCTGTTTGTGTTACCGTTACTGCTCCGCAATTATCGGTTGCAGTTGGGTCTGTCCATGTAGCTGTTGCCTGTGAACTGCTCAAAGTAATATTTGCAGGGCAGGTAATTGCAGGAGCTGTTACATCCTGAATCACAATATCCTGATCGGTGAAAGATGTATTGCCATTGCCATCATCAAATACCCAACGAATGGTATGGATACCCTGTGTATTAAATGTAAGAGAAGAAAGTACATTGCCCGTTCCTGGATCTGTTGGGATGCCTTCAACTGTTTTCACACATTCATCTTCTACAGTTGGGAAAGTGGTAACTGTATAGCTACATTCATCAGTTAAAGTGGGCAGACTTGGTGGTGCAGGTGGTGCAGTTACATCATCAATAATTACCGTTTGATTCACTGTGGATGAATTTCCACTGGCATCAGTAAATGTCCAGGTAACAGTTGTTACACCCTGGTCAATAATGGTGATGTTTGTAGATTCAATTCCTGTAATAGGATCCATTGCCGTACCGGTAATACTGTTTCCGCAATTATCTATAACCACAGGTCCGTCTAAGGTTACGGCACATTCTCCGGTAGCATCTGGTAAAGATGCAGGAGCTGTTGGCGCTGTTACATCATCTACAATTACATTTTGTGTTGCGGTAGATGTGTTGCCGTTGCCATCATCAAATGTCCAGGTAATGGTATAAGAACCCTGTGCATTGTATGTTGTAGGATCGGTGGTAGTTCCGGTTACTGAACCAGCGCAATTATCTGTAGCAGATGGTGCGGTTACAGTTACGGAACATTCGCCGGTTGCATCTGCAATAGTTGGCGCTGTTGGCACTGTATTATCTACTACATTTACATTAGCAGTTCCGGAAGCAACGTTACCATGTATATCCGTTACCGTTAGCGTAACCGTATTAACAGAGCTTATAGAATGTGTACCAAGCCCAGAAATATTATTTTGAGCAAAAACTTCCCACTCAGATAATAAAGTAGGAAAACTTGCTCCAGGATTAGTGTTAACGCCGTTTATTACAGTAGATTTTCTTCTCAATGTAGCATCAAGCGTTGTATTTGGTAAATTTACCCAGGCAGTTCCTGGATCTTCCCCAATTCTTCCAAAAATATCAACAAAGGTTCCACCTGTTGTTGTGGTAGTTGGGTTTTTAACCAGGGCCAAGGCATCATCTCCATTAAAATTAATTACAGTTGCTGATATTAAATTGTATGTTGTAATTATGCCGGCGCCATTATTAACAATTACATAAGTGGCACCATTTGCTAAACTGAAGTTGGGCAAAATAATACCATTAGAGGGAGAAGAAGCGCCGTTAGTAAATATCCTTAATGCATAATCCTGGAGGTTTACAGCGGCGCCTGTTCCATTATAAATTTCAATTGCTTTATTATTGCTTGATCCTTCCACATATTCCGAAATCAATAAGTCGGATGCATTGGGAGCCAAATTGGTGCAATTAAAAGTAGATGGAGCAACAGCTATGGATTGTACGCCACAATTGTCGGACGAACCATTATCTATTTGAGCAGCAGTAATTGAAGCATTACCACTTGCATCGAGATAAACAGTTGCATTTTGAGTAATTACTGTAGGAACATTATTATCGGCAACAACTACACTGAAACTTTGCACATCGCTACCAAAAGAATTTGATGCAGTAATAGAAACATTAGTTGTTCCTAAATTAAATGTAGAACCACTTCCGGTACCGCTACCAGAACCTGAAGTTGCGCCGCTAAATGTGAATGAATAAGCAATTGGTGCAGTGCCTGTTGCCGTGGCCGAATAATTTACTACTGCAACACATCCTGCGGCTGCACTTACATTTTGTGTGCCGGGATTAGTTAACGAAGGAGGGGTTCCTACCTGAAAGTTGGCAATATAATTTGAGCCGCCATTATTGGAATAGTGTGTAGCGCTTCCACAAGCCGAATTAAAATTTGCATCGGTATAAATTTCTAAAGAGTACATACCATCCGGCAAACCCGTAATAAGGTTTGGTGTACTATTGGCTGTTTGCTGCCAGGTTTGGTTTTGTCCGCCGGTGCAAAGCGCTCCCGGATCGTTACTTGCCCAATTAAAATTTACAACGGTAAAACTTCCGCTTGGTGAGCCAGCAGGATAAACCCTGTAATACAATGCACCACTTGTAATATCATCAGGAGGGCATTTAAAGGTTTTATTTTGACCGCCATTTACCACTAAAGAACCAGTTAGAGAATTATAAACGCCTAAACCAGCGCCATTAAAATCGGCATTTACGGTAGCGGCCTGTAAATCGTAAAAATTACCATTTACCACTGCATAGCTTTCAAATATGCCAGAGTTTACAGGGTTGCTTATGCTAAAATTTGCTTTATAATTTGCCCCGCCGTTATTGGCAAGCACAGTTCCGCCACTTCCGCCAGTATAATCTGCAACGGTATAAACTTCTACCGTATAATTTCCATCACATAAACCATTTAATAAATTTATACCTGCGCCTGCTTCCTGCCATGTTTGATCGGTGCAACCACCGCTACCACCATCATTGGACAACCAGGGTAGGTTAATATTGTTGTAAGAACCCGTAGGTGAAGCTGTAGGATAAATACGATAATATAACCTGTTGCCGGTAATATCATAAGTGCCACATTTCTCAGTTTTATTTTGAGCGCCATCAAGCCAAATAGAACCTCCACTTGCAAAAGTACCCAGGTAGGCTCCATCAAAATCCGGATTAGCTGTTGATGCTTTTAAATCGTAATAAACATCCGGGCCTCCAAAATTTACAATGGCAAAACTCTGTGGAATATCTGCACTACCTGCAGGCGGCGCCACATTGTTATATGAAACATTAAAATCATCAATTCCTATACCATCATCTGAACCGGAAACATTCAAATCAAGCCACCTAATCCAAATTGTTGCACCGTTTGGAATGTTTATAGAGAGGGAATTGGATAAACTTGCAGAATGTTGCATACTACCGCTACCTGTTGCCTGGCCGGGATTTGCATAATCCAATACGTTATCGTCTATCCATGTTCCGGTAGTTAAAGATGTAGCATCGGTTGAATATTGAAAATCTATCCTGTCTGACCGGTTTATTGCAGCTACTCTCCAGGTTTCACCGGTATAGCTAATTACCAAAGAGCTTATATCTGTACCAGTATTATTCGTAAAAGCTGCTCCGTAGGCAGGCACAACACTTCCCGATTGTAAACCACCTAAAGCCCTTTCTGTAGAACTTGATGCGCCAAAACTATAGGTATCACCTCCAGCTCCGCTTCCGGTTCCAGCAGTATATAATGCATTTGAGCCTGTACCCGTTTCTATGAAAAACCATCCTGCAGGCAAGGTTGAAGATGTTCCCGAACTTGCTAATGTATTAAAATCCTGGGCATAGCTCGAATTGGGCAAGGTAAGGCTTACCTGTGCCGATACTGTACCCATGCAAAAAATTGCCAGCAAGGCAATTAATAATTTTTTACAGCAAAAACCAAAAAGATTTTTCGGTGCCGTTAGGAACCGGGCGTAAAAATGGTTCATAAATTTTTTTTTGAAATTTTAGATATTAACAAGCAGTTATACATAAACCTGTTAAGGGTTATGAGTTTTTAAATTAAAAATATCTTGTAGCGGGAGGTGGTGCTTTTCGGCAGGGAATGGACTGACGCCTGTAAAAATATAAGGTTTTTTTGATGCTACAATAAAATTTGCAATTTATTTTGCCTTATTCTGCAAAAATGGCAATCTTAGTTTTTCACAGCTTATCACCATTTTATAGCCAAAAACTTAAAATTACCAGCTTGCTTTTTTTAAAACCCTTTGAGTGCCTGCATTTTAATCTTTGCTTTTTCAGCTTCGCTCAGCCTTTTATCGGGCCACAGGGCATTTTCCCAATCGCCATAAGTGGCGTTGGGCAATACAATATATTTTGTACCAAAGAGCGTTTGCATTTTATCCGTAGCAGCATTACGGTCTGCAACAGATTTTTTGTAAAACGCTTTATCAAAATCGTTGAGGTTGTCGCCAAGCAATAAAACAATATTATATTTTTTGGCAATTTCGAGGCGGCGGGGTTCTTTATCACTGGTGGTTGTTTTTAATATTACATGTTCTTTATCCGCCTGCGGAAAACCCATTAACTGCAAATTTTTTATTGTAGCATCCAAATCTTTTATTCCCCTGTTGGAAACATAAAAACATTGCACCGCATACTGCGCCGCATAATTAAAAAACTCTTTTGCTCCCGGCATGGCTTCTGCCTTTGAAAGTTCAACCCATTTTTTCCAACTGGTATCAGTATAGCCGTGGTTGTTTAAAATAGAATTTGCCGCATCGGGGCTGTTGTCCAAAATGGTTTCATCAATATCCGTTACAATGGCCAAAGGCATAGAATCTTTATTGGTATGCAAAATGTCGGCAAGGGTAAGCCGTGCCAAATAATAAGCCTGGTAACACAAGGCTTTGTACTCGCCGCTTTGTTGTTGCCATATAACGCTGTTAACCGTTTGCTGCGATGGATTTAATTTTTGTGCATTTGCCTGCATTAAAATTGCCAGCAACAATAAAGTACCTGCAAAAAACTTTTTCATGATATGTTCATTAATTTATTAAACTAATTAATCTAAAGCAATCTTTATTACAAGCGTTGTTGCAACTTTTCTACCATTTCATTTTTCCAGCTTTGGTAATTGCCTTTTTCAATGTGCATCCTTGCCTGTTTTACCAGCCAAAGGTAAAAAGCCAGGTTATGGATACTGGCAATAGTTAACCCAAGATATTCCCCACTTTTAAACAAATGCCGTAAATAAGCTTTGGAATAATAATTACTCACCAGGCAATCTATACCCTCATCTAAAACTGAAAAATCTTTTTCCCATTTTTTATTATCAATATTAATTATTCCACTGGAGGTAAAGAGCATAGCATTTCTCCCGTTTCGTGTTGGCATTACGCAATCAAACATATCAATGCCCATTCCAATGGCTTCTAAAATATTCCAGGGTGTGCCTACGCCCATTAAATAACGGGGTTTATCCAGGGGAAGGTTTTCGCAACACAATGCACATATTTCATACATTTTTTCTGTAGGTTCCCCTACGCTTAACCCGCCAATAGCGTTGCCGGTAGCATTTTTGGAAGCAACAAATTCGCAGGATGCTTTGCGTAAATCACTATAGGTTCCGCCCTGCACAATTGGAAAAAGGTTTTGGGTAAAATTATATTTATCCGGGGTATTATTAAATTGGGTGAAGCACCTGGTGAGCCAGCTCTTGGTAAGTTCCAACGAATTTTTGGCGTAAGCATATTCACTGGCTCCCGGCGGGCATTCGTCAAAAGCCATAATAATATCGCCGCCAATACTGCGCTGAATATCCATTACTTTTTCCGGGGTAAAAACATGTTTGCTGCCGTCAATATGCGATTTAAAAATAACGCCTTCTTCAGAAATTTTTCTTTGTCCGGAAAGTGAAAAAACCTGAAAGCCGCCACTATCCGTTAAAATGGGTTTGTTCCAATTAATAAAACGGTGCAGGCCACCGGCAAGTTCCATCACTTCGGTACCCGGCCTTAAATAAAGATGGTAAGTGTTGCCCAGTATAATTTGTGCTTTTACTTCTTCGTGCAGTTGCCGCTGCGTTACTGCTTTTACGGAGCCAATTGTGCCAACAGGCATAAAAATAGGCGTTTCTATTCGTCCGTGATCGGTAGTAATTAAACCAGCCCTTGCTTTGGATAAACTGTCTTTATACTGTACGCTAAATGCTAATGCTGCCATAAAATGGGCACAAAGATAAACGGAATAAAAAAAGCATACCGTTTTGGTATGCTTTTTCATCAAATATAAATTTTACTATTCTATGATTTGCGTTGCAATTTTAGGTTTTCCAATATTTGTTTTTGCCTATCCAGTTCTTTTACCTGGTCGGCCTGGTCTTTAATATTGGTTTGGATTTCGCTTTCAATTTTTTTAAGCTTATTTTGCAAATCAGATGCATCACTTATTAAATTTGCGCTTTTCTTATCGGCCTTTTTAACTTCGTTTTCCTGTGCAATAATTTGTTGTTCCAGGTCGTAGGCAGCAATTACATCCCTTAAATTATTCATATAGGTTTTCCCATTTTCAAAAAGCTGCGCATCATTGCTTTCATCTGCAAATGCATCAAAGCCCTTGGAGATAAGCAAGGTAACGGTGCTGTTGTCTTTTTCTTTTCTGCTCACCCTTTCCGAAGAAAAATATAAATCATAAGCATCGGGCCCAAGTGCGGTAAGCCTTACTCCTTTAAAAACAATAAAGCCCTTAGATGTTGAGGATTTATATCCTGCTTTGCCAAAGTCCTGGATTAGGGCATTTTCAATTGTTTTTGATGGAAAAGGTATTTCATTAATAAGGGCAGCTCTTGCCACTTTTTGGTATTCTACCGAGCCGGTTCTTGCCTGCGCATTAACGGTAACAGAGATGCAGCTTAGCAGCAATAAGGTTAAAAAAGATTTCATGTGTGATTAATTTAAGGTTAAGACGTAATTAATAAAATATTGGTGCCTAAAATGCAAAGTTAAAATACTCTTACCGAATATTATCAACAAGCAATTTGTGGCGGCTGTTGCTCCTTATATTTTCCACCGTCCACTCTACCCTTTTTTTAAATGGGTGTTTGCGTACGGCACAGTTTTGCTTGTTGCAAATAAAACAGCTAAAATCCATACAGGCATCGGAATGTACAAAAAGCTCCATGGATTTGCCATATTTGCCTTTAACCAGTTCCGATAGCGAATCTATTTCTTTATGCGCTTCCTGTACATTAAAATACCAGGGTATAGTTAAATGTCCATCCAAATGTAAAGTAGCGCCATTCTTAATAATACGAATATTGTGCAAATCAATCCAGTTCTCCGAACGGTTTTCATTGAGCGTTACCACCATATCGTTGAGCAATTCTTCATCGGCCTCATCCATAATACCGGCAATGGAACTACGTATTATTTTATAACCGGTGTAAATAATTATAAGCGCAAACAATATGGCTACAGCGCTATCTATCCATTTTAAATTTGTGAAATACAATAATACCAGGCCCGCAATAATGCCAATAGTTGTATAGGTATCGGAAATTAAATGCCTGCCACTGGATACCAATGCCAGCGAATTATTTTTTTTTCCCGTTTTAACACAAATACTTCCGGCAATATAATTGAGCAATGCCGCACCAGCTACCAGGTAAATACCTTTGTCTAACCGGTTTACCACATTATTATCCCTTAAATGATCCAGCGCCTGGTAAATGGCATAAAGGCCGGCAACAATTATAAGCGTTCCTTCTACCGAAGCTGAAATAAACTCTACTTTTCCATGCCCGTACGGATGATCGGCATCTTTGGGTTTTGCAGAAACATACAAGCTATAAACACCTAAAAAACTTGCAGCCATATTCACAATACTCTCCAAAGCATCGGTAAGTATTGCTACAGAACTGGTAAGATACCAGGCAAAAATTTTAACCAAAAATAAAATTACCGATAAGAGCGCAATGGCCTTTTGTATTTTGAGGTTTTGCTGTGCAGATTGCATGCTGCAAAGATATTGGTTTCTGGATTTTTGGGTATTTGCCGCTTTTAAATACAATATGCAAATTATTTATTTGGTAATTTATTGTATAAAAAACGGTATAATTGGGTATAATCTATTCAACCATTTACGGCCAATCTCCTATTTTTGCATATCTAAAAAATTTAATTGCCGCAATATGAATTTTCAGTTTTCCGAAGAACAATTAATGATACAGCAGGCAGCCAGGGATTTTGCCCAAAACGAATGCCTGCCCGGTGTTATTGAAAGAGATGAAGCCCAAAAATTTCCGAAAGAACAAATAGAAAAATTAGCCGACCTCGGTTTTTTGGGTATGATGGTAAAAGCCGAGTATGGCGGCAGCGGCTTAGATACGGTAAGTTATGTATTGGCTATGGAAGAAATAAGCAAGGTAGATGCCAGCGTAAGTGTGTGCATGAGCGTAAACAACAGCCTGGTTTGTTATGGCTTGCAGGAGTATGGCTCCGAAGAGCAAAAGCAAAAATATTTAGTACCGTTGGCGCAGGGAAAAAAAGACGGGCAACTGCATATTGGCGCATTTTTACTGAGCGAACCCGAAGCCGGCAGTGACGCCACCAGCCAACGCACAACCGCAGAAGATAAAGGCGACTATTATTTATTAAACGGCACCAAAAACTGGATTACCAATGGCAATACCGCCAGTACCTATTTGGTAATTGCCCAAACCGATGTATCCAAAGGCAGCAGAGGAATTAATGCATTAATTGTAGAAAAAAACTGGCCTGGTGTAGTTGTAGGCGCCAAAGAAAATAAGCTGGGCATAAGGGGAAGCGATACGCATAGCATTATGTTTAACGATGTAAAAGTACCCAAGGCAAACCGAATAGGTGAAGATGGCTTTGGTTTTAAGTTTGCCATGAAAACATTGGCCGGCGGCCGCATAGGCATTGCCAGCCAGGCATTGGGTATTGCCAGTGGCGCATACGAATTATCTAAAAGCTACAGCAGGCAACGTAAAGCATTTGGTACCGAAATTATGAACCACCAGATTATTCAATTTAAGCTTGCCGATATGGCTACAAGAATTGAAGCCAGCCGATTACTTTGCCTTAAAGCAGCCTGGGAAAAAGACAATAACCTCGATTATACGCTTAGTGGTTCAATGGCAAAAGTTTTTAGCAGCGAAACCGCAATGTGGACTGCTACCGAAGCCGTGCAAATACACGGTGGTTATGGCTTTGTAAAAGAATACCATGTAGAACGCATGATGCGTGACGCAAAAATTACCCAGATATATGAAGGCACCAGCGAAGTGCAGCGCATTGTAATAAGCAGGAGCATCTTAAAATAGCCACATCATTTAACCTTAGTATTTTCAGGTGGAAGTTTTTAAAAAATATCTTGAAGAAAAAGCACAGGTTACCAATGAACAATTTCGCCATTTGGAAAAATTAGCAGGAGAAAAAAAAATTGCAAAAGGTGAATATTTACTACGGCAGGAGGAAGTTTGCGATAAAATTTATTTTGTTGAAAAAGGTTTGCTCAGGGCATATAAGGTAGATGACGGAGGTAAAGAACACATCAACCAGTTTGCCCCAGAAAATTGGTTTATTACCGACAGGAGCAGTATACTTTTTAATTTACCTTCAGAATATTTTATTGATGCATTGGAAAAAAGTGAACTAATAATTTTCGATAACGATTTTTTAATTGAAGCGTCTAATATAAGTGCAAGCTTTAGGGAATACAATAAAAATTTATTGCACAACCATATCCGCCAGCTTCAAAAAAGAATTGATTCACTGCTTGGCCTAAATGCCGAAAAACGCTACCTCGATTTTGTGGAAACCTATTACAACCTTACTTTACGGGTGCCACAATGGATGATTGCCTCTTACCTGGGCATAAGCCCCGAAAGCCTGAGCAGGGTAAGAAAAAAACTTTCGGTAATAATAAAATAATAAATACTGTTTTTGCTGCAACCTTACCTTAGGAATTTTTTGCGTGTTTTTCCCTGCAAAAAACATTTGTATTTTTAATAATGAAAATAACAGTGATGAAAAATAATTTACTATTTTTTTTAATTGCATTAGCCTTTGCATGCAACAACAATAAAAAAATGACAACAGAAAAACCAGCAAATCAACCGGAAAAATTTGACAAGCAAGGCCACCGTGGCTGCCGTGGGCTGATGCCGGAAAATACCGTGGCTGCAATGCTGTATGCACTCAACTTAAATGTAACCACTTTAGAAATGGATGTAGTGATTAGCAAAGACAAAAAAGTAGTGCTGTCGCACGACCCTTATTTTAACCATGAAATAACCACAAAACCCGATGGCTCATACCTAAATGAAAATGAAGAAAAAAAATACAACATTTATCAAATGATGTATACCGAAGTAAAAACTTTTGATGTAGGCATGAAGCCACACCCACGCTTTACGCAACAGCAAAAAATAAAAGCCATAAAACCACTTTTGAGCGATGTGTTTACGGCTATTAAAAACGAAATGATGGTACGCAAGCGGCCTTTTCCTTACTTTAATATAGAAACAAAATCCACGGTACAAACAGATAATATTTTTCACCCGGCGCCTGAAGAATTTGTGGAATTGCTGATGGCTGTAGTAAATGAATTTAATTTACAAGAGCAGGTAACCATTCAATCTTTTGACATACGTACACTTCAATACCTGCATAAAAAATTTCCGCAGGTAAAAACTGCCCTATTGATAGAAAGCTACGACAGGCGGAGTATAAATTTGCACATAGAACAGCTGGGTTTTACGCCTACTGTTTACAGCCCATCCTACAACCTGGTTACAAATGAATTAACCCGGCAATGCCACGAAAAAAATATGCAAATAATTCCCTGGACGGTAAATGAAAAAGAAAAAATAAAGGAATTAAAAAACATGGGTGTAGATGGCATCATTAGCGACTATCCCAATTTATTTGATGAATAGTTTGTAGAAAAATAAAAGGCTATAGTTGAAAATTGTTTGCGCCAATTGACCCCTTTGCTTTCTTTACAATAACTTTTCCGTTTTCTTTGCATTTAATTTTTCTTTCAACAGCAAGTACAAAAAAGAAAAATGCTAAGTAATAAACATCAGCGCAATGGTTCCTATATTTTGAAACAAATTGAGTATCGCCTATCAAAGGAGTTTGTAAACTCAATGATGAAATAACCATATTTCACAGCAACATCTCCTGCAAGCAACAGAGTTTTCCCTTATGCTCACCATTAGTTCAAAACATACTCACCTTTTTTGTTTACCATTATCACCGGAAGTTGTTTCTTTGTTTCAAAATAGTCGTACACCTGCCGTATATTGGCATTAAACGATTGTAAATAATCGTTGTTTTCTATAGCTTTATTTAAATAACCAAGGGAGTTTTTTACATTGTACCTTACCGGAAAAACATGCACAGGAATAAACTCCTGCCCTTCAGCGTTTACAGCCGAGGCGATTACAAAAACTTCTTCTATTTGAAAATCACCAATGGGAATACAGCCCGTAGAAACGCAGTTACCATGTATATAAATGGCGCTGCCCGGCCTTATGGAGTCGCTCAAAATTCTGTCTGACGCATTGGGATAATTTAACCCAAGCGATAAATGGTACACGCTGTTGGGGTTAAATTCATTGATGTAATAAAACCCCTCCGGCACCTGATAATCGCCTTCCATACGCTTGGGACCCATAGTGCCGCTTTGGATGCACACTTTATAAGTTTTAAAAAGTTGATACGGCGAAGCAAGGGAATTTTTTACCCATATCTCCAGTTGCCTGTCGTACTTAAAAGAGCGGATATACATTGCTGCAGGCGGCCAGCTAAGGTTTAATTTTTCAAATTGCTTTTGCAGGCTGTCTTCAATTTTATTTAAGGAACCCTGCTGTCGCAAAAAATTTTTTTGCGCACCGGCCGAGGATTGGGCACATACCGGTATCACTGCTACGCAAAAGCAAAATGCCCAACCACAAAAACAAATTAAGCGTTTCATTAAAATAAAAAGGGGTTACAAAACCAAAACGTGAAAATAAGGTTTATATTCCTTTCGGCTTGTTAAAAAAAACGGCCTGCAAAAAATTATTTGTAGTAAAACTATTACAAGTTGCCTCTTAGCTCCTGCTCTCTTTCCAGCGCTTCAAATAAAGCTTTAAAATTTCCCTTGCCAAAACTTTTTGCGCCCTTGCGCTGTATAATTTCAAAAAAAAGCGTGGGCCTGTCTTGCAATGGCTTAGTGAAAATTTGCAACAAATACCCTTCATCGTCCCGGTCAATCAACACACCCAGCTTACCCAGTTCTTTTAGGTCTTCGTCAATATGGCCCACTCGGTCCAGTATGGTTTCGTAATAACTGCCTGGTATGGACAAAAACTCCACTCCCCTTTTCTTAAGCTCAGTTACGGTTTCAATTATATTACGGGAGGCAATAGCCACATGCTGTACCCCTTCGCCCAGGTAAAAATCCAGGTATTCTTCCACCTGGCTTTTCTTTTTTCCTTCTGCAGGTTCGTTAATAGGAAATTTTACAAAACCGTTTCCATTGCTCATCACCTTGCTCATCAATGCAGAATATTCGGTAGAAATATCTTTGTCATCAAAGCTTAAAATATTTTTAAAGCCCATTACCTCTTCATAATATTTTACCCAGCGGTTCATTTGGTTCCAGCCCACATTGCCTACGCAATGATCCACATATTGCAAGCCGGCTTGCAAAGGGTTATAATCGCTTTGCCAAACTTTATAGCCAGGCATAAAAGCGCCTTTATAATTTTTTCTTTCAATAAACAGGTGCACGGTTTCGCCGTAAGTATGTATGCCGCTCATCACCACCTCGCCTTCTTCATCTTTTAACACATAGGGCTCAGCATAACTTTTTCCGCCACGCTTTGTGGTTTGCTCCCAGGCATCTTTGGCATCTTCTACTTTTAATGCTAAAAACTTTACGCCATCACCATGCTGGGTAATATGCTCCGCAATTGGGTTGCCGGGTTTAAGTGGAGTAGTTAATACAAAGGTAAGTTTATTTTGCCTTATCGCATAGCTCACTATATCTTTTCGGCCCGTTTCTGGCCCGGCATAAGCCAGCGATTGAAACCCGAATGCCGTTTTATAAAAATGTGCCGCCTGCTTGGCATTGCCCACATAAAACTCCACATAATCAGTTCCCTGCAAAGGCAAAAAATCTTCGGCAGTTGTGGCATTATTGGAAGCTAAAACCTGCGTATTCATATTGTAAAATTTTAATTTTTAATTTAACCGGCATAGGTAAAAAATGCAGCAGTGGTTGTGTCACTCACTTGTACATTTGTACATTGCTGAACAATTATCCACACACACAGGGAAATTAAGTTTAAAACAATATTCCATTGATGTGGCACCGGCGTCAAAGTTACAAAAGAAATTATTGTTTTACCCCTTTAAAAAGCATAAAAAACAACCGGCAAAAATGACATTTTCATAAATACAGCATTTAATCACCATAGAAAATATCTTTTTGGCAACTGCTACTTACAGGCTAACTTTGCCCCACTTTCAACGTAAATAAATTTATATTATGGCATATGATGTAATAGTTTTAGGCAGCGGCCCGGGCGGATATCCTGCGGCAATACGGAGCAGCCAGTTAGGTAAAAAAGTGGCAATTGTAGAAAAAGAAAGCTTAGGCGGTATTTGCCTCAACTGGGGTTGTATTCCTACCAAAGCCTTATTAAAAAGCGCCCAGGTTTTTGAATATGCAAAACATGCCGCAGATTATGGCATACAAGTAAACAACCCTACCAGTAATTTTGATGCAGTAATTAAACGCAGCCGTGGCGTAGCCGATAAAATGAGTAAAGGCGTTCAGTTTTTGATGAAGAAAAACAAAATTGATGTGGTAATGGGAACGGGTAAATTAATATCTCCCACAAAACTGGAAGTAACCGCAGCAGATGGCAGCAAGCAAACCCTCGAAGCAAAAAATATAATTATTGCTACCGGTGCACGCAGCAGGCAGCTGCCCAGTATGCCTATTGACGGTAAAAAAATAATTGGATACAGAGAAGCATTAGTGCTACCCACGCAACCCAAAAGCATGATAGTATGCGGAAGCGGCGCTATAGGCAGTGAATTTGCCTATTTCTACAACAGCCTTGGCTGCAAAATAACCATAGTGGAATTTATGCCAAAAATTGTACCGGTAGAAGATGATGATGTGAGCAAGGAACTGGAGAAACAATTTAAAAAACAAGGCATTAATATTATGGTAAACAGTGAGGTTACCAAAGTAGATACTTCGGGCAGTGGCGTAAAAGCTACCGTAAAAACAGCAACCGGCGAACAGGTACTTGAAGCCGATATTTTATTGAGCGCCGTAGGTATTGTGGCCAATATAGAAGGCCTGGGCCTTGAAGCGCTGGGTGTAAAAACTGAAAAAGGAAAAATATTAGTAGATGCCAACCAAATGACCAATATTGCAGGCTTGTATGCCATTGGAGATTGCACACCCGGCCAGGCACTGGCACATGTGGCATCAAAAGAAGGTATAAATGCAGCAGAGCATTTAAGCGGCCATAAAGTAACAGCAATGGATTACAATAATATACCCGGCTGTACCTATTGCCTGCCCGAAGTTGCCTCTGTAGGTTATACCGAAAAAGCAGCAAAAGATGCCGGCTACGAAGTAAAAGTTGGTAAATTTCCTTTTGTTGCCAGCGGCAAAGCTACTGCTGCAGGAGCTACCGATGGCTTTGTAAAAGTTATATACGATGCCAAATATGGCGAGTTTTTGGGTTGCCACATGATTGGTATGAACGTAACCGAAATGATAGCAGAAGCAGTAGTGGCACGCAAACTGGAAACTACAGCACACGAAATTTTAAATGCCGTTCATCCCCACCCAACCATGAGTGAGGCCATTAAAGAAGCAACCGCCGTAGCTTATGGCGAAGCCACCGATATTTAATGTAAAATTATACTGTTTCTAAAGTTATAAAGCCCGTATTTCTTAACGGGCTTTTATATTTATGCTACCTTTGCAGGGTAAAAAAATATAGTTATGGATTTTTTGAAAAAACTAAAAATAAAAGCCGAAAACAGTGGCGTAAGCACCGGAGAAAACTGGCTAAAATCAAAAGGCAAAAAAATTGTTTCTTACTCACCCGTAAATGGCAAAGCCATTGCAGCTTTTACCACTACAGATGAAAAAAGCTATGAAGCCGTTGTAAAAAAAGCCCAGGCAGCATTTGAAGAATGGCGGCATTGGCCTGCGCCAAAACGTGGTGAAGTGGTGCGCCAAATTGGTGAAGAGCTTAGAAAATATAAAGAAGATTTAGGTAAGCTGGTAAGTTACGAAATGGGCAAAAGCCTGCAGGAAGGCATGGGAGAAGTGCAGGAGATGATAGACATCTGCGATTTTGCTGTGGGCCTCAGCCGGCAGTTGCATGGCCACACCATGCACAGCGAAAGGCCGGGCCACCGTATGTATGAACAATATCACCCCTTGGGCATTGTAGGCATTATAAGCGCTTTTAATTTTCCCGTGGCAGTATGGAGCTGGAACAGTATGCTGGCCTGGGTTTGCGGCAATGTATGCATTTGGAAACCCAGCGAAAAAACCAATTTATGCGCCATTGCCTGCCAAAATATTATTCAGTCGGTGCTCAAAAAAAATAATGTACCCGAAGGCGTAAGCGGCATTATTTCCGGAGCCAGGGAAGTAGGAGAATGGATGAGCGCCGATACAAGAATTGCCCTTGTTTCTGCAACCGGCAGCACCGCAATGGGTAAAGCTGTAGGCGCAACAGTTGCAAAAAGGCTGGGCAAAAGCCTGCTGGAACTTGGTGGCAACAATGCCATTATAGTTACTGAAAATGCCGACCTCGGCATTGCCATTACTGCTTCAGTTTTTGGCGCCGTGGGTACAGCCGGGCAGCGCTGCACTACTACTCGCCGCCTCATTATTCATGAAAAAATTTACAACAAATTTAAAACCATGCTGGTAAATGCTTACAGCCAGTTAAAAATTGGCAACCCACTCGATCAAAAAAACCATGTAGGCCCACTTATAGATACCAATGCCGTAAAAGCTTATGTAGCAAGTATTGAAAAATGTAAAAAAGAAGGCGGCAATTTTATTGCAAATGGCGCAGTACTTAAAGGCAAAGGATACGAAAGCGGCTGCTATGTAAAACCTTGTATTGCCGAAGCCAAAAACCATTTTGAGATTGTACAGCAGGAAACCTTTGCACCTATTTTGTACCTTATGAAATATAAAACCATGGATGAAGCTATTGCGCTGCAAAACGGCGTTCCACAAGGTTTATCTTCTTCCATTATTACCAGCAATTTAAGGCAATCAGAAAAATTTCTATCGCATAGCGGCAGCGACTGTGGCATTGCCAATGTAAATATTGGTACCAGCGGCGCCGAAATTGGTGGCGCTTTTGGCGGCGAAAAAGAAACCGGCGGCGGCAGGGAAAGCGGCAGCGATGCCTGGAAAGCTTATATGAGAAGGCAAACCAATACCATCAATTATACCGATAAGCTTCCACTGGCCCAGGGCATTAAGTTTGATTTATAACTTAATTTAATAAAAAATTATATTAAAATATAAGAATGGTACATAAATATATCATGGCTTTTCTATTTTCGAACAAATAATAACCATATAAAATGATGAAGAAATTAATGCTGCTCTCCCTGCAAATGATGTTCTTTACTTTTTTTGCATTTGCGCAGACCAGGGAAGCTGCCCCACTGCAAAAAGATACGGTTCCCAACAACTGGTATCAACTGGATCCTGCAACATCAGGCTTCCAGGGTGTAAGTATAGATAAAGCTTACAGTTTTTTAAAAAGCACAAAACTTAAAAGTAAAAAAGTAATTGTGGCTGTAATAGACAGCGGCATTGATACCACACATGAAGACCTTAAACCCGTACTTTGGACAAACCCCGGCGAAATTGCCGGAAACGGTATAGATGACGATAAGAACGGTTACGTTGATGACGTACATGGCTGGAATTTTTTAGGTGGTAAAGATGGCCGTAATGTAAAAGACGACAGCTATGAAGCCTCAAGAGTTTATCACCTGCTTAAAGCCAAATATGGCGATAAAACAATTGACGTTGCAACTTTATCTGCAGATGATAAAGCAGAATATGAAACTTATTTAAGGGCTAAAGAAAGTGTTACCAAAGATGTAAATGAAAATGAAATAGCGTTTATGAAACAAATCCGCACGCCGCTTTTACAGGGCGATTCGGTAATTCGTAAAGAACTGGGCAAAGAAGTGTACACCTGCAACGATTTAAAAAATTATAAAACAACCAATAAAGCGGCTTTACAAACCAGGTCAATGCTCATGGGGCTTTGCGGCGCAAATAAAAGCGATGACTTAAGCAACGAAATGGTTTTAGATGACCTCAATGCACAAATACGAAAAGGAGATGAAGTAAATACTGCACCTCCTGCTTACCGTGGCGATATTGTAAAAGATAACGAAAACGATATTAACGACCGCTTTTATGGCAACAACGATTTAATGGCCAGCACGCCGTTTCACGGTAGCTTTTGCGCCGGCATTATTGCAGCAGCGCATAATAATAACGATAAATTAAACGGCATTGCCGATAATGTAGAAATAATGGCCATAAGGGCCGTACCCAATGGCGATGAGCACGATAAAGATATTGCCTTAGCCATAAAATATGCGGTAGATAACGGCGCCAAAGTAATTAATATGAGTTTTGGAAAAAGTTTTTCACCACAAAAAAAATGGGTAGATGATGCCATACGTTATGCCAACAGCAAAGGCGTATTGCTAGTACATGCAGCCGGAAACGACAGTAAAAATATTGATACCGAAAATAATTTTCCTAACCCTGTTTATGCCGATAATAGCGGCAGGGCCGAAAATTATATTTCCGTAGGCGCAAGCGGCGATAAAAAGTCCGGTGGGCTTATCGCTTCCTTTAGCAATTATGGAAAAAAAGAAGTGGATGTGTTTGCTCCCGGTGTACAAATTTTTTCTACAACCCCTTTTAACAACAGCTATGGAAAATCGCAGGGTACCAGCTTTGCAGCACCAATTGTTACAGGTATTGCTGCATTAATACTGGAATACTACCCTTCACTATCGCCGTTGCAGGTAAAAGCCGCAATAGAAAATTCAGTAGCGCCCATTAAGGAAAAAGTAAAAAACCCCGAAACCGGCGAAATGGTGGAAATGGAAACCTTAAGCCGTACGGGTGGAGTGGTAAATGCTTATACGGCAGTAAAAAATGCTTCGGAAATGGCGGCAACTCCTAACCCCCAATTTAAATTGCCCAAGTCAACAATAAAGAAAAATAAGAAAGGATAACCCTTACCCTTTTCTTAACGATAAGCCTTCTCCTTTAACAGAGAAGGCTTATTTTTATAAAAACAATTTTATGCCAAGGCCAGCTAAAAGTTCTTATCCCGTTTATTTTGATACTTATGTTAACACTGTAGCAGAAAATGATTTAATAGAGGCATTGAATAACCAACAACCTGTTATTACATCTTTTTTTTCTGCGCTGCCAAAAGATAAACATGAATTTGCTTATGCCAGCGGCAAATGGACCATAAAAGAAGTTTTGCAACACCTTATAGATTGTGAACGCATATTTACTTACCGGGCTTTATGCTTTGCCCGAAAAGAACAACAGGATTTACTTTCATTTGAAGAAAATAATTATGCGGCAAACAGTATGGCCAATGCAAGGAACTGGCAGGAACTGTGTGATGAATTTAATGCTGTAAGGAGAAGCACTTTATTATTGTTCAAAGGGTTTACCAGGCAACAGCTTGAAAGCAGTGGCAGCGCAAATAACAAACAAGTTTCGGTATTGGCTCTGGGTTTTATTATTGCCGGCCATGTAAATCATCATAAAAAAATAATTGAAGAAAGATATTTACAAAGTTAGTACCAATAAAAAAAGCCGGAATTATCCGGCCTTTTTATAGCGTATATTTTAAAAATTAATCTTTCCTCGCCATATTTCCGCCTTCAATCATTTTACCAATTATTTTTACTGTTTCGTCAATAAAAATATCACTACTTACGGCTTTTATCCATTTGTTGTTATTATCCGCTTTATCTGTTGCACTATTTATTTCAGCAGTATCGGCAGGTAAATTGATTACTTTCATTGGAACCGGTAATTTATACAAGTCGTCCATTTGCTTATTGATATCTACAAGCTTTTGTTTTTCCTGCTTGTATTTATTAATGTTGAGTGAAAAAGTTTTATCTAAGTTCTTTTCAAGCCATTGTACATTGGCTTTTATTTTACCAAAGGTGTTGCTTTTATTCACTTCTTCATTTGCGCTGGCAATAAAATAAGCATCAGTACTGCTACTGCTCCAGGGAGCATAATCGGCTTTGCCGGTTTCATCCCATTTTAAAGAGTAAGGGTTATCTTTTTCCCTGATTTTTAAAAAATCGTACCTATCCGGCAAAATTACATCTGGAATTACACCACGCAATTGTGTGGCATCGCCATTAATACGGTAAAATTTTTGCAGGGTAAGTTTAACCGTACCCAGGTCTTCTTTGGCCGAGCTGCCAAATAATTGTATTTCATTTTCGGGGTTGAGTGGGATATTTCTTTGCACGGTACCTTTACCATAAGTAGAAGTACTGCCAACAATAATTCCCCTTTTATAATCCTGTATGGCTGCCGCAAAAATTTCCGAAGCCGAAGCGCTGGTTTCATCTACCAGCACTGCTAATGGACCATCGTAAAGCACGCCTTTATTTTTATCTTTAAGCACCTGCGATTTATCGCCACGGCCTTTTACCTGCACCACCGGGCCTTCGTCTATAAACAAGCCGGCAATTTCTACTACGTCATATAAGGAGCCGCCTCCATTTCCACGAAGGTCGAGTACAATGCCTTCTACTTTTTCGTTTTTTAATTTTTCTACTTCTTTGGCTACATCTTTTGCGCTCCTTGCTCCATTGGGTTTATCAAAATCGGCATAAAACTCCGGAAAATAAATATAGCCAATTTTATGTGGGCCATTAATGATGGCAGAACGTGCAAAAGTATCTTCCAGCTTAATATCATCTCTCAATAAGGATACTACTTTAATGGTACCATCTGCCCTTTTTAAGGTGAGCCTTACTTCTGAACCTTTTGCAGAACCTCTTATTAATTTTACCGCATCGGTAACGCTATAGCCTGTAACATCCACCGGTTCTTCTGCACCCTGCGCTACTTTAATAATTTCATCGTTTTCTTTAAGCTCGCCGCTCTTCCATGCAGGGCCGCCGCTTACAAGGGTGCCTATTTTAATTTTTCCATCGTCTTCTTTTAACTGTGCGCCAATACCGAAAAAGCTGCCCTTCATGGCTTCTTTAAATGTCCTCAGGTCTAAGGGCGGCATATAATCGGTATGGGGATCCATGGCACCGGTAATGGCATTTACAAAAATGCTGAAATTGGCATCCAGGGTTTCCCTGTTTTTTTTGGTAGTAAAAAACCTGTCGAACTGTTTGCCCACCTGTTCACGGGCTTCCCTTTCGAGGGTGCTGTCTGCTTTTGCCACAAAATCTTTTTTGCCTTTATTTTTCTCCCTCTCTTCCTGTGCCAAAACATATTTTTCTAAAACAAGTAGCTTAAGTTGTTTCCGCCAACGGTCGTTTCTATCCGCAATGTTTTTGGGATAGGCCAGTTTATCGGCATCCCTTTCCAGGTCTTCATCTTTAGTAAAAGTAAATGGCTTTGCCAGGTAATCTTCATATAATTGCGAAACTTCGTTTACCCTTTTGGTATATACATCGTTTATTGCATAAAAAGATTCCAGCGGCGAACCATGTATTTCATCATCAATTTTATTGCCGTATTTATTAAAGGCATCTATATCGGCCTGGCTAAAATAATTTTTATCGCCATCGAGGTCTTTCAAAAATTTTGTAAGCACTTCTTTGCTAAAAGCATCATCAATTTTATGCGGCCTAAAATGGCCTTCTTCCAGCAGGATGCCTACATTGCGTAAAATTTTTGCATGGCGGGCTTTGGGGTTATCTTCGCCATCGCTATTTCCCCCACGGGTGCTAAAACCCCAAAAAATACTTATGGCGGTAAGCGCCAATACAACCGGTAAGAATTTTTTACTCATAATAAAATCTGCAATTTTTTGCATTCGTAAAAATAAAACAAATCACACAGTAAACTTGTTTTGTAAACGCATTTACGGCAATAATGTTTTGTTAAACAGTAAATGTGCAAAAGTTTAGGGATGAGTGGTAAAGGAAATAAAAAAAACCTTCGGGAATGAAGGTTTTGAACGGGTAACCAAAGGGGCTCGAACCCTCGACCCTCAGAATCACAATCTGATGCTCTAACCAACTGAGCTATGGCTACCATTTTGAGCGAAAGGGAAGCAAAAATAAGCAAAAAATTCACTCATGCAAAATTGATCTATACGCTTCCCGGTAAACAAACAAAATAAATTATCTTCACCTCTTAAAATTTATATTCATGAAGGGTACATGGTTTAAGAAATTACTTCCTCATTTTATTGCAGTAGCGGTATTTGCTATAGTAGCCATCGTTTATTGCAAGCCTGTATTGCAAGGTAAAGTGCTTAACCAGCACGACTCCCAGGGTTGGAAAGGTATGGCGCAGCAGTCTTTTGAAGTAAAAGAAAAAACAGGCCATTTTCCTTTATGGACCAATAGCATGTTTGCTGGCATGCCCGCCTATCAAATTGCCATGGAAGGCACTTCCAATATTGGTGCCGGTATTTCTTTTATCAGCAAAGCTTATTCATTATGGCTGCCAGAACCCATTTCGTATTTTTTTATTGCCAGCCTCTCGTTTTATATTTTATGTATTATCCTGGGTTTAAATCCCTGGGTGGGTATTTTAGGCGGATTGGCTTATGCCTACTCCACATATAACCCAATAATTGTATCTGTTGGCCATAATACCAAAATGATGAGCATAGCTTATGCACCTGTGGTAATTGCAGGAGTGCTGCTGCTTTTCAACAAAAAATATATTGCCGGGCTTTTAATAACTGCATTTTTTTCCGGCGTGCTCATTGGGCAAAACCACTTGCAAATAGTGTATTACCTTATCCTTATTATTGGCGCTTTAAGTATTGGGTTTTTACTAAAATCATTTAAAGAAAAACAAATTGGCAGCGGCATTATTGCCCTTGCATTAGCGGCAATTGGCGGCATTATTGGGCTGGGCATAAATGCATCGTTAATAATGCCCACCTACGATTATGCCAAAGAAACCATGCGTGGCGGCGTATCGCAGCTTACCCTTAGCGAAAGCGACAAAGCATCCAATAAATCCAAGGGCGGTTTAGATAAAGATTATGCATTACGCTGGAGTGCAGGAAAAATGGAAACCTTTACTTTTATGGTTCCGGGCCTTTTTGGCGGAAGCAATGGAGGTAACGAACATAGTGTAAATGCAAAATTTGTAGAAAAACTTGCAGCAGTAGGTGTACCCGAAGAAAATGCCGTGAACATGCTGAATGCCTACTCTTACTGGGGTAATATGAGCAGCTTAAATGAAACTACCAGCGGGCCGGTTTACCTTGGCGCCATCATTTGTTTTCTTTTTATTATTGGATTATTTTATCTCGATAACTGGCTAAAATGGCCATTGGTTGCCGCATCATTATTGGGAATTGTATTGGCCTGGGGAAACAGTTTTATGGGTTTTAATGCATTTATGCTGGATTACCTGCCTTTTTATAATAAATTCAGGGCGCCGAGTATGGCATTTGTAATTCCGCAAATTTGCATCCCTGTTTTGGCCGCTCTTACGCTGGATAAAATACTTAAAGAAGCAAATTATACCGAAGCATTTAAAAAATTAAAAAAAGGGATTATTGCTTCAATAGCCGCACTGGCAATTATTGCCGGCTTTTGGCTCTCGGCCGATTACTCCGGTAAAGGTGATGCAGATATTAAAACAAATTTTGAACACAGCTTTACCCAATCGGCTTCCGGCCAGCCCGTTTCCCCTCAAATGCAGCAACAGGCACAGTCAATGGCCAAAGACCTGATGACGGCATTAAGAGAAGACCGCAAAAGCGAAACCGGAAGCGACCTTTTTAGGTCAATTATTTTTATGGTACTTGCAGCAGGCGTTTTATGGTTTGCCTTAAAAAAGAAAATAAATATTACCGTAGCTGCTATAACCTTAACCGTACTTTGCTTAATAGATTTAATGGGTGTGGATACCCGTTATTTAAACAGCACCGATTTTATGGATAAAGAAGAAGTAAGTAATTTATTTACGCCTTCTGCAGCCGATGAACAAATTATGAAAGACCCCGACCATGCCAACTTTAGGGTATTTAACCAGTCGGGCAATTTTACTAACGAGTCCGTTACCTCCTACCACCACAATTCTATTGGCGGTTACCACCCTGCAAAACTGGGCCTTTACCAGGATTTAATAGAACACCAGATTAGCAAAGGCAATGTGAATGTATTTAATATGCTCAATACAAAATACATTATTACACAGGGCGCAAACGGGCAACCCATGGCCCAGGTAAATCCATACGCTTATGGTACTTGCTGGCTGGTAAAAGGTATTAAATGGGTTAAAACACCCAATGAAGAAATGCTGGCGCTGGATAGCACCAACCTTAGAGACACTGCTGTAATAAACGAAAGTTTTAAAAGCAGCATACCTGCATTGCCACAGGTAGATTCTACCGCATCTATAAAAATAATAAGCCGTGAAAATGATGCTATAAAATATGAATTCAATGCTGCTACGCCACAGTTTGCCGTATTTAGTGAAATATATTACAACCGTGGATGGGATGCGTTTATTGATGGCAAAAAAACCAACTACGCAAAAGTAAATTATGTGCTGCGGGGCATAGCTTTACCGGCGGGCAAGCATACTATTGAATTTAAATTTGAACCCAGGGCTTACTATACCGGCAATACCATTTCTTTCTGGTGCGCCCTATTGGTTTATTTACTTTTAGCTGCAGGATTATTTTTTCTTTTAAAAAAAAGTAAAGGCAGCCAATTGTAAAAATTATGACTAATGTACTAAGTATTGTTTCTTATCCTTTTCTGCCGGCAAAAATGGGCGGGCAAAAAGGTATTGCACTTTTTTATAAATATTTCGGGCAAAAAGTTAACCTTACCTGTGCAGGCGTAAAAGAAAACAACCAGCAGTTTGCAGAAAACTATACACTGGTAAAACTCTTTGGCAAAAGTGGGTTGCGCTATATCAATCTCTTCTATTTTTTCCCTTTACGAAAAATTATTAAAGAAAATAAAATAGAATGGCTTTTGCTGGAACACCCTTACTACGGCTGGCTGGCCTTACTGCTAAAATATTTTTGCAAAGTAAAGCTCATTGCCAAATCGCATAATATAGAAGCGCTGCGGTTTAAAAGCGTAGGCAAATGGTGGTGGGGAATTTTATGGCATTATGAAAGATTGGTTTTTAAAAATGCCGACCTTGCATTTTTTATTACCGAAGAAGACCGGCGCTTTGCTATGGACAATTACAAACTTTCGTACAAAAAATGTTTTGTAATAACTTATGGTACAGAAAGGGCTGCCGCTCCGGATGAGGGAGCAATTAAAACCGCAAGGGAAACAATAAAGCAATTATATCAACTTAATGACGAAAAGATTTTTCTTTTTAACGGCACCTTAAGCTACCCACCCAACCTGGATGCGGTAAAAGTAATTACCAGTATAATTAATGAAACATTACTGGGCAGTAAAACATTTAAGTATAAAATTATTATTTGTGGCAAGGGCCTTCCGGCAGCTATAAATAATTTGGAAGCATATACCGGTAAAAATATTATTTATGCCGGATTTGTAGAAGATATAGATGTGTACTTTAAAGCCGCCGATGTATTTTTAAACCCCGTAATTGAAGGTGGCGGCATAAAAACAAAACTGGTAGAAGCGCTGGGGCAGAACTTAAATGTGGTAACCACCCAAAGTGGCGCCATTGGTGTACCGCAGGAAACCACAGGCAATAAAATGAAAATAATAAAAGACGGTGACTGGGCTGCATTTGCAGCAACATTACTTACCGGTTTTGAGCCACAACAAACCAGCTTTGCATTTTTTGAACATTTTTACTGGGGAAATATAGCAGGAAAGGCGGAGGTTATTTTAGAAGCCGACGAAAAAGAATCCAGTAAACCCATTTAATAGCATAACGGGAATACTCTTTGAAAAGGAAAATAATTTTGAATATCTCATAAGAAATACTCGTTCCCAGCCTCTCTTTTACTATAATCAATTCGTTCTTCATCATTATCTTTTTTAACTCCAATATTTTTCCAGGTTTTGTACTTCCGCTATTTATATGCACAATAGTGGTACCTGAGTAAAAAAATATTTTATATCCTTCTTTTTTTATTTGCCAACACCAAAGTTGGTCTTCTCCATACATAAAAAAACGGTTATCTAATTTTTTTTGAGGAAAGTTATCAAGAATTATTTTGGGGAACATAAAAAAGGCACCATTAACCCAATCACATTCTATATCTTCATCATGCCGGAAATATTTGCCCAGCATTTTTTTTGACCGTTGCGGATAAGGCATAAGGTAAAGGGCGAATTTTAGCAAATCAAAAATTTCCCAATTTATAGTTCGAAAACGCCTTGCGGAGTGTTGCACTTCACCATTTGGGTAAACCATACGGCAGCCCAATACAGCAATATCTTTGTTCTTATTAAATACTGCCAAACATTTTTTTATTGAGTTTTCAGTTAAAAAAGTATCGCTATTGAGCAACAAAATATAAGTACCCGATGCATTAGAAATTCCCAGGTTGTTACCCTCTGCAAATCCTGAATTAGATTTATTTGTTATTAATTTAACTGAAGGGAACTTTTCTTTAAACATAGCAGGGTTGCACTCCGTGGAAAAATTGTCAACAAGGATGATTTCGTAAGTAAAATTAATTGCATTATCAATCACTGAGCGAATACAATTGCATGTGATTTCAAATGTATTAAAGTTAATAACAATAATGGAAACTGTCATCTAATATACTTTCTGTTCTTTAAGTATGAAATGAGCATAAAAAATTTAGAAAATATGCCAACTCTTATAAAATATTTAGGAATCATAATTACATCAGTAAGAATATAGTTTACAAAATTGGTGTTTTTACTTTGATCATATTGCTCAAGGTCTTCTAATCTATTGATCTTGAAATTTCTCAAAAGTCGCCACCAAGTATCATATACTAAAATATTTTTCAAATGTTGCACTCCTGTTTTTTCAAGAAAATAAAGATACTCTGGTATTTCAATTTTTGGATTTAAATGACAACTTGCTGTAACCTGGTCATCCCCTATCCCAACATTTATCAAAGTCTTTTTGATATAGAAAATTTTTTGTTGTTTTAGCCTTTGGATATAATAATCAATATCAACAAGCCATTTAATGTTGGTATCATAATAAAAATGCTTATCATTTTTAAGTAAAGTAACACTTGGAGGTCCAATAATATTTTGTGAAAGAAGCGAATAGGGATCTCTTCGAATTAAACTCAACCTAATATATGAAGGACTAATAATTTCCTTTTTTTCTTCAGTAAAATAGTAATTGATATAACCAGAAAAAATAAACCTATCATTATGATTCAAAGCTGCTTTTGCAAAATATTCTAAACTCTCATTCTCTGAAAACCAATCATCATCATGCATAATTTTAATCCATTCACCCTTAGCTTTTGATAAGGCAAGATTCCAGTTAGCTGGTGTTCCTAACGCTGGCGAATTTCTACAATAACTTACAGTTTGTTTTATATTACATTCTTTAATTAATTTTTCTACACTTTCATCATCGCTATCATCAGTAATAATTACTTCAAAATTTGAATAAGTTTGCTGCCTAATACTCAATAGCAGCCTTTTGAGGTAATCAACTCTTTTATATGCAGGAATACAAATTGATATAAATGGTTTTCCCATAGCCAATTAATAAATAATAGTTTTTAGAAAGACAATTATTATTTTTTTTGATAAACCCCAATCTATTTTACGGTTACGTTTAATATGTGCCTTAAATAAATTGTAAAGCATTAGAAATACATCCTTCTTTTCCTTATGATTTAAGAAACTGAAATGCTTATACAAAACATTAAAATGATCTTTATAATAATTTGACCCTCGCTTTTGCAAAATTCTTAACCATGAGTTATTTACTTGTCGATAAAAGACTTCATCATCTTCCACATAGCCTATTTTGTATCTGTTTGCAATTCGAAGCCACATATCAAAATCTTCAAGATGAAGGGATTCGTCAAAAAGTCCCACATCATTAAACACATCTTTTCGAATAAGTAAAGCTATAGAGGGTATAAAATTTCCTTTTAATAACTCATGAAAAATATCTCCCTCCTTTATTGAAAGATCGGGGCGGCAGTAGTTAAAAAAATTAGTAGTAATTAATTTTCCAGCCACATCAACCATATTACAATTACTGTAAAACAATTTGTAGCTTTCGTCAACCTGTTTTGAAGCGTTGATTAGTTTCTCATATCTTGTTGGCCCAAAATAATCATCTGAAGCTACTACAGAAAAATATTTTCCTTTGCTTAAGGAAATTGCAAGATTCATATTTTTACAGATCCCACAATTTACAGGATTAACAATAAAATTCGCTTTTACATTCTTTTCTTTTAGAAGGTTATTAATTATTTCAACTGAGTTGTCGGTTGAACAATCATCAATCACTATCAACTCTAAAGGGTTATAGTTTTGGCTCAAATAACTATTTAATGCATCAGCAAAAAAACGGCCCTGGTTATAGTTGATAATGCAAACAGAAATTAATGGATTAGGCTCATTTACCATTAGCATATTTTTTATACCAGTCTATTGTATCCTTCAGCCCGTTTTCTATCCTTGTAAAAGGGCTGAATTTTAGTTCATGCCTTATCTTGTCAATATTTAAATATCTTTTTCGGATATTATCAATATCCCGTTTGTCCACATACTCAATAACAGATTTTCCCCCACTGAGTTCTATAATTGTTTCTGCAAGGTGCTTTACAGATGTTTCCACACCTGTACCAATATTGTACACCTGGCCAATTGCACGGGGATTTATAGCCGCCTGAACTGTGGCTTCCACTGCATCGGAAACAAAAGTATAATCCCTGGTTTGTTCACCATCTCCATGTATTAAAACGGGTTCAGCTTTTAAACTTCTGTCAATAAATTTACCTATTACGCCGCAATAAGGGTTTTGGGGAAGTTGGTTAAACCCATATACATTAGAATACCTTACAACGGCTACAGGAACATTAAACACTTCATAAAAGGTTTGGGCATACACTTCACCGCTAAATTTTGATGCCGAATAAAAGCTCAAAAATTCTTTTGGAGCATCTTCGGGTATGGGAAGTGTTTTGGGGTTGCCATAAACCGAAGCAGTGGATGAATATACTACTCTTTCTATGCCATTAATTTTACAGGCTTCCAGTACATTAAAAGTGCCGCCAACATTTACAGACAAATCTTCCCGTGGATTGGCATTGGATACAATAATATTTCTTGCCGCTAGATGAAATACAATTTCGGCTTCCTTCACCAAACCGTTTACCAAATCCGCATCTTCAACTGTTCCCTGTACAAACGAACAATTCAGGCCCGCTAAAAAATCTTTATTCCCCGTAAAGAGGTCGTCCAATACGGTAACATTTGCCTGAAGCTCGTTAATCAATTTTTTAACCAGGTTTGAACCTACAAAACCTGAACCTCCTGTAACTAATACTTTTTTATTTTTCAAACTCATATTAAATTTTGATTTATCAATTAAACCTTTGTTGCTGCTGCATAAATACGTTCTATAATTTCCACCACTTTCATGCCTTCTAAAACATTTGTGGTAATAAATGATTTATTATTCAACACCTCCACCACATTATCTATTACAAAATGGTGATTGGCTGCCGAGCCCTTGTAAGCGCCGTAATCGTTGCCCGGGTTGGTGGGCTTTAATTGGGGCATTTCGTAATTTTTTACATGGCAATATTCTACTTTATCCATGTATTGCCCGCCCACTTTTATGCTGCCGTTTTCTGCAATAATGGTCATGCTGCTCTCCAGGTTTTTATCCCATACCGAAGTGGAAAAGCTAAGGTTGCCCATACCGCCGTTTTTAAAATCAAATAATGCATACCCGCTATCCTCAAATTGAGTTAGCTCTTTATGGTTAAAAGAAGCCATCCTGGCTTTTATATTTTCAATATCGCCAAATACCCAATACATCAAATCTATAAAATGGCTGAACTGGGTAAATAAAGTTCCCCCATCCTGTTCTTTGCTGCCGTGCCAGCTGTTTTTTACATAATAGCGTTCATCCCGGTTCCAAAAGCAATTGATTTGCACCAAAAATATTTTTCCCAAAATGCCGGAGCTTACCATTTCTTTAAGCCAGGCTGATGGTGGCGAATACCGGTTTTGCATTACGGCAAATACATGCTTATGCACCTGCAATGCTTTAAAAACAATTTCTTCGGCATCACTTTTCTTTAACGATAATGGTTTTTCCACCACCACATGTTTATTGTGAGCCAGGCATTGTAATGCCTGTGAAGCATGGAGTGAATTGGGTGTGGCAATATTGATTACATCAACGGCTAATCCTGAATGGAGTAAATCTTC
>Ga0209582_1000328_pt1 | contig 35886 bp, 39 predicted proteins | sample KloWWTmetKNB5Kit_FD_187176 | JGI IMG/M metagenome (GOLD analysis project Ga0209582, IMG submission 187176) | Active sludge microbial communities from Klosterneuburg, Austria, studying microevolution and ecology of nitrifiers - Klosterneuburg... | ecosystem: Engineered > WWTP > Aerobic digester >...
AGCGCAGCGCAAAGGCGGTATTGCTGCCATGATCGATGCTGAGCATGCCTTCGATAGGGCGTATGCTGAAAGCTTGGGAGTTGATACTGAGAATCTTTTGATCAGTCAACCTGACAATGGTGAACAAGCATTGGAGATCGCGGACAACCTGATCCGTTCAGGAGCGATCGATATCATCGTGATCGACAGTGTGGCGGCGTTGACACCCCGTGCGGAGATCGAAGGAGAGATGGGTGACAGTGCAGTCGGCATGCAGGCCCGGTTGATGAGCAAGGCTTTGAGGAAGCTGACCGGAACGATCAGCAAGACCGGTTGCTGTTGCATCTTCATCAACCAACTACGTGAGAAGATCGGGGTCATGTTCGGCAATCCGGAGACCACCACGGGGGGTAATGCACTCAAGTTCTATTCGTCCATCCGGTTGGATATCCGAAGGGCTACGCAGATCAAGGATGGTGAAACCGTTGTGGGCAATCGTACCCGTGTGAAAGTCGTGAAGAACAAATTGGCACCGCCATTCCGCAAAACAGAGTTTGATATCATGTTCGGAAAGGGCATCAGCAAGACCGGTGAGATCATCGATCTCGGTGTTGAACTGAATATCATCAAGAAGAGTGGTAGCTGGTTCAGCTACGAGGACAATAAATTAGGGCAGGGTCGCGACATGGTGCGGCAACTGCTGGAAGATAACCTTGAACTGTGCGAACAGTTGGAGGCCAAGATCAAGGAGGCATTGACCAAGACCGAAGTACCGGTCACTGCCTGATCCTTGTTTCCCGCACGCCGACGGGTACCGGTGCTCAAGTCATGGCGAAATGAACAAGCACTTCCAAGGCGTGCGCTTACTTTTGAAGGCCCCGGTGATCAACCTTCGGGGCCTTCGCTTTTCTCAACAACATGTCCTCGCGCATCACGATCCTTTTCCTCCTTCTTTTTCCGATCTTGAATGCATGCGTCGATAATGGGCAATACGCTAATAGCTCCGAAGGAAATTCCCCCTCTTTGACCTTGGCCCAGATCGATCAAGAGATCATCGCCCAACCGCGGAACGCTGCCTTGTTCGCCAAACGCGCTCGGTTCCAAGAAGCACGGGACAGCTTGACCGCAGCACTAAAGGATTGGCAACGGGCCGTGGCGATCGACAGTACGCAAGCCGCTTGGCGTATTGGTTTGGGTGATCTGTACTTCCGGATCGTGGAACTCCAGCGAGCCGAAGAACAGTTCATGAAGGCCGTTAGGCTGGCTCCCGACAGTACGGAGGCCCGTTTGAAAATGGCAGAGATCCGGTTGTTGGACAAGGACTTTCCCGAGGCCATGCGATGGGTGAATGATGCATTGCGGTTGGAACAAGAGAATCCACGAGCCTATTTCATTAAGGGCTGGATCCATCGTCAGGCCGGCGATACGACATTGGCCATAAGCAGCTATCATACTGCTGTGGAACGGGACCCCCAATACTATGATGCCTACGTAGCGTTGGGTCTGATCCATTCCGCCAAGGGAGATCCTTTAGCCTTGGAGTTCTTCAACACCGCGCTGGACCTACGCCCGAATAGTGTTGAAGCTTGGTATGCTCGCGGTATGTATTGCCAGGAACAAGGACAGGACAGCATGGCGATCGCATCCTATGCAAAGATCAAGGAGATAGATCCGCAGAACGCCACCGCATGGTACAACACAGGGTATGTTATGCTCCAGCATCAGCAACGGTATTTGGATGCCCGGATCGAATTCGAAAAGGCGATCACCTTGTTGCCCAATTACGCCAATGCATATTACAACCTCGGTCTTACCTACGAATTCGAGGAACAGCTGAACAGTGCAAAGGCCGCCTACAAACAAGCTTTGGTCCTACAACCGGATATGGACTTGGCCGCAGAAGGCTTGGACCGGTTACAACGGCGGGGCGTACCGATGGCGAATTAACGGTTCCGGCTCCGACGAGGCTTTTTAGCTTTTCGGTCATATTCCGGTGACCAGATCACACCGCCACGGGCCATAACTACAAAGCGCCGAACCAAGAAGCCGTCCGGGGTATGGACCCGAAGTGTCCATGTGCCCGAGCTTACATCGGCTAATGAAAGCGTTCCTAGTTCCTCTGCGGAATACGTGCGTTCGATGTTGCCACGGACATTAAGGATATCAGCCTTGAAAGCATCTGTGGGTAAAATGGCTTCGGCTTTACCACCCACGGCACTAGCCATGAAACCAATGCTCTCCGAATCTGCGGTCCGTTCAATGGGTTTGGCGGGAACATAAGCTACCAATCCATCCACTTGGGCCATTAGGACCGTTGCCGGAAATGTGGAAAGGCATATCGCGATGAAGAAATAGAAGCGGTACATGCCATGCTTTTACGGGGGTGTGATGCAATTGGTTCCCAAGCAAGTCAGTTGCAGCATGTTCAAGCCAGGGTTCTGTGACCAATATCACGGAGAGAGGCACGGATCGTCACTTTACAACTCCGACCTTTGCGTCATGAAACACCTAATGATCGTCCCACTGCTTTTTGCGACCCTTAGTGTCGGTTGCACCCAAGCCCAAGAACCACGTTCATCCCCATCAGCCGGGTCTGAACAAGTGCAGACCAGGGACTTGGATGCTGCGTCCTTCCAAGAAAGGATGCGTGCAGGCGATGCCCAATTGATCGATGTTCGGACCCCAGCAGAATTCAAGTCCGGTCACCTGGCGGGAGCTGCGAATCTGGACTGGAATGGTGGGGACCCTGATAAGACGTACGCCGATCTGGACAAGAGCAAGCCCGTATTGGTCTATTGCGCTGCTGGTGGGCGTAGTACCGAGGCCATGCATCATCTTCAGGACCAAGGGTTCGATGTGCAGCAGCTTGACGGAGGTATAGCATCTTGGAGAAAGGCCGGACTTCCGACCATTCAAGAGTGATACCGAAGAACCTCAAAGGTCTCGTTCTAGGACCTGTTGGTGATAGATCATCGTTGGATAGGGCGGGAAGCAAGCCGTAGCTTCTCAACAGTGACACAATGCCGTTCCAAGTATGAATGTGCGATCCAGTGAAGTGTCCTACTTTACACCCATTCGCACAAAAGCTCCATATGAAGAACATCTACGCTGCCATTCTGGTTCTTGGAACGATCACTTCAGTACATGGCCAGGGCTGTGGTGAAGGCCGATATCAGACCGAACAATTTACATCTGTTACAGAGGTCCTTGGGGTCACCTTCGGAAGCAACACGGCTGTGACAGGCGGTGCCCAAACCTTGAAGATGGACGTGTACATGCCCACCGGGGATGTGCTGGAGACAAGACCCGTGATCCTTGTTGCCTTCGGTGGCTCCTTTATTGGTGGCACCCGTGGCGATGTGGCAGACCTGTGCCGAACATTCGCGAAAATGGGCTATGTGGCCGTTGCGAACGATTACCGGGTGGGCTTCTTCTTTCCGAATGCGACCACGACGACCCGTGCCGTTATGCGCGGTGCTCATGACATGAAAGCGTGCATCAGGTATTTGCGCAAGTCGGTCGCGGAACTGGACAATCCTTATGGGATCGATGTCGACAAGATCATTGCAGGCGGGGTATCGGCGGGTGCGATCAGTGCGATACACGCGACGTATTTAGATCAAGAGTTAGAGCTGCCACCAGTTTTAGCGGCGGAAAGTGCGGCTATCGGTGGGGTGGAGGGCAACAGTGGAAATCCTGGTTATTCCAGTGCGGTGCTGGCCTGCATGAGCATGAGCGGCGCAATTGGCGACACCTTGTGGGTGAATGCGGGCGATCCGCCGCTGGTGAGCGTGCATGATGTAGGTGATGGGGTGGTGCCGTACTACACGCAAGAGGTATCGGTGATCGGGATCGCTACAGGTCTGGTGGCTTCAGGAAGCTTTGATCTGCACCAACGCTGTACTCATCTCGGCATGCCGAATTGCTTATTACCCTATCCTGGAACGGGCCATGTGGCTTACCTGAATTCGGACCCTGTTGGCTCCGTTGGCTTTGTTGCCACGTTCTGCGGCCAGCTTGTTTGCAATGAAGCAACCACTTGTGGAGACCTCACTACAGCGGTGGCGGACATTCAAGAGGAAGGGACTTTCAAGGTATTTCCAAACCCCACCTCGGGTTTGCTACAGTTCAATCTTTCATCGGCGAGTGAGATCCGGCTTTTGGACGTAAGCGGCAGGGTGGTGATGCAACTGCAGGCCATGTCGGGTATCCAACATTTGGACCTGAGCAACCTGCCTGATGGGATGTACACCCTGTTCGTGCAAGGTGCAACGAACGAGGTGGTGAAAGTGGTGAAGGGACTGTGATCACCTACACCATCCTGATAGGTCATCCGTTCGTTTGAACGGTTATTGTCCCTTTGGACTATGGATACGTCCGTATGTCATTGCTTTGTGCTCCATGAGGGTGGCGATCATAGGTGGTGGTGCAGCAGGGTTCTTTTCCGCGATCAGCGCCAAGACCAACCATTCCAACGCTGAGGTCGTTCTGTTCGAGAAGACGGACAAGCTCTTGGCCAAGGTGCGCATCAGTGGGGGAGGTCGCTGCAATGTGACCCATGCGTGCCATGGTGCACGGAAACTGGCTTCGAACTACCCACGCGGTGAACGCTTCCTTCGGAAGGCATTTGAACAGTTCGCCGTAAAAGACACCGTGGACTGGTTCGCGCAACGGAACGTGGATCTAAAGACGGAATTGGATGGTCGCATGTTCCCGACCACGGATGACTCGCGTAGCGTGATCACTGCACTGATGGATGAAGCGGAGCAGCTGAAGATCCAGGTCCGTTTGAAATGTGCGGTCATTGGCATTGAAAGATCGGGCGATCGCTTCCAAGTGTCATTATCGAACGACTGTGTGGAATTGTACGATCGGGTCATTGTCACCACGGGTGGAAGCCCCAAACCAGAGACGTATTCGTGGCTCAAAGCCTTAGGCCACACGATCGTTCCGCCGGCGCCCTCGCTATTCACGTTTAACATGCCCGCAGATCCAATACGGGAGTTGATGGGAGTTGTTGTTCCAGCTCGGGTTCGCATCATCGGAACAGATGTTGAGAGTAAGGGTCCATTGCTCATAACACATTGGGGAATGAGCGGCCCTGCCATTCTACGAGCCAGTGCCTGGGGTGCGCGGGTGTTACAGGAAAGGGGGTACAACTTCTCAGTACAGATCAATTGGTTGGCCGGGATGAGCGAGGATCACGCACGACAATTCCTCACAGAACACGCGGATGAATTCGATCGCAAGCAGATCGGGAATGCGAATCCCTTCACGCTGCCCAAACGATTCTGGTCGTTTATTTTGAACAAGGCCGGAGTCTCCTCGGAATCCATTTGGTCCCAGATCCCAAAGAAGGACAAGAACCGAATGATCGACCTGCTTACGAACGACCGTTACGAGGTCCGTGGGAAAACCACCTTCAAGGAAGAATTTGTTACGGCCGGTGGCATTTCTTTGGAAGAGGTTTCCCCCTTCACCATGCAAAGTACCGTTGTACCGGAGCTCTATTTTGCCGGTGAGGTGTTGGACATCGATGGGATCACCGGTGGCTTCAATTTTCAAGCGGCATGGACAACAGGCCATATCGCAGGCTTGTTGAAGAATTGAACTTTACAGTTCACCAGACAAGCTTCTGCACCTGGCGACCTGCCTTCGTATCCAGAACGATGAGGTAGATGCCCGCTGGAACATCCAATGGAATACTCGCCTGGTCGCTTGAGAACGAAACGGACTTGACCAAGCTTCCTCTTCCATCATGGATCTGCACTAGGCCATTCACAACTTGCTTGTTCAGAGAGATCCGTAGTTGATCTTGATCCTTCCAGATCCTTCCCACACTCACATCCAGATCCGAAACACTTGCGGTAGCCCCCCAGATGTACTCCACCCACTGTGGCTGGTCTATGTAGGGGTTGCGGTTGTTTTGCATAGTGTTGAAGATCTTGTTGTTACGATCGATCTCCTTTTGGCTCACGGGATCCGCCAAGTGCCAAGACAGTAATAGGGCCTCAGCCCAAGCATTGAATTGCCCACTCATGAGCATAGGGCTTGTCCAGCTTTGGGTTTGGCCCAAATAGCGCGTAAGCATGTAGAAGTAGCCACGGGCCAGGTCACCTTTGTACGCATCGATCGGCTCGAACACTGTACCGCTGCAACCTGGAAAATTGCATAGCCCCAACTTGCTTCCATTCTGGCTCGTGTAGCTTGGGGAACCCACTTCACCATACGCCCAATTCCCGCGTTGCCCATTCACCCAACCGTCGGTGGGATAAATGAGGAAGAGATCTGAAACCATGGGCGTTCCGTTGTTGAACCAGCTCTGCGGGAAGCTATGCTCACGGTTGTAGCAATCCCCTTCGCCGTTGTACTCCCCGCATTGATCGGACCCGAACGTGAATTCATAAGGTGAGGTGCCACCCGGCACATCTGAATACATGTCCCAGATCTTACCGTTCGGCTTGCGATCCAGATTGAAGAAATTGGACCAAAGGGAATTGAAGTCGATAACGCTATGGTCGTCAATGATCTCGTGCAGCGCCGAACGTAGAGGTTCTCCGGTCAACCCTTGTGCTGCGTCATAATATCCCGCAGGTGGTTGGGCCAACAGTTGAAAAGGAGCGCACAAGCAGAGTACAACGAAGTGTCTAGCCATCGGTAACATGGTTGCAAAAGTACCGCTCAGCGTTTGGCCTTGCCGAAGATCCGTGCGAAGAACCGCTTCTCGAAGGCCCAGAAGAATTTGAACTGACCGAAGAGGGCACCGTAAAGGAGGAGGAGCACGTTGTAAATAGGGAGGATCAACACGTAGTAGATCACGGAAAAGAGCAATGAAGGATCCCCTTCACCTGTGAAGAACGCAACAATGGGTCGCTTCAACAAAAGCACCGTGGTACCGGTACAAGCGAATACCAAAAGGATCAACACCACCCGCCAAGGACCAACTCCCCAGCGCTGTTCCAAACGTTGCATCAAACTCATTCACAGAGCAGGTCAAGAGTTCGAACAGATCCGCCTTCCATCGTTATCGTGGCCGTTCTATTGCACCGGTTGATCGATCCATTCAGCCAGGAACAAGTTCGTTTCTCGCGTGCCGCCATTGTTCCGGTTGCTGCTGAAGACCAAGTAGCGCCCATCCTTGCTGAATACTGGAAATGCATCGAATGTGTCACCATAACTGATCTGTTCAAGACCGCTGCCATCGGCATTGATCATGTACAAGGTGAAAGGGAAGCCACGCTCACTGGTGTGGTTGCTGGCAAAGATCACCTGCTTGCCATTCGGGTGCCAATACGGGGCCCAATTGGCTTGTCCCAACGAGGTGATCTTCTTGGCATCGCTGCCGTCCGCATTCGCGATGTACAGCTCCATGTTCGTTGGCATCACGAGACCTTCCTTCAGCAATTGCTTGTATTCAGCCTCTTCTTCTGGAGTTTCCATGCGGCTTGCCCGCCACAGCAACTTGGTGCCGTCCGGACTGAAAAACGCGCCGCCATCATAGCCGAGCGTTGATGTGATCCGCTTCACATCGCTACCATCGATGTTCATCGTGTACAGGTCGAGATCACCATCGCGCATGCTGGTGAACACGATGCGGTCACCTTTGGGCGATACAGTGGCTTCCGCATCGTAACCCTTTTGGTCCGTCAACTTTCTTTTGATGTTTCCCTTCAGATCGGTTAAAACGATATCGAAGCTATCGTAGATCGGCCATACGTACTTCTTGTCGGCACGGCGTTCCGGAACCGGTGGACATTCCTTGCCGGCCCCAACAGTGGTTGCGAACAGCACAAGGCTATCGCCCGGAAGGAAGTAGCTGCAGGTGGTTCGCCCTCCTTGTAAGCTAACGCGTGTGGGTTCGTTCGCGCGAAGGTCATCGGTGAACGGGTTGAATACGTGGATCTGATCGCATTGCTCGCCCCAATTCGGATTATTGCTTTGGAAGCTGAGCATGTTCCCATCAAAACTCCAATATGCTTCCGCATTATCGCCACCGAAGGTCAGTTGCTTCAAGCTCTTGAAATGCTTTTCCAACGGATGGATCAGGCTATCCTTTGGCGGAGCAACCGTTTCTTCAACCTTGTTTTCTGTCGCTTGCTGGTCTGCCGATGAACAAGCCATTAGCACGATAGGAAGGAAGAGAAGGTTTCGCATGGTCACGATCCGGTTTTGATTGAGCGGCGAAGGTACTTTGGTTGGGTGTTCGTAAGATCCAATTCTCCGAAACACCTTTATCGAGAGACTTGAAATATCTTAAGCCAATGCCGATCGACGATAACCCCATCAAAGGGCGCGGATCTTCGTTACAAGTGCCGAATCGCTTCCTGCGCCGGGCATACGGGGTGGTGCATGCCGAAGGGGTGGATGAGGTGGAGCAGGAGGCGTATCCAACTCGATTTATTGCCACGGAAGCGAAGTCGATCTTGAACAAGATCACTAGTCCGGACCTATCATTTCCGTGGACCTTGAATGCGTACCAAGGTTGCGAGCACGGCTGCAGCTATTGCTACGCACGGCCCACGCACGAGTATTGGGGATACAGCGCCGGCTTGGACTTTGAGCGAGTGGTCCTCGTAAAACGGAATGCTCCTGAACTTTTGGAGAAGGCCCTTCGGCACCCACGATGGAAAGGTGAACCGATCAGCATGTCCGGAGTTACCGATCCCTACCAGCCAAGGGAACGTGTGGAGCAGCTCACGCATCGATTATTGGCCATCGCGTTGGAGTACAAACAGCCGGTCACCCTGATCACGAAAAATGCACTGATACTTCGCGATCTTGATCTTTTGAAAGCCTTGGCCGAACAGCGCTTGGTACAGGTTGCCATCAGCTTCACGACCATGAACGAGCCCTTGCGCCGTGTGCTGGAACCACGCACCAGCTCCGGTGCCGAACGCTTGCGCACCATGGAGCGGCTTGCATTGGCCAAGGTGCCGGTAATGGCGATGATCGCGCCCATCATTCCCGCGTTGAATGAACCCGAGATCCCTGATCTGTTGGAACGTGCCGCCAACGCTGGTGCGCTCGGTGCGAGCTACACGGTGCTTCGCACGAACGGCGCAGTGCAGCCCATCTTCGAAGCATGGTTGCAACATCATTTCCCGGACCGGGCCGAAAAGATCATGGCACAAACGCGCGCGTTGCACGGTGGCAAACCCAATGATAGCGTACACGGTAGACGGATGCGTGGCGCTGGAGCCTTCGCCGAGAATATTTCACGCCTTTTTCGAGTGCTCCGCAAACGACACTTCGTCGATCGGTGCATGCCACCGTTGGACAGTTCTGCCTTCAAGCCACCCGCTCGCGGTCAACTGGATCTGTTCCAGTAAGTGGCCAATAGGCAAGCTCGGTGTGTAATGTGCCACTGGTCGATGGCTCCGATCGGAAGAGGGAGATCCGGTCCAGGACCAGATGTTCCAGTACTACACCGTTCGATACACCAGTATGAGCTTTACGGGATCGTGCCAAGGTGATGTGCGGCCAGTAGGGGCGATAGGTACTCGGTTCCGTTCCGGTGGCTTGTGCCAAGGCCATGTGCAATGCGGTCAATGCGGGTTCCGGCTGGAAACGGATCCAAAGCATCGTCGGGTCCTCTTTGGGCATCGTTACCAAGCCGCCATTCAAGAGCGAAATTGGAGGAGTGGCTTGTGCGATATGTGCAGCAGCTTTTTGAACAATGGCCAAGCCTCTTTCATCACGCTCTCCGATGAACAAAGCGGTCACGTGCCATTGTGCAACCGGCGCAACACGCCAAACGGGATCGTTCAATGTGGGCCCCGCTTGTGCTTGGATCACTTTGCAAAGAGCCGAAGGGATGGTCGTACCTAGGAAGATGCGCATGGTTTTGGACTTTTTGGACATGCCTGAGCGACCGGTCAGAGAAAGCCCAACCCTTCACCTGGATCAATGCGCCGGAAGGTAGAACTGATCTCCTCTGAATGTTGAACATGAACTAGCTGAGGTTCCATTACGGCACTGAAATTACCATTCATCATCTATCCTATTTCCAGCAGTTCTTCAACCTGATCGAGCGATCTATGTGTTGGTCCCTGATGAGATACTCCTTGCGGACCGGTGATTGGTACCTTCGCGGTACCGCAGCAGATGCTTGATGTTGGATGTGATGCGGTCATATTTCAAAATGGATCTCCAAATTTCCAAAGCACATCGTTACCTAGGACGTTCACTGGTATGTATCGGACTCGTGTGTTCCTTCCTTGCCCAACACGGTATCAAGGCCCAACCCGTGCTTCCACCCAATTTCAATTCCTTGGCCGCTCCCGGTCCTGCTTTCGAACAACCAGTTGGCGTTGCTTGGGACCAGAGCGGCAGGCAATTCGTTTGGGAAAAGGGTGGTAAGGTGTGGGTGGTGGTGAATGGCGTGCGGAACGTGACCCCATTGCTGGATATCAGTGAAGAAGTTGGAAATTGGAGGGACCACGGGATGTTGGGCTTTGCACTGGATCCCGCCTTCCTTAACAATGGTCGGTTCTATGTTTCGTACGTGGTGGACAGGCATCATCTGATGAATTTCGGGACCGCGAACTACAGTCCAAGTACCAACGATTACTACTCGGCCACGATCATTCGAATAACGCGGTTTACAGCGCCAGGTCCGGAGCATGTGGTGGCCGATCCTGGGTCTCGCACTATCCTGTTGGGTACAACGCCTCAGACCGGTGCACCTGTCACACACGAATCGCACGGTTGTGGCAGTTTGGTGTTCGGGAATGACGGTACACTAATGGCGAGCATCGGGGATAATGCGAGCTACTTCGGGATCGATATGGGAAATGCTTGGGAATCTTACTTCCTCACTGCGTTAACCGATGGGATCTTGCGTCCCAGTGAGAATGTGGGTGCTTTTCGTGCACAGATATTGGGGTGTTTGAATGGGAAGATCCTCCGGCTGGACCCGAATACGGGAAATGGGGTGTCCTCCAACCCATGGTACAGTGCTTCCGCGCCTGGGTCCACCACGTCCAAAGTCTGGGCGTTGGGAGTGCGCAACCCTTATCGGATGACCCATAAACAGGGGACCGGTAGCACCGATCCCGCCGACGGCCAACCCGGCGTGTTCTACTTCGGCGATGTGGGCCAGGACAGTTGGGAAGAGCAGAACGTGTGCATCGAGAAAGGGCTGAATTTCGGATGGCCGTTATTCGAAGGGCTCACACAGCACGATGGGTTCATGCCTGCTCTAACGGAGAATCGCGATGCCCCGAACCCCGTTTACAATGGGATCAATTGCACCCGACAGTATTTCTACTTCCAGGATCTTTTGAAACAGGACACCCGACAGCTGCTGGGAAACTTTCCAACGCCCTGCGATAGCACATTACAGATACCCAGTAATGTGCCCACGCACTTGCACAAGAGGCCGAGCATCGATTATTTGCACGGTATTCTATCGCGTGTTGGAGCGTACAACGGGAATGATGCCGTGTACTTCTACCTTGATGATCCGAATTCACCTGTGCCTGGTCCACGGTTCGGAGGCAATGCTGCCATTGGCGGACCGTTCATGGCAGCTTCGGGCTTTCCGGTCGAATACCAGAATTCCGCATTCCACGGGGATTATGGACAGGGATGGATACGTCGGTTCAAATATGATGAGACCGATAGCATAGAGAGCGTCCACGATTTCGCAACAGGCTTGGCTCCTATGTGCTGGTTGGGAGAAGGTCCAGACGGGTGTCTCTGGTATATCAAATATGATAGCGGTGATTTGGAGCGCATCTGTTACACGGCAAACCTCAACCTCCCGCCAATCGCTGTTGCAACACAGGATCTTGAGTATGGCCCCGGTCCATTGATGATCAATTTTACGGGTAGCAACAGCACGGATCCAGAAGGTCTACCGCTATCATACTCATGGGACTTTGGGATAGTAACAAGCACGATTGCGGATCCTACCCATGTATTCCCGTCGCCGCCAGGTGTTGTGACCACGTACCCGGTCACTTTGACCGTAACCGATGATATTGGACAAAGCTCCAGCACGGAACTGATCGTTTCGGTGAACAACACACCTCCGGAAGTGGAGATCACGAGCATTCCGGACGAGGCCCTTTATCCAGTGGGCATTGATACTACTTACGTACTGACCGCATCCGTTACGGATGGGGAACATGGCCCAGGCGAACTGACCTATTCTTGGCGTACTACACTGTTCCATAATACCCATAACCACCCTGAGCCGCTCGACCAAAATGAGAATAGTAGCACTATGATCAGTGGTGTTGGTTGTGGCTCGGAACCATTCCACTACTCCGTTGGTCTTACCGTTACGGATGCGGGTGGGCTCAGTGGCCATGCCGAGAAGGAGCTTTTTCCGAATTGCCGCGCGATCGCACCGATCGCCTTGTTCACCTCCGATGTTATCGCAGGGTTCGGACCGCTCGTAGTTTCCTTTGATGGTTCATCTTCCTACGACCCCGGAACCATTGTTTCCTATGACTGGGATTTCGGGGATGGACATACCAGTAGCAGTGTCACTCCGTCGAACAGTTTCGCGACGGAAGGTGAATACGAGGTCGTGTTGACCGTGACGGATGATGATGGATTGACCGGTACAGTGACCCGCTTGATCACCGTACTTTCCACTGCTCCTCCACAATGCGTTGGGGAGCCCGGAACTTTATTGCGGGAGGTATGGAATGGCATCAATGGTATTGCGGTCCTCGACCTGTTGAACAGTCCGAATTATCTGGATCTTCCAAATGCAACCACGATGATCACCGAATTTGCCTCGCCGATCAACGTGGGCAATAACTATGGACAGCGCATCCGTGGATCCATCCAGGCTCCGGAAACGGGCAACTACGTGTTCACTGTTACTGGGGATGATAATGTGGCTGTTTATCTCGGATTGAATGCGGAGTCCCAATTCAAGGAGTTGATCTGTAGCATCCCACTGTCCACCACGTACAATGATTTCTTTGCATTCCCGCAGCAGATCAGTACATCCAAATACATGGAAGCTGGTCGTTACTATTACGTCGAGGTTCTCCACAAAGAGGGTAGTGGTGCCGATTTCGTCGCTCTGTGGTGGCAAACCCCGAGCAACAATACACGCACGATCATACCCGGTTCCGTGCTGACACCTTGGACGGACTGTGGACCTAATGTGCAACTCCGTTTCAACCTACAGGGTCCATGGAACGATAGCACCCACTTGATGAACGATGATCTACGCCTAGCTGGTCTGGTCCCATCGACCGAGCCTTATGCTGCAGCCGGTTTTGCTTTGGTAGGGAGCGGCGGTGAGACCGTTTCGGAGGCGTTGCTTGATGTTGAAGGAAGCAATGCCGTTGTGGATTGGGCATTGGTTGAATTGCGTAACGCGCTGGACCCCACACAGATCGTGGCCACTCGTAGCGTGCTTTTGCAACGCGATGGTGACGTGATCGGCACGGATGGCTACAAGAAGTTGATCTTCGACCAGCCTGCGGGTGAATACTTTGTTGCCGTGCGACACCGGAACCACTTGGGGGCCATGACCCTCAATGCCATCACTTTGGATGGTTCAGCGGTGATCTTGGATCTTACAGATGGAAGTGTGCCCATGTTCGGGACAGCTGCTCAAACTGGGCTCATGAGCGATGAAAACGGATTATGGTCTGGTAATGCTGTTCGTGACGGTTTGGTGAAATACACGGGATCCGGGAATGATCGCGATCCGATACTGGTTGCCGTGGGTGGAAGTACACCTTCCAATGTGATTTCAGGCTACTCCGTTCTTGATGTGAACTTGGACGGGTTGATCAAGTACACTGGAATCGGCAATGATCGGGACCTGATCCTCCAGAATTTACCCGGCCTGATAATAACCGGCGTGCGTCGCGAGCAATTACCCTAAGGCCTTGGTAGGAGCGCGAGTGATGACCGCTGGCGATCGGTTCCGAGACGACATCTGATCCAGCGCTCACTTGTATTTAGCTCATTTTCGACACCCGATCAAAGGATCAAGGGCTATTGAAATTTGGCTTGTGAGGGTGGTTGTTCATGCCAAGTACCTATTAGTAGGTATTGACATGTATAGGTCAAAAGGATAATTTCGTCGGACAAATTTGCCAATTGGTCTATAGTATGATCAATTCGCTCAAAGGTTCCACCAACCGATGATCACTTCACGCACCCTCTTTATCTCGCTTTTGTCCTGCTCAATACTACTCACACTTCCAAATGTGACCCAAGCACAAACACTACCGGCCAACTTCAGCAGTTCGCTTACAGCCGCAGGCTCCTTTAACCAGCCTGTTGGTGTAACCTGGGATGCCAACGGAAGGCAGTATGTCTGGGAAAAAGGAGGGAAGGTCTGGATCGTTTCAAACGGAACGCGCCTGCCTTCTCCAATGGTGGATATTGGTCCAGAAGTAGGGAACTGGCGAGATCATGGAATGTTGGGATTTGCCCTGGATCCCGATTTCTTGAGCAATGGCAGGATCTACATGATGTATACCGTGGACCGGCACTACTTGATGAATTTTGGAACGGGCAGTTATTCTTCCAGTACCAACGAATATTATGCGGCCACGATCATGCGTATCGTTCGATACACGGCTACAGGTCCAGGACTCACTGGTGTGGACCCGAACAGCAGGTTTATTCTCTTGGGTGAAACCCGCCAAACCGGTGCTGCGCTTCTTCACGAATCGCACAGCACCGGATCCTTGGTCTTTGGTGCCGATGGTACCTTGATGGCGACCATAGGTGATGCCGCGAGCTACAATACGGTGGATGTAGGTAGCGACGGTCCGACCTATTATGCCACGGCATTGGCCGAGGGTATTTTGCGACCTGAGGAAAACATCGGCGCGTTCAGGTCCCAGCTGCTGAATTGCCACAATGGAAAACTGTTACGATTGGATCCGAACACCGGAAATGGTGTGCCAAGCAATCCTTATTACGACGCCTCCGCACCACGCTCTCCGAAGTCACGTGTCTGGGCTTTGGGCCTTCGGAACCCGTTCCGAATGACGAAGAAGCCCAACACAGGCAGCACCAATCCAGCTGATGGCAATCCCGGTGTCTTCTATATCGGCGATGTGGGCTGGGGTACATGGGAGGAATTCAGCATTTGCACAGAAGCAGGGATGAACTTCGGTTGGCCGATGTTCGAAGGGTTGGATCCGCTAGGGGGCTATTCATCGGTTTTGGTCCAGAATAGGGATATGCCCAATCCATTGTACAACGGTGGCAGTTGCCAACAACAGTATTTCAACTTCCAAGATCTCTTGAAGCAGGACACAAGGCAAGTGCTCAACAATCATATGAACCCATGTAATCCGGGAGTGCCAATTCCCATTGGAACGCCCAAATGGATACACGCCAGACCAAATGTTGATTGGAAACATGGTAACCAAAGCCGGGTTGGTGGGTTTGTCGGCGACAATGCCGTGACCTTTGATATGGACGCTGGCAATTCACCGGTACCTGGTCCACGTTTCGGCGGGAACGCCGCCTTGGCAGGACCTTTTATGGAAGGCTCCAATTGGCCAGCTGGCTATCAGAACTCAGCCTATCACTCGGATTATGCATCAGGTTGGATCAAACGCTTCAAGTATGATGAGAACGAGAATCTGGTGAGCGTGCATGACTTCGCCAGTGGGCTTGGTGCGATAACTTGGGTGGGAGCTGGTCCGGATGGTTGTCTATGGTACATCAAGTACAGTTCCAACGAGGTTCACAGGATCTGTTTCAACGGCACCGTGAACTTGCCACCCATAGCGAATGCCACCCAGACCGTCCAATATGGTCCAGGTCCATTGGTCGTGAATTTTAACGGATCGGGAAGCAGCGATCCGGAAAACCTGCCAATAAGCTACCTATGGGATTTTGGTAACGGGACCAGTACACTGGCGAACCCCCAACGCACATTTACAGCACCTGCTGGCGTGGTGGTCAGTTACACGATAACGTTGACCGTAACGGACAACATCGGCCAGACATCAACCGCACAGTTGTTGGTGTCAGTGAACAACACTCCACCGGTTGTGGATATCACCAGCATTGCGCAGGGTTCATTATATCCTGTCGGGGTGGATACGATCTATCAATTGCAAGCTGCGGTCACCGATGCTCAACATGGTCCTTCACAATTGAGCTATGCATGGAGCACCACGCTTTACCACAACAACCACGTACACCCTGAACCGGCTGATCCTGCGGTGAACACTTCCACGGTGATCAGTGGTGCCGGTTGCGATGGGGACAACTACTCGTGGCGCGTAGAACTGGCAGTTACCGATGCCGGGGGGCTAACTGGATATTCCAGCCGCACACTTGAACCCCGTTGCAACGCCATCGCACCCACAGCAGTGATCACCACGAACGTTTCTGCAGGACCATCCCCCTTGTTGGTGGTCTTCGATGGGACTGCATCATTCGATCCAGGAACCATAGTCTCCTATGCTTGGGATTTTGGCGATGGCACCACAAGTACGAGCCCAACACCATCCAAGACGTTCAGTTCGGGGGGGGACAGGCACGTCTCCTTAATGGTCACCGACAATGATGGATTGACCGGAACGGCCACGAAAGTGATCAGTGTGATCACCTACGATCCACCGTTATGTGTTGGGCCGATAGGCTCCGTACTGCGCGAGTACTGGAACAATGTGAATGGCGGCTCCGTGAACGATCTGGTCACCAGCCCGAACTATCCGAACTCACCAACCGGCAGCAGCCAAATGACCTCGTTCACGACACCTTCCGGGTTCGGGGATAATTATGGTCAGCGGATCCGTGGCTACATCATTCCACCTGTGACCGGCACGTACACATTCACGGCAACAAGTGACGATAATGGATTGGTCTACCTGAGCCAGAACGCAGACCCAGCGCACAAACAGTTGATATGCGAGGTGCCGGGCTGGACCAATTACACGGAATACACCAAGTATCCTTTGCAGACCAGTGCCGGTATCACCTTGCAAGCTGGCGTTTACTACTACGTGGAATACCTCCACAAGGAAGGTGGTGGTGGTGATTTTGCCGCTTTGTGGTGGCAAACTCCTTCGAGTAATACACGTGCCTTGGTGCCGGCACAGTCGTTGGCGCCATGGGTAAATTGTGCGCCTAGTGTGCAATTGCGGGTTGGTTTGCAGGGACCTACTTCAACCGGATCCAGTCTAATGAAGGACGATCTGCGTGCAGCCAACTTGGTCCCGTTCACTGAGCCTTACGCGGCTGCTGGGTTTACCTTGGTGGGCAGTGGGGGTGAGTCGATCTCTCCTGCCTTGTTAGCCGTTACCGGACCGGATGCGGTCGTGGATTGGGTGATGATCGAGATACGTAACAAGACGAATCCCGCCACGGTGGTTGCTACCAAAAGTGCATTGCTTCAGCGGGATGGGGATGTGATCGGAGCGGATGGAAGAGCGAGGATCCAGTTCAACATTCCCGCGGACCAATACTATATCGCGATCCGTCATAGGAACCATTTCGGCGCAATGACGTTCGCTGCTAAGGTCTTGGGTAGTGAAGTAGCCTATTTGGATTTCTCCCTTGCCCAAGAGCCCATGTATGGCTCGAACGCGCGTTATGCCATGCCGAACGGGAAAATGGCCCTGTGGGCCGGTAACACAGTGCTGGACAACCGTTTGATGTACACTGGAGGGGGAAATGACCGGGACCCGATACTTTTCGCAATTGGAGGAAACGTGGCCACAGCCATCCTTCCCGGTTATCACCCTACGGACGCGAATTTGGACGGTATAGTGAAGTACACCGGTGCGCAAAACGATAGGGACCTTATCCTGTTCAATATCGGCGGAATGGTGGCTACTTTGATCCGCGATCAGCAACTACCTTGACACGAATTATTGCTACACTCGCTTGTTCAGACCAGTGCGGAGATAAGCATCCAATGCTTTCCCTTTGCGTTCGGTGCAGATCATTTCAAGTACACTTTGCGTCCTTGCATCCAGGACGCGAGGTACACTTTGGTCCTTGACACGTTTACCGTAGGTTTTTCCAGTTGTCATGGTGAGCCGAATTTGAAGCGAAGGAATACGTGGCCTACTATCCGGTCAATACCGCGATCATGTTAGCAAGGGGTGGAAGCGTTAACGATCGTTCTTCAAGGAGTTGTTCAAAACCCGTCGTTATTGCGTCGAATGAACAACACTTGCCTTCCGAATTCCCCGAAGGATCGTCCCGTACCGATGAAGCCATCATTAAACGGTAGAAGGTGAACGATCCGTTCCTCTTTTCCTGTATCCAAGGTTCGTTCCCAGATCATGTTACCGCTTGGTGTAAGGCGTTGGATAAGAGCATCCGATCGGCCAAGGGTACCCACTTCTCCCGCTAGAAGCAGGTCGCCGTTCGCTGCCAAAGTGAGGGCATAGGCACGATGTTCCAAGTCGGCATTGCCAAAGGTCTTGGTCCAAAGTGTATCACCTTGTAGATCAACTGCGACCAGATGGACGTGTGCGGGAATGGCATTCAGCGTTGGGTTGAAGGCGCCGTAACTGGTGGTCCATCCAGCAGCCACGAATTGTCCATTGCCCATTGCGACAAGGGCTCGCGCCTCTTCCAATGCGGATCCGCCCAAGGTGGTGCTCCAGATCAGGTTGCCGTCCAAGTCCAACCTCGCGAAAAGCATGTCGCTCGTACCTCCGAAGTTCACACTCCGCCCGGTCACGATAAGGTCTGTTCCATCCACCGCCACGGCATGCGCTTCTTCGTCCGTGGCGCTTTCCATTACGCGTGTCCATAGTTGTTCTCCGTTGGACCCATAACGCGAGATCATCGCATCGTGGCCTGTTGTTCCTTCAATAACACCACATACCACCACGCCGCCATCTTGCATTCCTGTGGCACCTAAGTATTGAACACCTTCCGTAAGGCTATCCAACGCTGTCCAGATCACTTCACCTTGTTCGTTGAATTTCACTACCAACCCCTGATGTTGATCTCCCCATAAAGGAAGTAGACTGCCGAATTGGAAAGCGACCCCGTTCGAGGCGGTCGCCATCCCTTGCAGAAAAACGGAGCCGTTCAACGGCAGGTCGACGGACGATTGCAGGGATCCAGCACCAGATAATCGATAGGATCGGCCCACATGTTTGCCCAATTGCGGATCGTGGTCCCTAACACCCGCCAGATAGCCTGTTTGGGTTGGCATGGCCCCGATACCATCTTGGGCGGATGCACCTCCGATCGTCTGGGTGAAACTTTGCGCCCGACTTGTGTGCGTTGAAAAATAAGTGACGAACAATAGGAGGAATAAAAGCCAAATGGATCTCATGTGCCGAAGGTATTAACACACTGGAAAACATGGGCAGGAATGAGGCCATATGACAACCCGGTCCCGGAACGATGGTATCAGAACATGATCTCCACAGTGGATCAGGCTCGATCCAATTCAGTTACTTCGCCGTATGGAACGTGCCCGCGCCGTTAAGTGGTTCCTGATCGTTACATGCTTGTGCGCGTTGCCAGCTTCGGTTGCATTACTTACCATGGACCGGTTCGAGTTGCACCGGACCATGCATCCCATCCATACACGAGCCTTGGACATGTTCTTTCGGTACGTTACTCACATCGGTGATGGCTTGACACCTACGGTGATCGCGCTCTATCTACTACTCTTCCGACGAATGCGATCTTTTTTAATGATGGCAGTGGGATGTGCACTTAGTGCGATCGTCGTCCAGGTCTTGAAACAAGGACCATTCTCCGGAATGGACCGGCCATCCGGTTTCCGGGAACAGTTGGGTGACCTCCATTGGCTGGAAGGGTTGGAATTGAACCATCATTTTAGTTTCCCCAGCGGACATTCGGCTGCAGCCTTTGGTATGTGCTTCGCTATGGCCGTGCTATTAGGTAAGAAAGGGTGGGGCACTGCGCTCGGGTTGCTGGCCGTTTTGATCGCCTACTCAAGAGTGTACCTGAACCAGCATTTCACACTCGACATCTTGGTAGGTATGGTGATCGGAGCAGGGGTCTCTTGGTTGACCTACTATTACCTCTACAAGTCCAAGTATTCGAAACGTTCTTGGTTGGACCGGGATGGGGTGGCCATTGGATGGGTTAGACGCGCAAGGGATCGGTAACCCCCCGAAATACTGGAAGCGCCTTGCGGCGCTCCCAGGACCATTTTGGCTCGGACTCTCCCTTCCTTACCATTCTGGTCGGCTTTAAGACGACGGAATTAGAAGGGGTCACAGGTAACACGAATATTTTCTTTGGAAGTCCCTTAGGTCGGACGGGGCCAAGAATGAGTGATCACTGCTTGCCGAAGGAGATGCGATAGATCTTGTCCGCGGCATCATCGCTGACCAAAAGACTGCCGTCCGGTGCTTCAAGCACATCCACAGGCCTGCCGGATGCCTTGTTCCCCTTCAGCCAGCCATAAGCGAAGATCTCTGTTTTGGCCGTCCCGTCCGCTTGTGGGAATGCGACCGCTACCCGGTATCCGATCGGGTCAGTTCGGTTCCAACTCCCATGTTCAGCAATGAATATGGAGTTCTTGTATTTCTCCGGGAACATTTCCCCGCGATAGAACCGCATCCCCAATGGTGCCACATGGGGTCCAAGTTTAGCTGCTGGTGGAATGAATGTGCTACATGCCTTCAGCTCGCCGAATTCTGGGTCGGGAACGGAGCCTTCGTGACAGTATGGAAAGCCGAAGTGTTGTCCAACCTCGGTCAAGTGGTCCAACTCGCAGGAGGGCGCATCATCTCCCAACCAATCCCGCCCATTGTCAGTGAACCAAAGGTCTCCGGTACCGGGATCCCAATCGAATCCGACGGTGTTCCGAACTCCGTTGGCAATAACCTCGATCTCGCTGGTGGTCAGGTCCAGCCGCGTTATTGAAGCGAAGATCGGATCATCGCTCAAGCAGATATTGCATGGCGCACCAACAGGGACGTAGAGCTTTCCGTCGGGACCGAATGCTATGAACTTCCAACCATGATGTTCCTCATTCGGGTACTTGTCGGTAACGGAGATCGGCTGGGGCGGGGCGCTCAAATGGTCTTCGATGTCCTCAAGTTTGACTATCCGGGACACGGCACTGATGTACAGGTCCCCATCTCGGAATGCCACCCCGACAGGCATGTCAAGCCCACTTGCAATGATCCATTTAGTATCTGCTTTCCCATCCCCATCCGTATCCTTCAGAGCGTGTACCACACCTTCGTCGCGAGTGCCTACAAAGAGCGTCCCTTTCGCACCCCAACACATTGCTCTGGCGTTGGCTACTTCTTCCGCAAAGACCTCAATTCGAAAACCATCAGGCAGCTTGATGTCGGCAAGATCAGGGTCGCCTGCACCAACACTGGGTACGCAGACCGACCCTGAAAAGAGGAAGAGTGTTCCTATGATCGGCAAAGCCCTACCGACCGTGTTCATTCCTTTCCTTTGGCCGGGATGATGAGTACAGGCACCGTACTGTCCCCAAGCACTTGTTGGCTAACGCTACCTACAAATGCTTTGTAAATGGCACCGTGTCCATGGGAACCCATAACGATCAGATCAGCTTCCAAACGGCCTGCTTCATCAATGATGGTTGCACTAGTCGGTCCTTGTACCAATAAAGCTTCTGCTGAAATTCCCTTGCTCCGCAGCCCTTCAGCAATGGATTGGATCTGCGCGTGCTCCTTCTTCAGTTCATCTGCACGTTGATCACGAACATAACGCGGTCCAGTGCCAAAACCAACGAAATCCGGGTCCGGTGCGGCCACGTGTACCAACCAGATCTTTGCACCGAAACCTTGGGCAAAATGGGCAGCGACCTCAACAGTGCTGTTCGTTACAGAGGAGAGATCGATCGGTACAAGTATGTTCTTCATTTCAGGAAATGGTTAGGGTCACCAAATTACGCATAGCAGCGCAACTTGATGACCCATTATCAGTCAGGTCGTGGTCCCGGCATTGCCGGGCACGATCAATTCAGTACAAGCTTATCCAAATGCTGTCCCCGGAGCTTGCCGCTTGTTGCGAAGAACCAATCCTTGATCCCGTAATGATAGCCGCGGCGAAGGCCCGACCGATGGGTTCCTAGTTTGCCGCGTGTTCCGCTTAGTTTCTGCAATACCCTGGTGATCTTCTCCTCGACTTCCTGAGCAGTCATTTCAGGTGCATTCTTCTTGGCCCAATCCTTCGCGTGGGAAACAATGTCCTCTTTGGGGAGCAATCGGCCCTTCTTCTGGATATTCCCGATCACCATCAGGTCCCACGGACTGGGCTTATATCCTTCCGGGCTCACTTTGCGCTTCTTGCGCGTTTTCTTGGTTGCCTTTAGAGCGGCATTCTTCCGAGGTCTACCAGGCCCGCGTTTGATGATCCCGTCTACTGGCAATGGGTTCTTTCGAGGTCTTCCTGGACCTCTCTTGATCGCGCCATCGGCAACAACTGGTGTTTCGACGGTCCTCATTTCCTTGAGTTGACCGATGGTATCACGCACTCTTTCAAGTTGGAACAGCAATCGTTTCCGTTCTGCCCTATATTGGTTCAGGAGCAGATCAACATTCTTGTTTCCCAGTCTTTTGGTTGTCATGTTCTAAGTTTTGGGTGGAACTTCGGAGCAAATCGAAGCGCATCATGAGGCTGCAAAGATGGAAATGATCGTCCGCATTCGGAAAGCCGGATGACCAATATTGACAAGAATTGTACTTATTCCGGAAATGTCATTTGGCCAGAATGACCTTCTCGCCTGTCCTTTCGACCATCTTTCCAATGATCGAAAATTGTTGTTTATCCCTTGTAAATAGATGTTCGACCGTCGAAAGATGCTCTTTATCGACTGCGATCAATAATCCGCCACTCGTTTGTGGATCGCTCAGTACAAGCATATATTTCATGCTGTCTGATCCGGATATTAAATGTCCATAACTTTTCCAGTTACGAAATGCGCCATCCGGATAACAGCCTTCGGCGATATATGTGATCGCCTCCGGTATCACAGGGATCGACGAAAGATCCAATTCGGCCGCGAGGTTCGCCCCTTGGCACATTTCCAATAAGTGCCCGCCCAGGCCGAAACCCGTCACATCCGTCATTGCAGTAACCGCATTCAACCTACCGAGTTCAACGCCGACACTGTTCAAACGACACATGGTATCACGACCGATGTCTGCATGTTCTGCGCGGAGCTTGCCCCGTTTCTGGGCGGTGCTCAAGATGCCAACACCCAATGGTTTTGTAAGAAGGAGTATATCACCTTCTTTCGCCGTGTCGTTCCGCTTGATGTGCGCGATCTCCACTTCGCCGGTTACTGCTAATCCGAAGAAGGGCTCCGGCGCATCGATGCTGTGACCACCTGCCAAGGCGATACCTGCATCATGGCACGCTTGCCGCCCCCCTTCCACCACGCGCTGTGCCAGTTCGGGACCAAGCTTTTCTATAGGCCACCCGAGGATCGCAACAGCCAATAAGGGGCGACCGCCCATGGCAAACACATCGCTCAGTGCATTTGTCGCAGCGATCCGACCAAAGTCGAAGGCATCGTCCACGATGGGAGAAAAGAAATCGGTGGTGCTGATGAGAGCGCGTCCATTTCCGATGTCGTAAACGGCAGCATCATCCCGGCTGCCGTAGCCGACAAGTAGCTTCTTATCATCCAGGGTGCCAAGGTCGCTCTTGAGGATCGTCTCCAGAACGGCAGGAGCGATCTTGCATCCACAGCCAGCACCATGACTGAATTGGGTAAGTCGTACAGCTATTTCGGCGATGTTATTTTCCATGTGCGGCAATGGCGTTCTTAGCAATGGTGAACATATCGGTGGAGCTTGCTGCAATGCGATGTGTCCGTTGTGGATCGCGCATTTCCAAACCGTGCAGATAGGTCTTGTCGTAATAGGCCAGTGTGATCATAGCGACGGTATAGAGGTCACCGGTCGCCAAAGCTTCGAGCGCGGCTTTGCAATGTTGCGGACCCAACCGCTTTTCAATGCGCTTCGTGGCTTCGGCCAACTGCTCTTTCGGATACTTGCCGTAGTCCTTCACCAAGCGAGCTGCACGTTCTTCGCGGGGCATATCGGCGAACGTGCATTGTGCGGCACGCATTTGCTGGAAGAACGGATCGGGGATCTTCAGACGGCCGATCATTTGGCTTTCATCTTCCACCCATACGGTCTTGTTAGGGTCGATCATGCGCAGTGCATTCCAAAGTTCATTTTCGAACTGCTCCGTGGTGGGTTGCGGTGCTTCACCGATAGCGCCGAAGCTGCTGCCTTTGTGGTTGGCCAAGCCTTCGAGGTCGAGGGTCCGTTCGCCAAGAGCGCGCAAGTGACCAAGTAGTTCGGTTTTCCCTGTTCCGGTGTAGCCACCAATGATCCGAATATTGAATGTGTTATTGAAGGAAGTAAGTACGTGGTTCCGGAAGGCCTTATATCCGCCTTTCATTGTAGATACCGTATTGAATCCTGCTTTGTCCAGCAGCCACGCAACACTTCCACTGCGCTCTCCGCCGCGCCAGCAGTGCACTCCAATGTGACCATCTGTCGCGATGGATCGCACTTCTTCCACGATCAGCGACAGCTTTGGCCCAACGATCCGCAACCCTTCCAGCACGGCCGTATCGCGTCCTTGTTGTTTGTACAAAGTACCCACCACGGCCCGTTCTTCATCGGTGAAAAGTGGCAGGCTTCGCGCTCCCGGGATGTGCCCACGTGCGAACTCGCCCGGTGACCGAACATCGATCACGGGATGCTCATCTGCTAGGAATTCCTCTACGCGGCAAACACGGATCATGGGTGCAAAGTAGGATGGGACCCTGTCTTCGAGCCTATCGCTTCTTGGTTGAACGGCACATTCCTACTGTTTCAACGAGCCCAACGCACGCTCCACATGCCGCGTAGGTCGCCGAGCGCGTACCCTATTGCTTTATCATCGGGGTATCGTTCCGCAATTGCATCCACCGTGGAAGCGTCCATGGTCTCACTTGGTGATCCGTGGCATTGGAGGCAGGCCGGTGAGCTGATAAAGATCGGCCGATAGTAGGCGATACTATCGTCGTATGCTACCACCCGGGCTGGGATCTCCGTTGCCTTGGATCCGGCTTTCCATTCAGCCAACATCGCTTGCATCATTCGCTCTTCCTTAATATCCGGCTTGTCCAAGGGCGAACGGACACGGTCGCTTGTCCTGCGGATGTGGGCGCCATGTGCAGTGGAGAGGGAGTCCACAATGGAAAGGGCGTTCAGTGAGCAAAACTCCACCGCATGCGCCGGACCACCTTCTTTGATCGCTTGTTGGAGCCGAACACTGAGGCCTTGGAACGCGGCATCTGAAATGATGGAACCCTGCTCCAGTGCTGATCTTTCCGCTGTTTCTGATAAGCCGACCCCGCAAGCTGCTAAAGCGCTCAGCCCCAAGACAAATACACCTGCGAACCATCTCATAATGACAAATCTACCGGCTTTGGTCATGGGCGTCAGTGACTTTTGTGCCTTATGTAGAGATCGCTTGTTGGTGTCAGTTACTATTTAACCAAATGGTAATATACATTTGCACCATGCTTGCTCCAGACCGTCTCAGTTCCACCTTCCAAGCGCTTGCCGATCCTACGCGTCGTGCGATCCTTTCTCGGTTGTCCCAAGGTGAAGCTTCCGTAACTGAATTGGCAGAGCCATTCAGCATGAGCATGCCTGCGATCAGCAAACACCTGAAAGTGTTGGAGAAGGCGAATCTCATTTCGCGGGGCAAAGAAGCGCAATGGCGACCCTGTAAGTTGGAAGCCGCACCGCTGGAGGCTGCTTCCGATTGGGTGGAGCAGTACCGCGCCATGTGGGAGGCTCGCTTCGACCGCTTGGATGCATTCCTGCAGGAAGTACAGGCTAAAGGGAAGAAAGCTACAAAACCACGAACGGCCAATGGACGCAAGAAAAGTTGATCCCGGATCTGTCGCGGACATCAAAGACCGCGAGATCGTCACCACGCGTATCATTGATGCACCACGCGAATTGGTGTGGAAGGCATTTGCGGATCCCGAAACACTCGCCAAATGGTATGGACCGAATGGTTTCACACTAACGACGAAGGTGTTCGAGTTCATGGAAGGCGGCGATTGGATCTTCGTTATGCACGGCCCGGATGGTCGCAACTATCCAAACCATGTACACTTCATCGAGATCCTTGAACCCGTGCGCATTGTACACAACCATGGGGACGATGAAGGCAAGATCAACTTCCATGCGGAGATCACCTTGGATGAGGTCGGCAACAATACACGGGTCACGTTGCGATCGGTCTTCCTAAGTAAGGAGGCGCGTGACTTCGTTGCGAAGGAACACGTTGCTGTTGAAGGTGCCGAGCAGACCCTTGCTCGTTTGGATGCGCTGATCAAGGAGATGCACACCACCGAATGAATACCATGCGGAAGGATAGGTCTGAAGCGGTGGACGCGTTCCACCAGACGTCAATGCCGGCGCATGTGATCAGTCGTTTGCTGGCTGCTTCGGAAGAACATGTTCGCAACGTCCTACTGGATCCAGCACTACGGAAGATCTGGGCCGTGGCCGGTGCGCAGACGACGAGTCCTCCTCTGGTCACTGTGGAGCGGGGTGATGTGCTAGTGAAGGACCTCGTGCAAGGCCAAGTGATCGATACCAGGATCCATTTGCAAGCATGCACGACCGGTTGCGCTGTTGATGTGGAACTGAGGATAGGACGGGAGTTGGATATCGCCAACGTTTACGATCTGGGCATCGATGACCTATGGGAGGCGCGACTCTATGCTATCGCTGATCTAATGGCATCTCGCACGCTTCGCAGTACCAATGAACCTGTATACCAGTGGACCAAGTTCAGCTATCACATGGACATCAATCATTGAACGATGAGCAAGCAAGCACTCTTCAATTTCACCGTTGAGAAGCCCATGAAGGATCACTTGACGCGACTGAAAGAACAAAGCATAGAAGCGATCGAAGATCAGAATACTGACGTACCATTTACCAATTCCGATCCGCCATTCACCTCACGTATCCCCATTACCCAATGAGCACCGCAACACGCATCACAGTTACCACGCATATCATAAAGCCGATCGCCCAGGTCTGGAAATGTTGGACCGACCCGACGCACATCACGCAATGGAACGCCGCCAGCGACGACTGGCATTGCCCCAAGGCGAGCATTGACCTGCGAACCGGCGGCAAATTCTCCTCAACCATGGCCGCTCGCGACGGTAGTGCCACGTTCGAATTCGAAGGCGTGCTCGATGATGTACAACCGAACAAACGCATCGCTTACACAATGGCCGATGGACGCATATGCGAAGTCCTTTTCGAGGCGGAAGGGAATAACACTCGCGTTACCGAGTCGTTCGACGCTGAGACCGAGAACAGCGTGGAGTTGCAACGCGGAGGCTGGCAAGCCATCCTTGATCGTTTCAAGGCACATGCGGAAGTGCAAAACTGAACATCGGTTTCCATGAACACTCGCTTCGACCCTGCTGTTAGCGTTTTGTTGGATGGCAATAAGCATCCTTTACGCAAGGAACTCGATCTCCTGCGCACGATCATCCTAGGTGCGGACGGGTCGATCAAAGAGGGTGTGAAGTGGAACGCTGCCAGTTTCCGAACCACCGAATGGTTTGCCACGCTGAATGGTCCAAAGCAGGTGAAGGAGGCGACGATCATTCTGCACGCCGGAGCGAAGGCGAAGGGTATGGACCTGAAAGGTCGGATCGCGGATCCATCCGGAATGCTCAAGTGGTTGGGTGCCGACCGCGGCATGATCACTTTCTGCTCAGTGGCTGACATCAAGACCAAGGAGGCAGACCTACACACCTTGATCCAGACATGGATCGAAAACAGCTGAACAACAAGACCCATTTTCAATGAACACCAAACCTTCCATCGTCGAAACTGAAGAGCGACCCACCGCCGTGATCCACTTGGTGATCCCAGGCCGCGACATGCCGAAGTACATGGACCCTGCGATCCAGGAGATCCTGAAGACATTGACCGACCAAGGCATGCAACCATCAGGGCCGATGTTCTCTTACCATCATCGACGTCCTTCTGACACCTTCGATTTCGAGATCGGCTTTCCCGTTGCAAAGGCGATCATACCATCCGGACGTGTAGTGAACGGCACGCTGCCAGGAGAGAAGGTCGTTCGTACGGTTTACCAAGGCCCTTATGAACAACTGGGTGAAGCATGGGGCGAATTGCAAGGTTGGGTGCGCGAACGGAAACTTGTCGAGACCGGTCGTTTCTGGGAGAGCTACTTGAGCAACCCGGATGAGGTGAAGGATGCTAAGGAGTACCGGACGGAATTGAATTGGGTTATCGGAGAATGAAGGAAGCACAGGACAGACCCATTGTCGCATTCGAGACCGCCCAAGCTTTGGATGCTTGGTTGGAGGAGCATGGCGCATCTTCACCGGGCATCTACATTAAGATCGCCAAGAAGGACAGCGGTATACTTTCAGTGAATTACGCTGAAGCCTTGGAAGTGGTACTCTGCCACGGTTGGATCGACGCTGTCAGACGGGCTTATGATGACAAGCACTTCCTTCAGAAATACACACCGCGTGGTCCACGCAGCATTTGGAGCCAGATCAACAAGAAGAAGGTGCAAGCCTTGCTAAAAGCCAAGTTGATGCGACCAGCAGGTCTCGCTGCCGTGAAACGAGCCAAAGAAAATGGGCAATGGGACAAGGCCTACGCACCTGCGAGCACCATACAAGTTCCACCTGAACTGGCCGCTGCGCTGAAGAAGAACCAAAAGGCGCGCAGCTTCTTCGAGACCTTGACCAAGAACAACCGCTACGCGTTCCTGCACCGCTTGCATTCCGCAAAAAAGGAGGAGACACGTGCCAAGCGTCTTGCTTTGTTCATCGGAATGCTGGAACGCGGCGAAACCTTTCATTAAGATCCAGAACAAACCAACAACACCATGACCACCCAGATCTTCGTCAACGTGCAGGTCAACGACCTTGCCAAGTCGAAAGCCTTCTTCGAAGCGCTCGGCTATTCGTTCAATGCCCAATTCACCAACGACGATGCGGCTGCGCTGGTGATCAGTGACACCATCTGTGCAATGCTGCACACGCCCAAAAGCTTGGAGCGTTTCCTGCCGAAAGGGAAGACGGCCAGTGATGCGACCAAGCACACCGAAGTGCTCTTGGCCCTTTCCTTCGAGAGCAAGGATGCTGTGAACACGATCTACGATAAGGCGATCACCGCCGGTGCAACGGAGTGCCGACCGACGGAGGACCACGGCTTCATGTACGCTCGCAGCTTCAATGACCTGGACGGTCACATCTGGGAAGTGTTCTGGATGGAACCATCCGCGGTGAACGATTAAGCATTCCATGAAGACCGCACGCATTTGTACGAATGGTCATCGATACTACAAGTCGAGTGATTGTCCTACTTGCCCGCATTGTGAAAAGGAGCGGGTACCAACGAAGGGCTTCTTGGCCACGTTAAGCGCACCGGCACGGCGTGCGTTGGAAGGGAAGGGGATATCCACCGAAAAGCAATTGGCACGGTATACAGAGGCAGAGATACTCGCACTCCACGGCATAGGTCCGAGTAGTCTACCGAAGTTGAAGAAAGCGCTGAGAGCTTTCGATCTCGAATTCAAACAACCCTGGTGATCCTCCCACAGGACCACGATCCACGAACATGCGACCATGAACCCTAAGGTGAACAACACGGACGACTATCTGGAATCACTTCCCCCGGACCAAGGCGCCGCTTTGCAAAAGCTGCGGAAGCAGATCCTCGCTGCAGCACCGGATTGCGAAGAGTATTTCGGCTATGGGCTGCCGGGCTTCAAATTGCACGGACATCCCTTGCTGTACATCGGTGCCGCGAAAAGCCATTGTGCGCTGTATGGTATGATGCCGAAAGGATTTGATGAGGTGCTGAAGGATTTCAGGCGCAGCAAGGGCACGATCCAGTTCACACCAAAGAAGCCGATCCCGGCGGCTGTGGTAAAGGCGATCGTGAAGGAGAAGGTCGTGGAGCTGGAAATGCGATGGGCAGCGGAGATCGCCAAGAGGAAGACGAAGAAGCCAGCGAAATGAGTGGGGCAATGAAGAGCGACCGCGAGATCCACACCACCCGAGTCTTGAGTGCATCCCGTGAGCAGGTCTTCAGTGCACTCACGGATCCAAAGATCCTTCAACACTGGTGGGGGCCGAATGGCTTCACCAATACATTCCACGCGTTCGAGTTGAAGCCCGATGGCCTCTGGGAATTCACCATGCACGGGCCGAACGGACAGGACTTTCACAACACCTGTATTTTCAAACGCATCGAAGCACCGAGCTACTTGGAGTTCGATCATTTGAAGGAGATGCATTTTTACAAAGCCTTCTTCAAGTTGACGGAAATAGAAGGAAGTACCCTTCTAGAATGGATCATGCGATTCAACACTGCTGAGGAATTGACGCCCATCCGGCCATTCATCACTGTCGGGAACGAAGAGAACCTTGACAAGCTTCAACTAGAACTGGACCAACTTTCTTGAACCAACCAACACCACCCATGAAACGACTCAACACGACATACTGGATCATCACCGGCCTCTTCAGCGCCTTCATGATCTTCAGCAGCATAGGCGGCATCACGCTCGACCCGCAAGCTGTGGAAATGCTTCACGACCATTTGGGTTATCCCATCTACTTCATCCAATGGCTGTCCGTCATCAAACTCATAGGTGCCATTGCCATCCTGCTACCGATGGTGCCGGCGAATGTTAAAGAGTGGGCTTACTTCGGCTTCTTCTTGGACCTGGTATCCGGCCTGTACTCGTTCATCGCGGTAGGAGATCCGGTCTCTGGTTGGGCGCCGATGCTCTTGTTCGTTGCGGTGCTGGTTGCTGCTTATGTGGTACACCACAAGCGAAAAGCCCTGCGGACTGTGCGTTGATCTGCACCCAAGCTGTTACTTTGGAGCATGGACCCACTCGCCGCCCAACGACTGCGGAATGCCGCAAGTACTCCTGCGCCTGACGAGATCGGCATCACGCGGGTCTTCAATGCCCCACGGCAATTGGTGTGGAATGCATGGACCAGCCCGGCCATGCTTGTGAATTGGTTCGGTTGTGCAGTTTTCAGTACCACACATGCAGAGGCCGACGTGCGCGTGGGCGGCATGTGGCGCGTGATCATGGTGGCGCCGACGGGAGAGGAGTTCCCGGCCTACGGCACCTATTTGGAGGTTCGCGAACCAGAGCTACTTCGGTTGTCGCACCATTGGGAGAAGACCGTTGCCGACGTGAATCCGGCGCGCCATAGCACGGAGGTGACCGTGGAATTCTTCGAAGTGGAAGGAGGGACCCGCATGGAATTCAGACAGACAGGCTTGGCCAGTATTGCTTCGCGCGATTCACACATCGGTGGCTGGTGCGATTCTTTCGATGCGTTGCAACAGAGGCTTGGTTAGCCGTCTAGAACGACGAGCCGTCCATCGATCGGATATGATGACCTCAGTGGTTGCGTTCCGGTTGAGCTGCTAACGTCGTTGTTCAGGCCAACATACCAGTATCCCGCAGGTCCTGTTCTGTATCGACATCGATCAGCTCGGGCAAGAGATGCACGCTCCGGCCATGCAATTCCAGATCTTCAAGCGTGTCCTTCGCCACGCTCGAGGTACTCCATTCCTTATTTTGGAAAACGGCTTCCAAGGGAGCTTTCAACCCAAGCAAATAATACCCGCCATCGCGCGCAGGTCCCAGCACCGCGTCGTGTTGTTCCATCGAAGCCAGAGCATCTTTGAGAATCACGGATGTAATTCCCGGACAGTCGGTGCCAATGATCATAACGGGACCGTAGCCATGCTCAAAACCTTCGGTGAAGGCCTTCAGCATGCGTTCGCCGAGATCGTTCCCTACTTGGGCACATATGAGAAAACCACAAGGTCCCACTTGATCTTCAACTGCACCTTCACCGGCGTACCATGCTTGCTTTGTGCATTGCAAACCAGTAGTGCTACCGAGGGTATGCTCCAATAACTCGCAATAAATGGCTAGCGCTTTTTCATCACCAACTGTTGCGGCAAGGCGAGTTTTTACCTTTCCCAATTCGGGTTTCCGTAGGAACACGATAAGCAGTGGCTTGCTCATACAGTTGCGCCACCACAACTACTTCCTGCGCCAGCGGTGCATCCGTAGCAATGCCGACCAGTAGCGATCTTTCGTCCGATCACGTTGGCCTTGGCCAGGTTCGCGATCTGTTTGGGCATACCAGCGGTCAACGGCATTTCCAGCATTTGGTTGAAATCGCAGTCGTAGATCGAACCATCGTGACTTACCGAGATCATGTTGCGGCACATGACACCGGCCACGGCTTGCGGGTTGAATGCATTCACCAGCTTTTCCATGTAGTCTGAATACTGTTCGGTGCGCACCAAATGCTCCAAGAACCGGCTGATCGGCAAGTTCGTTATTGCGAACAGCTTATTGAACACGATCCCATGATCGGCCATCAACGAGCGTTTGAACTGGGCCTCCAACTCGGTCTGTGATCCCGGCAGAAATGCTCCGGCAGGATTATACACCAAGTCCAATTTCAACCCGGATCCTTCAACTCCATAACCTACCGCATTCAACATTTTCAAGGCTTCCACACTTTGTTCGAACACACCTTTACCACGTTGGCGATCGGTGCGATCAGCGGTGTAGAAGGGGAGTGAACTCACCACTTCCACCTTGTGCTTCTTGTAGAATTCGGGCAGGTCGTGATACTTCTTGTTCGCTAGTATGATCGTCAGATTACAACGCACCATCACGTGCGTGCCGAGTGCCGTGCATTGCTCCACGAACCACCGAAAGTCCGGATGCATTTCAGGGGCGCCTCCGGTCATGTCCACCGTTCTGATACCATGTGCCGTTACCGCGGCTAGACAATCCAGCATGATCTCGCGGGACATCCGTTCCTTGCGATCAGGCCCTGCATCCACGTGGCAATGCGTACAGGTCTGGTTGCACATACGACCCAGATTCACCTGCAAGACATCCAAGCTATTCGATACAAGCACCGGAAGATCGCTCCGTTCCAGACGCTCCGTGAAATAGGGTAGGGCCAATTTCGGGTCCTCCAGGACATGTCGTTGCTGCGCAGTTACGCTCAGTGGATGATGCGTTGCGTTCAAGCTCTTCATCCACCCACCATCTCCTTGGCCTTGTTCATCATCTGTACGCTATGTACGAGAGATGCTCCGCCCCGGATCGCAGCGGCCACGTGCACGGCCTCCATCATCTGGGCTTCACTGCAGCCCTTTTCAATCGTGTCGGTGGTGTAGGCATCAATGCAGTACGGGCATTGTACGGTGTGCGAAACAGCTAACGCGATCAGGGACTTCTCGCGGGCCGTAAGTGCGCCTTCCTTGAATACATCACCGTAGTAGTCAAAGAATTTATCGCCTAGCTCCTTATTGAACTCAGTGATATTGCCGAATTTCTTGAGATCGGCGGGGTTGTAATAGGTCTTCTCCATGGGATCGAAGGTATGTCGACGATGCTTGGTCGGAACGGCCTTCCATCCTGACACAGGCAACTGTATCCCATGTCGGGAAGTCGTGTATATTGCCGTTCCGTTCAGAGCCCACCATGGCGAAAACCACCCTGTGCATTTTCACAGCTGCAACTCTGCTTGCAACCAGTGGCCTCGTAGCACAGCCGTGTTTGAACGATTACACCTACACATCAAGTCCGTTGCCGGTGAATGGCACGTATGGTTGCGGTGAAACGGTCACGTTCTGCTTCACGGTCACCAATTGGAACAGCACCAACGCCAATTGGTTCCATGGCATCGTTGCCAATTTTGGGCCCGGTTGGGATCTAGCCACCTTGGTCCCTGGTCCACCGCCGGCAACTTTCGGTGCGAGCGGTGGTACTTGGGGTTGGTACAATAGTGTGTCGGGTACTGCAGGAACGGCGAGTGGACCACAAGGCCCTGGATACTTTTTCGACTTGAACAATGATGGGAACCCCGGCAACAATTTTGGTGATTTTGCAACAGGTGCGGTGAACTGGGAGTTCTGTTGGACCATTTCGGTATTGAGCGCACCGGCGTGCACCAATGGTTTGGATCTGAGCGTAACTGTCAACACTTTTGGGGATAGCGAGACCGGAAGTTGGGGATCCAGCGGTTGCACAGGTGATCCAGTAGGCGTTAGCCCACCTGCGGTCATCCAAGCTTGTTCAGCCAATGCGGGATCAAGCGCGACTGCCACTTATTGCAATGATGCTACCCCGGTCCAGCTTTTCTCGCTGTTGGGTGGCACTCCGGATGCCACCGGCACTTGGACAGGGCCTAGCGGTGCAGCCTTTAGTGGTACGTTGGACCCCAGCACAGGAGTGAACGGTTCCTATACCTATTTGGTGAATGATCTGGCCGGAGGCTGTTCCGCGCAAGCAACGGTGGATATCACGTTGCACGTGCAACCCGATGCAGGTACGGATGCAAGTACAACGGTTTGTACTTCTTCAGCAGCGTTCGGCTTGCTGCCACTCTTAGGTGGTAGCGCAGATCCAGGCGGCACTTGGGTCGCACCGGACGGTTCACCATCCAGTGGCACATTCACACCAGCGACGGATGCAGGTGGCATCTATGCGTACCAGCAAATTGGTTCGGCACCCTGCGTCAATGTTCAGTCGGAGGTTACCGTTGTCGTGAATCCATCTGCGAATGCCGGTGGAAATGGGAACTTGGTGGTTTGTTCCACAGGTGCACCAGCGGCTTTGTTCACCCAATTGACGGGAGTACCGAGTGCAGGTGGGGTATGGACCGATCCAGGGCTCGCGATCACATCCGGGATCTATGATCCAGCGGTGAACGCTCCCGGCGCATACACTTACACGGTTCCCGGTTTGGCGCCTTGTCCCAGTAGCATAGCCACTGTAACAGTAACCGAGAACGCGCAACCCGATGCGGGGGTGGATGCCACCACGACCGTATGTGTATCGTCAGCAGCAGTTGGCTTGCTTCCGCTATTGGGAAGCACTGCTGATCCGGGCGGTTCATGGATCGCACCGGACGGATCTCCCTTCAGCGGCACTTTTGCACCGGCCACGGATGCAGGCGGCATCTATACGTACCAGCTAGTAGGTTCTGCGCCCTGCGTCAATGTTCAGTCGGAGGTTACCGTTGTCGTGAATCCATCTGCGAATGCCGGTGGAAATGGGAACTTGGTGGTGTGTTCCACAAGTTTGCCAGCGGCGTTGTTCCCCTTTTTGACCGGCCTACCGACTGCAGGTGGTGTATGGACAGGCCCGGATCTCGCAGTGATCTCGGGCGTGTACGATCCGATCGTCAATACACCCGGCGTTTACAACTACACGGTAACCGGGTTGGCGCCTTGCCCGAATGGTATTGCGACGGTCACAGTGACCGAAAACATGCAACCTGATGCAGGACTGGATGCGGCTACCACATTCTGCGAAACGGATGCTGCGGTGGCTTTAGTTGGCCTCTTGGGAGGAACACCCGACCCAGGAGGTAGTTGGGTCGATCCTCTGGGTGCAGCAATTGGAGCGACGTTGACACCGGGTACAGCCCTGGACGGGAACTACACGTACACGACCGGTGCGAACGCTCCTTGTGTAGCCGATCAATCGATCGTGTCAGTGACCATCAATGCACAAGCTACGGCTGGTAGCAACGGCGTGCTCACTTTGTGTGAAGGTTCACCGCCCACGGACATGTTCCTCCAATTGGGCGGCACGCCTGCCAGTGGGGGCACTTGGACCGATGCGATCGGCACTGCTACAGGAGCATCTTTCGATCCAGCCACACAGGCGCCGGGCACTTACACATATACTGTGTCAGCTTTGTCACCGTGCCTTGCGACCAGTGCAGATGTGACCGTGTCGGTTTCCGGTCAACCGATCGCCGGCAATGATGCTTCTACCACGCCCTGTTCATCAGATGCAGAGTTCGCGCTCTTCCCCTTGCTCGGTTTCTCTGCAACTCCCACCGGATCGTGGAGC
>Ga0209582_1000329_pt1 | contig 35789 bp, 33 predicted proteins | sample KloWWTmetKNB5Kit_FD_187176 | JGI IMG/M metagenome (GOLD analysis project Ga0209582, IMG submission 187176) | Active sludge microbial communities from Klosterneuburg, Austria, studying microevolution and ecology of nitrifiers - Klosterneuburg... | ecosystem: Engineered > WWTP > Aerobic digester >...
AGATCGAGGCCTGCATGGTCGCTGCCAATGTGGATGTGCATGATGCGTTGTGGTTGAACGTCAAAGATACCCTTGCTGGTCCACCGGTGCGGATCCAACGATCGGATCGTTGGATCCGCCGGATCTCTGTTGATAACCGGGGATAACATTTGGTCTATCAACAATGCCCATTTCCTCATCTAAGATCCCGGCATTCCCGCAACTTTCTTTTTGGATCATCTGTACACACCAACCACACGATCCAAGGGGATACTTTCGGCCACTGGATCTCAACCATGAACATGCGAAACGGGAATGAACGATCGTTGATAACCTGGTATCTCACACCGGAGCCCCAACACATTAGAACGATATTTGATCTGTGGGATCGTTCGATCAATGTGCGTTAATTTTGATAACCCGTAAGAACAAATCCTTGGCGACTTTATCATCAACAGATCGAACCGACCAACTACATCATCATACTTTAAGAATTTTCAAACCGAATACATGAATACACTGTTGACGATAAGGAAGGTCGTGTTCGTTGTGTTGTGCTTTGTGGGTGCCGACCTTTGCGCACAGGAAAAGAGCGACAGCATACAGCGCTACTACCACGCCAATGGAAAAGTAAGCAGCGAGGGACAATTGGTCAACGGAAAACCAGAAGGGTTCTGGCGCACGTTCTACGAGTCCGGTGCGCTGCGAAGTGAAGGGGACCGAAGGAACACAAGATTGGAAGGTGTCTGGCGGTTCTATGACCCCCAAGAGCGTATGATAAGTACCATCACCTACATGGATGACAAGAAGAACGGACCATCCTTGAAGTACGACACACTCGGTGTGGTCATGAGCGAAGAGAATTTCGTGGCTGACCAACGCGAGGGAATGGCCAAGTACTTCCATGCCAACGGCGAACTGCACAAAGAGGTTCCGTTCAAGAATGGGCAAGAGGAGGGGAGGGGTTACGAGTACGGCCAAGATGGTCGTATTGTAGCACTACTGCAATACGGAGCAGGGCTGCTCCGTAAACGCGAAGACATCAATAAATTGGACAAAATGGGCCTGAAGCAAGGTCCGTGGAAGGAGTTCTACGCCAACGGAAAAGTGAAGTGGGAGGGAAGCTTTGTGGATGACCGCAAGCAAGGTCTATTCAAAGAGTATGATGCCTTGGGAGGCTTAAAGGACATGGCGAAATATGATGTAGGAGTGGTTGATACCAAGGCGGCCGCATCACAGATGATCGACATTAAAAGGACCTATCACTCCAATGGGGAGGTGGCTTCCATGGGCAGTTATTCACGCGAAGGGAAAAAGGAAGGCTTGTTCAGGGAGTACACGAGGGAAGGGGTTTTGGATTCAGCCAGTATCTATATGGGTGATCAACTTATTAGCCGTGGAGCCGTGAACAATGTTGGAGCACTGGAAGGCACCTGGACAGAATTCTATGCGACCGGTGAAAGACGGGCAGAGGGGACTTACAAGGATGGAAAGAAAGATGGCGATTGGACCTTTTTCCACCGCAACGGCCCTGTTGAACAAAAAGGGAAATACCTCAATGGTTCGGCCCAAGGAACATGGAAGTGGTTCTACATGGACGGTAAACCGCACCGGGAAGAACTGTACCGGAAAGGGAAGGAGGATGGCGAGTCAGTGGAGGTAGCAGAAGATGGTTCCGTGATCGTAAAGGGAAATTACATCGATGGGCTGAAGGATGGCGAATGGTTCTATAAAGTGGGTGACCACCAAGAAGTGGGCGCCTACAAGGACGGCTTGAAGGATGGTGACTGGGTCTATACCTATGATGGTGGCAAGAAATACTTCACCGGAAGATTCGTGAACGGCGAGCCGGAAGGGAAACACAAATGGTGGTGGCCGAACGGTCAGGTGAAGCTTGAAGGTCGGTATAGGGCCGGTTTGGCACAGGGCGATTTCATCCATTACAATGAACAGGGTTATCCGGTGACGGTCGTAAAATTCAAGGATGGAGCGGAGGTCCAGATCAACGGTGAACGCATACCAGCGCCCTATTTTCCGGACGAAGTCTTACAGCCTTGATCCAGAAGGAACTTGGATCACCGTGGGAAGAACATGGGGTTGTTTAACGGTTCCGGTCGGTCCATGTGCAACAAGGTCCCGGGTCAATTTTAAATTCGTCAGCGCAGGGCATTAATAGGAAGGCCATATGCTGCTGGGCGGACCCCGTACTTGAGGAAGTGGACCATCATACGAAGATCTTGTACCGGTTCTTCGCTTGGACACACGTTCCCAACACGTTCCCCCTTTCGATGATCCACGCTGCGACCGTAGTTTCGTAGCGTGGATCCTTTGAACAACGATAGTCAAGTACCATCTACGAACGTTGATGACCTCGCACGGGCCTACGCGGACCTGAAGCGGGATTATGATAAGTTCGTAGGAAGCAGTCCGGCCGGAATATTTCGAACCTCGATGGAGGGTCGGTTCTTGGAGTGCAACGATTCCATGGCCAGGATATTCGGCTATTCGGACCGTGCAGAATTGATGGGCATTTCGGCCATAGAGTTGTATGCCTCGCTAGCGGAACGTGAACGCTTGATCAATGCGCTCTTAACGGAGAAAAAGTTGATCAATTTCGAGATCACCTTGAAACACCAAAATGGTCGTGCGATAGAGGTCATCGTGAATTTATTCCTGGAAGAACCCGATGATGGGCCAACGACCATCCAAGGATCTATCATCGACATTACCGCAATGCGCCAAGCGGAGATCGAACAGGCGGCGTTGACCTCCAGCTATCGAAGCTTGGTGGAACACATGCGTGATGGTGTTCTTGTCGTCAGTGTGGGGCGAGTGATGTATGCGAACCCGGCAGCGGAACACATGCTTGGCGAACGCTTGAGAGGAAAAGAAGTTGCTCTGATCTTCGTGGAAGCGGACCGGCCCACAGTGCTTGAACTTTCGGTACCAGGACACCCGGCCCATGGACGCAACCAACCCAGGTTGGTGCATTTGGCCAAAGATGGCAGGGCGATCAACTTGTTCGCCGCCTATGCCATACACGAAGGAGCTACTGCGGTACAGTTGACTTTACAGGATGAAGAAGAAAGACAAAAGCTCCTTCGACTGAGATTGACCGAAGAAATGAATAACGTGCTTCGGGAGGAGATCAATGAGCACCGGCGCACACAGGAAGCATTGAGACGTTCCAAACGATTTGCACGTGGTCTGGTCGATAGCTCTTTGGACATGATCATGGCGGCCGATCCAACTGGCGTGATCACAGAGTACAACCCGGCGGCAAGTCTTCATTTCGGCTATGAACCGGAGGAGATCCTGGGTACGAAGACCATAATGCTCTATGCCGACCCTAAAGAGTTCGAGCATGTGCAAAAGGAGCTGGACACCTACGGAACATTCACCGGTGAAATACGCAATGTTTCCAAGACCGGAAAAGTGTTCACATCGTTCTTGGCGGCCTCCCGCATACACGACGAGAGCGGCGAATTCCTCGGGGTAATGGGCGTTTCAAGGGACATTACCCGGATGAAGCTGGACCAAGATGCGCTGCGTACCAGCGAAGAACGCTACCGAGACCTCTTCGAGAATGCCACTGACCTTATCCAAAGCATTGAACCCGATGGTCGTATCCAATATGTGAACAATGCTTGGCGGAGAGCGCTCGACTATACCGAAGATGAGGTGGCGAAGTTGCGGCTGGAAGACATTATTCATCCGGACCATTTGGCCGCTTATATGGATCGGTTCCAACGCGCAATGGCCGGCAATGAAGTGGAGCGGATACACACGGTCTTTGTAGGAAAGAAGGGCAACAGCGTGCATGTGGAAGGCACCACCAATGTGCGTAGCGTGGATGGAAGACCGATCGCATCCAGAAGCATCTTCACGGACATTACACATGTACACTTGGCCCGTGAGCAACTGCAACAGCAAGAGGCCAAGATGCGTGCACTTTTCGAAAGCAGTGAACACATGTTCTGGACCGTGGATACGCAGATAAAGATCACATCCTGCAACGTGGGGTATCGCAACATGATCGAACGCCTCCATGGCCGAACACCCGAAGTCAACTTGGACCCCAACAAGCCACGCGCCAAGTTCGCCACACCGGAGTACCATGATCTTTGGGAAGAGAAGTATGCCATCGCATTGAGCGGTAAGCCCATCCGTTTCGAGACCGATCTTGTTGATCAACAGCACGAACGAGTTTGCAACGAGATCTTCCTGAGCCCCGTATTCGACGTTGAGGGGAAAGTGACGGCGGTGTTCGGTATTGGGCACGAGATCACCGAACTGATCAGGGCAGAAGACCTAGTGCGCCACCAGGCTTCACGGCTGAAAGCCATTTTTGAAAACGCCGCGAACGTGATGATCTGGACCTTGGACCGCAAGTTCAAGATCACCTCGTTCAATGACCACTTCCTACGCACTACCGAACGGAATCTGGGACTTAAATTCAACCAAGGTGATGACTTCGTAGGCCGCATGCAAGTGAAGCTCGCAAAAGGCAAGGGCGATCCTTCTGTGGGGAATTACAAGGCAGCGCTGCACGGGAAACCACAGCAGTTCGAATCGGAACTGGTCGGGACAAATGGCCAACCCGTTTGGGTGGAAACCTTTCTGAACCCGATCATGACCAACGGAAAAGTAACCGAGCTTTCGTGCATGGCTTACGGCATCACGGATCGGAAAATGGCCGAACAGCGACTGCTACAGAGCCTAACGGAGAAAGAGGTGCTGCTCAAGGAGGTCCATCATCGTGTGAAGAACAACCTTCAAGTGATCAGCAGTATTCTCAGCTTGCAAACGGCATACGTTGATGGTGACGAGCGTATCCTGGAACTGCTTCGCGTAAGCCGCGATCGTATCCGAACCATGTCCTTCATCCATGAAAGTCTTTATCAGAACAAGGACTTTAGTTCCGTCGACATGGCCGATTATATCGATGGCTTCAGCAGGAACCTCGTGATGAGCTATAGCTTGAACGGCAAAGTAGTGTTGGAACAAGAGCTCCAAAAGGTCCATCTGGTATTGGACCAGGCAATTCCTTGTGGACTTATCCTGAATGAACTGATCAGCAATGCCGTAAAGCACGCATTCCCCGATGGCAGGAACGGAAAGGTCAAGATTGATTTGGCAATGGATAAGGAGGTGGTCGAGTTGTCCGTCTCGGATAATGGTGTTGGATTACCGGAAGGACTTAACGCACTTCATGATGGCAACCTCGGATTGGAACTCGTACGCACATTGGTGGAACAGCTTGATGGAACATTGAAAGTGACGTCCGGTGCAGGGGTCAGCTATTTGATTACTTTTGGGCGTATCAAGTAGATCACATGGCGCAATCCAATGTCCTCGTGGTTGAGGACGAAAGCATCGTAAGCAAGGACATCCAACACAGCCTGAAGAAATTGGGCTACAATGTTGTGGGTGCCGCCAATACGGGAGAACAGGCTGTGTCCTTGGCTCTGGAGCACATGCCGGACATCATCCTCATGGACATCATGCTCAAGGGTGAAATGAACGGTATCGAAGCCGCTGAAGCCATTCGAAAGGAAACCAATATTCCCGTGATCTTCCTCACCGCATACGCCGACGAAAGTACCTTGGCCAAAGCGAAGGTGACCCAGCCGTACGGCTACATTATCAAGCCATTCAAGGAGATCGACATCCACACGACGATCGAGATGGCCTTGTACAAGCACAAGAAGGAAACAGAAGTGCTGAAAGAACGCGACCTGCTGTATTCCCTTGTTGAAAACAAGGACACTACCGGGCGTGACATCATGTTCGTCAAGAGCAACAGTCGGTTGGTCAAGTTGAAAACGGGAGACATTTATTTCGTGGAAGCGCTGAAGGATTACGTGGTGATCAATACACTGAACACACGCTACACGATCCACAGTACCATGAAGGACATCGAGGCGAAACTGCCTGAAAGTGACTTCATTCGTGTACACCGCAGCTTCATTGTTCGTTTGGACAAGATCGTGGCCATTGAGCAACCGAACCTGATCCTGGAGAACGATAAGAAAGTGATCCCGATCGGCGGTAGTTACAAGGACGATCTGGCAAAGCGCTTGAATCTAGTTTAAGGTCAGCCCTTGCCTTGATGGCACGGTCTTGGAGGTCACACGGTCATTGCAGATCAATGGCGACCCCAGCTCTCAGATACATTTTCACACTTCTATTTGGCATTGCCGCGGTTACATGCCAAGCCACTGAATACGAGGTGCCTGCCGGAACGGACGTCGGTGTCTTCTTCAGGGATCTGCCCGAAGATGCCACGGCCGTATTCTTTTCCGCGAGTGCCAAGTACAGCAGTCAAGGCGACATCCCGCTACCGGATCGTCGGTTGTTGGTGATCGATGGTAAAGGCTGCGAACTGCACTTGGGACCGAACTCCAACGGGTTCACAAGAGCGGTGAAGGATCAGGATGAAGCCATGTTCAAAATGGCCAGCCGTTACGCCATCCGCGATTTCGGAATGATCCAAGGCGGGTTGAAAGGGATCGACCTGAAGGCAACCTTGGGCAGTACAATTACCAATTGCAGGTTGACGGGCCAAACAGAGGTCGGCATTGATCTGAGCTTCTGCCTAATGGCCCGTTTGCAGAACGTATTGGTGACCAATCCGCGTAACAAGGGCTTTGTGCTCCGCGATGGAGACTGGCCCGGCGCGACACCGATCAACAGCCAGAGCAACAGCTCGGTGCTGGAGCAATGCCGCGTGTTCTGCACGACCACCACAACGGATGCTTTTACGATACTCAATACGGGTGGTGTCCGGATGGTCGATTGTGTTTCCGAAGGTGCAGAGGCCGACCGTGACATCTACCTGAGCGCGGTTACCTCGGACGAGGAGGACCGCATTGCGAACAACCCCGCCGTGCGGTCGTTCACCTTGCAAAATTTTCATGTGGAACACGCACTTCGTAAAGAGAGCATTCTGGTGAATATGCCAGCGCAAGCAGTGGTACACCTTAGCAATGTCTATTGGAATTTCGGCCAAACGGCACCGGTGATCCGCTATGTACGTGGACAGCTCAACCTTACCGAAATACCTTGGTGGATGAACAACTTTGTGATCGCCACCCGTGTGAATTCGCCTCGGATAAGCGTGTCCCATAGTCATAGCAAGTTGCAATTGGGCGCCCAAAACGAACGTACCAAGTTGAAGGCTGGCTCCTTCGAATTGCTCGACCCTTTGCCAGGTAACGAAGTACTTGTCACCAAGTTCATCACCATTTCGGATCCGGCTTATTGATCGTGCCGTGCATAATGCTCCCCGATCGGAAATGACATCATCTGGCGCAAAAGAGAAGGGGTGCCTCGAATTGAGGCACCCCTTCTCTTTGTAAAGTTCAACTTACGCGGCTGCTTCCGCCGAGTTCGGTAGAAGCTGGAAGTCGCTCAAAACGACCTCCGTGATGTAGCGCATCGAACCATCCTTGGTCTTGTAGCTGCGGTGGACCAACCTGCCCTCCAGGGCCACGGGAGACCCCTTCCGCAACAGGCGGGCCACTGCATCTGCCGTGTTGCCCCATGCCACAACGGTATGCCATTGGGTATCCGTAACACGTTCGCCTTGGGCATTGCGGTAGCTATCGTTCGTGGCCACGGAGATGCGGGCCACTTTGCGACCTTCGGCCACCTCACGTACTTCAGGATCGAAACCGAGGTTGCCGATCAGGTGTACTTTGTTCTTCAGCGTGTTCATGGGAATTGGGTTTGTTTGTTTTACCGGGGCTTGTTCCCTACGGCGATGCAAACCTTCACCGGTCCGCAAACTTTATTCGGTCGGTACCCATTTGTAATCGTTCATAGCTGTTTGCTGTCGTTTGTTCATTGGTAAATTGTGGCTAAACGAGGAAGGACAGTAGATCAGCCTTTAAGTAGCGTAACTTGGTCTTTGGCCTAACACAAGCAGCGTTCGATCCCATTTCACTGTCTTGTTGGAGGTAAGGCCTACCTGATTTGGGAGAACTAAGTGAGCAAGAACTCGTCCAGGGTTGCTTGGGCGGTAACCGACGCTGTCAGGAAGACCTGTATGCACGGTTCGCACGGCGTATGTACGCCGTATGTCTTCGCTATGCCCGGCATGAACTCGAAGCCCAGGACCTGATGCAAGAGGGATTTATTCGGGTATTCGAAAAATTGCCTTCGTTCCGGATGGAAGGTTCATTGGAAGGATGGGTCCGCAGGATCATGGTACACACTTCGATCAACCACTACCGAAAGAAAGCGTTCCAACAGGAGCGATTCGGCATGGAGCACCTGCCTGAAGCACCCGTGGACCCCTTGGCCTTGGACAATCTGGGTGAAATGGAGCTCATGGCCATTATAGCGGAGTTGCCTGATGGGTATCGACACGTATTCAACCTGTACGCCATAGAAGGTTACGACCATTCGGAGATAGCGACCATGTTGGGTTGTGGTGAAAGCACCTCGCGCAGTCAACTCTCCAAGGCCAGGAACTACCTACAGAAACGTATTGAACGTAAAGACATACTGCACTATGCGGGAAAAGCAGCCCATTGACGACCTCTTCGAACGAACCCTGTTCAACGCAGAGGTTACACCACCGACAGCGGTGCGGAATGCGCTTGGCCATGAATTGGGGTGGGCCGACTCTACGCGCAGCGCAATGGGTCTCTTACCCTTGCTTATGCTGGTCATTGGGCTAGTTGGTGCTGGTGCTGCCGTGTGGTCTTGGAACACAGATGAACAGGTTGGCCTTGTTGCACTTACCGAAACCAAGGCGTTGGCGCCGAGGAATGCGGAAGGTGTTACGGATGTAAGCGGGGGTGAAGTGCCCTATGGCCCCTTGCCAGTGACCGCAAATTCCGATCCCGACCATTTGCGTGAACAAACAGCAAGAGCAACTGAAGCCGAGTCGGACCATGACAATGGGTCAGTTCCACTTGAACGCTTGCAAGTGTCCACTTCCGCCTTGCAAACATCATCTTCCAAGAAAAGCCTTGGGCAAGCTTCGCCTATTGAGAGCAAAGAACACGTGGGCTTGAACACCATTGCTGCTCGGAATACGCGAACCACAAATAAATCTGGAGCTGCTGCCGAACATGCATCAGAACAGGCGGCTCAAGGTTCCACTTCTCCATCGGGTGAACGATCTTTTTCTCCGACCCCTGTTCAACCCACGGCTGGACCGATCGCTACGTTATCACAAGGAACAGGAAGTGCAATTCCGGCTACGTTTCAACTGGATCAACCGAACAGCGACCTTGGGATCGGTTCAGGAACGTGGGGCGAAAAGGATCTGGCGGCCCAATATTTGGATCCGTTGACCATCGCGAATTTGACAGAGCTGGCCACGGGCGACCTCGCCACACGTAAAATGCCGCTCCAGTATGTTCTGCCCAAGGGAACATGGTGGATAGGGGCCTTTGTAGGAATGGGGATCGTTAGCGGTCACTGGAAAGGGGATCAGCTCGGTGACTTGGACCAAGCAGAACGCTGGAAGTCCACCTTGCAGGGTGGGTTGCAATTAGGCCGTGTCTGGCGCAGTGGCTGGAACATTTCTGTGGGGCTTGGAGCAAGTCGGGTGAGAAGCGTGTTCAGATACGATGAGAAAGGATCGGTTTCCAACTTCTCCGAGGTGGATACAACATGGGAGAACAGCACGTTCGCGGGCTCGACTATTTACACGTGGAACATCGATACCCTTCAGGTCCAAAGAACCGAAGGATCCTTGCGCCGTGATGCCCGGAACCAATACACCGCCTTGCAGGTCCCGATCACCTTGGGTTGGCATGGGGGGGTGCGCCGGTTCAGGTACGGAGCATTCGCCGGCGTGTTGGCGTGGATCCCGACCCAACGCAAAGGTTTGACCTTGCAACGCGATAACGCGGATGGTCCTACAAGCACGATCGCCCTTCAGGATAACAAGGTCCAAGATCGTTTCGGTATGCAGGTACACGGAACCGCTGGTCTTTCCCTGGGATATGCCATTACCGAACACTTCGATGTCTATGTTGAACCCATGGTCACTTCACCGATCTACAGCAGTGGCAACGGCGATATGCCATGGCTCACTCGACCAACGCTTCAGTTACGGATCCAATATGAACTCTAACCGACTTTTCTGGGCCCTACTTTCATTGTTTGGGCTTTTGTCTCCTACACCTTGTGCAGCCCAGCCCCTTTGCGCAGTGTTGCTCAAGCCAGCCTTCACCTATTCCGCAAATGGCCTGGTCGTGCAATTGGAAGACAGCTCACGTACATTCGGAATACAAGCCACCGCAACATGGGATTTTGGCGATGGCTCGGCCGTAACGGCTGATGCTGTGCATTTCTACCAAGGGCCAGGTATCTATAACGTGTGCCTTACCCTCACTGCCTTGGACTTGCCTTGTGCCGTTACTAATTGTCGCTCGGTGGTCGTGGTTGCTTCCAATTGCGCTGTTCCGGTCAACGCGTATTTCGAATGGAGCCTTGCAGGAACGAACGCAGCTACGTTCTATGATGCAACACAACCGTTGGACGCGGCTAATACCCTGTGGGACTTTGGTGACGGGGTCACGGATCAATCCAATGCTCCATCGCACACTTGGTTCCTCCCGGGAGCGCACTTTGTAAGCCTAACAAAGTGGAATGATTCCTGTGCAACGACCCATGGCGAATGGGTTGCTGTGGATGGTAACGTTACCACCTGCGCACCTCCGGGATTGTTCTTGGATTTTGAGCCGAACTACACAGGGGATGGCGTAGAATTCGTTCCCGAGATCGTAACGAACGATGTAGTACCTGTATTCTATATCTGGTCATATGGCGATGGCGTGATCGATACGACGTACTACGGTTACCATGTGTATCCAGATGCAGGGCCGTATCAGGCGTGCTGTTTGTTAGGAGCGGTCACCGCTCCAGCATTGGATTCATGTTTTGCCCTGACCTGCCGAACGATCTATCCGTATTCAGCGACCGAAGTACTGGAGCTTAGTGATGAGGTTATTTCAATCGCCCCCAACCCATTTACTGAAAGTCTCCGGATCGATCTTGGCACCGATGCAGAGAGCACTTTCATCCAAATGATGGACATGGTGGGCCGGACGGTGTTGTCCATCAAGGTCCAAGGTACAAGGAACGTGCAGGTCCAAACGGGTCATTTACTTCCCGGCCCCTACCTGATGGTGATCAGCGGACCAACCAAGGTCCGACGAACCAAGGTGATCAAGTCCTCCCAATAGACAACGCCCACGGCTATTGCCGCAGGCGTTGTGCATCTGGAGGTGTAGCCTCTCAAACCCCCTCCGCAACCTTGGCGTTCAGCAAGTGGTACTCGTTCAGGACCACCTCGCTAGTGTATCGCTTCTCACCCTCCTTGGTCTCGTAGGTCCGGTGTACCAAGCGACCCTCCACCACCAATCCGGACCCTTTGTGCACCTGACCGGCCAAGGTCTCGGCCAACTTGCCCCACACTACCAATGGGTGCCATTCCGTGTTGTCCTTCCATTCACCTGCAGGGGTCTTGTAACGTTCGTTGGTCGCAAGATTCAAGCGCAGTACGGACTTTCCCTCGGCGTATTCTTTCAATTCGGGGTCCGCTCCCAAGTGTCCGATCAGTTGCACCTTGTTCTTCATTGAAATGTTCATCGTGGTCCGGGTTTTAAGTTAATTGTTGTTGACCGATGCAAAGGACCGGCGACCGGCGAGCGTGATCCGGTCGATTTTCGTTTATAGGCGTTTGTACGCGTTGGCAGTCGTTTGTTGAACGAGTATGAGGGTGTCCAAATGCTCAAGCCACAAAGGATCCCACCAGCAACCTCTTTCCTATCTTTGATCGCCCTTATGGTTCGTGACCCGGGGCTAAGAAAACTTGACGTATGACGCAGAAAGCAGACAAGATCCTGGTGCCTACCGACTTCACCAAAGTGGCCGATTGTGCCATGAACCACGCTATGACCGTTGCCGGCAGCACGGGTGCTGCTGTATTCCTGTTGCACGTGGTGGATAAGGCTTCGGTCGCTGAGGAGGCACGCGTTAAACTAGGTCTGGAAGCGGAACGTGCTCGAAAGTGGAACAACAAAGTATCGGTTACACCGATCGTTCGAGTGGGTTCCATTTATGATGAGATCGGGGATGCGGCTGCTGAGGAGGGCGCCGGGCTCATTATAATGGGCACTCACGGTATGCGCGGCATGCAATTCCTTACAGGCAGCCGAGCGTTGCGCGTGATCATGGGGTCAAGCGTTCCCTTTATCGTGGTGCAAGAGCGGAAGATCAAGGAATCGGGATACAACGATATCGTGGTGCCACTGGATCTGCATAAAGAGACACGACAGAAGCTTACCATCGTTGCCCAAATGGCGCAAACGTTCAAAAGCAAGGTACACCTCATCACCCCCAAGGAAGATGATGAGTTCTTGCACAAACAACTGGTGAACAACATCACTTTTGCCGAGAATTACCTGCGCGAAAGGAACATTGAGCATGAAGCGACCATTGCCGATAGCGACAGTGGTGATTTCGTGAAGGCCGTGGTGAAGTACGCTAATGGGATCGATGCTGATCTGATCACCATCATGAACCTGACAGAGGGTAATATTTTCGGGATCCTCGGAGTGCCATACGAACAGGAGATCATTGCCAATGAGGCCATGATCCCCGTTATGTGCATGAAGCCGATCGAGACCGGTGTGAACAGCGGCTGGACGATGCAGGGCTAGTTCAACTTACCACTTGCTAGGCCCGCATCCCGATCACCAGAATGTCGTCGACCTGCTCATAGCCGCCACGCCATCCGTTGAAGGCCTGCTCAAGCATGCTGCTTTGCTGCTCTGTGGGGTAACGACTGATCTCCACAAGTAGTTCACGGAACCGTCGGTACATGTACTTCTTGCCTTGGGCACCTCCGAACTGGTCGGCATATCCATCGGAGAACAAATAGACCATATCCCCCTGTTCCAGCTTGATCCTGTGGTCGGTGAATTGCTGCCCGGGAAGCTCTATGCCACCGATCGGACGTTTGTCCGGTGAGAACTTGAGCACCTCTCCATTTCGGACAACGTACAAGGGCGAATTCGCGCCGGCATACTCCAGAACCATTCGCGTTGGATCGTAGCTGCACAATGCCATGTCCATTCCATCGTGCATGCGACCCTCTTCTTGTCCGTTGTTCAGCGCCGCGTATGCGATCGAATTGAGTTCCCGAAGAACCTCACTTGGGCGGGAACGCCCTTTCTCCTTCATCGCTTGGTTAAGACCATTGTGTCCGATCAGGCTCATGAACGCCCCGGGCACGCCGTGACCCGTACAATCGACCGCAGCGAACGTGATCTTTTCATCCAATTTCTCCACCCAATAGAAGTCTCCACTAACGATATCCTTGGGTTGATAGAACACGAAGGATTCGGGCATGAGCTCGCGCATGCGCCGAACCGGCGGGAGTATGGAATCTTGCAGGCGACGGGCGTATCGAATACTGTCCGTAACGTTCTTGAGCAGCTCGTTGACCTCCCTGCTCGCTTTTTCCACTTTGTCTTTCTGGAGCACGACCTCCTCGGTCCGCTCCTTCACTTTCATTTCCAACATGCGCTCACGTTGACCGAGCTCATCGCGCATCTTCAACAGGGCATGGCCGAGCATGTCCTTTTCGCTCAGTGGCTTGTATTCGGCATCGAAATTCCCGGCCGCCACGGCGTGTGAGAAGTCCGTGGTGCGGCGTAGGCCGGCGACCAAGGAATTGAGCTCATTGCTCATATCGCCGATCTCATCGTTGGTCGTGCGCACCTCCTTGCTTGGAAACACGCCTTTTCCTAGTTCCTTCAATACGCGGTGCAATCGTTGCACGGGTGTTACGATGCCGCGAATAATAAAGAAGCCGGCGATCGCGCCGATCGCGACTAGGCCAATGCCCAAGTACAATACGATGAATTTCAACGAGTCGAAGCTCCGGATCATGCCGCTGCCAAGTGCGATCCGTTTATTCTCCTGCATGTCCAGTAACCGATCAAGATCACCCAGGACCTTCTGCGTACGCTGATCAAGAAGCCCGCCCTCCTCGGCCAGGTCATTGCGTTCCATGTGCACAAATGGATCACTGTAGCTTTCCAAGGAGGGTAGCAGGGTCTTGATCCGTTCGTGCAGGTCGAACAACGAACGCATGTCCGTAGTGATCTGGGCCATTAGGGCAACCTCTTGGTGGTCCCATTCGCCCATGAGCGTATCCAGACGGTCCAACAATTGTGGAAGCTCACGGCTCGTAATGGCCACCAAGGTGGTCTTTTCCGGTGCATCCGTGCGACTTTCAAGCAGGGCCCAATGCTTGATAAGCATATGCGAACCCACGGTCAGGTTGCGCAAACGCACCAATGCATCAACAGAGGGAGAATAGACCTGTGTTATCTGGTCGTTGATCGTTCGGCTGCGCTCTAGTGTTCTATTCGTAAGCAACACCACCACCAACGCGAAGAAAATGAACAGGCCGAAGCCCATCGCGATCTTGCGTCCGATGGTCAAGCGCACATTCCTCATGTTCCGTTCAACGGTCTTCCTCCGGCGGAAGTTCCTCAAATAGCTCGCGGAACTTATCCGAGTTCTGCTGGTCCTGCAAGCTGTAGTAGATCCCCTCCAGTCCCAGCAAAGTTTCCCGACGGGCGGGATCCATGTCGTGGGCCTTTAGCATGTAGGGCAGTGCTTCTTGGAAGTGCTCACGACTCGCCGCCTGTATTTCCAGAATGCTCGGGATCTCGTCATCGGCATTGATCCTTCGGATCTGGTAAACCCCGCGATTGAAATATAGGGTCGCTAAATTGTAATTCGCCCCATAGTTCTCAGGGTCCAATTCCAGCACTTTCTTATACGCCTCAATGGCCTTGTCGAACCGATCTATCGCGGTCCGGTCCTGGTTGAATCGTTTGGTATGGACCGTCCCCAGTGCGTTATGGAACTCCACTTCCCGGGCCATCAGGTCCGCCTTGGGATCCAAGCGGTAGACTGATTCCTTGTATTTGCTGAACATGACCAAGGCGCGTTCGTCCTCCATCTCATTCAATGCCTTCGCAGCATCATTGAAGTACGTCCTGGCCAGATAGTCGTAGGCCTGGGTCGCATTATCGCGATACGTACCTACCGTATCCAGCTCAACACAGGTATACAGGCTGGCCACGGCCTCGTCGCGCAGGACGTCGCCTTCGCCTATCTCCGCCGTGCCTTTGTATAGGTCCTTGTAAACGAAACCACGCAACAACCACGCTTCGGGGTCCTCTCTGTGTGCATCGGTCTTAACGGCCTCGTCAATAAGCGTGCGGGCTGCAGCCACATCGCCCGCTTGGTACTTCCGAAGGGCTTCGACCAAGGGGTCCCCCTGCGCTGTTGCGAACGACGCTACAACGGTCAGCAGAACGGCTATGAGGATGCGCTGTACCATGTTCATTCTTCCACGCGATGTGCAAGGTTCTTCAAGGTAAGACCCATGACCAGCCCATGCTTTTGCGCGTTGATCATGCTCATCTCATACTTCAACAAATTGTCCACCTTCACAAAGTTCACTACTGCACCATCTTCCAAGGCTCCAGCATATTCCGTTACGACCATGGTGGGCTTTCCTGTCATTCGTTTGTAGATATCGGGCAACAAGGCTAGATCGCTCCGACCTACGAAAAGGATGTGACAACTTTCCACATCGGCACTGCGGGGCAATTTCCGGATCTCTATTGGCTGCTTTCCAATGGTACGCGTTCCGTATTGCTTGATCAGTTCTTGGTAGAGGTTCTCACTTCCGATGATCCCGATCACGAAATTTCCGCTTCGCTTCGACGTATCCTTCCACTCCACCAACTTGGCGATGTTGTACAAATAGTTCGCCTGAAGGATGGCCGTGGTGTCCTTCTCCGCATCACGAGGTTGCTGTGGAACCGTGGCGAAAAGGAAGAAAGGCGTGAGCAAGAGTATGCGGAAGAGCCGAGTGGCGGGCATCGCGCAGGGCGTAGCTTTGGCGCCATGCCTAACCGATCGCGTGCCAGAACCGAACTCCATGCTGCAAAGTAGGTGGATCACCAAGCTGCACTTCGCGGTTTTATTGGGCATCTGTCAACATGTGTGTGTTGACGCACAAACGACCGCCGACCGCATGAATGCGTTTGAGGAGGTTGCTGGTAAAAGTACCATGGCCTATGAACGATTGGCCTGGGCAACCAACCATATAGGACATCGACTTACCGGCAGCGTTAATGGTGCAAGGGCAGAGACAGTGGCCGATAGCATTTTCCATGCGGACGGCTTGGACACCGTCTATTTACACCCATTCGAAGCAGACGCCTGGTCCCGAGGGTCCGTGAAATTGACCATCGGCGATGGAAGGGGATCACGACACATGGCGTGTGTTGCATTGGCGAACACCCCGTTGGACTGTGCTGTGGAAGCTACGCTCGTTGATGCCGGGAATGGCTTGCCAGCCGATCTGGAAAGGATCGGTGATCGAGCCAAGGGTGCGGTGCTTTTGGTGAATATCGGCCTGGTGGCCGGTACGGAGGGAAGCGTGAATCTGCATAGAAGTGAGAAAGCATCGCTCGCGCAAAAGGCCGGGGCCGTAGCCATTGTATTCGTGAACCAGGTCGAAGGCCACGTCCTTCTAACAGGCACAGCATCGATCGATGGGAAGCTCATCAGTGTACCTGCTGCATGCATTGCAACGGAAGACGGGGTGGACATTCGGGCGCAATTGGCCGATCGACAATACGTGACCGCCCGGTTGGAAATGCACAACACCAGTGATCGCGTTGTGGCACGGAACATCATCGCCGAACTCCGCGGGACGGAGCATCCGGAAGAGGTGATCATTGTAGGCGGGCACCTCGATAGCTGGGATCTGGCCACCGGTGCTACCGACAATGGTCTTGGGTCCTTCTCGATCCTTGATCTGGCGCGCGTAATGGCAAGCATGCCCTTTCGACCCCAACGCACAGTTCGCTTTGTGCTCTTTATGGGTGAAGAACAAGGTTTGTTGGGTTCTCGCGACCTCGTATCAAGCTATACCCTGTCCGGAGAGATCCAAAAGATCCGCTGTATGATCAATTTGGACATGAGCGGAAACCCACAAGGCTTCGGAGTTGCAGGACCCGGGAACTGGCACGATCTGGTCACCGGCCTATGCCAAGAAATTCGCTCGTTGGACAGCGCATCCTTCAAGGGTAGGACAAGTTCTGATGTTTGGTTGCACAGTGACCACCAACCCTTTCTGCTCGCAGGCGTACCGGTGCTCTACCCACTTAGTGATCTTGGAAAGCATGTATACGGCTGCTACCACAGCAATTGCGACGATATCCAACTTGTGGAGCCGAAGGCCATGACCAACAATGTTCGCTTCGTGGGTGCATTGATGATCGCCCTTTCTGCAGCGAACGAACTACCTGAACATTTCACCCCCGAGAATCTGAAAACGCGATTGATCGACGCCGGACTGGAGGGGCCCTTGCGCATAGGTGGCGACTGGCCTTGGAATTGAATGGAACTCACGCGCAAGCTCGGAGGCCGTTGCACGTTATCACCCTATTTTCGCGGATCTACTCAACTCCTTTCCCGTGGACCTCACATTCGATAAACGCTGGCGCGACTTGGTGAAGAAGCTATCCGATCGGTTCGATGGCGGCACCTTGGATCTCAATGCCATCCTCTTCCTCATCGGTGTCCAAGAACTGGGACAACATGCCCGCGATTTCAAGAAAGACGAGAAGGTGGGCTTGATGCATATCGCCATCTGCGTGGTGCTATTGCCCTACGGTTATTACAAGGAGCTAGGCCGCGATGCCGATGGTTGGCCGCACTTTGAACCCGCCAAAGAGCTACCACCGCTGGCCTCGGCAGAGCAAGAGCGGCTTATGAAGGAAGCTGTGCTGGGTTATTTTGAGGAAGGGTAGAAAGACCCAAGGCGCAAGTCACAAGAGATCAAGTTGGACGAGCTGAGATCCCGATCGAAGGCCAATTATTTGGAGAGAACGCGCCCTATTGTGGCGGGATCGGCTGCATCACCAACGTTTCTTCGTTGGTCTCTTCCTCCAGGATCTTGATAACCCCTTCAGCATAGCTGCTGTCCTTGAAGGTTAGGATGTCCATCACGGCGAATCCGGCTTGGCCTTGCTCAAAGAGACCCGTGTAGTCGAACTCCACGCGACCCGCACCGTTGGTCATGCCCTCCTTCAATAAACGACTTAGTTCAGCACGCGGAACTGCCGGGTTCGCATAGAGCTTCACGTATGCACTATCCACCGGGTCACCGTCGGCATCATGCACCGTAATGATGGCCGTGGTGGGCTTTTCCTTATTGCACGCAGCGAATTCGAAGGCGAGCACGGCTACCGTCAATGCGCTGGTAAGAACGCGTCGGAAGGTGGTTGTTTTCATTGGGTTACTTTTGATCGCGTAGGCCAAGGCCCGAGGGTAAGGATGTCAAATGTAAGCAAGGGAAGTATCATCGGGCCATTGACCCGGGCCGTGCTATTGACCATTCTTTGTTGGCCGGGGTTGCCCGCAGCACTCACCGCACAGCCAACGACACACCTGAAGCGTCCGTTGGTGGAGATCAGGACCGAGTTGGGCAACATGGTGGTGGCCCTTTACAATGAGACGCCCGTGCACCGCGATAACTTCCTCCAATTGGTCCGGACCGGAGCCTACGATAGCCTGTTATTCCATCGCATTGTGCCTGGTTTTGCCATCGAAGGGGGCGACCCGACAAGCAAATATGCCGAGCCCGGTGTTCAGTTGGGCCAGGTGCCTGACACACTGGGCATTCCCCTGGAAGTCGTACCGGGTCTGATCCACAAGAAAGGAGCTCTTTCTGCAGCACCTGCTGGTGAAACACGCGAATTCACGGGCCTTTCCCATCGCAGTCGTTTCTTTATTGTGCAAGGCACACCCTACACCGCAGAGGAACTGATCGAAGTGGCCGAACGCAATGCCAACTTGGGAACTCCATTCAGTTATACTGATGAGGACCGTTTGGAATACAGTTCACTTGGCGGCCAACCACGCCTTGACGGTGGTTACACCGTCTTTGGTGAAGTGTTGGAAGGGTTGGAGGTGATCGACGCGCTGGCAAAACAACCTTGCAATGCATGGGACCGCCCGCTGAAGGATATTCGAATGTTCATACGCACAATGGAATGAGCTTAATGGATCGCGTGGCCGCCTTGGAGGCCGAATTGGATAAGGCCAAGGCCAGAACAGCCGAGGAAGTGGAACAATTTCGCGTGGCCATGCTGGGCCGCAACGGAGCAGTGACCGAACTCTTCGATGCCTTCAAGACGGTCGCCGTTGAAGAGAAGAAACTGCTTGGTCAACGGATGAACAAGCTGAAGCAACTCGCACAAGCTCGCTTTGAGGAGTTGAAGGATGGCGTAGGTGAAACCGCCATTGCGACCGGACCGCAGATCGATCTTACTGCGCCCTCCTTGACCGAACCTACTGGCAGCTTACACCCCATCACCATCGTACGGCAACGGATCGTGGGCATTTTCTCGCGTATCGGTTATACCGTTAGCAATGGCCCGGAAGTGGAGGATGATCATCACAACTTCGGTGCGCTCAACTTTGCTCCCGACCACCCAGCGCGGGATATGCAGGATACTTTCTTCGTCGCTGGTCCCGAAGGAACGAGTGGAGCCGATCGGGCTTTGCGCACGCACACCAGCAGCGTTCAGGTTCGTGTAATGGAGAACAGCAAACCACCGATCCGGACGATCTCACCGGGGCGTGTCTATAGGAACGAAGCTATCAGCGCACGGGCACATTGCATGTTCCATCAGGTGGAAGGTCTATATGTAGACAAAGGCGTGAGTTTCGCAGACCTGAAGGGCACATTGGACCATTTCGCCAAGAGCATGTTCGGCGCAGAAGTGAAGATCCGATTGCGCCCCAGTTACTTTCCCTTCACCGAACCCAGTGCTGAGGTGGACATGAGTTGTTCCATTTGCGGTGGTTCGGGTTGTAGCATTTGCAAGCACAGCGGGTGGGTGGAGATCATGGGTTGCGGAATGGTGGACCCTGCTGTGCTCTCGAATTGCGGGATCGACCCGGAGGTATACAGCGGATTCGCATTCGGTATGGGTGTTGAACGCATTGCGCAACTGATCTACCGCGTTCCTGACCTGCGCATGTATTGGGAGAACGACGTGCGCTTCTTGGAACAATTCAAGGCAGCGCCGTTCAGGTCCTGAGCGGTGCCCGGGATCCGATCCTCACTGGAGCAATGTCCAACATGCTGACAACACAGGTGTGTATCCTTGGCGGCGGTCCGGGGGGCTGCACAGCCGCACTGCAGTTGGCCAAGCTTGGCGTTGAGGCGGTTTTGCTAGAGAAAGCCACTTTTCCTCGCGATAAAGTCTGCGGAGATGCGTTGAGCGGAAAAGTGATGCGGACACTGGAACGGCTTGATACGGACTTGGCCGAGAAGGTGAAAAATGATGCGCACAGCATGCCCAGCTGGGGTGTCACTTTCGTTGCACCCAGCGGCCGGGCCTTGCGTGTTCCCTTTTCCCGCAAAACAGGGATAGGGGAGGCGCCAGGTGTCATTCTGCCGCGGTTGAACTTCGATGCGCTGCTCTTCGAGAGGACCAAGAAGGCGGTAGGTGTTTCCATGATCGAAGGAGCTACCGCCAAGAAATTTCAGCGAGATGCTGACGGTTGGACCATATTCACGAACTCGGAGATCGAGATCACGGCCTCCATCATTCTCGATGCGTCCGGCGCCAATTCGCAATTCGCACGGCAGGTGGCCGGTTTGCCTATGGAGCCACGTCACCACGCAGCAGGTGTGCGGGCCTATTTCAATGGGGTGAAGGGTCTTGACCCACAAGGTTTTATCGAGCTGATCTTTTTGAAAGACCTCTTGCCCGGCTACCTCTGGATCTTCCCGCTTCCCGATGGGCGCGCCAATGTGGGCATGGGGATGCGTAGTGATGTGGTAAAGAAGAGACGCTTGGACCTGAAGGCCAGGATGAGTGAATTGATCGCCGAACATCCACAACTGAAGGAACGGTTCGCCGAGGCCAATATGGAAGGCACGATACAGGGAATGGGACTTCCCTTGGCCAGTAAACGACAGAAGCTGAGTGGCGACGGATACCTCTTGGTCGGAGATGCAGGCCACCTGATCGATCCCTTTACCGGCGAAGGGATCAGCCATGCCATGATCAGCGGTGTGTATGCGGCTGAGGTTGCAACGACCATGCTCCAGAACGGCGACCTTTCAGCGAACGCAGCAAAAGCCTACGATGCACGCGTTTGGAAACGACTCGGCAAGGAACTAGCCATTAGCACACGCCTTCAACAAATGGCCGATAAACCATGGCTCTTCGACTTCGTGGTGGACCGCGCCAACAAGAACCCCGCACTTGCCGATACGATCAGTAGCATGTTCAACGACATCGACCTCCGCGAACGATTGAAGAAACCGGGGTTTTACATGGACCTTATGCTCGGACGGAAGCTTGGCGCGTAGGCGCGCTGTGCCTTCACCCTAAACTGCACTCAACCGCAGCATGTTCGCCATGCCTTGTTCGGCGATCGGCATGCTGGCCACGTTCACAACGAGATCGCCGCGGTCCACCAATTTCTTGCTGCGCAGGATGTGCTTGATGTCCGCAATGGTGTGGTCGGTGCTCACGGTCTTGTCGTAGTATTCTGCACGCACGCCCCAAACCAAGTTGAGCATGTTGAGGATGCGTTTGTTGCTGGTGAAAGCGAAGATGTGCGCCTTGGGCCGCATGCTGCTGATCTTGAATGCGGTGTAGCCACTGTGCGTCATGGTCACGATGGCGGCAATGTCCATGCCCGCTGCCATGCGCACACTGGCCATACAAATGGCATCGGTGACCTTGCGCTCACTCTCCTGAAGTTTCGGCTGGGCCACATTGTACATGGTGTCGCTGGTTTCCATTTCCAGCAGGATCCGGTTCATGGCCTTCACTACTTCCACCGGGAATTTGCCTACGCTGGTCTCTGCGCTCAGCATCACCGCATCCGCATGGTCGAGCACCGCATTGGCGACGTCGTTCACCTCAGCTCGTGTTGGTGTTATGCTGGTGATCATGCTCTCCATCATCTGCGTGGCGACGATCACCGGACGGTGTTTCAACAAGCAACGCCGGATAATGTCCTTCTGCACCAACGGCACTTTTTCCATAGGGATCTCCACGCCCAGATCGCCGCGTGCCACCATGAGTGCATCGCTCACGTCAATGATCCCGTCGATCTCCTCCAACGCTTCGGGCTTTTCGATCTTGGCCACCACACGCGCGTGCTTTTCCTGTTGCGCGATGATCTCCTTCAACTCCAAGATGTCGCTGGCACGCCGAACAAAGCTCAAGCCCACCCAATCAACATCGTGGTCCAAAGCGAAGTTCAGGTCCTCTTTGTCCTTGGGAGTAAGACACGGTAAACTGATCTTGGTGTTCGGCAAGTTGATGCCCTTGTTCGCGCTCAACGGACCGCCATGGATCACCTTGGTGGTCACGGTCTTCTTGCCATCGGTAGCGATCACTTCCAAGCGCAGTTTGCCGTCGTCAAGCAATACCAATTCACCCTTCTGCACATCCTTGGGGAATTCGGCGTAGGCCGTACTTACAATTCCAGGCTTCCCTTTTATCGGATCAGTGGTGATCACCAATTCACTGCCGTTGACCAGTTCAATGGGGCCGTTCTCCATTTCGCCCACGCGCATCTTCGGGCCTTGCAGATCCGCAAGGATGGCCACGGTGCTGCCCAATTCTTGGTTCAACTCCCGAATGGTCGCGATCAGTTCCGAATAGAACGCATAGCTGCCGTGACTGAAGTTGAGGCGGCACACGTCCAAGCCGCTCTTGATCATTTCGCGCAATACTTCTTTGGGTGCGGAAGCAGGGCCAATGGTGGCTACGATCTTGGTCTTTGGGTCGATCATGGTTCGTGGCGCAGAAGATCCGCGCTGGTCATTCAAAGCAAAAGTTTGTGGCCTTCGCGCAGGTCGTCGAAGGGTATTTCAAAAGCCGTAAGCACGAGCTCTGCCTTGCGCACGCGGCCAACGAGGTCAGGGTATTGTTCCGCCAATTCATTGTCTACCACTAGGAAATAGTCCGCTTGGCGTTGTTCGCGAAGCAAGATGCCATCGCCACTGTGGTTGTTGATCAAGGTGTAACGCGCTTGAGTTTCCGGGTCCACGTGGTCGTATGCCGAATAACTGGCGAGGACCCCATCGATCTCCTCCTCAATGTTCTTCCGCCTACGGGTAAGGGAAAGGTCCAGCGCCTTGTTCACGGCCCAACACAAGCGGTAGTCATTCACATGACTACTGATCCCTAGTACAGTGATCTCGGGGTCGGGGTCCATATCCAATTTCAGCTTGGCCATTGGGGAGGATCGCTTTGGATCCAAGGCCTCTTTGCAAAGAGGGGATCAAAGGTAGCGGTGGAGGTGCGAGATCTTGTAACGAAGAACCATGTTGTCCGTTCAATGCGACGCTTTCCCGTTGGCACGCGACACACGTGCAACAGGCGGACCTTTCTCCGCCGTCATTTTCGGCGCGTGCGGCTTGCGGGAACGCATGCTGCGGAATGCACTTTGTGCGGCATCCTGCTCGGCGGACTTCTTGTTGCCCCCTTGGCCCGTGCCTCGGACCTTGCCGTCAATGTGTACCTCGGCTATGTAATGCTTGCCGCGGCCTCCGCCTTCTTCACGTACACGGAATTCCACTTTCTTGCGGCGCTTTTGGCCCCATTCCAGTAGTCGGCTTTTGCCGTCCTTGTCCTCTTTCTCTACCTCGGTAAGGTCGAAGTGCCGCTGCACCAAGGTGACCACCACTTTGCGGGTGCGTTGGAAGCCCTTGTCGATGAACATGGCTCCGATGATGGCTTCGACAGCATTGCCCGGTACCGATGATTCGTGGCTCCGGGCGAGGTTGCTTTCCATGACCCGTTCTATGTCCAGCTCCTTGGCCAAGATGTTGAGTTGTGTGCGGCTCACGAGCTTGCTACGCATGCGGGTAAGGAAGCCTTCGCCCCGGTCCGGGTAGGTAGTGAAGAGCAATTCGCCGATGATGGCGTCCAGAATGGCGTCGCCCAGGAATTCGAGCCGCTCGTTGTCCGGTAGGTCCGGTCGTTCGTCCTGCACGGCACTTACGTGGCGCAAAGCTTGGCGGTAGAGTGGAAGGTTTCCCGGGGTCAGGCCCAAGGTGGAACGGCACCATGCCCGAACTTTTCGCTCTTCGGGGTTGCGTGCTCGGTTGAACAGGCGATCTATCAAAGCCGTTACCGGTACTTGCGGAAGATCACCGAAGTGTTGTGCCCGCCGAAGCCGAACGTATTGCTCAGTGCAGCGTTCACAGTGCGCTTCTGCGCCGTGTTGAAGGTGAAGTTCAACTTGGGGTCCACGTCAGGATCGTCCGTGAAATGGTTGATCGTCGGCGGCACGATATCAGTGTGTACGGCCATGATCGCAGCAATGCCTTCAACCGCACCTGCACCGCCCAGCAAATGGCCGGTCATGCTCTTGGTGCTGCTGATGTTCAGCTTGTATGCATGTTCGCCGAACAACCGTTGGATCGCCTTGATCTCCTGGGGGTCCCCGATAGGAGTGCTGGTGCCGTGGGTGTTGATGTAGTCCACTTCAGCCGGTGAGATGCCCGCTTCCTTCAAGGCGTGCTTCATGCAGAGTTCCGCGCCCAGTCCGTCCGGATGTGGTGCAGTGATGTGATAGGCGTCGCTGCTCATGCCTCCGCCGATCACCTCGCAATAGATCTTGGCGCCACGCGCTTTGGCATGCTCCAGGTCCTCTAGTATGATCGCAGCGCCTCCTTCGCCCAACACGAAACCATCACGGTCCTTGTCGTAGGGTCTGCTGGCCGTGGCCGGGTCATCGTTGCGCGTGCTCATGGCATGGAGCGCATTGAAACCGCCCACGCCCGCTTCGTAGATCGCTGCTTCACTGCCACCGGTGACCACTGCGGTGCAGGTGCCCAAACGGATGTAGTTGAACGCATCGATCATTGCGTTGTTGCTGCTGGCACATGCGCTAGCTGTAACGTAGCTGGGGCCGTAGAGCGTGTTGCGCATGCTGATCAAGCCCGCTGCACTGTCCGCGATCATCTTAGGAATGAAGAACGGATTGAAACGCGGGGTGCCATCACCTCTGCCGAAATTGATGCACTCGTCCTGGAAGGTCTTCAGCCCGCCGATGCCACTGCCCCAGATCACACCGATGCTTTCGCGGTCGGGATCGTCCATGAGCAGGCCGCTATCGGCCAAGGCCTCATCGCTGCAGATCAATGCGAAATGTGAGTAGGGGTCCATCTTCCGGGCCTCCTTCCGATCGAAGTGGTCCTCGGCATTGAAACCCTTTACCTCACAGGCAAAGCGCGTCTTGAATTTGGAGGCATCGAAGCGCGTTATGGGCGCAGCTCCGCTAAGCCCGCTTACCAATCCATCCCAATACGCCGAAAGGGTATTGCCAAGGGGGGTAAGCGCGCCCAGACCGGTGACAACCACGCGTCTGAGCTCCATTCAATGTGGAATTACTTCGCGTTCTTCTCGACGTAGTCCACCGCTTGACCCACGGTCTGGATCTTCTCGGCTTGATCGTCTGGAATGGCGATGTTGAATTCCTTCTCGAACTCCATGATCAGCTCTACGGTATCGAGGCTGTCAGCGCCAAGGTCGTTGGTGAAACTCGCTTCAGGAGTGACTTCGCCCTGATCTACACCGAGCTTGTCCACGATGATCGCGATGACCCTTGACTTAATATCCGACATGTACGTTGTTTTTAATGTTGAGGCCGCAAAGGAAACACATTTTCCAATGCACATGACCAACTTTGTTCCGAGAGGGCATTTTGGGGTCGAAGTACCTCGAAGGCCTCGGTCACTAATAGTGCACCAACACCTGCTCAATGGCCTTTCTTTCCAGTGCTGGAACTTGGCATTGGGGCAGTGGCAGGCCAACGGGGATCAGCAGGAAGGGCCTTTCATTCGCTGGTCTGCCCAAAAGCGTGGACAAGAAATTCATTGGACTTGGCGTATGCGTTAGGGCGACCAAGCCCGCATTGTGCAAGGCTGCCAACAAGAAGCCGCAGGCGATACCCACGCTTTCTTCCACGTAGTAATTCTTCCGCTTTGTGCCAGCAGCATCCAACTCATAGGCTCGCTTGAACACAACGATCAGGTACGGGGCCACCTCCAAGAAGGGCTTGTTCCAGTCCGTGCCTATCGGAGCAAGGTCTTCCAACCACTCCGCAGGCATGCGACCATGGTAGCTTTCGTACTCTTCTTTTTCCGCCGCTTCGCGGATCTGCTTCTTCAGATCGGCATTGCCAATGACACAGAAGGTCCACGGTTGTTTGTGGGCGCCGCTTGGTGCCGTGCTCGCCGCACTTACAATGGCTTCGATCACCTCGAACGGCACCGGGTCCGGACTGAAATCGCGGACGGTGCGGCGTTGGTCCATTTGGCGATAGAATTTTTGCGCCCGTTCGATGACTTCTTGTTCCGGAACTCGGTTCGGCGCGTAGGTGGTGGTGGGGTGGGACAGGGCCATGGGGTGAAGGTCGGAAGGATGCGTGGATCAGCGACATTGAGTCCTCCGAACCGCTAATGATCTTCGAGGTCACGAGTGGAAAACCGTATGACATGGCCTATTTCATTGCGTTCTCTTCCCGTACATTACCTTTACGACAACTCGCTAAGGAAAATGACCAAGTCCATGACTTGATGGTCACTTGGAGGGGAAACCTAACACCACTAGTAGTTTGGCAAGATCATCCGCAACCTTCAGCAAGCGCGAAAAAGAAAAGAAGCGCCTTCAGAAACAAAAAGAGAAAGCCGTCCGCAAGGAGGAGCGTAAAGCAAATGCGCCCGGTGGTGGATTGGACAATATGATGGCGTACGTGGACGAGAACGGTATGATCACCGACACGCCACCAGACCCGACCAAACGCGTGCTGATCGATGCCTCTGAGATCGAGTTGGGCATTCCCAAGCGTGAAGAGGTGGAGGTGGATCCGGAGCATCAAGGTAAGATCGACTTCTTCGACACCTCAAAGGGATTCGGCTTTATTCGCGAAAACGGCAGCCAAGAGCGCTACTTCGTCCATGTAAGTGGTATGATGGAGGAAGTGGGTGAGGGAGACAAGGTGATCTTCGAATTGGAGCGTGGACCCAAAGGCATGAACGCCGTGAAGGTGCGCAAAGGCTGAAGCTACCGACCACATTCAACAACAGAAGTGCAAAAGTCGGGCTCAAGTAGCTCGGCTTTTCTTTTTGCCCTAAGGATGAGTGATCGACGGCTGATCGTGCTTTCGCATGGCCAAATCCCAGACCCGAAACATATGACCGAAGCACTCTATTGGAGTGCACCACCAACTTCATCTTTCACCACATCCATTGCACGCTGCACCCATTTCGTTTCTCCCATTACGGGCACGATCAGAGGAGCGAATGCACGTGAAGGTGCGTAAAGGGTGGACCCTTCGCGAACCGCGATGGAGGGCTGGGCCTCTGCGCTGTATCCAGCCAACAAATTCAACACAACGCTTAGGGTGAACAGCTTGCGCAATGCACCGAACAACACGCCGGCCAGCTTGTTGGGCAAACCCAATTGCGCAATGTCGATCATAGTGGTCAGCAACTTGGCAAGCAGATGCACGGCCACCAGTATCACTACGAAGGTGATCACGAATGCAACCGCAGCATTCTTGGGTGCAAGTCCGATCATTTCCACTACCCGATCGCTGAAATGGATACCTGCCCAAATACCCAAGACCAAGGCCACGAGCGCCGCCACTTCGACAATGAAACCACGCGAAAATCCCTTGAATGCTCCAAGGCAGAGAAGTGCAATGATCAACCAATCCAACCAATTCATGCGGTGAAAACTACGGCTAACTTGGCGGCGGTCCTTCCGATGAAACAACGCAAGCAACACTCACCAACTTCCGCCAAGGGCCCAAATGCCAAGGCCGGGAAAGCCATCGGTTCCCCCACTTCCGCATGGCAACAACCCGTGACCATGTTGGTCTTGGCCGTATTGACCCTGTTCGTTTATGGCGGAGCTACCGCGAATGGCCTGTTGAATTGGGACGATAATTTCTACATCACCGACAGCACCTACTTGAAAGACTTGAGCTGGGCAGGGATCAAGGACATTTTCTCCGCCTACCTCGTCGGGAATTACCATCCGCTCACGTTGCTGAGCTATGCGTTGGAGTACGCGGTCGCAGGGCGGATCGACCCTGTGTTGATGCACACCACCAACATTCTCCTGCATGCGCTGAACACGGCTTTGGTTTATGTTTTGGGCAAGCGGCTCCTGCAAGATCATTGGGGTGGTGTGATCACGGCTTTGTTGTTCGCGCTGCATCCCATGCATGTGGAAAGTGTGGCGTGGATCGCCGAGCGTAAGGACGTGTTGTATACCTGCTTCTTTCTCCTGAGCACATTGGCCTATTTGCGCTACGCGGAAGGGAAGAATGCAGGGGCCTTGGTGGCATCCTTGGTCTTCTTCACCATGGCGTTGATGTCCAAATCGGCGGCTGCTGCGTTGGCCCCATTGCTCTTTGTACTCGACTATTGGCTTGGCCGCAAATTGACAGTCCGGTTGGTGCTTGAGAAACTTCCTTACTTCGCGTTGGCCATCGGTTTCGGTATAGTGGCGCTTTCGTCGCAGGCGGGTGCCATGCAGGAGAACTTCGCACCGCATTTTCCGTTGTTGCAGCGTCCCTTGGTGGTTGGATATGCACTTGCGTTCTATGTGGTGCGCTTCGTGTTCCCCTACGGGCTCAGTGCCATCCATCCCTATCCGATCGACCCGGGAGAAGCGATCACTCCATTTGTCGGTCCGGCCATCGGCGTGGTTCTCGTATTGGGGTCGATCTTATGGTTCGCCTACCGTGATCGCCGGTATTGGCGGCTCACGGTTACGGGCATCCTGTTCTTCCTGATCACCCTCGCCATGGTATTGCAATTCCTGCCCGTCGGGCGTGCGATCGTTGCCGAACGGTACACCTACGTACCGTACATCGGTCTATCATTGATCGTGGCCCGGCTGGTGGTCGATGCGTGGCGTTCCGGAGCGGGTCGTTCGAGTTGGATGCCGTACTTACCAGCCGCAATTTTGGCGATCACATTGATCATCTTCACCGGGATCACCGTGCAGCGCATCACCGTGTGGAAGGATAGTTTCAGCCTCTTCGCCGACATGCTTTCAAAGTACCCGGAAGATGGATTGACGCACTACAACCGCGGCCTCACGAACTTCTACCAGAAGAACTACAAGGCCTCGATCACGGACTACGATGCGTGCGTGAAGTACAAACCGGATTGTGCGCCGTGCTACTTCAACCGCGGTCTCTCCTACAAGGAATTGGGTGATATGCAAAAGGTGATCCGCGACATGGACCTGGCGATCAACTATCGCCCCGGTTACGCCGATGCCTTCCGCAACCGCGGCAACGCCAAGGCCATGTTACAGGACTATCCTGGATCCATCGCCGATTTCACCACCGCGCTCGGTTACACCCCACAGGACACAAATATTTTGGTGAACCGGGGTCTCAGCTACCACTTCAGTACGGATCCCGAAAACGCATGTTCCGATTGGCGAACAGCCGCGCAAGTGGGATCACGCAAAGCGGCTGGACTGGTGCGGGATCAATGCAAGTAGTAGTGAAGTGGTGAGGATGTGAAGACCTGAGGAGGCTCTTCCCGGAACCTTCTCGCTTTCTCATCTCACTTGCGTGCTGCGTGCCATGTTCGTTGGCCGTTGCTTTTGTCTATTTGACAGAAACTCTTGTCAATACAAGTCGAAAAAGGTGTGAAATTGTTAGGCAACTTGGCGAAGAGGACTCCAGACCCGGCACAGCCAAGGCTGCCATTCCGGGCTCCGACCCGGAACTCACATCCCTACCTCTTCACATCCTCACCTTAAAACCCTACCCTTTCAACGGAGTGTTGCCCATACCCAACAAATCGCGATCAAAGAGGTACAAGCCGCCCTTGTCGTTACCGATCAGGTTCAGTTTGTCGATCAGTGTGCGTGCCAGGGCCTCTTCCTCGATCTGCTCGCTCACGTACCACTGCATGAAGTTGTGCGTGGAGTAATCCTTTTCCTTCAGGCAAAGGTCCACTACGCCGTTGATCTCGTTGGTTACCTTGGTCTCGCTCTGGAAGAGGGCCTTGAAGATCTCGGTGATGTCCTTGTAGTTGGTGCCCGGCTGCTTCAACGCTGGGATCACAGCCTTTCCGCCGCGTTCATTCACGAATTTCACGAGCTTGAGCATGTGCATGCGCTCCTCGTCGCTATGCTTGTAAAGGAAAGCAGCCGTGCCGCCCAGTCCTTGGTTCTCCGCCCATGAGGCCATCGCGAGATAGGCTTGACTGCTCATGGCCTCGATCGCGATCTGTTGGTTCAACGCTGCTTCGATCTTCTTGCTTAGCATGGGAGTTTTGTTTGGGTCGCAAAGGTAAGGGTGCGTTGTTCAGCAGGAGGTAATCAACATCCAACCACCTCAATCCTCAGCCGCCTGCAACTTTCTGCTTCACAGTATCACCTCTTATTGAACCCGTTCATCGCCTGGTCCACCCCCAGCATACCGAATTGCAGCACGGCCTTGGAGGCGAGTTCAATGCGTTCGGGCAAGGTCTTCTGTTCCTCTTCGCTCCATGCTCCCAAAACGTATTCGCTTTGTCGGCCCCGTGCAAAATCGTTGCCGATGCCGAACCGTAGCCGTGGGTACACATCGTTCCCCAGTGTTTCGATAATGTGTGAAAGACCGTTGTGCCCACCCGCCCCACCGGATGGTTTGATCCGTATGGCACCGAAGGGCAAGGCCAGGTCATCGGCGATCACCAAGGTGCGTTCCACAGGAATGTTCTCTTGGTCCATCCAATAGCGCACGGCCTTTCCGCTTAGGTTCATGAAGGTGCTTGGCTTGATCAGGATGAAGGTGCGGCCCTTGTGGCGAAACTCGGCCTTGTCTCCATAGCGCGCGGTCTCGAAGGCGGTTTCTTTTACTGCTGCCAAGGCATCCAGCACTTGAAAGCCGATGTTGTGTCGGGTGCCCGCGTATTCGGCTCCAGGATTGCCAAGGCCCGTGATCAGGTATTTCATTGGGATGGGAGTTTGTTGGGCCTATGCGAAGAGGGCTCTTGTTCCGGAGTGATCGACATCAACGAGGTCACAAAACAAAGCAGGTCCGATCAAATGACCGGACCTGCCCCTGTATTGGGTCGTTGCAATTATTTCTTTGCTGCTGGCTTTGCTTCGGCCTTCTTGGCATCGGCTGCCGGAGCCGCACCAGCTGCCGGAGCGCCTGGTACTGCGGCCACCTCTTCAGCCTTCTTGGCCATTTTCACGGTAACCACGACGTCGTCGGCGCGGTCGATCAATTGGAGCCCGTCGAACTTCAGATCCTTCACAAGGATGCTGCTGTTCAGACCGAGATCAGCGACATCGATCTCCAAATGGGTCGGGAACTTGGTGGGTACCCCTTTCACGCGCAGCTTGCGCATGGGTTGGCTCAGTGTTCCGCCACTTCGCACGCCGATCGGCTGCCCTTTCAGGCGCACGCTCATAGTCGCGGTGGCTACCTTCTTTTCATCCAGCTCCAAGAAGTCCACGTGGATCACGCGGTCTGTTGTTGGATGGAACTGCTTTTCGTGGATCATGGCCAAGGTGGTGGAACCGCCGATGGCAAGTTCGATCCCGTTCAGATCCGGGGTGAAGATCAGCTTGCCAAGGGCAGCTTCATCCACGCTGAAGTGTACAGGGTTGTTACCGCCATACAACACGCAGGGAACCTGTTTGTTGCGACGGAGTTGTGCAGCGTACTTGCCGCCGATGTCGGTACGGGGAGTGCCCGAAAGCGCGATCTTGTTCATGACCGATGGTGTTTGTTAGGCTATTATGAAATGGCTACTGATGCTCTCGTGGCTTTGCACGCGTTTGATCACGTCGCCGAACAAGCCGGCCACGGTGAGCTGTTTGATCTTAGAGGTCACGTTGGCCTTGGAGGCGTCCAGTGGAATGGTATCGGAAACGATGAGTTCGGTAAGTGCGCTCTTGTTGATGCGGTCGTAGGCATCGCCGCTGAGCACGGCGTGGGTACAAACGGCACGTACACTGGCGGCCCCTTGTTCCATCATCATGTCGGCGGCCTTGGTCAGTGTACCGGCGGTATCGACCATATCGTCCACCAACACCACGTTCTTACCGGCCACTTCGCCGATCACCGTCATGCTATCGATCTGGTTGGCCACCTTACGTTGCTTGTAGCAAATGGCCATGTCGCAGCTCAGGTGCTTGGCGTAAGCATTGGCGCGCTTGGTACCACCGGTATCCGGCGCGGCCATGATCAGGTCATTCAGTCCCAATTCCTTGATGTACGGTAGGAAGATGCTGCTGGCGAACAAATGGTCAACGGGTACTTCGAAGAACCCTTGGATCTGATCTGCATGCAGGTCCATCGTCATGATGCGGTCCACACCAGCGGCGGTCAACATGTTGGCGACCAGTTTGGCGCCGATGCTGACCCTGGGCTTGTCCTTTCGGTCCTGACGTGCAAAGCCGAAGTACGGCATTACGGCAACAATGCGCTTGGCACTTGCCCGCTTGGCGGCATCCACCATGAGCAGCAGTTCGAACAGGTTGTCGCTTGGCGGAAAAGTGCTTTGGATCACGAATACCAATTCTCCACGCACGGTCTCCTCGAAGCTGGGCTGGAACTCACCGTCGCTGAAGCGGTTCACGGTCACCTCGCCAAGCCGCTCACCACTACTGGCAGCGATCTTCTCGGCCAAGTACCGGGTGGCGGTACCGCTGAAGATCTTGGCGCTTTCCTGCATTGTTGTGTCGTGGGGACCAGTTCCTTTTTGCCAACATGAAATAGCATCCATGGCGGAAAAGGGCTGCAAATGTAGTGATCTTCTGCTAGTTATCAACAGGTTTCGCTGGGGTCGGTGAAGTCTTCTTTCAGGCCCAATGTCGGTTCCGATGGATCCACATGAACGGTATGGCTTCTCCCCGGCTTCCTTTCGACTTTGCGGGTTGCCAAATTGTAGGCTGAAGGACCTGCCTCGCCCGACCCAACACCTGGATCCACAGGACGGTAGCTAAAAAGTTCAGTCAACCACCCGGATCCCGATGCGTGATCTTCGCCACCTTCGCCCCATGTTAGGAACAAAAGGAAAGGGGAATGGCCCCGGGAAATTAGAGAATGAGGTGCTCGCCGCGGTGCGATCCGCAGGCCAAGCAGGTGTAACCAGCCAGCAGTTGGCGCTTCAGTTGGGAATAAAGGACAAGGACCAGCGCTACCTGATATTCGATGCCATTGACATCTTGTTGGATGATGGCCGGATAGAAAGTGGAAAGAAAGGCCGGTACGTGGCGGTCGGTGGTCGGGATACAATGGAAGGGAACATCGACATCATCAGCAGTGGGGCGGGTTATGTGCGGTTGGACAGTGAAGCTGGCGATGTGTACGTGAGCGAGCGCCACATCGGCATGGCCATGCACGGGGACCGGGTGTTGATCAAGGCAGAAGGTGGGCGCGGTGGCAAAATGGAAGGCCGCGTACTGGAAGTCCTGAAGCGCCGACGCACCGAATTCGTCGGCACCCTGCACAAGCGCGAAGGCCGCATGATCGTGGTTGCCGATGACCAACGGATGCAACGTCCTTTCTTTATTCCGCCCACCGAGGTGAACGGCGCACAGGAAGGAGAGAAGGTGATCATCGAGCTTGGCGAGTGGAAGGATGCGCGGGACATGCCACGTGGGAGTGTGCTGCGCGTGCTTGGCAAGGCTGGGGAGCACTTGGTGGAAATGCACGCCATACTTGCGGAATTCGGCTTGCCACTGGAATTTCCGGAAAGCGTGTTGAAGGCTTCCGAGGAGATCCGCAATGGCGTTACACCTGCAGAGATCGCCAAGCGTCGCGATATGCGCAAGGTCCCCACGATCACGATCGATCCGGATGACGCCAAGGACCTTGACGATGCGTTGAGCGTGCAGAAACTGCCCAACGGCAACTGGGAGATCGGTATCCACATTGCCGATGTGAGCCATTACGTAACACCCGGTTCGGTGCTGGATATGGAGGCGGCGAGCCGGGCCACCAGCGTTTATCTGGTGGACCGTGTTGTGCCCATGTTGCCGGAAAAACTGAGCAACGACCTCTGTTCGCTGCATGCGAAAACGGACAAACTCAGCTTCAGTGCGATCTTCGAATTGGATGATCAAGCACGATTAAAGAACGAATGGTTCGGTCGAACCGTGATGCATTCCCACCGCCGATTCGCTTATGCCGAAGCCCAAGAGATCATTGATGGGGCCGAGGGTGATTTCAAAGCGGAAGTGTTGCTCCTCCATCGCTTGGCGCAGATCCTGCGAAAAGAGCGCATTGCGGATGGAGCCTTGGAGATCGGTGGCAACGAGGTCAAGTTCAAACTGGACAAGGACGGAAAGCCGTTGGGCGTGTACGAGAAGGTGATGGGCCCTGCGAATTGGTTGATCGAAGAGTTCATGTTGTTGGCGAACAAGCGCGTTGCGGCCTCCGTGGGTAAACCCAAGCACGGCAAGGCAATGCCCTTCGTTTATCGCATCCACGATCTACCTGATCCGGAAAAAGTGGACCAGTTGCGGACACTCGCGAAAAGCTTTGGATTCAAATTGGCCCAAGCCGATGGTGCCGATCTGCCAGCGGCGATCAACCAGTTGCTCCGGGATGTGCAGGGGAAGGAGGAGGAGAACATCATCAAGCAGGTCGCGATCCGCAGTATGAGCAAGGCGATCTACAGCACCGAGAACATCGGTCACTACGGTCTTGGTTTTGATCACTACACGCACTTCACCTCTCCGATCCGTCGCTACCCTGATCTTATGGTCCATCGTGCGGTGGCCCACTATTTGGCAGGCGGGAAGCCGCTGGACCGCGATGAATTGGAATTGAGTTGTAAGCACAGTTCCTTCAAGGAGAAGCAGGCCAGCGATGCGGAACGTGCGAGCATCAAGTACAAACAGGCTGAATTCTTGTCGTCCCGTATCGGACAAACTTTCGCGGGCATTATAAGTGGCCTTACCTCGTGGGGAATTTATGTGGAGCTGGTGGAGAACAAGTGCGAAGGCTTGATCGGCTTGCGTGATATTCCGGGGGATATCTTCCGGTTCGACAAGGAGAAGTATACGGTTGCAGGTCAACGCACGGGCCGTCGGTTCAGGTTGGGCGACGAATTGGAGGTGACCATCCGCAGTGTGGACATGGACCGCCGCACCACGGACTTCGTTTTGGCGGGCGAACCCTTGGTCACTACATCCGGCAAGTTCGAACGTCGCGCTCCCAAGTCCGGCAAAAAGGGTGCGTACAAAGCCGCAAAACCGAAGCCCGGCAAGCACGCTGGAAAGAAATCCCGTTCAGCTGGGGGGAAGAAGAAGCGGAGATAGTTCGCACTACCTCCGCTTCGGTCATGTTCACTTCCGGTTGCTTACTCCACCACCACGCGGTAGTTGAAGCGTTGACCTTCCAGCTCCAATTGCAACACATGGACCGCCGGTGCCAAAGTGGAAACATCCACGTGGTGCGGTAATGCGTTCACTTGTTCTTGTTGTTCCAGCTTGCCGTCCATGCCAAATAACCGTGCGTGCATGGGCGTGGAAAGTGCCGCACCGGTTATGGTCAGTCGGTCATGAGCGGGCTGCGGGTATATGTTGATGGCATCGGATGCGACCACCGGCCCAATGCCCACATGGAACGGGTCAATGGTTTGGCAGCTCTGCGCGTAGCAACTGTCTTGGGTGTTTTCGTTCCAATACCAACTATCCAAGCAAACCTCGTAG
>Ga0209582_1000330_pt1 | contig 35675 bp, 53 predicted proteins | sample KloWWTmetKNB5Kit_FD_187176 | JGI IMG/M metagenome (GOLD analysis project Ga0209582, IMG submission 187176) | Active sludge microbial communities from Klosterneuburg, Austria, studying microevolution and ecology of nitrifiers - Klosterneuburg... | ecosystem: Engineered > WWTP > Aerobic digester >...
TGAGAGAAATGCACAAGCGCATCAAGGCAACCAACAATTCTTTGAATTGCATAAACTGCTTTAAGATAATCAAAAGGCTGATCTTGTTGGTCTTGCTCAACAGCACATAAACGACAAATGCTATCAAACTCCAGCAAGGACATTTTGACTATGCATTCTTTGCTTTCCCAATTGTAATCTATTCTTTTCATTCGTTTCTCCTTAACGGCAATCTACACAGATTACTTTATGGAGTCAACACTAATTAATGATTTTCTTAAAATTGTTTTTGGTTTTCTTGTAATTTGAGGGGGAGAGATCTTCTCTCTAATATAATCTATCTGGTCACACAGTATTCCAAAGTGATCGTAGTTAAATGCTTCTACTCTAAAAACTTTATAGCCATTCTTTTCAAATACCTTGTTCTTATCGAAGTCTATTCTTTTAACTCTTGGCCTATTGTGAATATCTCCATCAATCTCAATAATATAATTAAACTTTCTATTCACAACATCAGGGATAAAACCATTTACTATGTGATTAGATAAGTCTCCACAATGTCTCATGCCAGCCCTATCCCACTCCTCCCAAAACCAAACTTCACTCTTAGGAAGATTGTCTCTAAGCTTTTTTGCAAACAACTCTTTATCTTCTATTTTGTTTCTGTATCTTCTATTCTTCCTACTTATCTTCATAATCAAAGCAGTTCCTTTGGTGAGTTTCAGAGGGATAGGCAAAGATACCCCTTTGTTGAGATACCTCTTGCTTTGAGCCAGTTCCTTCGGAGCCGTTCCTTCGGTACAGGCAATATGGTTTAACTTAATTCCATATCAATCGGGATTCAGTATCTCTTAAGTTGATACCCTTTCCGCAGATCCCGAATTGTTTCGATCTTAACTAGATTCTTTTTTATCTCTAGCCTAATCCCCTTGCCATCCATCACTGTCTGGCCACATACGGATTAGATCAAATTACAACGCTACCCTGCTTGGCCCTTGGAACGTGGTTGGCCGATAAAACAATTCCCCACGGTGTTTAGCCCTCGGAGTTGTTTGCGAATTTTAGATTGCTTTTCGGCCCGTTTCAGATAGCCTATGATTAATCTTTTGTTTCGCAGCTTTAGATTAGCGCCCTTTGGATAGAAGTCAAATTCTTCCAAGGGGTTTTTTATTTAATCTTTAGGTATGGCGAATCATCAAATGGCTCGTATATTTCCATCTTTTCTAATTGTTCAGATTTCTTAACAGCTTTCTTCTTCCTAAGCTTGATCAGGTCATAATCGAAACAATCCGCACACTCACACTGCCTTGTGCTTAAATTATAACTTCCCTTTTCAAAGTTCTCAGAAATACACCACACATTACACTCAGCCGTCTCTATAGCTAAAAATAGCCAGATCATTCAAATATACACTCTTTAAAAAGAGGATCATTAAGCATATTTGTGGCCATTGCCGGATATAGCTGAATTACCTTTGGGCCAAACTGATCTATCTCAAGGCAAGAATGCGTCCACTTCGTGGCTTTCTTTTGTGCGGTATAACTCAATCCCTTAGAATGCGGATCCGCTAAATAGCCAGCGTTTGCTTCCCATATCTGCTTTTGAAGATGTCCATTAAGAGCGTGGTAAACTATCCCAGATCTGTGCGTGTGGCCAACAACAGTATTATTATGATTAAAAGCAGCGTGAGCGCCAAGCTGGCTTAAGTGTCCATGATGAAACCACACATCATCAATGATTAATTCTTCCCTTGTATCAAACGTAGTTTTTACGTTTTCAAATGTGTACTTCTCACAAAGCGCTCTCCACATATCATCTTCAAACTCTGGCGCATTCTCCATAACTCGCTTAATTGGCCTTACACAGTGATTCCCCAATATTTGATACTTCTGGGCTTGTGGACAATATTTATTCAACAGCGCCCAAAAGCGCTCTCCTAGGCCCCTTGCCAGCTCTACTTCTTCTCTTGGTGTTAAAACATTATAGCTTCTAGGAAACTTAGCGGCTGAATAGTAATCGTTTAGATCTCCAACTTGGACTATGTACTTCGGTTGTTTTTTTATGCAGATATACAAGGCGCAAGCTAAAACAATCTTATGGTGAAAGGGGAAGTGGATGTCTCCAAAAACAAAGCCAAGTCTTCTCATTACATAATCGTGAACTAGATTTACTCAGCGCACAAGTTTTAGCTTATTGTCTATCTTTAAAGGAATTACCGGAGCCTTCTTTTTCTTCTGATCCGCAGACCAAATCCTAAACACGCTTGATAGAAAGATCACTTCTCTTTCTCCACCCTCATATCTAACGTAATAAGCTTCTTGGTTGGCTTCTAGGCCCACCTTCTCCACAAAAGCCTTAAAGTGCCCATCCGATCCATTAAGAGTTATGCAAACCCATTTCTTTGTAAATCGGCTCTTCATAACTTCATTTTAACACATGGCCCTATTTGGGCTCTACTAGCTTTCGTCTTTCTTCGTATTCAACGCGCTCTAAAAGCTTGATTACATGATCAAGAGAGTCCTGATACCCCCTCCAATACTCGTTTTCTTGTATGGCTTGCTTTAAAATAAAAAGATTCTTAATTCTCTTCTTAACTTTCCAGATTGGATAAATAATAGAAACAGCAGGAACCTTCACTTATACCTCAGCTCACACTTCTTCTCATGGCCAGCCTTATAACAGCGCTCCACAGCTTTCTCTGTAACAATTTTAGCACCCGAATCCTCTTTGTGGTCAACTTGTGACACTCCGATGAGAGCTATTGTTCCCATTGCCAATAAAAATAATGCCATTACTTCTCCTTTTTAGCACCCGTTCGGGTATATTTTGTACTGTTCATTTTATGTTGAACAGTATCCTATAGTGAACAGTTCCCGCGTTTTGTATAGAATGAGAATCACTCGCCTAGTTCCTTAAGTGTGTCTCTAGCAATATCCTCGCTGGACTTTCCCTGATTCACGCCCTCATATAACTCATGGTTGATAATTTCCTTCAGCGCGCTCACAGCGATTTCTAGCTTTTCTTTTGGGACGTACTCTGCTTGATGTCTTATTAATTTTGGAGTAAGGCCCAAAATATCCTCTTTATTTATCCAAACATTCGGCAGGTTATTTTTCATTTAGAAGGCTCCTAATTCTTTCAGCAATTTGATTTGGATTGGCCGTTCTTCTTAAATCGGTTTCAGCGAATGAATCAAAATTAAACAATTCCCACCACGACTCGGCTTCTTTTGCGGCAGCCATTAAACCCAGCTTGTAGCCGTACTCTGCGCCATTTTTAAATGATCTGTTAACCACATCATGTTGTCTTATTGACTCAAAAGAACTAACTTCTTTCCGTTGATATGTATCCGCTTCTCTTTCAATCGCGGCTTTTATTTCACTTTGCATAATATCGACACTCCTTGTTGTAGCATTTGAAATCACGCCATCTCGCGCAAACGTAATTGCATCCAGGGCATCGAATAAATATTGTGTAACTACTTGGTGCCATCTTCCCCACCCGCCAGCGCTTCTCTATTCAGAACATTCATTATTTGATGATACTGACATTTTTTATGTCGTACTGTATTCTCTGGACCGCCGTAGCAAATGCAAACGTGATCGGCGTTCCAATTTAAAATGTGGTTTACGTCCTCAAGCGCCGCCCGTAGCTTCGCTATTTCACTCTCTAATCTTCTCTCTATTTTTTTACATTCCCATTCTTCGTTTGGGCATTTAGAAAGCCGCCCTATTTCCATATCCTTCTCGGCCAATCCCTTCTCATATCCCTGCTTCCAGCCTGAGCAAGTATTTCTGCATGGATGATCTAAGGGTATTTCATCTGCAAAGTTCTGTCGGCACGATAGGCAGGTGAATGGCTCAGAGCCATGCTTACATAACGTTTTGCCGCTGCTCATTTCTTCACAACCTCCACAATACATTTTCTGAATACCAGATAAGAAATGTTCGCCACACTTCATACATTTTAGACTGATCGGCGTTTGGCTCATTTGCTACCGCCTTCAAGCATATGGGAAATTTCGGAGAGTGTTAAATCAGCGATTGCACACATATCAACTCTACTAAACCTGTTTATTTTACAGTCTGGTGCAATTTCTATTTCTTCTTCTCCGCTTTGTATTTTCTGCAATGCCTCATACAGCTTCAGCACGATGGGCTTGAGGGAGGATGCACATTCATCGTGAGCCATCTTAAGTCTCTCATTGTAAACATGGTCGTTATTGTCACCGTAAGTACAAACAAATTCTTCCGCACCGCGCTCGATGTAAGAATCTAAGCTTTCTTCAAATGTCTTCATTATGAATCCTTAAGTTCATTTTCATTCTTCCCAAACCAAATCCGTGGGATTCATCATGTAAGCGATTAAAAACTTCCGCAATTCGATCTGCCGAATCTATCAAGGCTCCGCATTGTTCTGGATATTGGCCCTTTATTTCTGCGATTTTTTCTCGAAGTTTATCGTAGCAATCTATTAGATCTTGCCCAACTTCCCACTTTGTTAATTTCTTCATTCCCACTCCGTTTCACTGAATTGCGGCGGCTATGTTTACTAATCTTTGGAGTAGGTTTTTAATCCTTGCATCAAAGTAAAATCGAAACCGCCGCAAAAGTTTTATTTAATTTCTAGCTGCCATCGCCAAACCCAAAATGGCTTTCTGTTAAGAGGAAAGTCAACAAGCACTCTTAAACCAAACCACTTCCATTTGATTGGCATCACTGGAGCCGATGTATCTTTAATTTTAAGCCAATAAAACTTTTCCATTATTTTCTTTTTCCTTTCTAATATTGCAACAACCGCCGCAAAGTTTTAAACTCCTCTAAATCCTAAAAGGCGATCTTTCGGGTAAGCGGAAATTCCGACCTGATTTCCCTGATTACCTCCCAATAAATAAAGCATATTGCCATCAACATGATCCACGAACGCAACGTGATTGCCGCCCTTGCGCTTGAGAACTGCGATGCAGCCCTTTACTGGCTTAGCTAATGGCTTACCCCACTTCATCCAGGAAATAGCTGCGGCGCTGTTGGTGCCCTTTAGCCCGCACTTTGAAACCACATAATTAGCAAAGCTAGAACACCAAGGCGTTAGTTCGCTAGTGGCCTTTAATGAAGTATAAGAGTGATACTCAATAATCTTCTTGTTTTCAGAAATGCCAGGAAGTTCTGCCACTCCCATCTCTGCTTTTGCCGCCGCATAAAATTGATCGTAAATGCTCATCTGATTTCCCCCGTAGTTTACTGCTAGTGTTGCTTGTTGGATTGATTGTTTTCTTGCGAATGTGCGAAATGGGCTCCAATAGCGGCTTAAGCCTCTCCATGGAATTGCATCCGAAGCAATGCGCCCATCTTGAATTATCCACTTCGATGCAATAGTGAGCATTCCCTGAATATTAAACTCGGGATCAAATAAAGATTCTTGTGTGGTTTGAAAGCCATACCCCGCCAAGCTCTCCACACTCACCTGAAAGAGCCCAGTAGAAATCACTGGCTTTCCCTTGGCATCGTTAAAGCCTTCTTTGTAAGTGCATTTCGGATCGAAGCCCGACTCGAATCTGCAAAGCTCCGTGAAGAGATTAACGTAGAAGTTTCTGCGCTGATCTAAGGTGAGATTTGCAAAACCATTGCAATACTGCGCGATATCGCTCGGCACAACCTCCAGCATTTTCGCTGGCAGGTTTTTATAAATCATTTCTTTCCACTCTAGTTTCATCTTATTTCCCTTCCTTGTTTCTTGCTTCTCTGATTGCGTTTTTATATTGGCTCGACCAATAGCCGCTTGAGCACCAAACGATAGTTTCCTTTGAGTACTCGTAAGCTCTAGCTTTTAAATAATCTTCCGCAGATTTGCGGCTAAAATAAGGCCCCTCGATGGAACTCATGGCAATGGTAGAAATAATATTATCGTCTTCTGGAATTTCTCCACACCCTGCAACCAACTCTAGCATTTGGCGAATTGGAGCGGGATCGATCAAAAGCCACCACGGAGCATCAGTGCTTTCATTTTCCTCTGATATTTCTAATTCAATCTTCATCACTTCCCCTTCTCGCAGCTCATCCAGTTCTGTGCTAGCTGCTCTTTCATTTGTAAAAAATCTTTTTCTATGTCTCTTGATTCAAAAGATCTTCCCGCTTGAAAAGCGGCAATAGCAATAATTATAGAAGTAAAAAAATAATATGTTTGCCAGCTCATTTTTTTTCCCCTTTAAAAAACTCTACAATAAAGCAGAGCGCGATAAATAAGGCAAAGCCAGCCATTACGCTGGGCAGTGCCGTTAATGTTTTGATGATCACTTGTGCCTTAGCACGTTGATGATGATAGTGGTTTTAGCGTCAATGATTAGCATGGCGCTTTCATTGTCTGCGCAAAACTTCCCGCCGCTCTTAGCGGAATATTCTTGCGTCTCGAAGCCGAGCGAAAGCATTGTTTTTACGCTTTCTACGAACTCTTTCGATGCGGTAGATACGTTATTATTGATCACATTATATGCAATTACTGCGTTTTCATTTTCCATTTCAGTTTCTCCTTGTTTATGTTTCTAGCTTTATAAAACCACAATGTCAATGCTTTTTAAAATAAAGATAATATCGCAAAGTAAAGCGCCAAAGCGCTTACTAGTAATACTATCTTTTCCTCTGTTTCTATCTTCATTTCCCTAGCTCCCCGCAAGCTCTAAGAATGGCTCTCGCTTCTATAGAATATTGCGATAGCCTAGCGATAAGCTCCCCGCGAGAAACGTCTGTGGTAGGTAGCTCCCACTCTTTCAAGATAATTTTGGCCAGCGCGATTAATTTATTGTAATTTTCTTCATTTATTTCATTCTTCATTTTATTTCCTTTTCAATTGCTCTTGTTTCCTTTTCGCAATCATCACAATGATCACCGCTATCAAATATTGTCGTTATATCCCAAACCTGTTTTTTCTTATCCCACCGCACTGCCGCATCAAGTGCTATATTTTCCCCGCCGCATATCTCGCAGCAGTAAGTTATTCTTTTCATTCTATTTCCTTCCTTTCCTCTACTAATATTGTGTTCCACTTTCTTTTCCTTAAGCGCTCCTGTTCATATCGTTCTATGAATTGCTTGTGTTCTATAAAGCTTTGCGTTTTTTGCCTGTTCCAAGCTTCTATGCGTTTATTAATTAAATCGATTTGATATTGTGTGAGTTTAGGCATGGGTCACCACAAATTTAGATTCAGCGCCAGCCTTCTTAGCCTTGCCAAGCGCTACCAGGCCTACAATTACGCCTTTAGGGTCAAGAAAGCGCATATCGTGTGTTGTGCCATCGATAACTTTCTTTCCTAGCCAGCGCTTGGGTAAGCTATCCTTGAAAACTACTGCTATGTTAGCGAGCCCAAGGCCCAAGATACGCTTGCATTCTTCCAAGTTTTCGCCGCTATGGGAGAAGGTTAGGTGATAGTTAGCTGGTAATTGTCTAAAGCAGCGCCCTGCTACCTTGGTATAATCATAGAATTGAGCGTTCGGGAAAGCTTGCGGGATACCTAGCGAGAGCCAATCTACATCTGACATCATGTTAAGGCGAAAAGCGGCTGTGCGCTTGCGCTTTGCGCTTCTCTTAATGGAATTAGTGATTTCCTTCTTGAGCTGGACTAAAAATTTCTCTTTCTCTTTCATGAAAAAGATGGTTTTCGCTTGCCTACCATTTATCACGTTAGGGAAAACTCCCATTCCAGCTGATTTTAGGCATAACGACAAACATTCTTTTGTGGCCGATTCGCAAATAAGCTTGTTGGGATAAAGACTAAGCGAGTAAACGTCAAAGCGAGAGAAGCGCTTAACGCTCTTATTAAGTTTTGTGTTATCTTTTCCGTTAGCAAGAAGCTTCATTCTATTTTCCCCTTTAGTTTGTTTAAAGAATCATATGCAAGATTAGCAATTGCATATATGTGGTGTGATTCGCTGTTTTTAATTTCTTTTTCAGCATCAATTTCTTGTGCATGACACCAGTCGTAAAAGTCCTCCTGTTCGTGCTGTAATAAGTAATTAATCAAGTTTTCAAATATAGAAATTTCTTCCTTAGAAATTGTTTTCATTTTTCACCTCTAAAGATATTCTCTTTTTATTTTCGAATAGGTACTCTTCCCATTTATTGGAAAAGTTCCAATATGTTCTAATTCTTGATCTTTTGTTTGTGTGCTTGTTTTTAAAAGTAATGGAATAGCCTAATTCTTTGGCTTTATCTAAGAATCGGCCAGCATCGCAATCTTCCTCAAGAAACACTGTGCTGCAGCTATCATTCTTGTATGACCAAGGCGATACTACTGAATCAATCTTTTTAAAGAAAGCATAAGGCACTGCTAGCCATGCGTGGCCTGGATCGGAATAGCATATTAGATTTTTCGTTTTCATTACTCGCTCACTTTCTTTAGATATGTTCCGTTATTTAATGCTAGCCACTTGGTCGCTATCTTATACTTATTAAAAACCATGTTCTTTTCGTCTGAATCGGTTTCTTTCAAGTAAGCAATTTCTTTTTCAGCGCTCGCTTGTGTTGTGTGACATCCGCAGAGTGTAGGCTCATTTTTTCGCCATTCTTTGTTGTCGTGCCATCCAATAACGCAGTAAATTATCTGGTTTTCCATTTCTTCATTCTCCTAGTGTTTAAGTACAAGAAAGCGCTCAAGCTTATAGGCTCAAGCGCTTGATGTAATCAATCACTCCACTCTGAATGAGAGTCGCCAGGCTGTGCTAAGTCAAGATAGGGGCAATAGCTTTTGATCGTAAAATCATTATTGCAAAGCACAAACCTTCCTCTGTGCATCTTGGCGTGAGCTACTACTACTGTGCTAGTGCTAGGGCCAATTACCTTAGTTTCTCCCGCGCAAACATTTCCGGATGATTCAACGATAGGCCTAGTTAGGTAATACTTATTCTTGCCTTTCTCTTTGCTTATAACTTGGTAGAAAACCACGCGCCGCATAGTAGTTCCCCACATATTAACGTATAACTCGCCGCCTTGCGGTAGCTTCACTTCATTTTGAGGGCTGGGCTTATTTTCGATTTGAGCTTTTGTTATTATTGCAGTGTTCATTCTTATCCCCTCATTGGCATTAATACGGCCATGCCTTGCTTGTTTGATGTTTTAATAATTAATGCGGCCATCTTGTCGCCTGGATTGATTTCTAGGAACACTTGGTCAAGCCTAGCGTCTGTGGCTTTAATTGCCTTGTAAGCTTCGATTAAATACTCTGGATTGAATGATATTCTGTTGGAGTAAGACGACTCATTGCGTGGAATTACTTGGTTATAATCGGGATATGTTATGCCCTGTGCTTTGCAGGTTTTTAGGCTTACAATAAACGAGGAAAGGCTCTCCATTCCTATTACTATTGTTTCGCCAACAAGCTTGGCGGGTATATCTGATAGTTTTCCAAACGCTTTAATGGCTAGCTTAATAATCTTCAAATCTTCTCTGTTAATGAAGTACTTGTTGTTTCCAATTAACTCCAATAAACTATCATCGATTTGATTGACCACTGATAGCTTGTGCCCATCGCATCCAACAATATTAATTCCATTGTCTTTTTTCTCTAATAATACTCCGCAAAGATTAAGCCTTGTTTCATCTCTCGATGCGGTATTAAAAGCATTTACTATTAATTTTAGTGTTTCTGTTTTCATTTCGTGTTTCTCCTTAAGAAGAACACTAGCAAGCTATCTTTATAAAGTCAATACTATTGATTCTTTTTATCAAGAGAATGTGATTTATATATATACTGTGCGCTTTTCAAAATATCTTGTGCGCTTTTGTGCGGTAGATCTTATTGATCGGTGACTATTTGACACTGTGTCGATTATGTTACAGGTAGGATGCGTTATATATAGAGGCTTTGATTGGACCAGAGCGCTGCAGTGTCAATCAATAGGGTAACAATACTCTACCATAAGGCAATTGCTAGCGCTCACTGCCTCACTATCCCCCCCCGATTATTTCACCGAGCTACATATATATAGAGGTGCGATTGCGTCATGTCCTATGCTCCTCTTGCTAAGAGATCCTAACATTCCTAAGTAATATTAATGTGTTGACTATCAATACCACTGTGCTACACTAGGCTGCCCTAACTGCGTGGCAACCATCAGCTAACAATCGTTAAGAAACCTACACAATCATTAGTCTTGGTGTGTCGCAGCTATCAATCATCCACCACCCCACCCACACACCACCCAAGCACTGAGGGATGCGGGGGCATGCAACAGCTCACAATTTTTTCGTATTTTGAGATCGACCTTTTTTGACAGATTCAATCAACAACCAGAGATCCGACTGGCCACCGCATATAAGAAACCGCCAGGGGCGGCTGTTCTGTCTTAAAAGCTGTATTGAATCCGATGAATGGTACTGCGTGGTTTAGCGGTAGCTATCGGATTGGGGAGAAGACAAAGGAACCCTACCCATCATTTAGATGAAAGTAGAGTATATCTGATTTAGCTGTATTCTTGGTTACAGCTTGCTGGCTTTGTAGAGGTGGATACTCCCCTGTCTACTCGGGTTGCTAGAGAATGGTTAGCATTAACTCTAGTCTCCGATTGGCCCAACATACCTACTCTTAACAATTCCTTTGGATCCTTGTTAAAAGCCCCCCACTCATAAGACCGTTGTTTGCTGGTCGAGCAATAGTGGTTTCTATCTTAACATTGTTACTCTCTTGTGCTAATTTGTACATAGGAGAATACAGAATGAGAAGATTTGTTAGACGATCTAGAAATGATCTTCAAAAACTTGCTTGCGACCTTAATGCCTCTCTTCCAAAGTCAGAGAAATGGTTCTGGGATAAGTGGAGTTCCCTTGGGCTTGTTGACCAATACGATAAACAAAACTATGCCAGGTTTGGATTTATTGCAGACATCATAAACATGAAATACAAATATGTTATTGAAGTTGATGGCTCTTATCATTTAAGAGAAGACCAGAAGCGTCATGATGCAATAAAAGATAGAATCATATCTTCTAAGGGATACCTTATTGTTCGCGTTGTTGCTTACGATCAGCAGAGCTTTTATTCTTGTGTTGAAAAGATTAAAGATCGCAGAAAATATATAGATGGCATTAAGCTTCCAGAAAAAGGCCAAAAGGGATATAGGCACCCAAACAAAAAGCCACAAAAAAGAGCGCGTGGATATCTTCCAATTGAAAAGATTAGAGAAATAGCCAAACAAAGAAACGCCAAGCCAGACCTTGAAGAGATGCGAAAGCGTGTATCAATGGAAAAGCTCAAGAAAGTATAGTATTATAAAGTCATGCGAAAAGTTTTAGATAAAACATTCGGGAAAAACGGCGATGTAATAGAAACCTTCTGCCCAACAGCGAAGCAAATTCTTTTCGCCATGTGCAAGGCCAAAAACGCCCACATGACCGACAGTGAGGTTGCTCACGAAGTTGGCATCACCCCCCAGGCTGTATCTCGTTGGCGCTGTGACTACGGCTCCTCCTTTAGTGGATGGCTTGAAGAGATGATCGATCAGTATGCTCCCGATAAGGACGCTGAGCTTCTACACGCCGTTGGAATGGTTCATGCCGTTCAAGGCAATTACAACTTCTGGAAGGACATGGCCAAGAGCAAGGGCGTTATCAAAGAAGACTCTAAGCCCATGCATATCACCATCAATACAGATTTTTCTCATATCTCAATTGGAGACTTTCATGAAGAACGCGCAAGACTTTTATCAGAACTACGAGGTGTGGGGAAGTCCGGAAAGTCTCGAGTGGCTGAGCCTGTTACAATCGAACACCAAGGAGGCAGTGAGAGCAAGGGAGATAGAACTAGCGAAGTGCAAGACAGATCCATGGCACTGGCTAACCCACTGGGTTCTAACAGAGGACGCGCAAGAACCAGACAACCCGTTCCAGCCCTTTCCCAACAAGCCACATCTTCAGATAGTGACTCACTACTGGCTGAACACCCTAAAGCTCCTTTGCCCAAAAAGTAGACAGCTCTCCTTTACCTGGCTGTTCACTGGCCTTTATCTGCATAACTCCATGTTTCATCCATCTCGCTATACCGTTTTTCAATGTAAGAACGAGCTTGATTCTGATGTAAATCTTAGAAGGGTTTTAACAATGTGGGAGCGCTTGCCCGATTGGCAGAAGGAGTGGCAGCCCATGAAGTACACTTATTGTAATGCTGCATTTCCAAGATCAAGATCTACAATTATTGCGGTTCCCCAAGGGTCGGCCGCATTTCGTCAAAAAACCCTAACTGGAGCATTTATTGATGAGGCTGCCTTTACAGACAATCTTCAAGAATCTGTGGCTGCAGCAAAACCAGCACTTGGAGATTCAGGAAGATTAACGCTTGTTAGTAGCGCGTCCCCAGGTGACTTTTCTCGTCTTGTTTTTGATCAGTAATTATTATATTCTTAGAATGTCGTGTTAGCTGTATGGGCTGCACGATCTGCGACCAGCGAACGGCGTTTTCATTCCGCCGCTCCTTAGGCAGAAAGGGACATATGGATCTTCGTCTGGTCGTCCATCCTCCCACTTTTAAAGGAGTCCTATGAAGATGAAGTTCGGTGACGGTGAAATGGTTCGCAAGAAAGCACAAATTAAAGTTGGCAAAGTAAATGGCGGCACCTCTCCAGAAACCGTTGGAGTTGCGGCCTCTAAGGAAATTACCAAGAAAAAAGCCTTTAAAAAAAGCGCCGATGAAAAGCTCATGGACAAGGTAAAAGAATACTCCCCTAAAAAGATGGTGAAGTAATATGCCAAGTTACAAGACATATGATTCCAAGGGAATGAAAAAGCTCTCCAAGGCTTCCCCTAAAAAGGCCATGCCAAGAGGAGACAAGATTTCTACCGTTTACGAAAACGATGGCTACAAAACTTACGACTCTGGTGGAATGGAAAAAATTGCTAAAGAGCGATTGGCACAAAAGATGGCCGAGAGAGATCTTGGGCCTCCCCCTACTAACGCTAAAATGCGAGCAGGAACTCCTCCTCCAATTACTGAAGAAATGAGCGCAGGAACACCACCTCCAGCGCCACGCTCTGAGTTTGCACCACTTGAAAGAGATCTCCCACGAGGAGGCAGACAGATGAAGATTGCCGAACCACTTGGGGCCGCAGCACTTCCTGAAGCCGCAGCATCTGGTCTTGGAAGAGTGGCCGGAATGACAGCCGCAGGAATGCTTATTCCCTCCTCTATTGGTGAAGAACAGCCAATGGTTGATACGGGAAATAAGGGCGTTGGCCCAGCACTTCCCTCTCACATAAAGGGAAGCCCAAGAATGGAAGGCCCAAAAGGGCCAACACAGCTTAAGCCATCTAAGGATGAGCAGCTAATTAAGCGCTTTGAAGAAGAGGGCCGCAAGCACATGGGGCCAGAATTTAAATACGAATACGATGTAGAGGATCAAGTAAGCAATCCTCCAGAACACTACAAGCTAAAGATGAAGTCCGATAAAGAAATGGACGAACTTTCACGCCTAAAGGGTGTTGGTATGCACAATGTAATGCGCAAGAATCCTAAGCTTGGCCCCAAAAAGAGCGGGATGATGAACATTGAGCAGAGCCCCAATAGAACCGTAGAGTTAGAAGAAGACGAAGACTAAAAATGTCTCTTCGCAAATATCGTGAAATATCGATAGAGCCTCCCGAATCGGCGCTAGATGCGCCTTTTCCTGTTATTGATGGAATGCGAGCTTGGAAGAACGCCAAGAACGAGTTCGTCGTTGTTGCTTGCCACTACACATCTGATCCCGACAAGAGAAGCGACGAGTGGTACACCAAAGCCACTTCCGGCTTAAGAGATGACCAGGTTGAGCGAGAGTATGAAATCAACTTTGAATCAAAGGCTGGAACCAAGGCTTTTCCATTCTTAGAGAATAACGAAAAGATTTATCGAAGAGATCCCCCGTTTCCAATTCCCTCTCACTGGAAGATTATTGTTTCCATGGACTATGGTGCTAGAAACCCAACCGCCATCCTTTGGCACGCCATAGACGAGCATCGAAGGTTCTGGACGTTTGATGAGTTTTACAAGCCAGTAAAGGATCTTAAGGGAGGGTACGTTGCTCTTGCTGAATACTTTCTAAAGCACCCTTACTATCCAAGGGCCAAATTTATAACGGCCGATCCATCCATGTTTAACAAAAGTCAGAACGTGCTTGTCTCTAAAGAGAACAATCAAAAGTCCTATGGAACTCTTATGAGCGTGGTTGACCTTCTTGAAAAGGAAGGAATCTATAAGTTTCAAAGGGCAAATAACGACAGGATTGCAGGTCTTTCCAGGCTAAACTCAATGTTTAACTTTAGGGGTGAGGGACAGAAATCTAGCCCGTTTGTTTTCATTGGATCCAAGTGTCACAAGACTTGGTGGGAATTAAATAACATAGTTTATAAGTTAGATGATTCTGAAACCAAGAACCCAGAAGAGGACATTGTTAAAAGAAATGATCACAGCTACGACAGTTTACGCTACGGGTTAATGAGTGAAAACCTACCTGCTGAAGTGGTTGCAGATGAAAGAGCTGGATTTGCCTCTTTAAAAACGATTGAAGACGAAATGGATGAAGATTATGCTAAAAAGAACAGGCCGGACGCATTTTCTTGCACTTTTAACGAGCTAGATGGCAATTCTGAGTTCGATTTAGGAGATTTTGGTGGATATTAACGAAAAAAAGCTCATGGAAATAGCACAGCAGCAATCAAATCTCTCAAAAGAGGATCTTGCTAAGAACAAAGCGGCCGTTGATGCTGAAAAGAAAAAACCAAAACCGATTCCGGTGCCAAATGCCTCCAAATGGCTAGATAAGATTAAAAGAAGTGAAAAGGTTCGTCGTCCTTTTAAAGAAGATGCCGAACGCTATATGCGTTACTACCAAGGCGACTACTCCGCCAAGCCCCACAAGAAGCGCAACTATGAAGTGATGAGCGTAAACTTCATCTATTCTCATATTGAAATCATTACTCCCGCCGTTTTCTCTGGTTTTCCCTTTATCCGTGTAAGACCCAAGCCAAAGACAAACGAATCTCCTGAGAATGCCGAAACCAAGGCCCGTAACATGGAGCTAGTGTTAAACTATTGGTTTAAGGAATTGGCTGTAGATGAGGAATTAAAGGACGCTTTCTTTGATTCATTCTTTGGGCATAATTGCGTTGAGCTTGGTTGGGAAACCGAAGTTGAAGAGAGAGAAGAGCAGTATACCAAAGAGGATGGAACGGATGGAACCAAGACGCAGACAATTGTAATTAAGGATAAGCCCTTTGTTACCCGTAGAGATCCTTGGACTGTTTTTTTAGACCCAGATCAAAGAAGAAGAAAAGATGTTCGTTGGATTGGCATTGAGGATGTAATGGCCTACAACGATTTCCTAGCCTCACCCCTTTTTACAGAAGACGCTAAGAAGAAGGTTAAGCCACAAGCGTATCCAATTGAGACGGCCGAAGAAAAGAACTGGCTGGGACGAGAAGACTACTACACAGACAAAGAGTGGGTTCAGATCTTTACTATTTGGGACAAAGACTTAAGAAAAGTTTTCTCTGTTACCAAGGGATATAAGAAGTTCTTGAACTGTGAAGACGATCAAGGAGTGGATTGGCCCTATGAAATTGAATACAAGTCTGATCCTTTTCCTTTTGCCATTCTGGATGCTAAGCGGGATCGCATGGTTCCCTACACTTGGAGCGAGTTTAAGGCGTATGAAGCGCAAATTATTGAAATGAACCGAATCCGTTCTGCGATTCAGATTCACGTTAAGCGCACGCTTCCTAAATACATTTACACCCAGAGTTTTGGTGATCGCCACACGGTTGCCAAGGTTGTGAATGCAAGATCTGATGAAGCAGTTAAGGTAGACAATTTAGATGCAATGCGACCACTTGAGGACGCAAAGATTCCAGTAGATTTGTTTAACTTCAACACGATGTCTAAAGACGATATGTTAAACGTCTCTGGGCTTTTTGAGTATCAGAACCAATCTATTGCTGATACCGCAACAGAAGCTTCTCTTATTGAGGGAAGATCTCAGGTAAGAAAATCGTCTCGCTCTCATGCGTGGGAGCAGTACGTTGTGGAGATCGCGGGGAAACTTGCGCAGCTTTGTCAACAAAACATGAGTCAGCCCCTTGCGGTTCAGATTGCTGGTGAGCAAGGGATTGAGTGGCTTACTGTTTCTCCAGAAGATATTAAGGGCGAGTTCTATTTTGATATTGAGCCTGGAATCATGGAGTACAAGAACGAAGCGCTTCGCAAGCAGCAGCTTTTGAAGTTTGCAGAGATTACGAATGGAGATCCAAACGTAAACCGCAGAAACCTTGTGGGCAAGATTGCTAAAGAGCTTGATATGGTTCCTGAAGATGTAATGGTTCCGCCAGACCAGATGCCCCAGCCTCCTCCTCCTGAGCCAACCATTAGCTTTAAAGACATTGATCCAGAGAGAATTACGGATCCCGTTGTGATGAATGCTCTTGTATTAACGGCTTGTAAGCAAGCGGGAATTGAACTGACTCCAGAAATGCTAAGACACCTGGGTCAAGTTCCCCCCCCTCAAGCCCCACAAGGCCCAATGCCGCCCGCTCCTGGCGGTGCTATGCCTCCGCCGCCTAACATGAACATGAGCGGAAAAAACATGGCAGATAACGGTTTAAATCCAAACGGAAATCCTAGTCTTCCTCCTGTGCTAGGTAATCTTCAAGAAATGGGGAGCGGAGTAGTATGAAGCGATACTGCGTGAACTTTAGTTGTCCCTCTGTGCCCAAGTGCCAGCAGGTAGAGCATGAGAATCTTGGGCCAACAATGGAGCCGGGAAAGACCGCGCAGTATTTTAAGCTCAAGTGTTCCGTGTGTGGGCACGAGTCCAATGAGATTCGCCCACGAGTGGCCCCAAGAAAACAGGTTGGAAAGTTCTACCACGAAGGGCTTGGTCAAACATTTGACGATCCCGACCACGAAAAAAAGTGGACAAAGGAAAACGGCTACCACCCCGTTTAGTTAAAAAACACAAACATTGTTAAAAAAAGTTTGCAATTCATCTTGCGCTAGGTAGTCTCATACTGCACAATTAACTTATTGAGTCATATGCAGATGGTTTAAAGCCCTGTGCGTGATTTGATGCTCAACAGTGTTAGATGGCCACAAGCCCTACCTGCTGGAAAGGATACAAATGCGACCTGATGTTTCTAATGTTACCCAAGAAGAGTTTGAATCGTTATTCGATAAAAACGGAGAGCTAACCGAACACAGTGCTGATGAAGAGTCCACTGAGGATACGGAAGGCGAGGAACAAGAAGAAGAGCAGGTTGAAGAGGAAGAGGAGCCCGAAGAACAAGAGGCAAGTTCCGAAGAGGAAGACGAGATCGACTGGAATAAGGTTGATGAGCGTTACCGCAAGGAATTTGAACGAGCCAGATCTGAAGCCGAAAAATGGCAGAAAGATCACAGCAAGATTCAAAGCCGATGGACTAAGGAATCTCAATCTCGAAAAGAAGAACTTAAAGCCCTGGAAGACTATCGCGCGAAAGCAGATGAACTTCAAAGGTGGGAGTCACTTCTTCAGCAGAATCCGAAACTAGCGCAGGTAGTGACTCAAGAGATCGACAGACTCAATAATCCCTACCAAGCAGAAGAAGTTCCGGATTACCTAAAGAATGATCCTATGTTCCAGCACATTCAAAAGAGTGTGGCTCCAACAATCAATGCCCTTCAGCAAAAGATTAATTATCTCGAGCAGAAGACGCAGAAGCTAGATCAGTGGGAGAGCCAACAGGTTGAGGCAAAGAATCGCCAATACCTTGATACTCAGTTGAGTGCCGCTAAGGAACAGGTGAAAGCCATCTTTGGCCAAGAAGCCTCAGAAGAGCAAGTAACTGCGGTGCTTGAGTATATGGTTGAAAACAAGTTCTATAGCAATGGCAAAGCTGCTGCTCTAGCTGTGTTTGGAGATCAATACGAAAAAGCCGCTAGATCACGATATGAGTCGGAAATGAAAGAGAAGGCGAAGAAATTCCCAGCTCGTTCCAAGACCGTAAACTCTAATCGATTGGGTAGCTCAAGAGAGGCCACCACTCCAGAAGAAGCAATTGCGATGGCGTTAGCCGAACAGGGGTTATAATAACCCGCCTCTAGCAATAGAGGCACAAGCTCGGAGTGACACAAATGTCTCTAAGTTACAATTCGCTATTAGCGTCAACAATTAAGTATTACAAAAAGAACTTTGTAAACAACATCATCAAGGACTTTATCTTGCTTGCCGCATTGGGCGACAAAGATTTGGCTCCAAACGTGTTCAAAATGCGTACCCCAGAAGGTGACTTCGCGGAAGGTATTAAGCTCGTAGACGGCGGCGAGAAGATTTTCTGCCCTCTAATGTACGCTAAAAACCTAACCGTTCAAGGCTATGCTGGATACGACACCTTGGATATTAACCCATCTGATCCTTTTACAGCAGCAGAGTACGATTGGCGTTCTATTGCTGGTTCGGTGAACATGGATAACGAGCGCCTCGACAAAAACCGAGGAGATGCCCAGAAGCTTTTCGATTTGATGAAAGGCATGATGGATAACTTGAAAGTATCAATGCAGGAAACTGTCAACGATATGCTCTTGTCTCCCAAAGATGCTAACACCAAAGAGCCACTTGGCTTGATGGATATCATCAAAGACGACCCAACCACGAACCCATCTTCTGGCGCTCTTGGTGGAATTGATGCCGCGGCAAATAACTGGTGGAGAAACCAGGTTCAGAACTTGGCCTTGTCCTCTTTCGGAACCGATCAAACTGGAAGCGGTAACGTAAAGCTCAGAAAGCTTATTCGTGACTGTACTTTCGGAACAGACAAGCCAAACCTACTCTTAGGCGGTCAATACGCATTTGAAGCCGTAGAAAACTCTATGGTAAATCAGGTCCGTTATATGGGCGACAAAGAGAAGCTTATTGCTCGTGCTGGTTTTGAAGTTCTCATGTTCAAAGGAATCCCCTTTGTTATGGAAAAACGTGTTGATGCTATTCGTTCGGACAAGAGCTTGTCTGGTGATGCTATCTACGCAATCAACACCAAGTACTTGAAGCTATGGGGCTTCAGACACCGATGGTTCGAGCCTTCTACTGTGAAAGAGCCCGTTAACCAAGATACCAACGTTCAGCACATCATCACGCGCTGCCAGTTTGTAACTGACAATCGCCGTGCCCAAGGTGTGTTAATCGGTATCCCAACCTCGTAATAACGATGGGGGTCTTTACGGCCCCCTTGTTTTAGAGCAAGAATAAATAAACTTTAAACGGAGAATTAACATGAAAAAGTATTTAGTGATTTTGATTGCGGGTTTGGTTTCGGCCAACGCGCTTGCTTATGTTTCCCTTCAAGGAAATGACCCAAACCTTGGTGCCTATGACTCTGAGTATAAATCTGCTGTAAAGAGCGAAACCGCCCTTTATTCGGATGCTATCTCTAAAGGACATGGCTTGTACTACGATGAGAACTCTTACACTGGATTGTATAAGGTTTCTCGTTACAGCACCCTAACCTACAACGCAGCAGCAGCTACCCCGTTCATCGCAGGTATTGCTGGTCGCGCAGTTGCAACCGGAGACACCGCAGCATTCCCATTAGTAACCCGTGGTTATGTTGACTATGCAAAGTATGATGCTACTGGCGGAATTGCCGTTGGCGGATTTCTTTGCGTAGGAACTGCAGCATCTGTTAAGGGAATCTTGGTTCCTTGCGCGGCTTCTGTAACTAGCGGAATTGTTTCTTTGGAAGCAAAATCAAGTGGCACTGGATCTGATTTGAAAGTTAAGCTAAACCTTCAGTAATGAATAACAAGCTTAAGTCCATGCTATTGGCGGGGGGAATGTTTTTCCTCCTGCCTTTTTTTTGCAACCCTTTCGACCCCAACCCTGACCTGCAGCTTGAGCCGCCCAAGTTGTTAGCGGTCTTCCTACTAGGGGCAGTCTTATTTGGTTGCTACCTATCTAGGCGGCTTCACCCGTTGATGGGCGCAATCTTTTGTGTGTTTTCCTTCTCTACATGGCTTTCCGGCTTTGGGTCAATGCAGTTATATGCTTGGGCCTATTTTGTTGCGGCCATTGGCATTTCCCTTTGGTTTGTGGATCTCGAAGAGTGGCAGAGGGGCATTATCTTCAAAGCCATTGTTGCCTCCGGTGTGTTTAGTGGGGCCTATGCAATTACGCAGATTTTAGGCAAGGATCCTCTATTTAACTATGCGCCTGGAATTGATTCTACTCTTCCCATAGCTTTCTTTGGTCAGACCACTAAGTATGGCGCATTTATGGCCATATGCTTTGGTATAGCGATGGCCTACGATTATTTGCTGATTTCTATTTTTATTGGTGGGATGGCGCTAGCATCAGAATCCAGCATGACAATGGCGGCGGTGCTTGCGGTAATTATAGTTCGTTCTAGAAGATGGAACTATGGAATTACCATTTCAAAACTATTCCTTTTTTCTCCTGTACTTGTTCTTAGTGTTGGTTATCTTATTTTTCCAAGAGCGATGATATTTTTCTCTCATGGGAGAACGGAGATATGGAAGGCTACGTTAAGTGGGTGGTGGAATGGACAGCGATTATTTGGCTTTGGGCCAGGATCTTTTCGCGTTCTTTTTGCAGAGAACTTTCAGCCAGCATCTACAAAAGGAATGGGTATTTTTATACAAGCCCATAACGATTATGTTCAAGCCATTTTTGAGTTTGGCGTACCTGCTATTCTTATTATGGCTTATGCTCTGTATGTGTTTTTTCGATATTACAGAAGGTTTCTTGAGCGACCAAAGCTAAGAGATAAGAAGAGTCAGATAGCGGCAGAGTGTGCTTTTGTGGCTATTTCTGTAAATGCTTTGGCGAACTTTCCTTGGCAGCTTGGGCCTCATTATCTTATTGGGATTATGAGCCTTTGCATTTTACTGAAGTCCTTAAAAGAATCTGATACTATTGGGTAATGGAATATGTTTTGCCCAACATTTTGACAGCCGCAGAGTTTGATAAAACTGCTAAATGCATTGTTTATTATGGGTTTGATTCTTTTGTTAATCTTTTTAAAAGAAAAGTAATTTTGTCAGAATCTTCTTGCTGGGAATACGTTGGCGCAAAAAATTCTGATGGTTATTCTGTGCAAAAAATAAGAAGCTCAAAGCATAAACTAAATAAAACAATTCTTGCGCACAGGGCTTCATGGCTTTTAGCAAACAGAAAAATTGTTAGTGGTTTTGTTTTAGATCACAAGTGTAAAAATAGATCATGCGTTAATCCATTACATTTACAGCAAATAACAGCATCTCAAAACACAATTATTGGAAGTGGCATAACAACAATAAATAAAAATAAAAAGTTTTGCATAGATGGCCATGAGTTTAATGAAGAAAATACTTATTTTAGAAAATATAATCCAAATTATAGAAGATGCAAAATTTGTGACAAATTAAAAAACGCAAAAAGAGTAAAAGAAAATAGGGGTAAAAAATGAGTGCTGGCGATCTATTTACTTTAGCAAACATTGCGGATCAAGTTTGTTTAAATATTGGCGACACCTCTGACATTACACAGGCCAAAGCAAAAAAATGGATAAACAGAGCTTTATTGAGATTTTCAGAATTGGGTTATTGGAGCTTTCAATATCAGTATGGAGCAATTTTAACCACCGTAGCAGCGCAGGAAGAGTATTCCTTGAGTGGTGTTTTAAAGGTGAATAGCATTTACACAAGCACTCCGATTCAACGTAAGCTTCGCCTAATTGAAGATAACTATTTTAGATCCATGTATCCAAACAACACGGCTACTGGAGCGCCATATTATTGGCGCAGAACTGGCTGGAGTACGACTACGGTAAATACTCCAAAGATTGGTTTGTATCCAATTCCAGACATTGCCTACACTTTAAAATATGACTATGTGAAGCCGATTAATCTTTTAGGCTCGGACACAGACGACATTCGGTTGGTAACTGGAATGCCATCTCCATTGATTGATCTTGTGATTGAAATGGCTACGGCAATTGGCTGGAAAGAAATTGACGATGGCGATTCTCAGGCGCAGATGCAGGAGTGTATGTTGCGCCTTAAGGCAGCTTACGGTGACGATAAGTCTGAGATTGATGAGCGCCTTATCATGGCTCCTCTTGAGTCCGATAACTTGGATCGTTACTATGATCCTCAACTTTCCCCTTTGTTCAATAATTTCTGATAGTTAGAAGGATTTTGATCTTGGTTTTCCGCCACCAAGCGGATCACCGTGTCTGCGCAAGCGCAAATAATGGGAATTACATAGGCCCTTAATAAGTATTTGCGTCTTTCCGCAAATTGTACACGGTTGTTCTTTGGCGGCTCTCATGTCCTCAAAAGATCCGTGGCGCTTTAATCTTAGGCGATGCTTGTTGCATAAGTCCCCGCGAGATGAGCCGTCTTTGTATGGCTCATTGCACACCCTACATGGTTTTTTATTTAGATTTTTTGCCCATATTTCTCCGGTTTTTTGGTGATGAGCAATGTGACACTTTCTGCAAAGAGTTTGTATATTTGATTTTGCATTGTTTGACCAATTGTGGTCTATGTGATGAACCTGCAATTTATATTTACTTAAACATTTTTCACAAAATTCCTTTATATATTGCTTTCTTGCTAATCGGTTGTAACTGTTTCTAGTATATTTTGGTTTTGTTTCATTCATTGCGCCCTTTTAAAGCCTGATTTACAATGAGTCAATGAGTATTAATCAAAGAGTTATAGCCAGGGTAGCAAAGTTCATGGGGCAGAAGTCCGGCTATTCGCTTGAGAACTCTACGATTGAAGATGCGCTTCAGTTAATAAACTTTCGCCACCTTCGTGGGCAGCTAGAGAGAATTAACGGCGCTACGATTTATGCAGAGATATTGGGATCCGAGAGCGGTGGTATTACATCTATTTCTAGATTTAAGAATCTCACGATTGCGCAGAGAAATCTTTCTGTTGCTGTAGAAAACTCTGAGGGATCAAAAACATTTACTACGCTCACCTCTTCTTTGTCCTCTAACGGAAGCCTTGAATACTCTTCGTGGAGAGACAGAAAATTTATGGTGAATGGAGTGGACTGTAAGTTCCTTCTTAACCGAGCAGATGGCTCCCTTGATTCTGTGTATGACTTTGGAGATATCAGCGTAGATCCTCCACACTATCCTAACTATACGGTTGATGGATCTAACCTTGGGATTGACTTTGATCCTTATCCAGATGGATCCACTGTTCCGCTTATTATTACGACAAGTACATCTGGCGGCCCAGCGATTAACAATGGATCTTACTCTTATTATATTTCTTTTTTTGATGCAGAAACAAACTCTGAGTCTCCCGTTACAAGGGCGCTAATTACAGACGATGGATTGACTGATATTTTTGAAACATCTTTTGATGGAAGAATACCAGTAGTAAATGGATCTACTTTTAAAACTTTATTTCAATACTCTTCTCTTGCGTCCTATTTAACAAAGCATAGGCAGTTTTATCCAAGAATAACCCACTTTAGGATTTATCGTGGCGCAGCTGCATCTACTCTTTCTTCTTTTAAAGCGGTACCAATGGTAAATGGAAGCAGCACACAGAATGGAGCAGATATTGTTAGCATCAATGCATTTATTGCAGATGGTGTAGATTTTATTGATAACACAGTAACTGCAAGCCTTCCTCTTACAAGCCCACCAGAAAACAACTATGTTCTTCCTACTACCTCAAGAATGAAAAGAACCTGGAAAAATTTAAGCGTTGCTGGTTATGTAACCGAAGCATTTAATGAAGCGGTAAATAAAGGATTTTATCAAACAAAATTTTTTAGAGATCAGCTTTTTGGTGTTGGGGCTAGGTGTGGTGGATTTAATTATCTTGGAAGAACCTCTGATGCGGCAGATAGGGCTCTTTATAGATTCTCCGACATCTTGTTTGGTTCCGAAGTTTATCAGCCAGATTATTTTCCTTATATTTGGGAGGTTGGGCGTGGCGATGGACAGACTACGGTGGGCCTTGGTGTATTGGGCGATACTGCTCTTCTTGTGTTTAAAAATAAGTCTACATATTATCTTACGGGTTCCTCTCCTGATAATTTCACTCTTAGAATCATGGATACACAAAAAGGTTGTATTAATGAAGGAACCATTCAGGAAACACCCTCTGGAGTAATCTGCCTTGACCGTTCTGGGTTTGTTCAGTTCAGTAAGATTGGACAAGGAGACAAGATCTCTTCCGACATTCAAGATGTTGTTGATAACATCAGGACTCAATACGCAGATACCTTCTATTCTTGGTACGATCCAAAGATTCAGAGATATTACTGCTCTTGTGTTGTGGGAGATGGTGCTACTACCCCAAATCTAACTTTCTGTTTTGATTTAGAAAGCGAGCAATGGTCTTTTATTCAAGGAACCGAAGGCCTCTCTCGAGTAATGGATACGGATTCTAATGGTGAGCTTGTGGATCTTATGGGATCCGCCACCGTTGGAAGAATTTCTGATTTCTCTGATGAAACGCAGGTGCTGTTCAATGGTGAGATGATTGAATCCACCTGGACTAGCGGCATGATTAACTTTGGGGATGATCAGCATAAGAAGAGGGCTCAGTGGCTATATATTAGGGCCAAGAGCGCACAGAGCTGGACTGTTGATATTGAAATTATTCCGGACTACGACGAATCGAAGAAGTTTGTGATTGAGGATTGGAACGTGGTTGCCTCTCAGTCCACTTGGTATTCTTCTGATTTGGCGGCCGATGGTGACTTGATTTGGGATGATGGAAATTGGGCTTCAGCTAGTCTTATTGAGACGGTTTCCAAGGTTCCCATTAAGTCTCTTGGCTATACTTTCCAGATTAGGATTATCAACAAAGAAACGGATCCCACAAAGTATGGGTTTATCCTTCAGTCGGTTTCGATTGAGGGCGTGAAGATGGGTCGATAATGGCTAAGGGTAGTTTTGAGCAAAGAACCACTCCGATTGCGCAGCCCGATGTTGGAACCACCAGGAAGGGCCAAAAACGCCTTAGACAGCCAAGAGAGTATGACCCCGAGACGATCAACTCTGAGCTTGATTATGTGCATGAGCGCATAAATCAGATTGTTTATGAAGCAACGACTTTAACGGATTTATCTAGCGGCGCAACACTTGCCCAAACGATCACCCGTGTAAACGAGCTTGCAGAAATTCTTCGTCAGATGGGTGGACTTAAAAGCTCATAATCTGTAGAATTGTTAGCAATGAGAAGATTTTTTAACATTGCTGTTCTGTGCCTTATCCCAAGCTTGGCATTTGCCACTTCCTTTACAAGGCCTTATGGTGCCTCCGACTATGCTGGTGGAGCAAAGGCTGTTGGAACAAAGGTAAACGCAGAGCTGGCTTATATATCGAGCTGGCTTAATGGCGGAAACATTGCAACAGGGAACATTGCTAACCTTGGTGTTTCAAATTCAAACCTAGCCGCGTCTAATATTAAATTTACGGATGGAAGCGGAACATTCTTTGTTACTGGTGCCACAACCCTAGCTCAAATTCCAAATCTATCCACAACGATCACAACCGTTGGCAGACCCGTTCAGATTCAGCTTCAATCAGTGGCTACTACCATTGGTCGCGGCGATTATGGGTATTTATATACCGCTGGCGGAACCGGAGAGGCGCACCTTTTCTTAATCAACGGATCCGCTACAGTTATGTCTCAGTGGTATCCCGACACTACCGGAGCCATTCATCGTTGCTCTGATTTTAACTATATCGATTATCCATCTGCCGGAACTCAAACTTATTCTGTTAAATTAAGCCAAACGGAAAACGTGCCGAACTTTGCGTTTACCATGGGTGGCTGCAAGCTAGTTGTTAGGGAGTTATAATGGGCATAATTAATGATTTTTGGAGTGGAACACAAGAAAACTGGGGGGCCAAAGAAGGCAGTACTGGTGGTATTGGTGGGGCCGCCGCAAATATGTATTCTCTTGGCGCGGAAACACTTGGTCTTGCTCCAGGAAAATCTACAAGAGTAAATCCCAATCAATATGATGGATACTACGAACAAGCCATGAAAGACATTTACAATACTGGTGCCGGAACTCAGGACATGAGAAACCAGATTCAATCTGCTGCCGGATCCCAACTTGCTGGTCTTGCCGATAACTCTGCTCAAAGAAAGTCTCAGTTTGCAGAAGACATGAATCGCTCTTTTGGTGGTCAGGTTCAGGAGCTTGCAAGAGCCAAGGGTGGAACGGGAACTCTTCAACAGGCGCTTCGTCCTAGTGGTCAGCTTGCTGACGCTAATGCTAGAGCCACAGCTCGTGGATACACTGATTTATACTCTCAGGGCGTTAATGACCTTGGAAAGATTCAGGGCGTTCAAGGAAATCTATATAACCAGGATTTAGCAAAAAGCACACTTAGCTCTAATGCTCAACTTGGTCAGCAAAAAGATAAGATGGCTCAGGCTAACTTAAATATGACAAACTCAACAAGCGCAAGACAAAGCCAGCTTGGAAAGTTTGGAAAAACGCTTGAGCAGGCCGGATCACTTATTGGATTGGGGTAATTATGTGGCAAGCAAATGCTCCCATTGAGTCTAGGTATTCTCCCGTTCAGCAGAGCGAAGATCCTATCGTGCAGCAGCGCCAACAGCTTTATTCTCAAGCCATAGGTGATCTTGGGCAACAACAAAGTAGCCCCCCAAAGGGGATCGTTTATCCGAAACAAGAAGATTCAAGCCCAATGAAGGGCATTATGAAAATGTTTAAGGGTGGATCAAATGGAAACTCTACAACAATGGCTGGCGATGATTTTGGTAAATTTAGGGATATAGCATAATGGCAATACAATTTTATACACCAAGTTCTGATGGGCCTGTTTCAGGCTTTATGGAGGGCCGCAAGTTTAAGCAGGACGAGCTTTATCGTCAGGCCACTCAGCAGCTTGCAGCACAAGAGGCTGCCCTTTTAAAGATGGGTGGATACATGAAGCCCTCTGCGGCTCAGGGTGGTTACGTTTCTGGGTACGAAGAAAACCAGGATAATATTCAGCGCGATCAAGGCCCAATGGAGTCCAATGTTCCTCAGTTTTTTAAAAAGGTATTGAATCCTGCTACGCCTCCTTCTCCAGATCCAATGGTTGCTGTTGATAAAAACATTACCGTTGAGAGAGCAAGAAAAGCCGCAGAAGCAGAAGCCGCTAGGAATGCTAGCGCAGGATTACAGGCAACAGATAGAGCCCCACAATCAATGGATATGCCTTCTGGGCCACAGCCTCTTTTAAAGCCAAAAGATAAAACTGAGTTTGTTGGAGAGCCAAAGCCAATTGTTCCTGGTGTTTCTATTCAGCCAGTAAAGCAAGAATTAAACTTTGAAGATCGTCCTGTTGTTGGCCCAACCGTTGCCGACAGAGAGCTTCCAGCTCAGCCAGAAGTTGTTCAAGACTTTAATCCATCTCCAATGATGAGAGCAAAGATTCAAGAGATGATGACTGCTCAGGCGGCCAAAGACACCGATCCACAGGTTCCTGTAAACTCTTTGCCACCAAATCTTAGAGAAAAGCTTGGCATTCCTGCTGATTTCCAGGGTTCTATTCGTTCTTCTATTTTGAAAGAAATGATTCAGGGATCGTATAGACCTCAGCCCGTGTCTGCAACAAAACCAAGTCCAGATGTGGATCCAGCGGTTTATGAAGCGGCAGATAGAATTAAAAGTGGAGAAGCATACGGTCTTGTTGCTAGACAGACGGCCGCAAAACTTCAAAGAGCATTGCGCCCATCTGAAGACTCTATTTTAAAGGCAATGATTGGTCAGGCCCAAAGAGAAAAAGCCCTTACCGTAAGAACAGACATAAGAAACAAAGAAGACGACGAAAAAAACATTCAAAAGCTTGGTGTTGCATACGATAAAACTGGCATAAGTGCGGCCCTTCCAGCTTTAAGAAAAATAGATGACATTACAAAGGCTCTTTCTTCTAAATCTCCAAACACAGATAAACTTCCTGGATATGGAACAAATGCCCTAAGATCTATTCCAATTCTTGGAACTGCTGCTGCTAGTATTGCAACAAAATCTTTTGGTGGTGAAGAGGTTCAGCAGGCCTTGCAGGTTTTAGCAAACACGCAAATTAGAAACAACTCCGGTCAGGCCGTTAGTAAGTCTGAAGAAGGAAGAAACCTTATTGCTCTTGGTATGCAGCCTGGTGGAAATGAGCGAGACGTAATAAATGGACTTCGTTTATATGCCGAGGGATTAAAAGAAGCGGAGTCTTCTGTTCGCGCTAGATTTGATGGTGGCCTAATTTCTAAGTTTAAAGAGGGCGGCGGCCCCGTTGGTGAAATAGATCAGATGATGAAAAAGAGATCGGATTCTCTTAATAGCGGAAAGCCATCTGCTGATTCTGGTTATGAGCAAGAGCTAAATAGGGCAAGGCAAAAAATGCAAGAATTTAGATCTGGCCTTCAGGAACAAATGGCAAAAGGAAAAGCTACAACGCAATCTGTTTCTAGAATGGTTGAGTCTCAAAAGCAAAAGGTTGATGCATTTTTAAAGAACAAATATGGAAAGGGATATAATGAGTGATTCCCTAGATGATTTGTTTGATCAAAAAAAGGTGCCAAAAGAACCAAACGTAGAAGATCTTTTTCCACCCTCTTCTACTCCTGGTGGATTTGATCTTACCAAGATACCAAAATTTAGCGGATATAGCAGAGAAACAAAAGACACTCTTGGTGCCATTCCAGTTGGGATGATGCAGGGATTTACTGGTGGCTACATAAATCGTGTTCTTCCAAAGAACATGATAGATGCCGCAGAAAAACATCCAGTTCCAGCAAGCCTTGGACGAATAATTGGTGGTCTTGGGCCATCTGCTGCTATTGCAAAAACATTAGGATTAGCTAAGGGCCTTCCATATCTTGGGACTCTTGCAGAGCCAGGATTTGCTTCTGGTGCTGCAACTGGAGCCATTGAAGGCGGATTAATGGATCCTGGAGAAAAAGGATCTAGAACACAAAATGCAAGTACCGGAATTGTTCTTGGTGGTGCTTTTGGTTCTGCTGGTAAATATCTTCAAGACGCTGGAGAGGCTTCTTCTATTGCTAAACAGCTTAATGATCCTAAATTAAATTATTCTTCTAAGGTTAAAGAAATGATTGATTCTGCTATTGAGTCAATGATGCAAAAAGAAGTGGCTCCTAATGCTGCAAAAATTAACCTTATTCTTAAGGATAAAAAAATTAGTTTAAACCCAGATACTCTTCGTGGATTTAGAAGAGAAGCGCTTAGTGGTGCTCCTCGAGCAAAGGGTGGATTAGATACGCTTGCTGATATAATTGAAAGAAAACAAGCAGAGTCTGGAAGCAGAGACGTTAATGCAAAATTGGCGCAAAAAATAAAGCAGTATGCTGATCAAAGAGCAACATACGCAAAATCTCGCCCGTACAATACTGGCGCAAACGCCACAGAAGATCGCGCAAAATTTACAGCAGATACAATAAGGGAAAAGCTCAGAAACCTTACTCCAGAATATGGAGCGTTAAACGAGCCAATGTCTAGAGCTTTAAATATTAGAAACACAATTAGGTCTTCTTCTGAAGGAAGTCCGATTGCCACAATTATTCCGGATCCAATTAAAAATCCAGACAAGGGACAGCTTATTCAAGAGCTTGATACTTTGTCTGGATCAAAGCTATCTAATCTTGGGAAGATAATTAGAGACGTTAAGCAAACACAAACAACTCCAATTGAGCTTACAAGGCCGCTGCAGAGTACGGCCGCATTGTACAAAACAGGAAAAAGAGGAGTTGGTTCTGCATATAATCAAGTAAGCAGAGTTACCCCTCCCGGAACAAGAGAATCTGTTTTACAATCAATCCTGCAAGCAATTGGAAGAAAAGATAATGAGGAAGAACAATGAGTACACCAGCAGTATCAGATAGAAACTCACCATATTTTCAGGCTGTAGTTCCTGGTCTTTCTCAGGTTCTTGCTTACACGAACTCGGCAGCAGACACTCTTGCGTTTGCTCAGGGAACAACTTTGATTTCCATTTTCTGCACAACGGATTGCTGGGTTCTTTTGAAAGAATCTACTTCTAGCGACAATGCTGCTGCTATCTCTAGCGGATCAAGCGGAACTTCTTTCTTTGTTCCTGGTGGGATCCAAGCGTTTGTTGGACTGCCATTTAAACGAGACGTTCTTTACAAGGCAAGTATCGTTAGAAATACGGCTAACGGAACTGCTTATATAACAGAGGCGGCATAAGATGCTTGGTAGAAGCGGATCTTGGGTTGGTGCGTCAAGCGGTGGTGTTGGCATTTCTTTGGCCAGAGTTTGGCTTTACCAAGACTTTGCTGCTGGATCAGGCCCAAGCTTAACGATTACTGGAAATAGCAACGGAAGTGGAATCACGTTTGATGCTGCTAAAATTGTTAATAGCTCGGCTGTTGTTACCAAGACAACTGGTTTGCCTATTTATAATTCTGTTACGGAAATTCCTGCAAACCTTGTAAGCGTTTCTTCTCATGCTGCGGCAGCCGTTACCCTTGATGGAACTCCTGCGGTTGGTGAAGGTGGAGTTAGGATTTGGTATCTTTATACCTTTCAAAGCACAGACACTCCTACCGACTTAGAGCTTGCTCCTCAGTTCGTTACAGAGGCAAGAACTGTTTATCTTGATTTGCAGTATTTAAATCAGGGCTTAAACCTTTCTGATCTTTCTAACGCCGCTACGGCTAGATTAAATCTTGGATTTGTTGCTCAAACTGCCGGACGGGTTTTGATTGGCGATGGATCAACTACATTTACTTCTGAAGCAGAGTTGTTTTGGGATACATCGAATAATCGTCTTGGAATTGGGACAAACGCACCATCAACGGATCTTCATGTTTATAAAGCAAGCGCGGCTCCCGTTGTAACAGTTGAATCTCAGTTTACTGGTGGAGTTCCTGAGCTTAAGTTTTCTGCAGCTAGAACCTCTAATGCTGATCTTGCAACAAACGATGTCGCCGCTCGTTTAAATTTCTTTGCTAGATACAACTCAACAAATGCGGCAATTGCCAAGATTGATGCTATTTATACAGGATCTGGAACTACGCAACTTGGAGATCTTGCCTTTTACACATCAAACGCAGGATCTGCTGCTGAAGCCATGAGAATACTTGCGTCTGGAAGAGTATCTGTTGCTAGCACACTTGCGGCCACCACAAGCTTAATTAGCCCCATTCTTTATGGAAGTGAATCTGCCTCTGGAAGCCTAACTCTTAGAAGCACGAGCGATGCAACCAAGGGCAATATTATTGTTGCCGATCAAGCAGCAGAAAAGATTGTTGCTGGTGTTCAGGGGTCTGTTACCACCTTTAATGCTCCATTTAACTTTATAGTTCCGGTTTCTTCTTCTTCCATAAATGGTCTTTGTGTTTATCAAAATAACAAAGATCAATTTAATGCTGGTTCTGGAACGGATAAGGCAAATGGATGGGCAATCCTTCCCGCTGGCCCCTCCGGCGTTCCTGAAATTAGAGTGTCTACAAATGGTGGCGCGACTCCGGCATATATTCGCCCTTATGATTCTGGATTTGGGCAGTTATATGGTTATTTCCAAATAGGATATGAGTGGGGATTTTCTAATGCAAATGCTGGGCACAGGACATTGCTGGTTTCCGGCACAACGGGACAAAGCGTTGATCTAACTCAGTGGAGCAATCAGTCTGATTTTGGAAATCCCGTTTCTTCTGTTGGCCAAGATGGGCATTTTAGATCTCCGGTTGGTAGCGCAGCACTTCCATCTTTTGCAGGATACACCGATACAAACACGGGAGTGTATTTTCCAAATGCTGACGAGCTTGGTTTCTCTTTAGGTGGAACGCTTAAGGCCTCTTTAACATCAACTGGTTTGCTTCTTAAAGATGCTCTTGTTTTGGAAGATCCAGGAGCCGGAACAAATACAGTTACAATAAATGCGGGTGTCGTTAGCGCAAGCTATACAATGACCTTGCCATTACTTCAGGGCGCGGCTGGCACAACTCTCATTAATAATGGAAGCGGTGTACTTTCATGGACGAATCCTAATACTGGAAAAGCAGGGACAGTCGCCCTGTCTATTAGCACAACAACAAAGGCGATTACCTTTGCTACAGCAAGAGCCAATGCGAACTATACTGTTGTGTGGGCATTTAAGAACACTACTGATTCCACTCCTGCGCAGAGAGCGTGGAACGTGATAGCGCAGTCTACAACTGGTTTTACCGTTGAATGGAACGATGCCCTAGATACCGCAAACTATGTGGGTCTATGGGCTGTATTGGAGCATTATGATCCTTAAGACATTACTTGGTTTATTCTTATCTAGCTTGGCCCTTTCTGCAACATGGCAGTATGGAGGGATAAAGCACGACATCACTTCGCAGGTTGGAACGGCTAGCGCAATTATTATGAATGCGGCTTCTACGCAGGTGCAGAGGATTACTGGATCTACTGCGCAGACGATCAAGCTTCCTGATGCAACCACATTGAGAGCCGGATATTGGTACACGCTTGTAAATGAATCGAGTGCGGCAGTTACAGTGCAAAATAGTTCTGCATTTACTCTTGGCACATTGGCGGCCGCAAGCACAGGAGCGCCAACATATGCCACTCTTTATGTAACTAGCAACAGCACATCTGGCGGCCCTTGGACGTTTCAAAAGGATCAAAACTCTGGTGGCGGATCCGGTGGCGATTCTGTTTTCAAAAGCACAACGATCACTTCCCACGGATTCTCGGTGGGAGATATTCTATATCTAAACGGATCTACTTGGACAAAAGCAATCGCCACAAGTGCGGCGGCGGCAGAGTCAATCGCAATGGTCACAACCGTGACCGATGCCAACACAGTAGTGCTAACTTATTCGGGATATGTTTCGGGCCTTTCTGGATTAACGGACGGAACGGTTTACTTCCTTTCTCCTTCTAGTGCCGGAACCATGACCGCTACCGAGCCAAGCACAGTGGGCCAAGTATCCAAGCCTGTTGGCGTTGCCCTATCTTCCACTACATTAAGGATGTTTGATTCCTCTCGTGCGGCGATCATTGGTGGATCGGCTGGCACCACTTATGGGCTGGTTGGTATCATGAAAATTTCCGGCTGCTCAGGTGGAAATTTTAACACAACTTCCACGACATATGCGGCTCTTGGAACTTCAACGGGTTGCACTTACACACCAACAAATGGAAGCGCCACGTTTTCCACTCCCGGAACCAATGTGGCCGGTTTTACTACCACGAGTGTTCCCGCTGGAACCTATCAAATCACATACACGGGCGCTGTTGGGAATATTAACTCAAACGGTAAGGCTTGTTATTACCAATTCTCGGATGGAACAACTACGTCGAATGAAGATATGCAAATTATGAGCGGATCCCAAGCAACGATAGCCCCATCAATGAGCTCCACAATAACGTTTGGTTCGGCGGGAGCTCACACAATCGACATTCGCGGAAAGATGGAATCGGGTGGAAATACCGATTGCAGAATTGGAAGAGATTTAAACGGGGTATACGTTGGCTCTCAAACAATTACGATGGTTAGACTTTACTAAGAGGTTTTCATGAAATATTTATTTTTACTTTTACTTTCAGCAAATACTTTCGCTGCTAACTCGGCACTAAATTTTACGAACCTTGGAGTTGGCGGCGGGGGGTCGCTTAGAATTTTCAACGTGGCTTTCAGCGGCGGCACTGAGGGCACTGGATGCTCTAGCTCTCCCTGCACATTGAACCGCCAATATGATTCGTCTGGAAACTCCGACACGGTGGCCAGCATAACTAGAACTGGCACCGGAGATTACACAATGAATATTACTTCGGGAAGATGCTCTCAGGCTCCCGTGTGTTCGATTGTTGAATATATAAACTTATCTAGCCCGACCGGATTAAACGGAAACCCAACATCAACGAGTTTTAGATTTTATACCGATGCCAGCGCAACGGATAACGGGGCGGCTCAATTAAATTGCACCTGCGTACCATAAAAAGGAGGATTTCATGATTGTTGAAATTATTAAGCATGAAGAAAAAATGTATCTCTTCAAATCCAATGGCGATGTTTTTACATACAACTATGAAAGAAACGCTTGGGAGATAATCGCCCAATTTACGTCATAGCTTTTCTATTAGATAAACATTTGTTACATTGTTTATATGGGCGCCTGGTTTAAACAATTTGAAGCTCTTATTTGGGCTGCAAGCCTTGGAACCGTTGCTATTTTATATCTTCTTGGAACCTTTGCCACACAGTCTGCCTTGGCTGAAAAAGAAAAGAATCTAACGTCCTATGTAGATCAGAGGCACGACGAGGTTCAGAGGCAATTGTCTGAAATGAAGGTTATTCTTTATCGTATCGACCAGCGCGTATATGAGATGCGACACCTAGACAATAAGTAAAAGCTCTGTCACAATCTTTAAAAGGAGTTTTTATGCAATTCATTATTGAAAATAAAGCAGTTATCTTGGGTGCCCTATTTGCCATTTCGGAAGTGTTGGCCCTTATCCCGAGCATCAAGTCGAGCGGCATCTTTGATTTGATTTACCGTACCTTGGCATCTGCCGTTGGTAAGCCACAGGCCTAATGGGATCCCTATTAAGTTTATTGTCATTGGTTGGCCCCATCATATTGGAGGTCTTAAAGATCTTCTGGGGGCCTACTCCTGACAAGGATAAGGTGGCGCAAGAGATTCTTGATAATCTAAAGCGAGTTCGTGCGGCCCTTGATAAGGCTGAAGAAACTGGCGGCGACACATCTGATATTGAAAAAGAGATAAACGGAAAATGAATCGTTTAATTATACTTTGCTTTCTCTTAGCCTCCTGCGGGACGGTTCCTGGGAATGTTAAAGTATATTTCTTAGAGCCCGATAAGGGCCTCGTTCGTTTACAAGCTAAAGAAGTTCTTCCCTTTGAAAAGGCCCGTGGATATCTCTGCGAGTCTAAAGCCCATTTCCAGGACATTGTAGCTTGCACTGGTGGTGCCGTTAAGATTTACTTTTTAGAGCCAACTAAAGGTCTTGTTAGAAAACAGGCTAATGAGGTAAAACCATTTAGTGAGGCAAGGGGTTATTACTGTACCTCTTCCGCAGATCTTAAAGAGATCTTGGATAAGTGCAAGGGGAAGATAAATGAGCAAATTTAGTTATGCATACATTTTAGATAAGTACCTGCCACACATTCCATATGTGATGGAAGATCGCACCTATGCCGGAATTAGATTCTTAACAAAAGATGAGCCCCCAACGCAGGAGCTTCTTGATGCTTTCATTAAAGAAGAAGAGCGATTAGCTGGGATCAAGAAGAACAATTTAAGCAAGCTAGATGACTACTACAAGGAGAGGCAGCACCAGTATAGGGATGAGGCCGCCAAGAAGGCCATTCCTTTAGAAGAAAAGCTTAAGGCTGAGTATGACTCTATCATTGCTGAGATCGAGACTCTGAGGCTTGATGCGGTGGAATTACAGAAGACGCTAGAAGCCAAAGAGAAGTTTCAAGAAAGCTGGTTAGAGGTTAGCAATGCGCAGGAGAAGGCTAATGAGGCGGCTAGATCTTATTTGGCTGAAACTGATTGGTTCGTGACCCGCAAGCAGGAAACCGGACTAGACATTCCAGAAGATGTGCAGATGAAGAGAGCGCAAGCTAGGGAATCGATCACTAAGGGGATTGAAGTATTTTCTAACTGGCAGCAGCTAAGAGAAAAAGAGCGTCCTTCTCGAGAAGAGTTAAAAGCCGCA
>Ga0209582_1000334_pt1 | contig 35505 bp, 30 predicted proteins | sample KloWWTmetKNB5Kit_FD_187176 | JGI IMG/M metagenome (GOLD analysis project Ga0209582, IMG submission 187176) | Active sludge microbial communities from Klosterneuburg, Austria, studying microevolution and ecology of nitrifiers - Klosterneuburg... | ecosystem: Engineered > WWTP > Aerobic digester >...
CACCCCGAAAGTCACCATGTCCGCCAAACTGTCCAGTTGAACACCGAGCGGTGTGCCTCCCCCCAACGCCCGCGCCGCCAATCCGTCCAAGACATCGAAGAAGGCCCCGGCGAACACCAGCCAACACGCCGTTGTTAGCTGTCCTTGGGAGGCCATGAAGATGGAACCTACCCCACAAGCTAGGTTCGCGGTGGTTAGCAGGTCCGGTATACGAGGGAAGCGTGCCATCTTTGAAGAACGGATGAATGGTCAGCCGCGTTTCGGGGCCGAAGTTGGGATAAATTCGAGCAATGATCCAGGCCACCTACCGTTGGTAGCTGCGTCAACTAGATAGCGAATGAAGACCGTGATGAGCAAGTGGAGGTTCTTTGGTGTGGCCATGAGCCTGTGGGTGGCCTGTGCCGTTCATGCACAAGATGCCCCCAAGTACAGCAATGAATTCCTCGCGGTGGGGGTGGGTGCGCGCGCCTTGGGCATGGGCAATGCCTACACCTCAGTTGTGAATGATGTTACCAGCGGTTATTGGAACCCAGCGGGGATCCTCGGGGTGCAGGGCGATCTACAGGTGGGCCTGATGCACAGCGAGTATTTCGCGGGTATTGCCAAGTACGACTACATCGGTCTGGCCAAACCCATCGATTCCGCCAGCACGATCGGGTTCACCTTCATCCGATTCGGCATCGATAACATCCCCAATACCATCGACCTTATTGATCCCTCGGGCAATATCGATTACGATCGCATCACCTCATTCAGTTCGGCGGACCATGCCTTCATCATCACCTATGCACGGAAGATGAAAGTACCGGGATTGCGCATCGGCGGTAACGCCAAGGTGATCTACCGTCGGGTGGGCAGCTTCGGCAAAGCTTGGGGCTTCGGTCTGGATGGCGGTGTTCAGTATGATCGGGACCAATGGCGCTTCAGTGCCGTGGCACGGGATGTCACCAGCACATTCAATGCTTGGAGCTATACGCTGGACGAACGGACGATCGAAGTCTTCACGCAGACCGAGAACGAGATCCCTGTGAACAGTGTGGAGGTCACCCTACCGCGTTTGAACCTCGGCGTGGCCCGCCAATTCAAGTTCGGCTCCAAGTTCGACCTCATTGCCGCCGTGGACCTAGAGAACACCTTCGACGGTCAGCGCAACACATTGATCAAGAGCGAACTCGTGAGCACCGATCCGCGTGTTGGATTGGAGCTGGGTTATGCCGGTGTCGTGTATATCCGAACCGGTGTGAGCAACATGCAATACATCACCGATATCTCGGACAACAAGCAACTGTCCGTGCAGCCGAATATCGGGCTGGGCCTCAAGATCAAGAGCGTTTCGTTGGATTACGCACTGACCGACATCGGAGATAACAGTGTGGCGCTGTACTCCAACATCTTCTCGCTGAAGTTCGACCTGTTCAAGAGACCCGGATCATGATGCGATCCCTACTGCTGGCCTTCGCTCTGCTACAAGCTGCTCTTTCCATCGGGCAGATCACCTATGGCAATGAGTGGATCGACCATGACCGGCAGTACTGGCGCTTTCCCATCTACAGCACAGGTCTCCACCGGCTGGATTCGGCCACACTGGCTCGGTCCGGCTTCCCGATCGCGCAGGTGGACCCTGCGGACCTGATGCTCTTCGGCCGCGAAAAGCAGGTGCCACTGTACATCGAAGGCGGGGAGGATGGGGTGCTCAACGGTGGGGACTTCATCGAATTCATCGCGCGGAAGAACGACGGCTGGATCGATACCCGCATGTACGGCAATGCCCAGCAACATGCCAATCCCTACTACAGCCAATTCAACGATACCATCCGGTATTTCTTGACCTGGGATCCCGACCCATTGGTACGCAAGGAACGCGTGTTGCCATACGTGAACGAGGATTTTGCCGCGCATACCTCGAGACCTTGGGTATGGGGGTTGACCGTTCGACCGTGTACGGATTTCTACTGGCCAGGGTACATGGATATTGAACTGAGTGCATCCAGCAGTTTGAACGGTGTGGCCGAAGGATGGGGCGGCTTTCCGTTGCTGACGACCACCACCGATGTTCAGTACGCGGTGGTGACCCAAACGCCCCGTGCATACACTGGAGCGGGTGCCCCACCAGCAACGGTGACCGCCACCACAGCAGCCTTCAGCAACAGTGGAAATGGCTTCTTGTTCGACCACCACTTGCGGATCTACGCCGGGCCAGGGACCAATACGCTGTACGTCGATTCCATTTTTAAAGGTCCATCGGTGATCCGCAGCATCTTTGAGGTTCCAACCTCAGAGATCACCACGAATTTCACGGCGCGGGTGCGTGTACCGCACGACCTGATCGAGCCTGGCCAAGTTGGGCTCAACATCCCGAACTATTTGGATTGGCAATCTCCCGCAGCCTTTACCGTGCGCTACCCGCGCGACCTACAAACCATCGGGACCGGACCTTGGGATATTTGGGTACCGAACGAGCCCGATTCGAATATCGCCCGACTGACCTTGCAAAGCGTAACCGGTACACCACTACTCTATGCCGCTGGGGATACCATGCGCCGCATCCGACCCACCTTCGCAGCGAATGTGTGGGAAGCGTTGGTCCCCGCTCATGCGGATAGCGCAACGACGCAGGGCTTCATATTCAGCCAAGAAGGGATCCGCACCATCGATACGCTCACACTAGTACACGGCAATGGCTATTTCGTGGACTATGGCAACATGGACCCCGATTCGGCCTTCTTGATCGTCACGCACGCCAGCTTATGGAACGGGGCTACGGCCTATGCCAACTACCGGTCTGCCACTGCGCCGGACCCGATGCCGACCGTTCTTGCTGATGTGGACGAACTCTACGACCAGTTCGGGGGTGGCGTACCCAAGAGTTCGATCTCCATTCGCATGTGGTGCAAGTACATCTTGGACACCTGGACCACGGATCCGCAGGGCCTCTTCCTGATCGGGAAATCGGTCTCTACCCCAACGCTCACCGGACAACTTGCCCAGGATGGCTACCGTCCCAATGTCAATGGGGCCTACGCGCGCTGCCTGGTTCCTTCATACGGTTATCCTTCCTCGGACCAGTGCTTCACCATCGGGTTGAATTTCGATCAACGGCGCATGGAGATCCCCGTTGGTCGGTTGAGCGCCATCAATGATCAGGACGTGTTCGCGTACTTGGCCAAGGTGCAGACCTTTGAAGGACAAGCACCCGCCGCTTGGATGAAGAACGTGGTACATCTGAGTGGTGGGTTCAATGACAATGAGCAGATCTCCTTAGCGCAGAACCTACGTGGTCTGGAACCCCGGATCGACGACGGTACCCCCTTTGGTGCCGTGATGTCCCGCTTCCGGAAGCACAGCTCAAGCGTCTTCTCCACCGCAGCGGCGGACTCGGTCCGCAATCTCATCGAGAACGGAGTCACGCTCATGAATTTCTTCGCGCACGCCTATTCAGAGAATTTCGACATCACCATCGACGACCCTGCGAATTACGATTGGAATGGGCGGTATCCCATGGTGATCGGTAATTCCTGCTACATCGGGAATGTTCACCTCAACGCGAACCACTTCAGTACCAGTGAGGATTGGGTGATGCGCGATGGCGAAGGACCGATCGCTTTCATGGCCAGCACGGGCTATGGGATCTCCAGCTTCTTGGTCGCCTATTCAAGTCAGTTCTACGATAGTTTCGGTGGGCTCAATTATGGAAAGAGCATCGGCGAGCACATGCGGCATGCAGCGTTCCAGAATTTGAATTTTGGCAACAGCATCCTCCCCGTGTATACGGTGCATACGATGACGTTGCAAGGGGACCCGGTGTTGGTGCTGAACTCTCCGGATAAGCCGGATTTTGAGGTGCTTCCGGAGGACATCTCGTTCTATCCGGCTACCGTGAATGCGGACGTGGATACCTTCTCCGTCAGGGTCGGCATCCGCAACATCGGTCGGAACATCCCGGACAGCGTGGGTGTGCAGTTGGAACGCGTCACCGCCGGGTTGGCTACTCCGCAGATCTTCACCCTCATTCTGGATTCCATCGGAGCGCAGGATACGGCCGTCTTCCGGGTGCCTACGCTAGCCTTTGCCGGTGGGCAAGGGATCAACCAATTCACCGTGAAAGTGGATCTGGATCCGGACCTGATCGATGAGACCCCGGATGTAGGAAGCAACCAAGCCTCCACCACACTTTTCATCACTTCGGGTGATCTGGTCCCCATCTATCCGTACGATTTCGCCATCGTCCCGGAACCGACACCACCGCTGAAGGCCAGTACCGGTGATCCACTCGCGCCACCACGTACCTATGTGTTCCAGATCGACACCACCGATCTGTTCAACAGTCCGCTGTTGGAAACGACTGCCATCAATGCACCGGGGGGCGTGGTCACGTGGCAACCAACATCCGTGTATGCAGTGAACGCAGCGCAGGATAGCACCGTCTTCTTCTGGCGTTGCAGCATCGATAGTACTGGCAACGGTGGTTACCAGTGGTACGAACGCTCCTTCCAATACATCACGGATGAACACGGCTGGGGCCAAGCGCACTATTTCCAATTCAAGGAGGATACGTACAACTCCATGACCTATGATCGGCCACAACGGGATTTCGACTTCTCCAGCGCACCGCATGAGATCTCTGCGTGGACCCCAGGAAATGATTATTACGCTCCGATAGGATGGCGTCTGGATCTGGATAACCAAGACTACAATGGCTGTGCTGCAGAGGCATCATGGCACGTGGCAGTGGTGGATCCCTACACCTTCGAAGCATGGGGTACGAAGTGGATCGATACCGCCCCAGAACCGGATGTGATCTACAATCCGGAACATGATTTCGGGAATCAGAACAACTTGTCCGGTTGTCGTAACCGCATCATGAAATTCTTCGCTTTCCGACAGAATGTTCCCGCACAGATGACAGCGTTGAAGAACATGTTGGAAGTCGGGATACCGGCGGGTCACCATGTGTTGATGTACACTTGGCTGTACCTCAACCAGGATGGTTTGAGTGCGGAGCCTTCACTTATACCGTATCTCGAAGGCCCTGATTATAGTGTTCCGATCAGCGCACTTCCGGATAGTGTTCCGTACATCTTCTACGTTCGAAAGGGATTCCCAGAGACCTTCCGAGATACCGTTGGGGTCGATATCGATGCAGACATTCGCCTTACGGCTTTCATCGAAAGCTCCGGGGACAGAGGATTCATTACGACGATGGAAGCTGGTCCCGCTTTCAACTGGGGCTCGTTGTTCTGGAACGAGGAACCTTCAAGCGCCAATGACAGCACCGTGATCCAAGTGCGAGGGGTTACGGCATCCGGCGATGTGGTCGATCTCGCTGAATTCAATTCCGCGTTGGACGAGGTGATAGACCTAGGTTCGTACGTGGATGCATCGCTCTATCCGAAAGTGCGTCTTCGTGGGAAGTTCCATGACTTGGATGCTGCCGATCCGAAACCGGCCCAGATGGAACGTTGGCAGTTGCTCTACGAACCTGTTCCCGAATGTGCCATCAACCCACAGCTGGGCTATTACCAAGGATTGGATGGATGGTTCGCTGGAGAGATCGCATCCGTTGCCGTTGCGGTGCAGAATGTGAGTGAGTTCGACATGGATAGCCTGCTGATGGCCGCTTGGGTGATCGATCGGTCCAACATGAAGCGCCGCGTGCATTACCATCGGGGAGCTCCTTTGCCTGCTGGTGTCTGGCGTTTGGATACCATCCACTTCAATACGGTCGGCTTCGGTGGCCCGAATACGTTGATCGTGGAGGCGAACCCGGAGGATTCCCTCACGGGAGTGTATGATCAACTGGAGCAATACCACTTCAACAACATCGCACAATGGCGCTTCGATGTGGAAGTGGATCGTGAGAACCCCTTGCTCGATGTCACTTTCGATGGCATCCATATCCTGGATGGCGACATCATTTCGGCACGCCCGGATATCGAGATCTCGCTGAACGACGAGAATACCGCCCTGCTCTTGGATTCTCCATCGGATACCGCACAGTTCAAGGTTTTCCTTCAGCGGCCGGGAGCAGCCATCGAGCGGATCTTCTTCCGCGATGGAATGGGCAACGAGAACTTGCAATTCATTCCGGCGGATGGACCGGAGAACGAATCGCGCATCTTCTTCAGACCATCCCTTCCAACGGACGGCAAGTACCTGCTCACGGTCCAGGCTTCGGACCTCAGCAACAACGCTTCCGGAGATAACGATTACAAAGTGGCCTTTGAGGTGATCAACCGCACCACCATCACCGAAGTGCTCAATTATCCCAATCCGTTCACCACCAATACCCGCTTCGTGTTCACCCTCACAGGAAGTGAGATCCCCACCTACATGAAGATCCAGATCATGACCGTGACCGGAAAGGTGGTGCGCGAAGTGAAGATGCATGAATTGGGACCGCTGCGTGTAGGGCGCAACATGACCGATTTCGCGTGGGATGGCACCGATGAATTCGGCGATCGTTTAGCGCGTGGTGTCTACCTCTACCGCGTGATCGCCCAATTGAATGGCGAGGACATCGAGTACCGTGCTACCGGAGCATCGGGCTACTTCACCAAGGGATTCGGGAAGATGTACCTGCTCCGGTAGGCCGATCCGCACCGCTTACTTTCGTGGCCGTCCATGGGTCCACGCATCCGCATTCTTCTTTGGTCGGCGTTAAGTGGGCTGCTTTGGGCCGCTGCGTGGCCTGCGGTCGGCGGCCTCGCGTGGTTGGCATTCGTGGCTTGGTTGCCCCTCCTGTATGCCGAACGGTTGCATGATCAGCGCGGTTCAAAGCGTTCGTTCGTGCCCTATGTGCTTGTCGCTGTTCTCATTTGGAATGCGTCGACGTCCTGGTGGTTCTTCGCGGTGAGCGAACCTCTGAGCACACGGTTGGTGAGCGGCCTCACACCCATGACGGTCAACTCCCTGTTGATGATCATTCCGTGGTGGTTGAAGCGCTTGGTACGGCGACATGTCGGAGCGATACCCGCAGCATACGGATTCGTTTTCTTCTGGCTTGGTTTTGAATACCTGCACCACGACTGGGATCTGCAGTGGCCGTGGTTCTCCATTGGAAATGTGTTCGGTGAACGACCGGAATGGATCCAATGGTACGCGTACACGGGCATGATGGGCGGCAGTCTGTGGGTCTTGGTGGTGAATCTGCTTCTGGATCACGCATGGGCATCTTGGTCGATCCACCGATCTCGCAGTGGTGCATTAACGATCGGCACAGCCTTGCTCATCATCATGCCCATCTCCTTCTCACTTTGGCGCTTCTGGACCCTTCCCACGGATACCGGTCGTGCGATCGAAGTCGTGGTGGTGCAGCCCAACATCGACCCCTACACCGAGAAGTTCGGCGGCGTGGAACCGATGTCGCAATTGGATCGAATGTTGGAGCTGGCTGCCAGCGCTGCCACGGACACCACCGCATTGATCGCCATGCCGGAAACCGCATTGCAAGAAGGAGCTACGCTGGACATGTATGGCGATGAACCCATCCTACATGGACTGTGGGAGAACGACCTCGCAACAGCGCGCAGCACACAGCGGCTGGAGGCCTTCCAGGATCGATTCCCCAACGCCGCACTATTGACGGGGATGTCCGCTGACGTGCTCTACCCACGCCACGTGGAGCCGCCTGTATCGGCACGTCCACTGTTCCCGCCGGACCGGATCCCGGCTTCCGGCCAACGCTGGTACGAAGCGTACAACGCCGCACTGTTCCTGCCAAGCGAGGGTCCGGTAGAGCACTACAACAAGTCGAAGCTCGTAGCTGGGGTGGAGTTGATGCCCTTTGAACGAGTGCTCGGACCGCTCGGTGATCTGGCGTTGGACCTGGGCGGAACCTCTGGAAGCCTCGGTACGCAGGAGGAGCGTGAAGTACTCGTGGATCCGGCCAGTGGATTGCGAATTGCTCCGGCCATCTGCTACGAATCCGTTTTCGGGGAACACGTGGCTGCTCACATCCGCAACGGGGCCAACCTGATCGCGATCATCACCAACGATGGTTGGTGGGGCGATACGCCCGGTTATGGGCAACATCTCACGTTCGCCACCATCCGTGCAATAGAGACGCGGCGCGATGTGGTGCGCTCGGCCAACACGGGGATCTCCTGCTTCGTGGATCGTAAAGGAGTGATCCACCAACCTACTGCTTGGTGGAAGCCGACCGCCATTCGTGGTACGGTACACCTCTACGATGAAGTGACCTTCTACGTCCGCCACGGCGATCAAGTCGGACGCGTGTCCGTGGCTTGTTCAGTGCTGTTGCTCCTTCTGGTGGTGGTGCGGGTGATCAAGCGCCGCACTTAGTTCGCGAATACCTTTCGGAACAGATCGCCTTCTGGCCCGCTGGAGCGTAACAGGTAGATCCCCGGAGCATGGTCTCCAGGGATCGCGATCCGATTGAAGCCGGTGGTCATGGGTATCCTTGCCTGCTCCCAGATCAACTTGCCACCGGCATCGTACAGTGCAAGCGTCCGCACTTGATCATTGGGTACGCGGATCACTGCCTGGATCGTCGAACCCTGGTCATACGCCTGCTCGAAGGCCAGCGATCCGCCTTCTTCACATTGCGCAACAACGGTCATGGAATAGGTGGATCGACCATCGAGATCCACTTGCACCAAGCGGTAGTAGTTCACGCCGCCTCTTCCTTGGTCGACGAACTGATAGACCGAACTCGTGGAACTGGGCCCAGCACCTGCCACTGTCCCGATCGGTCCGAACAACTGTCCATCCGAACTGTGTTCGATCACGAAGTAGGCATTTTGGCGCTCACTCGCCGTGCTCCAGTCCACCCGCACTTGCCCAATGCCACATTCCGCATTCAACCGCGACAGTTCCACAGGCAATGGCGAGCCGATATCGGACAAGGTCCAAGAACGATGGAAATCCGCCGCACTCGCGAGTACACCCGTTACCGCGTTCACTGCACCCGCAGAGAAGGTGCCTTGCGGCAGGTAGTCGCCCCACTGTTGCGTACCCGCATTGAAACGCTGCGCACCAACCGTGGTCGCACCGGTAATGGCATTGCCAGTGCGCACCTCGCCCGTACCAGCACCCGGATCGTACGTAAAGCCCAACGAGATCCCAGGTCGTGTGCCGTACGCGAATCCGCTCACACCGGGATCCACGATCCAAAAACGATCGACCACATGATCGGAATTAGGCAACGCTGTCGTAAAGTTGTTCATGTGCGTCACATCCGACGGACGGTACAGATCGTTGTTCCAGTTCGTTGCATTCACTGCGCCATAGTTGTACGTGGAAAACGCCACCGATGCGGTCGCCTCGTTCGATCCGGCTACTGCGGGCTGATACGTGAACGGCATCTTCACGCCATTCGCCGTGGTGAAGGGGATCACGTACGTGCCGAGGGTATTTCGGATCTGCCAGCGGATCCGGTTGAATTCATCCTCACTCACGATGTTGCCTCCGGTGCCCAAGGTCTGTAGTGCCACAGGGGTAGGTTCCTCCAAGACCACCCACGCTCCACCATCGATGCGGACGAAGGCGTTGTTGTTCAGGACCAGACGGGCCTGACCGAAAAGTGCTGAAGCAAGCACGAATGCCGACACACTGTACACGGTGCGCATTCCGGATGTACGTAGTTGCTGCATAGGGCAGGGCATTTCACTCCTGTAAATGTCGAAGATCCGGAACGACTTTCCACGTTTTCATTCGAATTTCTTTCGTCCTACGGTTCGCCCGCTTCCACCGGCAGTGGTCCCATCCAGGATCTGTCCACGCCTATCTTCGACCGCCTCCATGCGTACCACCGTTGCGATCGATCCGACCGGGAACATCGACTGGGAAGCACTTCGCCCGGAATCGGACTTCCTTTATCGCGTTATTGCGGATGAAGGGCGTGCCGTGCTCGGGGTGGGGGTAAAGGCATGGGTGGAAGCGCCAGAGTTCGACGGTGCGGGGGCCGCGAAGGATTGGTACTTCGGTGCGCTGGAATACGAATGGACCGGGGCACTGGATCGCGCATCTGCCCGTATCCCATCATCAGGTCCATCGTGGTTCATACCCAAATGGGTGCTGGAGTGGACCAAGGGGCAAGTGCTCTTACATGCCGAGGAGCAGGAGTTGACCGAAGCCATGCACCGTGTGGACGAATTGCTGGCACGACGTACGTGCGAAGGAGCAACGCGGTCCTTTCCTTGGACGCTTTGTACCGATAGGGAGGCGTACATCGCCCAAGTCCATACCCTGTTGAAGCACATTCAACGCGGGGACATCTACGAGATCAACTATTGCATCGAGCGCACGACTCCCGCGGTCGGGTTCGATCCGTTCCAAGCGTTCGCCCGATCACTGGCCAATTCCCGCGCACCCTTCGCTGGTTTCCATCGGCGGGGTGATCGGTTCGCGTTGTGCGCAAGCCCTGAACGCTATCTCGCATTTCGGGGGAATACTGTGAAGGGACAACCCATGAAAGGCACGCGTCCGCGATCCTTGGACCCTATGAAGGATCGCGCCTTGGCCTTGGAGTTGGCCGCCGATCCGAAGGAACGCAGCGAAAATATCATGGCCTTGGATGTGATGCGCAACGACTTGTCCCGTATCGCAGCGAGCCGCACTGTGATCGTGGACGCACTCTGCGAAGTGATACCCTTTCCCCATGTTCACCAAATGATCAGTACGGTATCCGCCACTTTGGGCGAAGGATACACGCCATACGATGCGGTCCGTGCCAGTTTCCCCATGGCGAGCATGACCGGAGCGCCAAAGATCAGGGCCATGCAGTTGATCGAGTCCGCAGAACTTGGAACTCGTGGTCTCTTCAGCGGCAGTCTCGGTTTCTTCGCACCGGATGGCACTGGTGATCTGAACGTGGTGATCCGAACGGCCTTGTTCGACGCGGATCAGGAACGGATCTCCCTGCGCACGGGGAGCGCCATCACCGCACGTTGCGAACCCGAGCGGGAGTGGGAAGAGTGTACCCTGAAAGCACGCTCGGTGATCGAAGCACTGGACCATGTTGCATAAAGTCCGCGATCTCATCCAGCAGCATGCCCTACTGGCACAGGAAGAACCGGTCTGGGTCGCGGTGAGCGGCGGCGTGGATAGTATGGTTCTTCTGCAGGTATTACAGCAGTTGGGCCACCCGTGTTCCGTTGCGCACGTGGATCACGGCTTGCGCGGCGAAGAGAGCGATGCGGATCGTGTCTTCGTTCACACGTATTGTGAAGCACATAGGATCCCATTCCTTGCGCGTCGTGTGAATGTCTTGGCACAGCAAGAAGTGACCGGTGCCAGCACCCAAATGGCAGCGCGCGAGCTACGGTACGCTTGGTTTACGGATCTGGCTGCGAAAGGGCCGCATCGCGTGGCTACCGCGCATCATGCGGACGATGCGGTGGAGACCTTCTTCATGGGCCTCATCCAAGGCATGGGCCTCAACGGTTGGGGCTCCATTCCCGTTCGCAACGGACCGTTCATTCGCCCGCTGTTGCAGGTGCGGAGGGATGAGATCGTAGCGTATGCACGGTCCAACGGGATCGCGTGGCGAGAGGATCCCAGCAATGTCGACAAGCGATATTTGCGTTCTCGACTGCGCCATGATTGGTTGCCGATGTTGGAGGAATGGCGCCCCGGCACCCGTCGCAACCTAGCGCGTGATGTTCGCTTGTATGCCGAGTTGTTGGAACTCGCCAAGGTTGGTCTCCAGTCAGTAGTAGGTGCGATCCAACCCGATGGCAACGGGACGATACGTGTACCATTCGATCGCATCCAAGGTCACGCTCCAACTTTGGTGCTCTACCATTTGCTGCGAGACAAGGGCGTACACCCGGACCTCTATGATCGGATCCAGCGGGCGATCGCGGCACAACGGACCGGTGCACTCTTCCACGGCAAGGTATACCGTGTACTCGTGGACCGTACGGAATTGGTGATCGAGCCGATGCGTGGCGAGCCGTTGAGTTGGATGATCGACGATCCCAACGCCGCGCCGACAGACGCACCTTTACGGATCACACCGGGGTTCCACGAAAGTGAACACGGACGTGATCACCGCACCGTCGTAGTGGATGCCGATGCCTTGGTCTTCCCACTGGAACTGCGCCCGTGGCGTGCTGGCGATCGCATGCGTCCGCTTGGCTTGAACGGTTCCAAGCTCGTCAGCGACCTACTCATTGATGCCAAGGTGCCCCGCGACCGCAAGGACCGGACCTATGTTCTGGTGCAGAACAAGGAAGTGATCTGGTTGTGCGGACATCGTTTGGCCGAAGGGGTCAAGACCGGTCCCGATACCGAACGAACCATGATCCTGGAGTGGAACGGCGAGTGATCAGACCAGTGAAATTTTCAACCGGATGTCGGAAAGGTGGTTTCATGACCTTAACTTCAGGTTTCCCAAGACCAACCATCATGCAAACAACGACCGCTCGGATCATTCCCAAGGAACTCGTTTCCTCGCTCCGTTTTCCACGTCAGCCGCTGGTGTTGAGTGAAAGTGAGCGCTCTGGTATTCTGGAAAAGCTGGATCGAGCGACACGCTTGGGAAATATACACCATGGCAAATGCCGCATCGTTTTTCAGGATGATGAAGGCTTGAAGGCCGTGGAAACCACCATTTGGACCTACGACGCGGACAACATCGTGCTCAAGTATGGCATGATCCTCCCCATTTCGCGGGTGGTAAGTGTGGAGATCCCATAGTGCCTGAAGAGGCTCTCAGTTCGTAGGATCCCTAGGATCTGGCCAAGCACCTGCGCAAAGGCGTAAGGGTGGAGCTATTTTTGTGACCACCCGAATAACATGCACCTTTCGATCCTGATCACTCTACTCACCGGTCTTCTCACCCCGGCTCCCATCGTTCAATGGCACTTCGTCGTACAACCCGCAGGTACTGGGGCGGTGCAGGTCGAATTGGAGGCCAGGACCGTGGAGGGTTGGCACATCTATGCCACGAAGTTGGAGAACGACCTCGGACCGATCCCGACCGCCATTCGCTTCACGCCTTCGGAAGCATACAGCCTTCTCGGTCCACTGGTTGAACCGGATCCGGTTGAGGTGTACGACCCCAATTTCGAAATGAATGTGCGCTATCACGAGGGCTCTCCGCGCTTCGTGCAACGCATCGAACCGACCACAAAGGAGCCGTTCGTGGTGAAGGGAGAGGTCGAATTCATGGTGTGTAATGACAAGACGTGCCTGCCACCAGAGGTCGTGACATTTACCATCGATGTACCGGCGGTAACAGGCAAGCCATAGATCATGAAACAGCTTATCAGCCTCCTGCTCGGAGTGCTCTCCGTTTCTTCCTTACAAGCCCTGCCACAACGGGATGCTACGCCGGAACCCGTGAAGTGGAGCATCTCCACATCGGACGATGGAGGGACGTGGAGTTTGAACTTCCAGGCGGCGATCGAACACGGTTGGGCCGTCTATTCGCAGAAGAGCTATGGCGATATGGGCCCTTGGCCTACTTCTGTAGTGCTGGACAGCCTGCCCGGTGTGGTCTTGGTCGGCAAGGTCGATGAGACCGGTGAGAAGGTGCTGGAAGGCATGGATGAGGTCTTCGGTATGGAGGTGAAGAAGTTCAAAGGCTCTGCCACCTTCACCCAACGGATCACCTCGCAGGATCCTACAGCAGCGATCACGGGCTTCTTCGAGTACATGACGTGCAATGACGAAATGTGCCTGCCACCCACTACGGTGTACTTCAAGGTATTGCTCGTCGACAATGCGTTCGAATTATCGGGTCTTCCATTCACCGCTGGCGAGGGGGGGCTCGATGTGCTACGTCCAGAGGCCGACCCGGTCATGTGGTCGTTGGCAACGGAGAAGGTGAAGGAAGGCCGCTGGCGATTGCTCTTCACAGCGGATATCCAAGAGCACTGGGCGGTCTATTCACAGGTTGAATTCGGAATCGGGCCGATGCCAACGAGCATCCTTTTGGACAGTGCCGTAACGACTGCAAAATTCCTTGGGTTGGCCAAAGAGGAAGGCGTGGATATGCACGAGGGGATGGACGACATCTTCGAGATCACGGTCCGCAAGTTCAAGGATCAGGTCACTTTCGTACAAGAGGTAGAGGTCAGCAATGAGACTGTGTTGATCACGGGCGTGGTGAATTACATGACCTGCGATGATAGCAAGTGCATCTTCCCGGATCCGGTACCATTCACTGTGGATCTTGCGTCAGGAGCGGTCTCCATCGGTTCGCGGACCGTAGCGCCAAGCGGCGATTGCAGGTATAAACTCGGATCGGTGGATCTGGATGCACCGGTGATCCCCGCTTCCAACGAGGTTACCGAGGTGCGTGATGATGCCTCGCTTTGGCGCATCTTCCTACTCGGCTTCCTCGGAGGTCTGGTCGCACTGCTCACGCCCTGTGTATTCCCCATGATCCCGCTCACTGTTAGCTTCTTCACCAAAGGCAGTGAGGAGAAGGGCAAGGGGTTGAAGAATGCGCTCACGTACGGTGCGTTCATCCTTGGGATCTACTTGCTCTTCAGCCTTCCCTTCCATTTGTTGGGCTCGGTAAATGCGGAGATCTTCAACGAGATCAGTACCAACCCATGGCTGAACGTCTTCTTCTTCGTGATCTTCCTGGTCTTCGCCGTTTCGTTCTTCGGCTATTTCGAGATCACCTTGCCGAGTAGTTGGGTGAACAGCATGGATGCGAAGGCATCTCGTTTCGGGGGGCTGATCGGCATCTTCTTCATGGCGCTCACCTTGGCCTTGGTCAGTTTCAGTTGCACGGGCCCCATCTTGGGTTCCCTGTTGGCAGGGGCGCTTTCCGCCGATGGTGGAGCCTGGCAGCTCACGGCAGGTCTGGGTGGCTTCGGACTAGCACTCGCGCTACCCTTCGCCTTGTTCGCACTCTTCCCCAGTTGGCTCAATTCACTTCCACGCAGTGGCAGTTGGTTGAACAGCGTGAAGGTGGTCCTGGGCTTCGCGGAGATCGCCTTGGCATTCAAATTCTTGAGCAACGCGGATCTGGTGAAGCAATGGTCCATCGTGCCTTACGAATTGTTCATGGTGGTCTGGGTCCTCTGTGCCTTGGGAATCGTTCTGTACCTCTTCGGGCTGATCCGTTTCCCGCATGATAGCCCGGTGAAGACGCGATCCGCAATGCGGTGGAGCTTCATCGGCCTGTTCACGGCCGCCACGGTCTACCTCGCTTTCGGGCTGCGCGTGGATCAGAAAGCAGGCACCTTCACACCCATGGCGCTGATGAGTGGCCTTGCTCCCCCGGTCGGTTATAGCTGGATCCTGCCTAAGAAGACCGAGGCTTTCCATGATCTGGATGAGGCGCTTGCACACGCCAAGGAGGTGAACAAACCCATTATGATCGACTTCACTGGCTGGGCGTGCGTGAACTGCCGTAAAATGGAAGAGCACGTATGGCCTGAACGCGAGGTGAAGGACTTGATCGAGAACGAATACGTGCTCGTTTCGCTCTATGTGGACGACAAACGCGAATTGCCCAAGGAGGAACAGCATGCCTATGTCACCTGCACAGGCAAGGAGAAACTGATCGTGACCAAAGGCAACAAATGGAGCACCGTGCAACTGGAGACCTTCGTGATCAGCAGCCAACCGTACTATGCTTTGCTAAGTCCGGATGGTGAACTGCTGACCGACCCTGTGGGCTACACGCCGGACAAGGACGATTACGCCTTATTCCTACAACGCGGGTTGGAAGGAATGCGAAAACTTAGCAGTCAAGCGAGCCGTTGACGCGGTTCTGGTCCGGCGTATCGTCGTATCTGCGATCTTCGCAGGTGGCCATGAGCACAGATCGCATCCATTCGCACTTCACCGAAGCCGCAGAGGTACTTGAACGCTTCCTCGCCGATCCGGCCAATATCGTAGCGGTGGAGCAGGCCGCAGCCTTCATGAGTTATTGCCTGAAGCAAGGGGCCAAGATCATCAGTTGTGGGAATGGCGGTAGCATGTGCGATGCCATGCATTTCGCCGAAGAGCTCACGGGTCGTTTCCGGGATGACCGCGACCCGATCGCTGCCATCAGCATCAGTGACCCCAGCCACCTGACCTGCGTGGGCAACGATCACGGATTCGATCAAGTGTTCGCTCGATTTGTGCAGGCCCATGGGCGGGAAGGCGATGTTTTGCTTGCCATCAGCACCAGCGGCAACAGTCCCAACGTGTTACGCGCCGCTGAAATGGCCCGCGAGAAGCACATGCATGTGATCGGACTCACGGGGAAGGATGGCGGCCAACTGGCGGATCTCAGCACCGTGGAAGTGCGCGTGCCGCACGATGGCTATGCCGATCGGATCCAGGAGGTACACATCAAGGTCATTCATGCCTTCATCGATCACATCGAGCGCGATCTGGCGGAGCCGAAGCGTGTGGAGACGTACTGATGCGTTGGCGTACTTTGGTGCGTTCCAAATTCATGTTGCGCGGTTTTGAAATGGTTGATCGTTCTCAGTTGTTCATTGCTCGGTCCTTTCTCAGCGAGCGCGTACAAATGAATGCGGGATGGATGGGCACCAGGTCGTTGGATCGAGATCGGATCATGGAAGCGGCGAAGAACGAACAACGACCAACCATCAACTAACCCCATGCTCGTCAAGGTGTACGGCTGCGCGGTCTTCGGCATCAACGCCACCATAGTTACCGCCGAGGTGAATGTGGAGAACGGTGCCTTCTTCCAACTCGTTGGCCTGCCGGATAGCGCGGTGAAGGAAAGTCAGCAGCGCATGGATGCGGCCTTGCGCAACAATGGACTCTACGCACCACGCGGAAAAGGTGTCACCATAAATCTGGCACCCGCAGATATCCGGAAGGAAGGCACGGCGTACGATCTTCCCTTGGCCGTGGGGTTGTTAGCGGCAACCGACCAAGCTCCGGCCGAACTCTTGGAGTCGCACTTGGTGATGGGTGAACTTTCACTGGACGGTGGTGTCCGACCGATCAAAGGAGCGTTGCCGATCGCGTTGGAAGCGAAGAAGCAAGGATTCCAAGGGATCATCCTGCCTGCTGCGAACGCACGCGAAGCTGGCATCGTAACCGGTCTCAAGGTCTATGGGGTGGAGCACCTTACCGAAGTGGTGGACCTTCTGCACGGGCGATCCGAGATCCAGCCGACCGTGGTGGACGTGGAGGCCGAGTTCGCCAACAGCAGTCGCTCCTACCCGGTGGATATCGCCGATGTCAAGGGCCAAGAGAACATCAAACGCGCCTTCGAGATCGCGGCCGCAGGTGGCCACAACCTGATCCTGATCGGGCCGCCCGGCTCTGGTAAGACCATGTTGGCCAAAAGGTTGCCCACGATCCTGCCACCACTGAACATCGAAGAGGCCTTGGAGACCACCAAGATCCACAGCGTATCCGGTAAGTTGCGGAAGGAGGACAGTTTGTTGAGTGTCCGTCCGTACCGATCGCCCCATCACACCATCAGCGATGTAGCGCTCGTCGGTGGCGGTTCCTTTCCCCAACCGGGCGAGATCAGCCTTGCGCACAACGGTGTGCTCTTCTTGGACGAGCTGCCTGAATTCAAGCGGCAGGTCCTTGAGGTACTTCGCCAACCCTTGGAGGACCGTGTGATCACCATCAGTAGAGCGAAGTTCACCGTGGAGTATCCCGCGAGTTTCATGCTTGTTGCTGCGATGAACCCGTGCCCTTGCGGCTATTACAACCACCCGGACAAGGACTGCGTTTGCGGACCCGGCGTGGTGCAGAAATACCTGAACAAGGTGAGTGGTCCGTTGTTGGACCGGATCGATATCCACATCGAAGTGACCCCGGTCCCGTTCAGTGAGTTGAGCGCGGAAAGGACCTGTGAGAAAAGTGCCGATATGCGCGAACGCGTGATCGCCGCCCGAAAGGTGCAGGAGCAGCGCTACGCGGGCAAGATGATCCATTGCAACGCCCAGATGGGTAGCAAGGAATTGCGGGAGATCTGCAGGATCGATGACACGGGGAAGGCCCTGTTGGAGAAGGCCATGGATCGCCTCGGCCTCAGTGCTAGGGCCTACGATCGCATTCTGAAGGTCGCGCGTACGATCGCTGACCTGGCCGGTAGTCCGGACATCCGCACCGAGCATTTGGCCGAAGCCATCCAGTACAGAAGTTTGGACCGTGAGGGGTGGGCGGGTTGACGGGTCGGTAACCTTCCGGAAGTGCATTGCGTAGGAAGGATCGACCATTCAAATCCCACCACGACGTGCGCTATTCAACCACCCATATCGGACTCTTGTTCTTGTTCGCTTGCCTTGTGCTGAATGCAGTGGCCAAAGAACCCGAACAGCAACGGATCTACTTGAGCGAGGTGCTCGAGCCAACGGTGAAGAAACACGCTACCTATTATTTGCAGGCGGCAGGTATGGAGGAGGGACTCTACGTTGGTAAGATCTTCACCATGGATGATAAGCTGAAGGCCGAAGGGCACTTCAGAGATGAACAGCTAACGGTGGAAGAAGGGGCTTTTGTGTTCTATCACCCCAATGGGAAGGTGGAGAGCAGAGGGGCATACGTGATGGGGAATAAGAGTGGTATCTGGGAACGCTTCGATGTGTGGGGCGGTGCCTTGGCCGAGAAGATCTACGACCCGTCTCCCTTAGAGAATATCCTCTACACCCGCGCCGAAACGATGCCTGAGTATCCGGGTGGCGAGAAGGTCTTCGTCAGTACCATTCGATCCCGGGTGACCAAGTCCGATGGTAAGCCAGTGACGGGAAAAGTGATGACCAGTTTCGTCGTCGAGAAGAACGGCGACCTCACCGATGTTAAAGTGATCGAGGGCAAGGATGCAGAGGTCGATGATCAAGTAGTGGACGTGATCAAGTCCACTTCGCCTTGGGCACCAGGCCATGACAAAGGCGTTCCGGTCCGCGTGCAAATGCGCATTCCGGTCCAATTCTAGAACCCAACAATACACCAATAAGCAGGGAGCCCCTCGATCGATCGAAGGGGCTCCCTGCTTATTGGTGCTTAAGAACTGGGAAACAGTCTGGTGACCTGCCTTTGGTGAAGTGGTGAATGCGCCTGGTAGAATACGTTCGGGCCGATGAGCCGAAGGCGAGATCCATTCCCTAAAGGCACTACGCGTCCTTCCCGTGGCACTGCTTGTACTTCTTGCCACTGCCACACGGGCAGGGGTCGTTACGCCCTGGTGCCTTCTCTACGCGCACGGGGGCAGTGGGGCGTGGCGGGGGAGGTGGCATCGCTCCGCGCCCCGGTGCTGCCGCTCCGGCAGTGGGTCGTGGGGCTTGCTGCGAGCCACCGGCACCTGCGAACTGGGGCACTTCGGTGCGGCTGGTCTCCATGCGTTGTTGAGGGGCACGTGGTTCCTGCGCTTGCTGCACTTGCGGCTGTGCGCTGGGTAGGCCGGCCTTTGCCAAGAAACCGACCACCTCGCCGTTGATGCGCTCGATCATCGCCTTGAACAAGTTGAAGCTCTCGAGCTTGTAGATCAACAACGGGTCCTTCTGTTCGATGGAAGCGTTCTGCACACTGCGACGCAATTCGTCCATTTCCCGCAGGTGCTCCTTCCATTCATTGTCGATGATCGCTAGGGTGATGTACTTCTCCACGCTGCTGATCAACTCCTTGCCTTGGCTCTTGTATGTCTTCTGCAAGTTGGTCACCACTTGCATGGTCTTCATGCCATCGGTGATCGGCACCACGATGTTCTCGTACTGCTGACCTTGGTTCAAGAATACATCGGTGATCACGGGCATGGCTTGGTCCGCAGTCACTTTGCAGTGGCGATCGTATGAGGTCATCGCCGCCTCGTATACCTTCTCGGTGAGTTCCTCGCCCTTGATCGTTCGGAACTCTTCCACATCCACAGGGCTTTCTGTGCTCAATTGGCGGAACAATTCCAATTGGAATCCATCGAAGTCCTCATCGTCGTGGTATGTGTTCACGATGACAGCACCTACCTCGTAGTACATGTTCAACACGTCCAGCTTCAAGCGCTCACCGAACAAGGCGTGGTGACGACGTTTGTAGATCACCGTCCGCTGGCTGTTCATCACATCGTCGTACTCCAGCAACCGTTTCCGGATCCCGAAGTTGTTCTCCTCCACTTTCTTCTGCGCCCGCTCGATGCTGGCCGTTACCATGCTGTGTTGGATCACTTCGCCTTCCTTCAGACCCATGCGGTCCATCAACTTGGCGATGCGTTCGCTGTTGAACAACCGCATCAGGTCGTCTTCCAACGACACATAGAACTGCGAGGATCCGGGATCACCCTGACGACCAGCGCGACCGCGCAATTGGCGGTCCACCCGTCGGCTTTCGTGCTTCTCGGTACCGATGATGGCCAAGCCACCGGCCTCCTTCACACCGGGTCCGAGCTTGATGTCCGTACCTCGACCAGCCATGTTGGTAGCGATCGTTACTGTGCCTGGCAAGCCGGCCTGTTGAACGATCTCGGCCTCGCGTTGGTGTTGTTTGGCGTTCAAGACGTTGTGTGGGATGCTGCGCATCTTGAGCATCTTGCTCATCAATTCGCTCACCTCCACACTGGTGGTGCCTACGAGTACGGGACGTTTCGCCTCGCGCAGCGCCGCGATCTCGTCGATGACCGCCGTGTATTTCTCGCGTTTGGTCTTGAAGACCATGTCTTCCGAGTCATTCCGTACCACTGGTCGGTTGGTGGGGATCACCATCACGTCCAACTTGTAGATGTCCCACAATTCTTGGGCTTCCGTTTCGGCCGTACCGGTCATACCGGCCAGCTTGTGGTACATGCGGAAGTAGTTCTGTAGCGTCACGGTCGCATAGGTCTGGGTGCTTGCTTCCACCTTCACCTTCTCCTTGCTTTCGATCGCTTGGTGCAGCCCATCGCTGTAGCGACGACCTTCCAAGATACGACCGGTCTGCTCGTCCACGATCTTCACCTTGCCGTCCATCACCACGTACTCCACATCCATCTCATAGAGGGAATACGCCCGGATCAACTGGTTCACTGTGTGGATGCGTTCGCTCTTGATCGCGAAATCGCGGAGCAACTCATCCTTGCGCTTGGCCTTTTCCTCTTTGGCCGCATCGCTCTTCTCGATCTCCGCGATGTTGCCGCCCACATCGGGCATGATGAAGAACTCCGGATCGTTCACGTCCCCACTGATCAGGTCCACACCTTTCTCGGTGAGTTCTATACCGTGCTGCTTCTCATCGATCGTGAAATACAGGTCCACGTCCACTTTATGCATTTCCTTGCTTTGGTCCTGCATGTAGTAATTCTCCGTCTTCAGCAGATGTGCCCGGACCCCGTTCTCGCTTAGGAACTTGATCAGCGCACTGTTCTTCGGCAAGCCACGATAGGCGCGTAACAGTGCCATGCCCCCTTTTTCAAGCTGTTCTTTGCTTGCGGTGCCATCACCCAGTCCTTTCAGGTTTTCCTTGGCCTCGCTGAGCAATTTGGTGATGAGTTGTTTCTGCGCGCTATACAAGCGTTCAACCCGGGGCTTGTATTCATCGAATTGGTGTACTTCACCCTTGGGCGTGGGACCACTGATGATGAGTGGTGTTCGTGCATCGTCCACGAGCACGCTATCCACTTCGTCAACGATGGCGTAGTGGTGCTTGCGCTGCACCAGTGCCGAGGGCGCGTGGGCCATGTTGTCGCGCAGGTAGTCGAAGCCGAATTCGTTATTGGTGCCGTAGGTGATGTCCGCCAAGTAGGCGTTGCGTCGCTCCGGGCTGTTCGGTTGGTGCTTATCGATGCAATCCACGCGCAGGCCATGGAATTCATGCAGCGGGCCCATCCACTCGGCATCACGCTTGGCCAGGTAGTCGTTCACCGTCACCAAGTGTACACCACGACCCACAAGCGCGTTCAAGAACACGGGTAGCGTGCTCACCAAGGTCTTTCCCTCACCGGTCATCATCTCGGCGATCTTCCCTTTGTGCAAGGCCACGCCACCAATGAGCTGAACATCGTAGTGGACCATGTCCCAAGTGATGGGATTGCCCGCTGCCATCCATGTGTTCTTCCATATGGCGTGATCGCCTTCGATGCGGATGGCATCCGGACGTTTGGTAGCCAGCTCGCGATCCAATTCGGTGGCACGTACGCGCAATTCGCTGTTCTCCTTGAAACGACGGGCCGTTTCCTTCACCACAGCAAAAGCTTCGGGCAGGATCTCCAAGAGTACTTCCTCGATCTGCTTCACGCTGGCTTCGTTCAGCTTGTCGATCTCTTGGTAACGTTCTTCCCGTGCGTGGATGTCCATGTGCGCATCCTCCTCGATCTCCGCACGCAAGGTCTCCACCTTCCCGTCGTTCTCCTTGGTGTGCTCGGTGATGCGTGCGCGCAAGCCTGTGGTCCGCTGGCGCAATTCGTCATGGCTAAGGTCGCCCAGCTTGGCGAACTCCGCTTTGATCTTGTCGACCAAGGGAGTGACCTCCTTGAGGTCCCGCTGTGCCTTGTCGCCGAATACTTTCTTGAATGCCTTGGAAAAGGAGCCGATCATGTGGTGCTTAAAGTGGGCCTCATTGCAGGTGGCAGATGTTTCCGAAGGATCGGTCCAGCGGATCGCGGCATTCGGTCGGTCGGCAAATAGGGTCCCGTTTGGGATTGCAAAGGTAGCAGGCAGCGGGCAGCACAGACCTTGCCGAGGTATGTGGTCTGCCAACGCGTCAGGTGGGAAAGCGAAAGCCCCGGATCCGGGCATTGCGCGGATCCGGGGCTCGATCACCCGAGGAAAGGCTCAGTATTCGTCCTCGTTGAAGAAGAAGTCCTCTTTCGATGGGTAATCCGGCCAGATGTCCTCGATGGTCTCAAAGACCTCCTCATCGTCCTCAATGCCCTGTAGGTTCTCCACTACTTCCAGTGGAGCGCCGGTGCGCATGGCGAAATCGATCAGCTCATCCTTCGTGGCAGGCCAAGGTGCGTCTTCCAAATACGAGGCTAGTTCCAGTGTCCAATACATCGAGCGGCCTTGTTAGGGTCTGTGAAATTGGCCGCAAATATAACCGGATCAGGGTGCCCCGCGCAGAGACTTATCCACCATCCGGGATCCGTTCAGCCACGCGGCTTCCACGGCGTTTCGACCACGCCTTCCACCTTGGCGATGTGGCGAGCGACCACGAAAAGGAGGTCGCTGAGGCGGTTGAGGTACTGAACAAGGATGCCCGGAACTTCCTCGCTCGCCGCCAAAGTGACCACCAACCGTTCTGCTCGGCGACAGACCGTTCTGCACACGTGGGCCTGCGATACCGCGAGGTGTCCACCAGGCAGTACGAAGTTGCGCATCTCCGGTAATTCGCTGTCCATTTGGTCCATGGCCTGTTCCATGGATGTGATGTCCTGCGCGGTGATCGCCGGGACCTTGAATCGATCCGCCTGTTCCTCTGTGCCACTCGCCAGCCTTGAACCAAGGCTGAAGAGCGATCCCTGAATGGGGACCAACAGGGCATCCCGTGAACCGTTGAGTTGATCGCGGAGCAGGCCGAGGTGACTGTTCAGTTCGTCCACCGTCCCGTAGGCATCGATCCGCAGGCTATCCTTGGAAACACGCAGGCCACCCAACAAGCTGGTCTGGCCTTGATCTCCGGTGCGCGTGTAGATCTTCATGGTCGTTCAATAGCGTAGGGTGAAATGCTCCTTGGCCTGTTCCGTGCGTAAGAAGGCGAGCCCGAGATGGTACAGGTCGATCGTTACGGTCACGCGCGGGTCGTCCTTCACCACCTCCCATGCTTGTTCCATTCCTTGGCTCCAGTGGATGTCATCGAAGATGAGAATGGTGTTCTGGTGCGCCGCTCCCATGCAAAGTTCGAAGTACTCCAAGGTCGGTTCCTTGGCATGATGTCCATCTAGGAAGACCATGTCCAACTGGCCCATGCGCTGCAACGTTGCTGGCAAGTGCTTGCGGAATCCACCTAGGACCGGAACAATGTTCGGTTGCCCCGATCGATCGAAATGGTGCTGCGCGATCCGCATGGTCTGTGGGCAACCCTCCATGGTGTAAACCGTGCCATTCTCTGCGCCCAAGGCAAGGTACAATGTGGTGATCCCGAAGGACGTGCCCAATTCCAACACGTTGCGTGCATCGAAATAGCGCGCCAATCGAAACAGTAAACGTGCTTGGTCCGCCGGTTTCAAGGCGGTGTGGGCAATATCCGCTACGGACCTTCCGGTCGAGTGGAAGACCTTGGAACCCGCCCCAAGGTCGTTCACTTGAATGATCTGATCACTTGCGAAGAGGTCGTTCCGGAGCGCCTCGATGGGTTCGAATTCGGCAGCATTCGTCGAGGGTCGAAGCACATGGGTGATCAGATCGTAGACGAACGGACTATGGACCCCATGACGTGTACGCGCTTTCACGAAGTGCCCCAAGTAGCTGCTGAACTGTCGGATCCGTTCACTCATGCTGATCATGCCCTGTGCCCGAACGAGGCATTCAAAGGTATCGCGGCTTGTGCTTGGATCCGATCCGAAAGGAAGCCCCCTTCAACAGCAACCTGTTGGAGGGTTCCTAGGTCTTTGCAGAAGCTGCGGCCTTACGTGCCTCCAGATAGTACTTGAACGGTACCAGCAACATGCCGAAGCACTCCCCATCTTCCTTACCCAGATGCTTGTGATGCACTTTGTGCGCTTTGCGAATGGCCATCAGGTAGGTGTTGTTCGTGCGTTTGAACCACTTGATCCGTTGATGTATGAAGACCTCGTGGACCAAGAAGTACGCGATCCCGTACGTCAGGATGCCCAAGCCGAGCCACGTCCAAGGTGCATTCAAACCTTGCAAGCTGCCCGCGACGAAGAGCCCTATGCTCGGTACGGCGAAGATCAAGAAGAAGCTATCGTTCCGTTCCAAGAAGCCGGAATGGTCCTTCTTGTGATGGTCCGCATGGAGATCCCACAGCAAGCCGTGCATCACGTACTAGTGTGTCGCCCACGCCACGACCTCCATCGCGATGAAGGTGACGGTCACGATCCCGATGATCATCCATGCGCTCATGCTCCATGCAACACGTGAAATGGTCGTTCAGTTCTCAACTGTGGTCGAGTCCTTTTGGATCCATGGTTCGGGCCATGGACGACCTCCAAACCCATCCGGTCAAAGATATTCCGCAGGAAGCTGTGGATCGGCCAGTGGGCCGTGCCGATACACCGAATGCGTGATCACCGGGTCAGCGTTAGAGAAATTCCGATAGAACTCTCCAAAGACCGATGTCTGAACGAGTGTCCAACCCTATCTCGCCGTGCGTCAGCCGATCACTTCCAGCTTCGGATAGCGCAATTTCCAAGCAGCGATAGCCTTCTGCGAGGTAACGGTGATGATGGTCCGATGATCGAGCCTGACCTTGATCTCCTTCACACCGACCTTGATCGGTCGTTCCAAGATGATCGTGCGTTTCTTACGTGGCATTTCTCTTCATGACTTTTGGAATGATCAACCGATCACTTCCAGTGCTGGATAGCGTTGGCGCCAGAATTCAAGCGCTTTCTTGCTTGCGAGGGTAACGACGGTGCGTGCGTCCAAACGGACCTTGATGGCCTTCAGACCTTCCTTCACCGGTTGGGTGAGGATCAGTTGTTTCTTTTTACGTGGCATGGTATTCTTGTGTTGTCTTCGTTCACTCCATTCGGTGGTACGCGCCTTCATGCCCTTGTTCACCTGCGAGCTATTTCCTGAACGCTCAACCACGATACATAGTTTGCACTTCTGCACTCGGGAACCCAATTCTTCACATAGTTTAACGGCGGCTTGCAGAGTTGCAAATGATCGGCGAACTGCATCTGACGGGCGTTCTAGAAAGAACGTCGCGGTCCCCGACGGTTCCTGACAAGAGGAATAAGAGCCTAGCGAAACCCCAACTGCGTCGAACAAGGGGAGTCGTGTACCGCTAAAAGGTGTAGGGACGTTGCCTCCGTCCATTTGCAATGGCCCAACTCCGATCGATACGCCGGACAAGTAAAAGCCCCAACGATCGCCGGGGCTTTGTGGGACGTACTGGATTCGAACCAGTGACCTCGTACGTGTGAAGCACGCGCTCTAAACCAGCTGAGCTAACATCCCAAGAAAGAAGATCGGGAAGTACTGATCGTACTTCCCGGTTCGTGTGTGGAGGCAGCCGGATTCGAACCAGCGACCCTCTGCTTGTAAGGCAGATGCTCTAAACCAGCTGAGCTATGCCTCCATTATTACTACTCTCCAAAGAACGGAATTCGTCCTGCACTGCTGCGGGACAGCGACCCTCCCGCTTTAGGGCGGGATGCTCTTCCCGCAATGCTGCGGGACCAGCTGAGCTATGCCTCCATCTGGCCTCCTTTCAACAAAGAACGACCCGTTCGCGGTGGATACCGTCCAAACGGGCGGCAAATATAGTAGTTGTCCTTAGATCACCTCCGCTACCACGAATACGCTTCCTGTGACCAGGACCAGGTCGTTGAGGTGGGCATTCTTCCGTGCAGCATCGAAGGCCGCTGTGACTGATGTGAAAGGGGTTCCGAGCAAGCCGTGCATCTTGGCTTGTTCCCAGAGAAGGTCGGCTGCCAAACCACGTGGCACGTCGGCTTTACAGAAGTAATAGGTGGCATTGCGGGGTAATTCCGCCAAAACGCCCCCGAGGTCTTTATCATTCACCATGCCGAGAACGATGTGCAGTCGCTCGAACGGTATGCGTTCCAACTGGGTCCGAACGGTGCGCATGCCGTCCACATTGTGGGCCACATCGGCGATGACGAGCGGTGGTTCACTGAGTGTTTGCCACCGGCCCATGATCCCGGTCCGGGCGATCTGGGCCAATCCACTGTGAATATGCGCATCCTTGATCGCCCAGCCACCCTTACGCAGCTCGTCGATAGCGGCCAAGGCGGTGCGGGCATTGTTGTCTTGATGCACTCCTTCCAAGGCGACCGCGTATGGGAGTGGACGACCATGATCAACGAATATCAGCGGGGCATTCTGTGCGGTCGCTGTACGAATGAAAACGGTCTTTACCGCCGGATCAGCCAGTCCGATCACTACTGGCACACGGTTCTTGATGATCCCCGCCTTCTCTCCGGCTATCGCTTCCTTGGTGGTACCCAGCATATCCATGTGGTCCCAGCCGATGTTGGTGATCACGCTCACGTCGGGAGTCACCACATTGGTGCTGTCCAGCCGACCGCCCATGCCGGTCTCGATCACGGCAATATCCACCTGCTCTTTCCGGAACCACCACAATGCAAGGGCCACTCCCCATTCGAAGAACGAAGCTTGAATGGGTTCGAACCCAGCGCGATAATGCGCTACGAAGTGGACCACTTCCTCTTCAGTGATCATTTCCCCGTTGATCCGAAAGCGTTCGCGCAGGTCCTTGAGGTGGGGGGAAGTGTGCAAACCGACCTTGTATCCCGCCGCTTGTAGCACACTGGCGATCATGTGACAGGTACTGCCTTTGCCGTTGGTGCCGGCCACATGTACACATCGGAGACCCCGCTCCGGGTGCCCGATCAGCTCCATCAACGCATGCGTGTTCGACAGGTTCGGCTTGTATGCGGCTTTCCCGATGCGCTGGTACATCGGGAGCTGCTCGTAGAGGTACGCCAGGGTCTCGGCGTAGGTCATACTAACCAGGGAAGAAGCGGAGCTTGATGTAGTGCGCCTGTTCGGGCGGTCCGTCCGCCTGTGCTACGAAACGACAGGTTTTCGCGGCACGCAAGGCGACGTTCTGGATACTCACATCGGAGGTGCCGGTGTTCGCCACGGATACGCGTAGCACACTGCCTGCACGGTCCACGATCACTTTCACTTCCACCCATGTTGCATTCTGGAGTTGCGGACGTTCGCTCAGGTCCGGACCCCGAGCTAGACCTCGACCGCCTCCGCGCAGCTCCCAGCCATCGCCGTTCATCATGCCGATGCCGCCCGGTTTACCGGTTTCGATGCCTGGGTCTCCGGGTTTCGTGTCAGGGCCGCTCGCAGGCTGGCTGCCCGGCTTGTTCCACGAGTTCAGCGCGTTGTTCAGGCGATCGTCGATCGTAGGCTCCTTCGGCTTTTCAGGCTTCGGTTTGGGCTTTGGATCTGGCTTGGGCTTCGGGTTCTTGGGCTTCACCACTTCCACATCGCTGGCCTCGTCGGTGGCTACATCCTCCGGGTTGTCCGGTGTGCTCACGGGCGTGCTTTGTTGTGCGCCTGGATCCGGACGTGGGGTGTTGCCACCTCCATCATCGGTAGTGCCATAGTCCGCCATGGTCACTTCGACCATTTCTTCCGGAAGGGGTGGGTCCCAGGTCTTGAGGCCGATGAAAAGAAAGAGGACGGCCAACAACGCATGGAAAATGACCGTGATGATCACGCCCGTGTTGCGGTCGCGCCGCTCGTCGTGGTGCATGCTTGCGATCATGGTGCAGCTACGGTTTCGCCCGGTGGGGTCGGGGCGGAAGCGAGGACGATCCGCCACTTGTGTCTTTTCGCGATGTCCAATACCGTGACCATCTGCCCGGTCGGAACTTCCTGCGCCACATGGAGGATGATGGCATCGTTCTCGCCGTGGCGGCTCATCTCCGTGGTCAATGCCCCTTCGATATCCGTGGCCGAAATGGACGAGCCGTTCAGCTTCACCACTTCTTCTGCTTCCAGACGCAACGCCACTTTCGGCGGTTCCTTGCTCGTGGATGTCCTGCTCTTCGGCAGGTCCACAGGGAGTGCGAATGGGCTGACCATGGTGCTCACGATCACGAAGAAGATCAGCAGCAAAAAGACCAGATCGGTCATGCTGCTCAGGCTGAAGCCCGCGTTGATCTTGTTGTTGCTTCGGATCGCCATCTCACTTCGGCCGGGTGGCCAATATCACTTTCCACTGGTTGCGCTTGGCAATATCCAATACCCCCACGGTGACCCCTGCGGGAACACGCTGGTCCACGTGTACCACCAAGGTCGGAGCTTTCTGGATCGCCGCCATCTTATCCTGTAGTACACCTTCGAGGTCCAAAGGATCAACGGACCTGTCGTTCACACTGAAGGCCCCGTCGGCATCGATCCGTACGCCCACCGATGGCTTCTCCTTGGTCTTGTTCGCACTGATGGGCAGATCCACCGGCATCGTGGTGGGACTCACCATGGTGCTCACGATGACGAAGAAGATCAGCAGCAAGAAGACCAGGTCGGTCATGCTGCTCAGGCTGAAGCCCGAATCGATCTTATTGCTGCTGCGTAAGCTCAAGGTCCTGTGGAATTACTTCGCAGGTGAATCCAGCACTTCCATGAACTCGATGGTGCGCGATTCCATTTTCTGCACCACTTTGTTCACGCGGGCCACCAAGAGGTTGTAGCCGACGTATGCAGGGATACCAATGATGAGACCGGCCACCGTTGTGATCATGGCCTGCATCATGCCACCGCTCAATTGGCTCAATTCAACTCCCGCACCACTTACTTCCATGGTGTGGAAGGTGATCACCATACCGACCACCGTTCCAAGGAAACCGATCATGGGGGCGGCCCCGGAGACGGTGGCGATGATGGGCAATCCACTCTCCAATTTGTACACCTCGAGCTTCCCCTGGTTCTCGATGCTCACCTCGATGTCCTTCAGCGGCTTGCCGATCCGGTTGATGCCTTTCTCCAACATCCGGGCTACTGGCGTGTTCGAGGTCTGGCAAAGGTTCCGGGCGCTCTCGATCTTGCCCTCGTGGATGTAGTCGCGGATCTTCGCCATGAAATCCTTCTCGTCCTTGAGCGCACGGTTGATGGCCATGGTGCGTTCGATGATGATGTACACAGCGATCAACGACATCAAGGCCAACGGCCCCATGATGTACCAACCACCCATTTTGATGAGTTCCCAGACGGAGAGGGTGGTCTCCTGAGGAACGATCGGTGTGGTCTGCGTCTGTTCCAAGACCTGGCGTGCGGCCTCGGAGGCATCCTGGATCTGGGCGAAAAGTTCGAAGGGCATATCTGGTTCGGTGTGTGGGTTGAACGCGGAAATTCCGCCGGGAATTGTCAGTTGAGCTTCTCGAGTGCGATCTCGAAGGCCGTTCGTGTCAGGTGCAAGGGTGTGGCGTTGCGAGCATGTGTTGCTTCCAAGGCTTTACCGATCACGGCACTCACATCCTCGAAGATGGCCTTGACCGAAAGGTCCACGCCGGGCTGCATGCAGTAGGCGAACACCCGGGCCATGCCACAGTTGGCGATGAAGTCCGGGATCACACTCACTTGGCCGTCGGCATGCTCTGCGATAGGACCGTAGAAGATCTCCTGATCGGCGAATGGCACATTGGCGCCGCTGCTGATCACTTCCAAACCAACGCCTTTCATGCGGTCCACGTGGTCGCGGGAGACCAAGCGGCTGGCAGCGCAAGGGAGGAAGATCTCCGCACCTATGTCCCAGATCTTCTCGTTCACCTCCTCGAAGGGCAGCATGTCCTGCATGCGTAGGGTGTTCCCATCCTTGTGTACGAATAGCTCGCGCACCTGGTCTGCATCGAAGCCCTTCGGTTCCACGGCACCGCCATGCCGATCGATGATGCCTACGACCAACGCACCTTCCTTGGCCAAATAGTAGCCGGCCGCAGCAGCCACGTTCCCCCATCCTTGCACGATCACGCGCTTTCCCTTCAATGTTCCGCCGTACACGCGATAGTAGTGGCGCACACTTTCCGCCACACCCCAGCCGGTGACCATATCGGCCACGGCGTAGGTGTCGGCCTTCGGGACATACGTGGTGTCGTTCACCCGCAAGCTCACGCCAGTGCGCAGTTGCTGGATCGCTAGAAGTTTGATGTCCTCTTGGGTTCCGATGTGTCCATTCACCACACCTTCTTGCGGGTGCCGAAGACCGTAACGCTCCGTAATGGGGATCACGTCGTGCAGTTCATCCACGTTCATATCGCCGCCGGTGCCGTAGTAGGTCTTTAGAAGGGGCATCACGGCTTTGTACCAGCGATCCAGAACGGCTTGTTTGCGTGGATCGGTCGGGTCGAAGTCGATGCCACTCTTGGCACCACCGATGGGAGGACCACACACGCTGAACTTCACCTCCATGGTCTTGGCCAGGCTTTCCACCTCGTGCTTGTCCAAGCCTTTGCGCATCCGTGTTCCACCGCCAGCAGCACCGCCACGCAAGCTGTTGATCACCACCCACCCTTTCGCACCGGTCGGGGTGTCATTCCACTCGAAGACGATCTCGGGGGCGCGCTCTTCAAAGCGACGCAGGGCTTCGCGCATATCGATCGGGTTGCAGGTCCGGCTCTATTGGACGGTGCGAAAGTAACCCGATGGGTTCGGGCAAGTAGAGTGGACCAATGCAGCTTTACCCGGTAGGATGTTGATAGCCTTAGCCCTAGCGGCCCTTCACGAAACGCGCCGTGCGGAACCTGCCGTCGCCATCCATTGCAAGCAGGGTGTAGGCTCCAGCGACCAAGCTGGACAAGACGATCGGCGTTGTTGAGCGGGTGTTGTTCGGTTGTAGCACCATGCGCCCGGCTGCATCCAGGACCGCAATGGACCAAATTCCTTGTGCGTCGATCCAGACCTGGTCAGTCGCTAAAGTGGGGTGGATCGTGAACGGGTCCATCGTTTCACCTTCGCCCACACCAGCAATGAAACCGACTACGCAAATGGCCATGTCCCTGGTCATTTGGCCGATCAATTGGCCATTGCGGTATTCCGAACCTTGGATGGTCAAGTTGAATTCACCGTTGAAAGGCGGGTAGTCCCAAATGAATGTGCCGTTCGTTGGGTCGACGGAAACAACATTGACTCCGGTCAATGTCGAGTATCCGAGAATGGGTTGACAATAGAGGCCGCGCGCAGCGACCATTTCAAAGACCAAGCTATCCCCATCCATATCCGTTGGATCCGGCTGGTAACTGAATGTGTTCCAATTCTGGATCACCTGCGTGGGAGGAGTGTTGAAGCGTATGGAATGATTAGGGCCGAGTTCCGGGTCGATATGGACGAGGGCCTCGACACAAAGTGTCTGAGAAATGGAATTGGGGATGTTCACAATACCGCCAGCCCGATTGCCAATGGTGGCATTGATTACGTGGACCCCGGGTTCTAGAAAGGTGTGGTCCAATTGGTAAATGCTCCTTCGAAGGTCACTGGCCGGGTCATCGAATATTTCTACCCTGGGTGCGCTAACAGCATCGGCTCCAAAGTCAATCCAGATCTCGGGATGATCACTTGGTGCACTCAGGCAGGTGAATACCTCCACGGAGATCCGGTAGGTGCTCTCGCCTAATGGCTCGTACGTTATTGTCGTCGCGATGACACCGCAACACGCATTGATTGCCACGGAGAACAGCGAAGCGATGGCGACGAGTATGGTTCTCATTCTTCCGTTGGATATTGGATCAGTGTGACCACCCTTCCTCCTCGTAATCAGGATGCAGAAACCTCAGGGAAGATACACCGCTCCGCCCACCGAATCCTTCTTCGCACCGGTCACAGTGGCCAACGCGGTCGCTTCATTCCGCAACAGCCGCACGCCAAGCAGTGCGAAGATCAGGGCTTCTTTGTATTCGATCGTGACCGTATCGGGTATTTCGATCGTGGCTTTCGAACAAGCACGAAGGCGTTCGATCAGATAGGAATTGTGCGCTCCACCGCCGGTGATCAGGACCGGGCCGATGTTGGCCTTCCATGCAGTGCCCAACTGGTCGGCGATGTGCTGAACAACGGTACACATCCGATCCGCTGGGGAGATCCTGTTGTTCATTATCAACGGACGGAACTCCGCTTCGAACCACTCGCGACCCAAGGAACGAGGGGGTGGTCGATGATGGAAAGAGAGTGCGTTCAGTTGCGCCAAGAGTCCTGCATCGACCTTGCCAGAGCGCGCCAATTTCCCATCCTCGTCAAAGCGTAAGCCGCCTTCTTCTGCAAGGAAATTCAAGGCCTGGTTCCCGATGCAGACATCGTAGCCGACAAGGCCATCCTCCTTGTGCAACGCGATATTGCAGATGCCCCCGATGTTGACGAAGGTCTTGTGTTCGCGGAACAGCAGCCGTTCGCCCAATGGAACAAGTGGCGCACCCTGTCCTCCGAGTGCCACGTCCATCGTCCGGAAGTCGCAGACCGTTGTCATGCCCGTAACAGTAGCTATACGCGCACCACAGCCGATCTGTGTTGTCAAGCCCTCATTCGGTGCGTGAAAGATCGTGTGTCCGTGTGAAGCGATCACGTCCACGTGCTCTCCGTTCAACAGTTCTCCGCATTCTTCCCCGATCACATCACCCAGATCACGGTGCAGCCGGGCTAGGTCCAGTGCCGATCCATTCATCACATGGAGCAAGCGATCCCGCATGGGCGCAGCGTAAGGGATCGTTCTGGCTTCGCGGATGCGATAGCTCCAGCGCCCCTTATCTACCTCGAATTCACACCACGCAAGGTCGAGTCCATCCAACGAACTGCCGCTCATGACCCCGATGGCTGAATAGCGCTGCATGTTGCAAAGTTGACGGCTTTCACGGTTCCACGGTCCACGTTCTGAACTTCGGTACGGCCACAAGCGTTATTTTCGCGTCCCAGCTAGAACCATGCAAGACACCGCCACCCTTTCCGGTCTCCATTTCGACCTCTCCGAAGAGCAACTCGCCGTGCGCGATGCAGCGCGCGATTTCGCCCAGAACGTGTTGAAGCCGGGTGTGATCGACCGCGACCGCGAGCAACGTTTCCCGACCGAGGAGATCAAGCAACTCGGAGAACTCGGGTTCCTAGGTATGATGGTGGATCCGAAGTACGGCGGAGGCGGCATGGATACCATCAGCTACGTGCTGGCCATGGAGGAGATCAGCAAGATCGATGCGAGCACGAGCGTGGTGATGAGCGTGAACAACTCGCTCGTCTGTTGGGGACTTGAGCAGTTCGCGAACGAGGAGCAGAAGCAGAAGTACCTCGTGCCATTGGCGAAAGGGGAGAAGATCGGTGCGTTCTGTTTGAGCGAACCCGAGGCCGGTAGCGATGCCACCAGCCAGCGTACCACGGCCATCGATATGGGTGATCATTACCTGCTGAACGGTACCAAGAACTGGATCACCAACGGAGGAACGGCCAGTACGTACTTGGTCATGGCCCAGACCGATGCGGCCAAGAAGCACAAAGGCATCAACTGCCTTATCGTGGAGAAGGGCATGCCCGGTTTCGTGGTGGGTGCCAAGGAGGACAAACTCGGCATTCGCGGCAGCGACACGCATACCTTGATGTTCCAAGACGTGAAAGTGCCGAAGGAGAATCGGATCGGTGAGGACGGCTTCGGCTTCACCTTCGCGATGAAGACCTTGAGCGGTGGACGGATCGGGATCGCTTCACAGGCATTGGGCATCGCAAGTGGTGCATATGAACTCGCCTTGGCCTATAGCAAAGAGCGTAAGGCCTTCGGAAAAGCCATCTGTGAGCATCAGGCCATCGCATTCAAACTGGCGGACATGGCCACGGAGATCGAGGCTGCACGATTGCTTTGCCTGAAGGCTGCTTGGCTAAAGGATCAGCACATGAATTACGACCAGGCCAGTGCCATGGCGAAGGTCTTCAGCAGTGAAGTGGCCATGCGCACGACCGTGGAAGCGGTGCAGGTACATGGAGGCTATGGCTACGTGAAGGAGTACCATGTGGAACGCCTCATGCGCGATGCCAAGATCACTCAGATCTACGAGGGTACCAGCGAGGTGCAACGGATCGTGATCAGCCGTGGCGTGCTGAAGGACTGACCTTCGGTTCTTCCGAGTGGTGATCGTGCGGTATTAGAGCGCGTCGACAACGGACTCCAACTTGATCCCGCGCGATCCTTTCACTAGGATGACATGATCCTTGACCGGATGCGTACGTAGTTGATCGACCAAGGCCGCTGCAGAGTCCAGTGCAGTGGTAACGCGTTTGAATTCGGGCCCCACGAAGCGCGCCTCCAAGCCAAGCTGTTCCACCAATTCGACGATGCTGCGGTGTTCTGTCTCAGATACGGAGCCCAACTCCAACATGTCACCGATGAACGCGAGTTTCGACCGTGTGCTATCCATGGTGGCGAAGTTTTCCAACGCAGCCTTCATACTGGTCGGGTTCGCGTTGTAGGCATCCAAGATCAAATGATTGCGGCCGGTGTCCTTGAACTGGGATCGGCTGTTGCTTGGTGTGTACGTGGAAAGGGCGTATGCAATGCGCTCGTCGGGCAATTCGAAATACTGTCCGATCGCTACCGCAGAGAGGGCATTGTATAGGTTGTAGTGCCCGATCAATTCCGTCTTGACGTGATACGGATGTCCGTCCCTTCCGCCGAATACGAATTCGAGGAAGGGGCCGTTACCCGCTATCTCTCCGAAGGTGTCGGCATTTGGATCACTTCCAAAGGTGATGCGGTCCATACCAGAACTTTTGGCCATGAGCAGTTCGTCATCACTGTTCACGAAGAGGGTGCCTTGGTGCCCACTCAGGAAGCCATACATCTCGGTTTTCGCCGTGATGACACCCTCAACACTACCGAACCCTTCCAAGTGCGCCTTGCCTATGTTGGTGATCGACCCGTGCGTGGGCTCGGCGATGGCGCAGAGCTCGGCGATATCCCCGCGTTTGCTCGCTCCCATTTCAATGATGGCGATCTTATGGTCCGGCTTCAATTTGAGCAAGGTGAGGGGTACACCGATGTGGT
>Ga0209582_1000337_pt1 | contig 35365 bp, 26 predicted proteins | sample KloWWTmetKNB5Kit_FD_187176 | JGI IMG/M metagenome (GOLD analysis project Ga0209582, IMG submission 187176) | Active sludge microbial communities from Klosterneuburg, Austria, studying microevolution and ecology of nitrifiers - Klosterneuburg... | ecosystem: Engineered > WWTP > Aerobic digester >...
TAAATAATTGCGCCATAAGGCGTTAATCTTGAAAGGAGTGACACCATGTCCAAACTCAGCACCCTGACCCCTATTGCTGCCGTGCTGGCTGTTTCCTTGGCCGGCGTAAGCCATGCCGCTGAAAACCCATTTGCCACTACGTCACTGTCTGCAGGCACCACGCTGGCTGCTCATCATGACACTAGCAAGGATGCTAATAAGGAAGAGAAGACGACAACTGCAGCCGATAAAGAAGGCAGATGTGGTGAGGGAAAGTGCGGGAGCATGAAAGATAAAAAGCCTGCCGCTCCAGTCGAAAAAACTGAAAAAACCGACAAGACTGACAAGGCCAGCAAAGAAGGCAAGTGTGGCGAAGGCAAATGCGGAACTAAGACCTACGGCGTGAACTGATCGTTAGTACCGTATATTTCTGCTCTTACGAGGCCGCACCATGACAGCGCTGGATAGTCATTTTGCCGTACATGGTGCCGGCCTCGGTCTTCGTCGCAGTTTTATGAATGAACTGATGACGGGGGCAGTTGATGAGGCTCCCGATTTTCTTGAGATAGCCCCAGAGAACTGGATGGGCATGGGAGGGCGGTATGCCCGTTCTTTGCGCCAGTTGGCTGAGCGTTATCCGATTGTTTGCCATGGACTGTCACTGTCTATCGGCGGGCCACAACCTTTAGACATGGCCTTTCTTTCTGACCTGCGCCGGTTCCTAGAGGCGCATCAGATCCCTCTGTATTCCGAGCATCTGAGTTACACCACGGATGATGGCCAGCTCTACGACCTGTTGCCAATCCCCTTTACGCTAGAGGCCGCCCGCTATGTAGCCGGCCGTGTGCAGCAGGTGCAGGAGACACTCGGGCGCCGCATTGCCCTGGAAAATGTGTCGTACTACGCCGCACCTGGCCAGGAAATGTCCGAGCTCGATTTTTTGCTGGAAGTGCTGCAGCGTGCTGACTGTGACTTATTGCTGGATGTGAACAACATCTACGTCAACAGCATCAACCATCGTTACGACGCGAATGCCTTTCTGGATGCCTTGCCGATCGAGCGAATGTCGTATGTTCACATCGCGGGTCATTACGATGAGGCGGCCGATCTAAAAGTGGATACCCACGGAGCCGATGTAATCCCGGAGGTGTGGTTGCTTTTGGAGCGGGCCTATCAACGCATGGGTGTTCTGCCCACTTTGCTAGAGCGTGACTTCAATATTCCTTCTTTGCCTGTGCTGCTTCAGGAACTGAGTGAGATTCGTCGCCATCAAGCAGCGCACCGCCATGCGGATAGTGAGGGTCGCCATGTCGGCTGAACCGATACCCCGTTTCCAGCAGTTGCAGCAGCAGATGACGGACTGGTTGCGCAAGCCAGACAGCAAGCCAGCGCCCGATGTGGAGCTTCGCCGGCTCACTATTTACCGCGAACTTTTTTTTAATAATGTCCGGGACTTTGTCGAAAACGCCTACCCACTACTGAAAAGCCTATTGCTCGCAAGCGAATGGTCGGCCTTGATTGATGAGTTTTTTGCCGAACATCGATGCAAAAGCCCCTATTTTCGCGATATTTCTCTGGAATTTCGTACGTGGATGGAATCCCGTCAGCCTGAGCTGTTGCAGGCACATCCTTGGATACAAGAAGTACTGCACTTTGAATGGATGGAGCTGGCCGTTGAGTGTGCAGAGGAGGGCGAGTCGGATGATCCGGTAGCGCCTGATGGCAATCTGCTCGACGGCGTACCGGTTGTTGCTGCTTGCGTATGGCCACTGGCATATCGCTGGCCCGTGCACCGCTTGATAGATGAGGGGCGTCCTCAGGATGAACCTCCAGCAACGCCAACGTGTCTGATTGCGTACCGTGACGACAAAGACAGGGCGCACTTTGTTGAGGTTAGTGCCATGACGGTGCGTTTGATCGAGCTGCTGAAGGGTGATAACAGCCAGTCAGGGCGAGTGGTACTGGAGCGGCTTGCCGATGAGGTAGGTCACAGTGATGTTACCGGGTTTGTTGCGGCAGGGCAGGCCATGCTGACCGACTTACGGACACAAGGCATCCTGCGTGGTATTCGGGCCTGATTCGTACCGTTCCCTTGTGACGCTATGCCGCCTAGAATGCACGCCTCTGACGAAGGTACAGGATAGTACTGATGATGAATCGAACTCTGGGGGCGGCAGCTCTCCTCGTGCTCTTCTCCGCTCCGGTACTGGCTGCTGATGCGGCCCCCAATCCTGACCCTTGGGAGCATTTCAACCGCAAGGTCTATGCATTCAACGACCGGATAGATCGCTACTTCCTCAAGCCCATCGCCAAGGGCTATCGCAAGGTCACGCCTCAATTTGTGGATGATGGCATTACCAATCTGCTCAGCAACCTGCGCGAGCCTGTCACCGTTGTTAACGATCTGTTGCAAGGCAAGATCAAGCAGTCTGCCCAAGACACGGGTCGTTTTGTAGTAAACAGCACGGTGGGCCTTGTGGGTTTTATTGATGTGGCGCGCCATATCAAGCTTCCCCGTCATCAAGAAGACTTCGGCCAGACCCTGGCCAAATGGGGCGTACCTTCAGGCCCCTATGTTGTGGTGCCGTTTCTTTGGGGCATGACGATTCGTGATGGTGCCGGCTATGGCACAGATGCCATGTACATGAGCAAGTTGTTTGAGCACGCGCTTAATTTTGGTTGGGAAGAGACTACTGGTGTGCTGGCACTGGATATAGTGGATACCCGGGCCGACCTGATTCCCATGGAAGAGTCACTGCAGGTGACCGGTGACCGTTACCGTTTGATCCGTGATGCCTGGATGCAGCGCCGCAATTTTCTGATCAAGGACGGCCTCATTGAGGACGACCCCTTCCTTGACGATGATTACGACATCACTGAAGAGCCAGAGGCAGAAGAGGGCGCATCAGCTGAAGAGTCTCCGGATGCTGGTGCGGATGCAGGGCCTGATACAGAGGCAGACACTCCAGAAAAAAACAGTACAGATGAAGTTAAAGGAGCCATCAGTGATGACTCGCAAACATCACTAATAGACGTATCCCGTCCAGTTGCCCTGCAAGCAGCGGCAGCAACAGATCGTCAGGAGTTCTGACGCTGTGTCCGCCACCATCTTGCTTGCCTGCATAGGGGAGAGTAGTGTTACCTGATGCAGTAAATCAGGTTCACTCAATCGGTATGTCACAACCAGTCCAGGATCACATTCTCGTCATCGATGACGAGCCTGTGGTGTGCGAAAGTCTTGCAGTCTATCTCAGTGACAGCGGCTTCAAAGTAAATACCGCCAGCAGCGGTGACGAAGGCTTGGCTCTTTTCCGCAACACCCAGCCCAACCTGGTCATTTGTGACCTGCGCATGCCTCTGGTTGATGGTCTGGATGTACTCAAAGCCATCAACAGCGAGTCGCCAGAAACCCCTGTCATTGTTGTGTCCGGGCAGGGCAGCATGAATGACGTGGTTACCGCGCTGCGTAACGGTGCCGTAGACTACCTGTTTAAGCCCCTTATTGAGATGGAAGTGCTAGAGCATTCGGTGCGCCGCGCACTGGAGCGCGGTCACTTGCTCAAGCAAAATCGCCAGATCCGCGAGCAGCTGGAACGCAGCTTGGCGCTGCTGAAAGAAGATCAGGAAGCAGGGCGCCGTGTGCAACTGCGTATGTTGCCGCCAACACCTCATGTCTTTAATGAAGACTGTCATTTTAGTCATCGCATTATTCCCTCGCTTTATCTCTCTGGAGACTTCGTCGATTACTTCCGCATGGGGCCTGATCGTATTGGGTTCTATCTGGCCGACGTGTCAGGTCATGGCGCATCGAGTGCGTTCGTCACGGTGTTTTTAAAGACCCTGACTAATCGTATTCAGCGCCACTACGAGAAGCGGGCGGCCGTTAATGCGTTGTCCCCGGCACGCTTGATGCGCGACATCAATCAAGAACTCATCTCCATGGCAATGGGCAAGCATTTAGCCATGTTTTGTGGTGTGCTCGATCTTGCCGAGAATAAATTGATCTATTGCATTGGTGCCCACTTTCCACCGCCTATACTGATTAATGATGGCGTTACCAGTGCGCTGGAAGGACGTGGTTTACCAGTTGGCCTATTTAGTGATGCCACCTTTGACGATATCGTGATTCCGCTGGGGCAGGAGTTTTCCTTGGTGGTGATGTCGGACGGGGTACTAGAGGTACTGCCGGATGGCAGTTTAGAGTCCAAGGAAGCGCATTTGTTAAAAGTAGTGGCGCAGAAGCCGACAGATGCTGATCATCTGGCATCGCTCCTGCAGGTGGATGGCGACATGGAAGTGCCGGATGACATAGCCCTGTTGGTTATCAATCGGAACGCGTAATTATGGTGTCAGCTCGTATTCTCTATGCCGCACATGAAGGCACTTACGTCGTCAAATTTGTTGGCGATGTTCGGGTGCCGCTCTGTGCGTGCCTAGAAAGCTTTCTGGATCGCATGTTTGCAGATGGCAGCTTGAAGTCTGTACTAATTGATCTGTCCGAAACGGAAGGTATCGACAGTACTGCATTGGGTTTGATTGCCAAGATTGCTGTCTCTTTGAAAGAGCGACTGCAACGTAAGCCAGTCATTCTTTCCACCAATCCTGATGTAAACCGCATTCTCTCTAGTATGGGTTTTGATCGTGTTTTTGTGATTGTGAACAAAGCCCCCTCGATTGATGAGCCGCTAGATGAGCTGCCAATGGTTGAGCCATCACAGCAGGACATTACTCGCCAAGTCATCGAGGCGCATCGCGTCTTGATCAGCATGAATGCAAAGAATCACGCCACCTTCCGTGATTTAGTCGAAGCGCTGGAGTGCGAGGAAAAAGACGCACGTTCTTGATGCGTCTGTAGTGCCTGCAAAATAGTTAGAGTGGGCTTAAAACCGAGAGGCATTTCCAACTGGGCAGATAAGACTATCTGTCATCTATAGCGCGTGGCTGGATGGTCGCGATCTGGTTTGAAAAGACCGATAGCCAGGCATACAATGCCGCTCGTCCGGGATGGACGGCATGATTACATGGATGTGATTGTTGGCTTAAGCAGGCTCCTGCTGAGCATCTTCAGTTTCCCTTTTCTTTGTGATCGCTATGCACGTGTTGCGTGTAGGTAGGTTTCTGTCTGCGCCTGCCGCATGGCTATGTCGCCAATATGCCTAGGTCAGATTTGCCGTCGTATGGATAAGGATAACCATAGGGCTGTAGCCGTCATTCACATGGAATAAGTGGATAAAAAGTGATGAAGCAGGGAATGCGAAGAAAAGGGCGGGAGATTCTGGCATTTGGCCTAATCGCCCTTCAGGTTTGGCAGCCGGCACTGGCCGAAGTCATTACGAGTAACACTGCAACTTCACAAGGACAGGCTGCCAATGGTGTGCCGGTGGTGAATATTGCCACCCCGAGCGCTTCAGGAATTTCGCACAACCTCTACAAACGCTTTGACGTCGATCCTCAGGGCCTGATTCTCAACAACAGCGGTCAGCCCATAAATACCCAGCTCGGCGGCTACATTCCCGGCAACGTACATCTAGTTAACGGCAGTGCGCGCCTTATCCTCAATGAAGTAGGCGGTAGTCTGCCCAGTCAGCTCAATGGCTATATGGAGGTTGCCGGTCAGAAAGCTGAAGTAGTGATCGCCAACCCGTCCGGTATTACCTGTAATGGTTGCGGCTTTATCAACACCAGTGTGGGAACCCTCACTACCGGTAAAACCTTGTTTGACAGTGACGGCAGCCTGAATGGGTTCCGCGTGGAAGACGGCCAGCTTTATTTTGAAGGTGCCGGACTTAATGCCAGTAATACAGATCGCCTGAACCTGTTCAGCCGTGCACTGGTTCTGAATGCAGAGCTGCACGCCAAAGATTTAAAGATCATCACAGGCAGCAATCAAGTCGTATATGAGACGGGCACCGCAACATCCATAGGCAGTAGCAGCACCGCGCCAGCCTTTGCTATCGACAGCAGCAGCCTTGGAGGCATGTACGCTAACCGTATCCGGCTGATAGGCACGGAGGCGGGTGTTGGTATGCGTTTGGCTGGGCCGGTTGCGGCCATGAATGGAAACTTGGAGATCACCAACAGTGGGGATGTCAGGATCGTCCGTGCCAGTGCAAAGCAGGCAGTGACCATTCGGACTGACCGTGATCTTGCCATTGATACCGATGGCGGCATCGAGCGAGCAGGCATTAGTTCAGGAGCGGCTCTCGCATTGATGGCAGCCGGCGGTATCACGCTGGCTGATGGTGTTGCGGTGACGGGTGCCGCCACTCGCATAACGTCGGAGAGCATCTTCACCGGTAACAACAGCGAAATTGCCGCTCGTGATGCATTGACTATCGAGGCGAAAAATCAGCAACTGTCTGGCACTATCGCAAGCCAAAAAACGATCACTATGACGGGTGGTGACATTGCCAATTGGGGCAACATTGCTGGCACGACTGGGCTCGGTATTGTGGCGGGTTCATTCGACAATAGCGGGCATATCAGCAGTACCAGCGGAAGCGGCCGGCTGACCATCGCAGGCGAACTGCGTAATGATCAAGGCCAGATCCAGCAGGGTGGTACGCTAGATATCACGGCAGCCAGCATTAGTAATGTTAATGGCGGTATTGCCGCCAATGGCACACTCCTGGTGTCGGCAACGAATACATCGGTCAACAATAACGGAGGGCTGTTGCAGGGCAATGAAGGGGTTACGCTCACTGCAGCAGGACTCACAAACCAGTCTGGAGAAATTGCCAGCAATAAGCATATTAGCCTGATGTCAGGTGATGGTGCTGTCGATAACCGTAATGGATTAATTGAGACAGCCGGTGAGATTGCACTGCAAGCAACAGGGCTTCTGCAGAATACGGGTGGTCAGTTTCGGTCAGGTGGAGATCTGACATTTGTGGTTGATGCATTTGACCGGGCATCTGCCGGTGGAGAATTTTCTGCAGATGGGCTTTTACAGATTGATGCTGTAAATAATATTACGTTTAGTGGCGATACCGTTGCCACGCCCGGTGCATTCAGCCTTATCAGCCGATCAGGAAGCATTGCTGTCAATAGCCGCATTGAGGCCGGAGACCAGATGCAGTTGGCTGCCGACGATATCATGGTTGGCAAAGAAGGTTTTATTGCCACGCAAGATGCCTTTCGTGCCATCGCTATCAATCTGGATAACCAAGGTCTTATGTACGGTAAGACGGCGGTTGATTTTATTGTTCGTGATGCTGTTAATAATGGTTCAGAAGAATATCTGACTAATACCAGCCTGTATAAAAACGCAGTTATCCTAAGTGAAGGAAATATCACTATCACGGCGTTGAACGACGCGCGTATGTCTGCCATAAGCAACTATGGTGGTCATATCGAAAGTATATTTGGGGATGTGACACTCAAGGCCAATACGCTGAATAACATCAATATTGCTTGGGCAATTAAAGATCCGTATGACACTGATTTAACTACGTACAGTACAAGTTTGGCCGCATGGAGTAACTACAATAGAGGTTATGCGGGTGAAGATGTGAAGGTGTATCAGTACAGCGATAAGATTACTAATAACGATATCGAAAATTACGGCAATCGTGGGCAGATTATAGCAGGTCATGATATTGATATTGATGCCAGTAGCCTTATCAATGATCGCAGTACGATTTCAGCTAAAAATGATGCCTTTATTAGAGCTGCAGTTGTCGAGAATGCCGCAACTAGACTTAGAAACAGCATAAAGAGAGATACTGGTTCGCGTTATTGGTTTTGCGAATACAACGATATTGGCAATAAGAAATGCAATAAACAACGCCAGTTGTCTGAAGGTAGCCAAACCTATTTGGGGCCAGAAGACAGTAGCAAAATTATTCCGGGCATCATTGAAGCAGGTAATAAGGTATATGTGACAGCAGGTACGCTAATCAATGGCGAGCCGACGATTGAAGGCAGTACATCGTATATTCCCAGTGGCTACATCCCGGAAGCACCGGGCACCGCGCCTTGGGAGCAGGCGCCAGAAAATATCCTCAATCTAGGCATTGCCGATCCCACTTCGTTTTCTGGGTTTAATTTGCCAAGCAATGGCTTGTTTCAGATAAAGCCGCCTGGGCATCCCTACCTGATTGAAACCGACTCCGCACTGAATACCTATCAGGGTTTTCTTGGCTCCGGATACCTTATCAATCATCTCAACTGGTCACCGGAAATTACCCAGCGCCGTCTGGGTGACAGCTATTACGAACTGATGCTGATTCGTGATGCGTTAATGGCAAGCTTGGGTAGCCGCTTTGTGCATCCTGCTATTGCGGATGAACGGGTGCAGTATGAATACCTGATGGACAATGCGATTGCTGCTACCGAATCACTGCAACTCAGCCCCGGCATCGCCCTCAGCCGTGAACAGATTGATACCCTGCAGCAAGACATTATCTGGATGGAAGAACGTGTTATTGCGGGTGAGCACGTACTGGTGCCGGTGGTGTATTTGGCTAAGGGCAGTTCACGCGTGCTGCATGATGGAGCCGTTATTGGTGGTGGCACGATTGCGATAGACAGCAATACGGTAAGCAATGGTGGTCTGATTCACACACGGGATCAGCTGTCGATAAACGCCGCGCAGGATATTAGCAACCTTGGTGGCACCATGGAGGCAGGTGGCGATCTGCTGCTGGAAAGTGGTGGCGATATTCTTAATGAGAGCGGTCGTCTGGCGGGAGACAATGTTGTACTTCAGGCAGAAGGTAACATCACCCATCGTACATGGTCACAACGTGAAGACTTTGGCACCACTAACAACGGCAACTGGAACACATTAGTGGGTGATACAGCCACGGTCGAGGCTAGAGGAACGCAGCTACAGATGGCGGATGGCAGTATCCATGTCGTGGGTGGGCAGCTTACCGGCAACAATATCGGATTGGCCGCAGGTGGTAGCATCAGTCTAGATACCGTACAGGTAGATCAGGGCTTTAAGTTCAGTGGCGAAGATTGGGATAAAAGAGAACAGCAGATACGTCATTTGCAAACGCAGGTGACCGCCCTTCAAAGCCTTCAGTTGCAAGCAGGTGCCGACGTGCTGGCGATTGCCGCCGACATCCGTGCTGGTGAGAGTGCAACACTCGAAGCGGGCGGCAATATTCTTCTGCTTGCCGCTGAGTCATCCGATCACTATGAATCGCATAGCCAGCATGATGGCAGTTTTGGGCGCAGTAAGAGCCATGACCTAGTGCATGATGAGTCTGGTCTGGTGGGTACCACGATTCAATTAGGCAATCCGAATGACCCAGCTGCATTGCAGGGCAATTTGACGATTAGCGCAGGCAATGACATCACCCTTTATGCTTCGCAAGCAGTTGCCACTGGACAGGCCGATGTCGTCGCCGGTGGGAATATCAATCTGATTGCCGGTATCAATACCGTTAGCCACAGCGAAAAAAGTAACAAGGAAGGCGTTGCTACTTATCGCAACAATAATCAGGGCTATATCGAGCAAACAGCAGCAGCAAGTGCCATCTCCGCAGGAGGTGATTTGAACCTGAACGCAGTCAATGACATCCACCTGACGGCTTCGGTTTTGCATTCAGACCAGGTCCTACGCATTGGCGGTGAAACCGTTGATCCGCAAACCCTTATGGAAGTCAGTGAAAATCGACCAATGAATGTTGTTGTTGATACGCTGGCGCTGACTAATGAAAGCTGGGATGAGACCAGTAAAGGTTACAAAGGGCCGGTCAAGGAGTTGATTAAGGCGATCACACTTGCTGTCGCTCCCATGATTAGTGTGGTCACGGTGGGCCAGGTGGACATGCCTGAGTTCAACATTGCTGAGCATAATCGTACTCGCAACAAGGATGTGCTTCAGGCGGGGAGTTCGTTATCGGCTGACGTACTCAGCATAAATGCAAAAGATAAAGTGGCATTGATCAATGCGGATATTAGTGTAGCAAAGAGTGCTGAAATTACTGCAAACGACATCGTTATTGGAGCGGTAGCAGAAACCCATACCGCTATACATGACGAAGGGCATGAAACTATGACCAGCTTGGGGATGAAGCTGGGCAAGGATGAAGTGCGTATTGTCGGTATAGAAATGACAAAGCGCAGCCTAGTAGACCAATCAACGCTAGTTGAATGGAATGGCACTACGATTGATGCGGGCCAGTTGGTGCTGAAAGCTCAGCATGATCTGGCTGTATTGGGCGCCAGCATTAATGTGGCTGGGGATGCAGCGCTAGTCGCCGGGAATGAGCTAATCATCGGTGGTTACGAAGGAGGCATAACAAACCAGAGCAAGGAGATAACCGAGGTCACTACGATTTCGGCGGCAGTCCGTAATGCTTATCTGGATGCTGCACTGACAGTCAAAGCCATGATTGAAGCCAAGGATAGTATCAAGGATGCCAAGCAGGCACTTGCTGATGCAGAAGATAAAGCCAGTCGCGGAGAGCTGGACCCTGATGATGTAAAATATTTCCGAATTAACCTAGCCTCTGCAACAGCCAATTTGGTGCAGATGGAGATTTCCATGGCGGCGGCATTGGCAATGGGTGCAGCAACGCTAGGTACTGGTTTTTATGCGTCAGGAAGTGCACAACACGACAAGACGATAGCAACAAACACGACAGATCAGGGCCAGTGGCAGGGGAGCGACATTACCGTAGGTGGAAATGCAGCACTTATCGCCGGAGAAAAAATCAAAGTACAGGGCAGTGATGTAAACGTCAGCAGCACGCTCATTGTCGATGCAAAGAAGATCGCACTGGTGTCGGGGGGAGAACATAGCAGCAGCAAAAGCAAGACAACCCAAGAGCACGAGGGCTTTAGCCTGAGTAGTAGTAGTGGCGGTATCAATGCGGGCATGCATCAAACTGATTCGGATAGCTGGGGAATACAGTACGCCAACACGCACTTGTATACTGGCACGTTGGCCAGTACGAGCGATAGTCTGCAATTAGCCGGTGCGCTTATTGAGGCTGATAACATCAACATCAATACTGGCACATTGTCCGTAGTGAGTCTGCAGGATACCTACGAGAGCAAGAGCAAGACTGTCGGCGGGAGTATCGGCGTAAGCGGCGGACTAGGTGGTGTAACAGGAGCCAGCATTGCTGCCGACTTCCAGAAGACCGAGGCAGGCCGGCGCTGGGTGGCGGAGCAGAGCGGTATCATTGGTCATAATACCATCAGCATTCAGGCAGAAGACTCTGTGTTGACCGGCGCTCTTATAGCCAATGCAGTGCGTGATGCCAACGACAACCTAGTTGATCAAGGTAACCTGCAGTTCAAGACCACTACGCTTACTGTCAGCAACCTGTATGACATGGATAAAACCAAGACCATTGGCGCTAATTTGGCTGTAAGCAAGAACTTTGGCGCGGGTACCAAAGTGCAGGGCGAGCAAACCAATGCACCGGCAGGCACTACTTCGACCGAGGCGGCAGAAAAAGTAAGCAAGGGCGGTGTGCCAGTTAATAGTATTACAGGGGGAGGCCTATACACCGGCCATGTCACCGAGCGCACTACCTTTGCCACTCTCGGTATGGGGCAGGTAGAAGTCGGCGGCGAGCTGCTTACTAATGAAAGCAGCCTGAAGGTGAATCGTGATGTTGCTAATACCCAAGTCATTACCAAAGACCAAGACATAGGGGGCCTGAATGCCAGTGTAACGGTGGATGGTCGTTGGTTAAATAAGGAGGGGCGGGCAGAGATGCTGAAACAGCAAAATGCCGTCGGTAGCAATATGCAGTTAGTTGTACGAGGGCTAGGAAGCGAGATTGATACGGGTGTATACCTTGGTGTGAGTATAGCCGGCGCAGAAAATCCATTAGCAATTACGGAGAAAGTAGTTGATATGGTTGGATCTTTTGGGCTGATTCCTACGAAGCTTAATAACGGTGGCTTGCTGGCGCAATTGCCGGGGCAGTTCTTGCCCGGGAGCGATGCCAATCAGCGACAGATGGTGGGGGCTTCAGCTAATAGCTCATATGTGTCTGCCCATCCTGAAATGGGCTGGGTACCGATTACAGAAACGTCGGGGTATTATTTGCTGTCAAAAATCCAGCAGGAAAAATTGAAGGATGTAGTGGTCAGCTCTGATCCGATTGCCATTGAGGCAGGCATAGCTACTTATCAAAACTCTACCAATGGCATGCTTAATACACCGGCACTCGCCATGTACAACGCGGTGACGCAGACTCATGACATGATCAATGACCCAAGCCAGTCAGTCTTGGTGACGCTTAATTACAATCCGACGCGCGGCGGAATTGCGGATGGTCTGGAAAGTCTTCAGGATAAGCTGGCGATTGGTTTTGGTCAAAAATGGATGGCCACTAATGTGGCAATAGATACGGGTATTTTCGTAAATCAGGTAATGCTAGCTCGAGGAAATGAGCAGGCAAATTTTGCTAATCACTCACAGGGAAATTTGTTAAATTTTTCGGGGTTGCTGGCGGTTGGGTTGGATAAGGCCATAAATTTTGGTCCTAAAAATGAAAATTTTAACTGGAACATGTTTGGTTCACCGGTTAACGCAATTGAATTTAATTATTATCTGAAAGATAAGAAAATGGTGCTCAGCTCTTCATCTGTTAATGATGGCGACTTTGTAGGGCAGAGATTAGGCGGAAATTATGGCTTATTTGTTGCGGGTAAAGAAAATACTCAATTTTTACGAGTTGAATCGATTTCTGCAGATGTGGGTGTGCGCTATCAGCTATCAAAGGCAGTTACTTTGGAGCAAAATAATGAATCAAATTCGTCAGGATATATTTCACCAGTGCTTGACCTTATCAGGCTTTTCAATCCTGTCGGAGAATCGACGCATTCCAATTATAGTTGTGTAGTGAATTGTGGGGCGGAACCTATGCAACGCAATCAATCTACTGCGACGTCGGAGAAATTTCTGTGAAAATAAAGTTAATGGTATTTTTTCTAATTATGATGGGTGGGTGTGCGTCAGTGCCACCTGATCTTGTTTATCCTGTGGGGAAACGAATCGTTGTAACAACAGGATACGACGACTATGGGCGTAGAGCCGTTGGTAAGGATTTTGCATTCTCGGTTATTTTGCCACCGGATGAGTGGAGCTATTACGCAAAATCTACGGCGGCATCTATGGGGTACTTAAGTCCGTATGGCCGCAATAACAGAAAAGAGCTGATGATTGAATGGCTTTGGATTATTCGTGATTCCGCAGAAACACAAGAAACGCTTAAAGAAACTCCATATTACTTGCCGTGGTACAGCGGTGTAAAAAGCGATGGCTCTCGCATTTTCTATACCCCCACAGAAAGCCAGTTGCGCTATGGCGACTGGCATCGAGGCGGGTATTCTCAGATTCAGTTCATGCAAGTTGTTTACAAGGGGAAAAAGCCGCTCTATTGCGTGCGCACTTTAACGCGAAGAGGGGGTTATACGCCGCCGGTAAAAGACTACACGCTGGAATATTTGGCACAGACCCGAGAGGGTTTGTATGGTGTTTTTGATGTCTGTCCCTTTCGCACCATGGACAACAAAGACGCGTATTTCAAGGTCAGCGTGAAATTCAATGTCACTGCTGCAGACATTGCTGCTAACCCACAGGTTATCGAAGACAATCTGAAGTCGCTTGATGAATGGCTCAAACCCATGTGGGACTCGGTCGAAATCATGCCAAAGGCTTATCAGTTTGAGGAACCACTAGCAAATAATAAGGAATCACAGTCTGATTTATTGAATCCTATAAAATAAAATTTAATTGAAAATTGAGTAGATAGAGATTGAGTATTCCTTATTGCCAATCAGATAGGACAGATAGCTACTATCGTTATGAATGACGATGCACAAGGGTGGCCCATCCTGAGCCAAACACCAGTAATTACACTGGACTCCATCAAGAGTAAGACCTTGGGTCGCCAGGAACAGACCAGTGTCATTGCTGATTTTTGGCGTTTGTTCGGTGCTGACTCCACTCATTCCAACTACAGTTGTGTGGGTTCCAAATGTGGTGCTGAAAGCCAGGCGCAATGAGCGTTTAGGTGGAGAAAGAAAATAATGAAAGTTGTTGCGTTAATGATGGTAATTGCGGCCCTGATGGGCTGTACGACTCCTGCACCTTCTGCGGTGTATCTGCCAGGGCAGCAGGTGAGGGTTACGTCGGCCTATTCAACCGGTAGCAAAAAAGAGGGAGCAGAGTTCAATTTTTTGATCCGGTTGCCGACAATGGATTCGTGGACCTACACCCCTCGCTACAAAATGGAGTCGAGTGGTTTGATTGTCATCGAAGGCATTGCTAAAGGCACAGGTATTACTTACTCCTGGAGCTGGTTCGATCGCATGTCACCGCATATGCAAAAGAATCTACGCGAAGGAAATCTTCTCCATTTACCTTGGTATGCCGGCCGTAAAGGGGATGGTTCGCGTATTCCTTATGTGCCGACTGAGGAACAGTTGAAATCAGGGGATTGGTATAGTGTGGGGTATCCCCAAGCGCAGTTCACTCAATCGATGTATAAAGGGAAAAATTCGTTTTACTGCGTGCGCGCACTTATCAAGCGAAGCGGCCGCAACACTTTTGCACAACAGCAGGATGCGCCGGCCGGTGCCGCCTATGCGGTTAATTATTTTTGTGGCTTTCGTACGACTGACGGTCGTGATGCCGTTTTCTCTATAAAGACCGGTTTTTTTGTCTCAACTGAAGCAGCAACTGTCGATCCCATCATTGTTGATAGGAAACTGGCTGAGATAGATGCAATGTTACAACCGAGCTGGGATTCGCTGGAGGTCATGCCGCTTGCGTATCAGTTCGAGTTGCCGCCTTCCTGAAGGCACTTAATGAATGGTCAAAACCCATGTGGGACTCGGCCGAGACTATGCCAAAGGCTTATCAGTTTGAGGAGCCACTTGCAAAGAATAAGGAATCGCAGTCCGAGCTATTTAATATAAAAACTAAAATCTAATTTAAATGGATCAGATAGAACATGAATCTGCCGGGATATAGCAATGCGTATAAAGACTTTAGTAGCGCTTTATTTGATTGTAATTTGTACCGGCTGCGCAGGAAGGCCAGTGCTACCTGATACAGAAAATTTCTATGGAAAGAGCACAAGCCAAGTTATAGCAGATCTTGAAAAAAGTGGTTTAGTATGTAGAAAGAGTAAAATTTATAAGCCCACTGGCGGCAATCACATGGATCTTACGTGTACATATTTAGAAAAAGCTTGGATGTGCCCAGAGAGGTATGAGGTCAGCATGATTTATGACTCACTGTCGGATATGGTACTAGGGCCAGCTACTATTGATCGTCGAAAAATGTGCTTTTAGTAGATAAAATCAATTATTTTCATATGCTTCTATCTATTTGAAATAGTTACCCCAGATGAAATATATCAGGCTAGTTGCCACGTCACTTTTTCAGTGTAGTAGATAAAAAACGACTGAAAATAGGATGTAGTACTTTAATATTCATGGCATCGCGGCTTGTCCTCAAGTAAGTTTATATGAAGTATTTGACTGCTATAAAGTATTTATTCTTAATGGTGGCGGCTCTTACTCTGTGCTCGTGTAGCCATGAATCAATAATTACTGTTGGATATACACAGTGGGATGAATCTCTAAATATTAAAAAATCTTTGCTAGAGTGTGGTGCTCCAAATATATCTAATATAAGAGTTTATGATGAACAAAATAAGAAATATTTATCAGATAATGAAGTTGCAGGTATTGTAAGGTGTATGGAAAATAATGGGTTTACTAGGAAGACGTCAACAACATGTCAACTATTTCCAGATTTGCCTGTTTGTTTGAATGATGGGGATGTGCCTGTCATGGAGGCGTCAAAAAGATTGAATGGCTCGTATTGTAAAAATGTCTACGATCCACTTTTCCAGCATGTCAAAAGTAAATATTTTATGAAATATGATAAATGCTGCAATTTTAAAATATTTTTTTATAGCATTGCTTCGGCTTTTTTTTTAGTAGTTTTGCAATTGCTGGTGGGCCTCCTTCACCAGGGGAATATGATAATTGGGATGCATCAGAGTACATAAAAAAAGCATTGAATTTATGTGGTGGAAAAAACGTAGAAGAAAGAATAATTGTTAATGAGTCTTCTTTAAAAAAATTGGCAATAATTAATGATTGTATGATTAAAAAAGGATTTGTACTTAAAAATAGTAATAGTGGTGATTTAGATGCAAAAAACTAAATGCCTTTTTATTATTATGACCGCTTCCACTCTTGTTTCTGGCTGCATTTCAAGGCATTACGAGAAGACCGAACCAAATAAAAGATATCAGGCATCAGAAAGGCGAGGAAAAAGCGAACTTGAAAAAGATTTTACTAAAACATTTTCAACTCTTGCTCCTCAAGGTGATTGGTCATTTAGGGGGAGTAATAGATTTGGAGAGCTTCGTTTTATTGGGGCACCAAGCGGGGCGCCTCGTCGTTATGCGGGCTACGAAGTTAAAATGATATTAGAGTCGGGAGATATCCGAGCTAAAGAAAGAGATTTGAGAGCTCTGAAAAGTGGTGATTTTAATGCACTTGTTGATGACATTATTTCTGATGAAAAAGCTTTCTATGGGAGGCTGAATTTGAAGGGTAATGATGCAGGTTATCCGATGCCTAGAAAATACAGTGCAAGATTGGCTAGTTATCGAGGAATGAGTTGCACTATCTATGAGTCCGAAAAACATATATTTATTGCTTCAAATAATGCCAGTAATCTTCCTGCGGGAGCACAAGGAAAAGGTGATGGCGCTGAGCAGTATGGGATCGGTTACTTTTGCCCTGGCTTTCATAATGGAGTGCAAGCTCGTTTTGGTTATGGCGTGACAATTATGGTTAATAATAAGCATGTTATAGATGGGATTGATATTGATTCTGAGTCATTAAAAGAAGAGATTTTTTTGAGAATGCAAAGGGCGATGGATAGTGTTCAGTTTAATGGTGAATTTACGCAAGAATTGCCGCAGCTAACCCGCAGGTCATCGAAGACAATCTGAAGTCGCTTGATGAATAGCTCAAACCCATGTGAGACCTGGTCGAAATCATGCCAAAGGCATATCAGTTTGTGGAACCACTTGTAAAGAATAAGGAATTGCAGTCCGAGCTATTGAATTATAAAAAATTTAATCTGATTGAAATGGAGTAGATAGAGATTGAATATCCCACCATTAACGGGTAGTTCGAAAATATTTAAAATATTAGTTATCTATATTATGGTCTTGACTGTTTCTGGATGTGCAGGTAGATCAAGAGGTTATTCAGGGAGTCACTATCATGTACATAAAGTGCAATATCTTTCTATTTTTAAAATAAAATCGCCCGATAGAAATTGGTATACAAATAATAATTTTAATGCTGGAAAAAATGAGCCTATTACTTTTGATGGCCCTAGTCCAGAAGGTTTAAGTGATTTTCATATCGGGGCGCAGTTAGTTGCGGATTTTGAGTATGGAAGGTTCCTCCCAGATATAGATTATTTTATTAGTAAATTAGACCTGCTGGCTGAAGCAACTTCTGCTCCGCCATATTTGGAGTCTTATTCTAAGCAAATAGGCCCAACGCGTAAGCAGATCAATTTTAAAGGAAAGATTTGTTTTTTAATGAGCTATGAGCATGCGGACGAGCATAGGCAAGAGCAGGTAATTGGTAGTAATAATAAAGAAATTACCGTGAATATTAATACTCGTGCGGACGTGGGAAAGGTAATAGAGTGTCCTGGGTTCATTAACCGGACATTTGGTGTTGTTCAGATTGACATGATGGTTGTCGCTGATGCTTTAGAGCACGCTAAGTATGCTTTCAAAGAATTAGAACCTGATTTTAATAAATCACTTGATTCATTTGAGTTTTCAAGAGATTTTTCGCAAACAATTCCTGCTGGACTTTCTTTGGAGCTGCAGTTAAAAAAGGCAGAAAGTAAGTGGTATTGGCTTTAATTAATAATTTAAATGTTGGTAAGCCTAAAAGCTTATTAAGTTCTAAAAAATATTTTGTCTATTTTGGCTATTATTTTTTGATCTTACTTTCGTTGAATGGTTGCGTGCACCATTCATGGATCCAAATAAAGGAATTAATTATTTAGGTAAGAATATTGATGAGGTCACTGGGAGCCTTGAGGCGCATGGTATGACATGCTTTTCATCGCGGCTTGTAATTACTCGACTGGATGCTAAGGAGTCAGTAATTGATACTGAAAGAAAAATATTAAACTGTAATATTTTGAATAAGAAATGGGTGTGTCCGATCAAGCATTCTTTAAAGATGGATTATTCGATAAATACACGTATCGTGACGTCTGATACACTCTATTCTGAAGTCAAGCAGTGCTTCTAGGGCAATAGAAGAGCCTGAGTAAGCAGGGTATTAATTCTAAATGTTTGGGATATTTTTCCCTGCAAGGTTGTCGAGTCACTTGGGTGGCTCTTGGAACGAGTTGATTTATTCGACAGTATTTATCGTTACTTTTTCTTGCGCAGCTCAGTAACTTGTTCCCCATGAACTCCCCAGTTGTCGGTATTTACCTCATCAATCACTACCATGGTAGTGGCGGGGTTCTTGTTCAGTACCTGCTGTAGCAGCGTGGTCACTCCAGCAATCAGTGCAGCCTTTTGCTCCTTGGTAACGCCTTCATCCGTGATTCTAATGTTTACGTAGGGCATGGTTTAGGCCTCCAGCTTTTGCTGCAACAGAGTTTCCAGCTTGATCAGATCGGCAGTAAACAGGCGAATGCCCTCGGCCAGCTTTTCGGTGGCCATGGCATCGTTGTTGTGCTGCCAGCGGAATGCTTTCTCATCCAGAATGGGCAGTGCAATGCCTGATTCGATGCGGTTGGCATTCAGGTGCTGTGTCAGCGTTTCGGTTTTACTTGCCAGCTCATCCAGCAGAGCGGGGCTGATGGTAAGTTTGTCGCAACCGGCCAGTTGCATGATCTCGCCTGTGTTGCGGAAGCTAGCACCCATCACCACGGTTTTTACGCCGATGCTTTTGTAGTACTCATAAATTCGCGTGACTGACTGTACGCCCGGATCTTCTTCCGCAGTGTAGTCGCGGCCTTCAGATTTTTTGTACCAGTCCAATATGCGCCCAACAAAAGGGGAGATCAGGGTAACGCCGGCCTCGGCACAGGCCTGTGCCTGGGCAAAGCTGAACAACAGGGTGAGATTGCAATGGATGCCTTCGTGCTCCAGCAGTTCGGCGGCCTTGATGCCTTCCCAAGTGCTGGCAACTTTAATCAGCACACGTTCGCGTGGAACGCCGAGGGCGGCATAAGCAGCGATCACGCGACGCGCTTCGTGCACGGTCCCCATGGTGTCAAAGGAAAGACGGGCATCTACCTCTGTAGAAACCAGGCCAGGAATGTGCGTGAGGATTTCGCTGCCAAAGGCCACGGCAGTTTCTGTCAGTGCGCGGCGGGTACGGGCAGCCACTGTGGGTTCTGTCTTTGCGTTACGAACGGCACGATCAATCAGCGCGGCATATTCGGGCTGGCTGGCGGCCTTCAGAATGAGCGAAGGGTTGGTGGTGGCATCTACCGGCTGTAAGCGGGCGATGCTGGCAATGTCCCCGGTATCGGCAACTACGGTGGTCATTTTCTGTAACTGTTGAAGCTGATTCATTGTGTCCCTTCGCGATTCTGTTGTTCTTCTTGTTGCGATTGTTTGTCAATGGAGGCGGCAAGTGCGGCGGTCTCCATGGCGTGTTTAACTTGTTCGGCGGCTTGCGTCACGACTTCCAGTCCCGCGCCCTTGAGATGCGCATTTTGGCTAATGTACTGACGCCATTTGCGTGCGCCCGGCAAGCCTTGGTATAGGCCAAGAATATGCCTTGTCATGTGCGTTAGCGAAACACCTTCCTGCATTTCTTTTGCCATGAACTCCATGTATTGCGACAGGATCTCGTCCCGTGAGGGCAGGGTGTTCACGCCAAACAGGGGCAGGGATTCGGCCAGAATGTAGGGGTTATGGTAGGCCTCGCGCCCAATCATCACGCCATCGGTTTGCTGCCAGTGCTCAGCGACCTCCGCCACAGTCTTGATGCCACCATTGATGTGGATTTCTAAATGCGGAAAGTCACGCTTCAGGCGGTAGACATCTTCATAACGTAGCGGCGGAATATCGCGATTTTCCTTTGGGGAAAGGCCGGCCAGGATGGCAATACGAGCATGTACGATAAAGGTCTGACAGCCGGTCTTGGCGACGGTTTCTACAAACTTGGCCAGGTGGTCGTAACCATCCAGATTGTCGATGCCAATACGATGCTTCACTGTCACGGGGATCTTCACGGTAGCCTGCATAGTGGCAATGCATTCAGCCACCAGATCAGGCTCGGCCATCAGGCAAGCGCCAATCTTGTTGTGCTGCACCCGATCGGAGGGGCAGCCTACGTTTAGATTTACCTCGTCGTAGCCCCAGTCTTCTGCCATTTTCGTGCAAAGGGCCAGATCAGCCGGGTTGGAGCCTCCCAGTTGCAGGGCCAGCGGGTGCTCCAGAGCATCGTATTTCAGAAAACGGTTCGTATCCCCATGAATGAGCGCGCCTGTGGTCACCATCTCGGTGTACAGGCGGACATGGGGATTGAACAGACGCAGGAAGTACCGGTCATGCCGGTCTGTCCAGTCCATCATAGGGGCGACAGAAAGAACCTTGGGGAAATGGGGTGTAGTCATAGGGTGAATTGTCGCCGAGGGGGCGGGAGGCGGCAATCTATTAGGGTGCTATATTCTCTGCATCAATACCTTTGCGGCTGCCCTGATGACGTGAGGCTCCTTGTTTTCATGGCCATTTTTTGAAAACGGGTTTTAGTTATATTTACGACATAAGCTGTCGCCATTACATGATCAACTATCTCTTTCATTCCCGGTGGGCATACGCCTCCGCCTTTGGCACACTCCCTCCATGCTAAATTTATATCAGTCCAACATGCTCGATGCGCTGCTCAGGCTTTACCTGGCAGTGCGTGAACCCGCGTCCGACCCTCTGGTCCCCGAAACCCTTCTCGTGCCTTCTCTGGGCATGCAGCGCTGGCTGCAGCTGGAGCTGGCTCGGGAGCAAGGCATTGCCGCCAATCTCGACTTCAAATTGCCGGCGTCCTTTGTGTGGCAGCTGGTTTCCCGTGTGTTTCCGGATGTGCCACGGCGTTCGGCGTTTGATCCTGAAGTGCTGGCATGGCGGGCGTTGGACGCATTACCGCGTATTGCCGCGCTGGAGGGAGCTGCGCTGGCGGCCAACTGGAAGGCGGCGGATGCGGCTGGCCGCTACGAGCTGGCCTGGCGCGTGGCTGATGTGTTTGACCAATATCTGATTTATCGGCCGGAATGGCTGCACTTCTGGGAGGCAGGCAAGCGGTTGGATCTAGGGCCGGATGAGGCATGGCAGGCAGAGCTGTGGCAGGCGCTAACGGCCTCTGGTGAGCCACATCGAGCACGTTTTCTCGGCGAGCTGGAGAAAAAGCTTTGCCAAGGGCAGGTAACAGGCTTGCCATCACATCTCACGGTATTTGGCGTGAGTGCACTGCCACCCATGATCTGGCGGTTGCTGACGGCTTTGGGTGAGCACATCGAGATTAATCTGTTTCTGCTTAATCCCAGCCAGGAATACTGGGGGCAGTTGCGCCGTGGTGATACGGGTGAGGGCGCGCATCCTTTGCTGGCTTCACTGGGGCAGCAGGGGCGTGACTTTATCAATACTGTTGCGGCCAGTGGCGTGAATGAGCCAGTCAAATCACAGGCTTTTGTGGCGCCACAGACCAGTACGGTGCTGGCCGCGTTGCAGTCTGATTTGCTCACCCAAACAGTGCGTGGCGAAGGTGATCGGTTGGTGGTATCGGCTGATGATGACTCACTGCAGGTACAGGTTTGTCACAGTGCACTCCGCGAAGTGGAAGTGCTGCACGATCAGTTACTCATGCAGTTTCAAAAAAATCCAAGTTTGATGCCTGATGATGTGCTGGTGATGTGCACCGACATCCAGCGCTATGCGCCGTTAATCGAAGCGGTGTTTGCATCGCGTAAAACCCCTGCATTTATCCCCTACACCATTGCAGATCGTCGTCTGGATACAGAAGAACCTTTGCTTCGTCGCTTTGCTGACCTGCTGGCGCTGCCGGGTTCACGTTTTGAAGTGGAGCGTGTGCTTGCGTTGCTGGAAGAGCCCGCCTTGCGCGCACGCTTTGAGCTGGCAGAGGCCGATGTGCCGGTAATCCGCCGCTGGTGCGAGCAACTGCATGTGCGCTGGGGTCGTGACGCTGCTGATCGTGAAAAGCGTGGCTTGCCTGCCGATATTCCCATTACTTGGCGCGATGCGCTGGCCCGCCTGCAACTTGGTTTTGCTCTGCCGGCCGAGTTGGCGAAGGGTGATGACTCTCGCTTTTCCGGGCGTGTGCCGTTGCAGGCCGTGTTCTCTGTAGGTCAGGCCCAAGTAATGGCGCGTCTGGCTTTGCTGCTGGAGGCGTTGTTGGCATGGGAGGAGCGTCTGGCTTATCCACGGCCGCTAAATGACTGGGCCGATACACTGGATGGTTTACTTGAGGCATTCTTTGCCGAAACGGACGAAAGCCGTGATGCCTTGCAGTACCTGCGTGATGCCGTGCTGGAATTACGTGATCAAGCCCAGCGTGCACCAGAAGCCGGTGATCAGCCTTTTACGGTGATACGGCGCTGGTTGAATCGACAGGTGAAGGGGCTGGAAAGTCGTCGCGGATTTTTGCACGGTGCGGTGACCTTCTGCGCCATGGTGCCGATGCGCAGCCTGCCATTCGATATGATTGCAGTGCTTGGTATGGACGATGGTGTGTTTCCGCGTCAACAAAAGCCATGGCCGTTTGATTTGATGGCAGAAAATTCTGCCGCCGGTGATCGTTCGCGTCGTCAGGATGACCGTTACTTGTTTTTAGAAACCATGCTGGCTGCGCGGAATACGCTATACCTTAGCTATGTTGGCCTGAGTGATGTGGATGGCACGGTTCGTCCGCCATCTCCCGTGTTGGCTGAGCTGATGGATCAGGTGCGCGCTACCGTCACTGTGTCGGATGAAAAATCATTTCGTCAGCGCTTTTACACAGAACATGCCTTGCAGCCCTTCAGCCCTCGCTACTTTTCTGGCGATGAAAAGCTGTTTTCCTTCTCGTCACGATTTGCTGCTGTGAGCGGGCTATCGGGAGTAAAGGTAGAAGTGCAGGAAGCGGCATTCAAAGAAGCGTTACCGCCACCTTCAGACGATTTACTATCTATCACGCCGCAACTCTTCGAGCGATTTATTGCACACCCGCAACGGTTCTTTCTGCGTGAACGGATGGGCGTGCATATCCCCTATGCCAGTGATGTGCTCTCCGATGAGGAGCCCGTCGACCTTCCAGATCAACGCGAGCTACGTCAGCGGCTGTACGATCAGGATCAGTCTAAAGTTGAAGGGCTACGTGCTGAAGGACTGCTGCCTTCTGGTGTCTGGGGCGCGCAACTGTGCGGTGAACAGGATGAGCTGGTTGAGCAAGTGCGTCAGCGCGTAAAAAAATTGGAGTTGACTGAAATTGATCCCGTTCGTGTGCACGAGGTAGTGGATGGCGTTACTTTCGCCGGCATGCTGGAAGATCTAACCAGTGCTGGACTGGTGCGTGTATCGCTGGAAAACAATATTTACGCCACCGATGTACTCCGTCTTTATTTTGCACATCTGCTGTTGTGTGCCACTAAGCCAGAGGGTGTTGAGCTGTGCAGTTATCTTGTTGGTTTGAAAGAAACGATTACTTTTCAGTCGATAACAAATGCGCCACAGGCATTAGCCGCTTTTGCAGCTGCTTATAAAGAAGGTCTTTGCTTGCCTTTACCGTTGTTCCGTCGTGCTTCGCCAGCGTTCATCAAAAATCAGAATATCGATGATGCGCGTAGAGCGTGGGAGGGCAGTGATTATGCTACGGGCGATTGTGAAGATGCCTGGATAAAGCTGCTTTGGCGTAATGCCGACCCATGCGATGAGCGCTTTACACAATGGGCCGAGCGCCTATACGGACCGATAAAGACCACAATGGACGGGATGGGCAAGCGATGACAAATGACATTGTGCTGAAGCCCCTCGACTTGTACTCCTTGCCTTTACAGGGTGTGCAACTGGTTGAGGCCAGTGCCGGTACTGGCAAGACATGGACCATTGCGGGTCTTTATGTGCGTCTGCTGCTAGAAACTGATGAGACCATCAATCGCCTCCTGGTGGTGACATTCACGAAGGCAGCTACCGCAGAGCTGCGCGATCGCTTGCGTCGGCGTCTGGTGGATGTAGAAACTGCACTGCTACAGGGTGAAAGTGCTGATCCCTTTTGCCAATGGGCGCTGGATAAATTCGTTGATGATGCGCGTGAAAAAGCGCTTATTAAGCTGAATGAGAGTATCCGTCGTTTTGATGAGTCCGCTATTTTTACCATTCATGGATTTTGCCAGCGTGTGTTGAATGAGGCGCAGTTGCCTGCCTTGCTGGGTGAGCCGGATATTGTGCCCGATGAGCGTGAATGGTTGCCGGGCCTGTTGCAGGAAGCATGGATTCGTTATTGCAATGACCCGTTACAAGCTGAGCTCCTACGACTGAGTGCCGTTACCCCCGAGGTGATTCAGCGTGATATTGAGGTGCTGCTGGTTAAGCCTTATCTGCATCTGGATACTAAAAAGAAGACATGTGATGTTGATTCTCTAAGAGAGGGAAAGATTGCACTTCGTACCCTGTGGAATAATGACTACGAAGCCATCATCAAGGATGTAAGTGAGGCTGATGGCCTGAGCCGTGCGGAGAAAAGTTATAAATACCTCGACGATATTATTGAAGAGCTAAAAACTTGGTTGCTGAGCGACTCAAGTCTGACAAAGTCTATTCGTCGCTTGACGCCAGTCGAGTTTGATAAGCACATGAAGAAGAAAGGCAGTGCCCCAAGGCACGCCTTCTGGGAAGCATTGCAGGAGTGGTTTGATAACGCCGATCTGCTGGTTTCGAAATTTCGCACTGATATTATTGATGATGTGCGCAAAGGTTTGCTGGCCCATAAGAAGTCACAGGGCTTGTTATCGTATCAGGATTTACTGGAGCTATTGGCGCAGGCGGTTGAAGACGAAGCCATTGCCAACAGTATCCGCCAGAATTACAGCGTGGCCTTGATCGATGAGTTTCAAGACACGGACCCATTGCAGTTCCGAATTTTCGATAAGCTTTATCGTGAAGCAGGTTTGCCGCTGTATCTCGTGGGCGACCCTAAACAGGCTATTTATAGCTTTCGTGGCGCAGATATTTTCACCTATTTGCGGGCCCGTGAGCATGCAAATGGTCGTTTCACGCTGAACACAAATCGCCGTTCACTACCTGCGCTGGTAAAGGCAGTGAACAGCGTGTTCATGAATCACTCAAATCCCTTTCTGTTGTCGCGCTTAAGTTTTGTTGATGTTTCTGCGGTAGAGCCAGAAAGTAGGCTGTCGATTAATGAGCCGCCTTTTCATTGCTGGCTGCTGCCTGCTAATGACGGGAAAAAGCTCGACAAGGGTGCGGCACATCATTTCAGTGTTATCACTACAGTGAATGAAATAGTTCGCTTGCTTCAAGGGGCCGCACGGGGCGAGGTCGTTATCGGCGATAAACCTCTGCGCCCAGGTGACATTGCCGTACTGGTTCCGAGGCATAACGATGGCCGTGCCATTGTTGATGCACTGTCTGAGGCCGGCGTGGCATCAGTAATTCGTAGCCAGGATTCTGTATTTGCCACTGATGAAGCGCGTGAAATGCTTTCTGTGCTAGAGGCAATTGCCGAGCCGGGCAGGGAAGGGCAAGTCAAGGCAGCGTTTCTCTCTACCTTAATGGGCGGCACCATCGAGGGTCTCTTTGCCGATCAAGAAGATGACGCACGTTGGTCAGCGCTGATCGAACAACTATTAGCAGCGCGTGATCTTTGGTTGAGCCATGGCTTTATGCCCATGTGGGAAAAGGCGCTGGCAGCGTTTACCGTTTATGAGCGTGTATTAAGTGGCTCCCATGGTGAGCGTCGGCTCACCAATCTGCGCCATCTCGCCACCCTCATGCAGCAGCAGGCGGATATCGACCCGGTACCAGAGCGCCAGATGGCTTGGCTGCGTGAGCAAGTGCGCGAAAGGGAGACAACGGAAGACACTCAGTTACGCTTGGAAAGTGATGCTGAGCGCGTGCAGGTACTCACCATTCACGTTAGTAAGGGCCTTGAGTATCCCGTCGTGTTTTGCCCTTTTCTCTGGGAAGGGAAGTTGGCGCGCAAAGATGATGTCAATCGAGCTGAGTACCGCTCTGGGGGAGACTCCTTGCTGGATATCGGTTCCGAAGGCTTTGTGCATGCCACTATGCGTATGAAGACCGAGCGCATGGCCGAAAAATTACGCGTGCTTTATGTGGCGCTAACGCGAGCCAAGTACCGTTGCTATGGTATTTGGGGCTGGGCCAGAGACAGTGAAACAGCTCCTTTCAGTTGGTTGCTGCTGGGTGGTAATACAGAGGGTGAGCCCGATGCCGATGTACTCACGCGTGATCTTGATCGTTTTAAGTACGACGATTATGCCGAGGCGTTGGAGCGTGAGGCTAAAAAGGTTCCTGAAGGCTTTGCCTGGGAATCGATAGCGGAAGAAGTCTCTTCTAATGTTATGCCTGCTGAGCGTGCGAGTGAGTGTGCGCCTGTTGTTCCTGAATTCAACCGCTCATTGTTGCGTCGCTGGCGTGTGAGCAGCTTTACGGGTCTCTCTGAAAGTGCCCACGATATTTCGCGCAAGGCTGAAAGCCCAGATCATGACTCCGATGTACAAGAGCCAATAGAGGTTGTGGTATTGCAGGAGCCGCAAGGTATTCATGCGTTCCCGAAAGGTGCCAATGCAGGGGTGTTCTGGCACGCGGTGCTGGAAGATTGTGTGGGTAATCCGTTGGCCGATCATGTGGCAGTCATCACCGAGCGTTTGCAGCAACATGCACTGCCGCTTGATTGGCTGCCACTGGTGGAATCCACGCTGGTGCAGTTACTAGAAACGCCGCTCGACGAAGAGGGTGCTCGTCTAGGTTATCTGGATGCAGCCCGTGCCGAAATGGAGTTCCTTTATCCTGTACAACAACTTTCACCTGCGCAGTTTCTGTCGTTGCCTGATCTTCTGCCACGGTATCGTGATGCCCTTACCGCACTCGATTTCCCTACGCTGCAAGGTTATCTAAAAGGCTTTATCGACCTTATCTATCTCCACCAAGATCGTTATTACGTGCTCGATTATAAGACCAACTGGTTGGGCCCAGATGAGAGCAGCTATACGCAGGAGCGAATGGAAAAAGCCATGGCTAGCTCGCATTATTTCTTGCAGTACTGGCTCTACGTGCTGGCCCTGCACCGTCACCTGAAAACTGTAAAAGTAGATTACGACTACGACCGTGATATAGGCGGGGTACGTTACTTGTTTCTGCGCGGGATTGCGGCAGAAACGCGCGGTGTTTATACACGCAAGCCATCACGTATGCTGATCGAAGCGCTGGATGCTCTTATGAGTGGAAAGAAGCACGGAAGTAATGTCGCGACAGGAGTATCAGCATGAACATGATGATCACGTCACCATTGATGCAGTCAGCCCGTAACTGGCTGTCGCGAGAAGCGCCTAATTTACCATCGGAAGTTCAGATCGCTATCGAGTCACTGTATTCCGCTGTTGAGTCAGGCCACGTTTGTATTCGTGTAGATGCTGCCAATGCTGCGGACTGGTATGCCACTGGCTGGGTTGGCAAGCCGGGTGATTATTGCCCCTTTATTCTTGAAGACAGTGGCCGATTTTATCTGGCGCGTTATCACGATCATGAAAAAGAAGTGGCGCAGTCGCTTCGTCAGCGTGCCGAGAAAATGCTCTCTCCACAAAACCCCGATGCCTTACAAGAGCAACTACAGGCCTTGTTTCCAGAGAGCGATCCGGCCGACCGCCAGCGTATGGCTGTTCTCTTAGCGCAGTTTAAAGCGCTGACGTTGGTGAGCGGTGGCCCAGGTACCGGTAAAACGACCACAGTGGTGAAAATGCTCGCCCTGCTGCAGTCTCAGGCCGGTGATACGCCATTGCATATTCTGCTGGCGGCACCAACAGGCAAGGCGGCACAGCGCCTGTCCGAATCTATTCGCGGTGCTAAAGAGAAATTGTCTGTTTCGGATGATGTGAAATCGGCCATTCCCGAGCAAGCTCAAACCCTTCATCGTCTGCTTGGTGCACAAGGCGATACCGGTCGCTATCGTCACGATGAGAGCAATCCACTGTCCTGCGATGTGCTGCTCATTGACGAAGCCTCTATGATCGATCTTGCATTAATGCACGCTGTTTTATCGGCACTGCCGCCAGATTCTCGGCTTATTCTTCTTGGCGATCGTGATCAATTGGCCTCAGTTGAGGCTGGCAGCGTGTTTGGTGATCTCTGTGTTGCACAGGGCATGAGCGATCAACTCAGTGCTCAACTGGCTCCTTATGGTGTCAGTATCGCGCCGCAGGCTCTTAGCAGCCCAATTGCCGAGTGCCGTGTTGAACTGACCCGCAGTTATCGTTTTGCTGCAGACAGCGGTATCGGTACGGCCGCCCGGGCCGCACGGGAAGGAGATGCCGCTGCTTTGCTGCAGGCACTAGTGAACAGCCCGGATATTTCACACTGTCATGTGGCTCAGTTGCCGACACAATTGGATAAGGGCTATGCCGCTTATCGAGAGTTGGCGAAACAAGGTGATCCTGCTACGGCATTTGCAGCGTTTCTGCAGTTCCGCGTTTTGTGCGCACACCGTCAGGGTGCCGCCGGGGTGGAAGGCCTTAATGCACTTATGGAGGCTGGTCGTAGCCTCTGGTATGCCGGCCGGCCAATCATTATTCGCGTAAACGATTACGCGCTGCGCTTGTTTAATGGTGATATTGGCTTGTGCCTGCCAACACCAGACGGTTTGCGGGTATTTTTTGAAAGCTCGCCAGGGAATTTTCGTGCGCTGGCAACGGGGCGCCTGCCTGCGCATGAGTCGGCATGGGCCATGACCGTGCACCAGTCTCAGGGCTCCGAGTTCGACGATGTCTTGTTGGTATTGCCGGAGGTCGTTACACCGGTATTGGATCGTCCGCTTATCTATACCGCAGTAACACGCGCAAAATCACGCTTTGTTCTCTGTGGTGAGGCAAGTGTGCTGGAGGCAGCACTGCTTACCTTGCCAAAGCGTGAGTCGGGGTTAGTGGCAAAGCTGGCCTGAGTACTAGCCACTCTGAAAACCTGTTACTGTATTTTTTGTTTCAATTTACAGTGTGAGGAGTGGCTAAAAATACGGCCTTCTAGTGATAATTGGCCATTGGGTGTAGAAGGCCGCGGCCCTACAATCGTCGTTCGTTAAGCCTGAATTCACCATCTTTCGCCATGTCTGTGAGGACGTATGAGCAAGTTCATCGACCGTTCTGTGCGTTTCTACCGTACTGGCTCTGCCTTCGTGAACAATGCTATCCAGCGTCGCGTTAACAAGGCCAAATACATTCAGGCGGACAAATCTAATTATGAAGTGATTTGCACGGATGGTCTGATGTCGGTGCGTCACTACAAGGCGCAGCCACCGGGCTCTACGATGATGATCGACGGCAAGCCGTATGTGGCCCGCCAACGTCGATATGCCATGCCCATTGTGCTGGTACCGCCACTGGGAGTGTTTGGTTGGATTTTCGACCTGATGGCCGATCGCAGCATGGTGCAGTACTTTCTTGCGCACGGTTTTGATGTTTATCTCATCGACTGGGGAGCACCAAGTGCGGATGACAAGAATCTTTCCCTGGAAGATTACGTATGCCGCTGGTTCCCTAAGGCCATGGCGGCCATTCGTGAACACAGTGGTAGTGAAGAGCAGTCGCTGGTGGGGTATTGCATGGGCGGCCTTCTGGCGCTTATGTATCTCGCCTCCAGCAAGGATGACAACGTCGCCAATTTGGTGACGATTGCGTCACCTGTAGACATGCATCAGATGGGGTTTTCCGGCCCGCTGTCCAAAGCCCTCAGCAAGCCGATATGGGCAATCGGCAAGATTACCGGCCTTAAGATTACCGAAATGGAAAATCGCTTCTTCCATGTACCGGGCAATCGCTTGTCGTTGATGTTCAAGATGACCAACCCGCTGGGAACTGTTTCCAGTTATCTGCAGTTGGTGCGCAATATGGCTGATGACGATTATGTATCGCGCTATATGACCATGAGCGAGTGGTTCACCAATATGCCGGATTATCCGGGTGCCACCGTGCAGGAAATGATTCGCAAAATGGGCTTGTACAATCGCATGACCAAGGGCCGTTTCCGTATCGGTAACCGCGTGGCAGACTTCAATACCATTCACGCTAACTTGCTCGCTTTTGCGGGCGACAGTGACAATCTTGTGCCGATTCCGGCGGCGGAAGCGATCATGAATGTGGTGGCATCCACCGACAAGACATTCGAGATTGTTCCGGGTGGCCATGCCGGTGTGTTTACGGGGAGCAAGGCAACACACACCACTTGGTCCATTACCAAAGATTGGCTGAGCCAGCGCTCGGGCCGTATTTCCTCTGGTCAGGCATCTGACTGAGCCCCAATCCAGTCAGGCACTGCATCACAGAGGCCTGACTGGATTGTTCATTTTTCCCAACTGCTTTGTCATTTGCTGTCATGCCATCAACTGACGGGCCTGTATAGAATCCGGTGACGCCTTCCTGCCGGATCGACTGATGAAAACCCGTATTACTGAGTTGTTGGGGATTGCCCATCCCATTTTGTTGCCGGGGATGACTTATGTGTCCAATGCTGAACTGGTCGCCGCGGTGTGCAATGCTGGTGGTCTTGGGCTGCTTGCCGTAGGCCATCTCACCCCGGAAGAAACCCGCCAAGAAATCCGCCGCGTGCGTACGCTCACCGATAAGCCATTTGGGATTGGTGTGGCTCTTATCATGCCGGGCGGAACGCAAAATGCAGAAGTAGGCATTGAGGAAAAAGTTCCCATTATCAATTTTTCTCTTGGTAAGGGCGACTGGATTTGCAATCGCGTGCATGCCTACGGTGGCAAAGTGTTTGCCACCGTAGTGAATGAAAAACATGCCCTTGCCGCCGAACGGGCTGGGGTGGACGCACTCATTGTGACCGGCCATGAAGCTGCCGCTCACGGTGGCGATGTCACCTCACTGGTGTTGATTCCTGCCATTCGCCAAGTAACCACTCTGCCTATTATTGCCACCGGCGGTTTTGGCACCGGAGGAGGGCTGTTGGCGGCATTGGCATTGGGGGCTGATGCAGTGGCCATGGGGACACGTTTTGCCGCATCGCAGGAAAGCCCGGTGCATGCCGCCACCAAGAAGATGATCACCGAAAAATCAGTGAGCGAAACCATCTACACTACCAACTTTGACAGCATGGGCTGTCGCATCATGAAAACACCCACCGCAATTGCCGCGGCAGAAAAGCCGCTGTCGTTGCCGCGAGTGCTGGTGAAGGCGCTGAAAGCGGCTCGTGAGACAGGCCAACCCATGATGGCGTTGATTCGTAGTGTATTAAAAGAAGGATTTTTGCCAGCGCTTAAGCTGGCATATTTTGGTGCGGCCACGCTGCAGATCCGCAAGGCCATCATGGATGGCGATCATAACGATGGGGTGCAGCTCATCGGCCAAGTGCAGGGGCTGGTAAAAGATATTCCAGCAGTGGCAGACATCATGCAGCGGGTAATGCAAGAAGCTGAAACGGCATTATCTGATGTACAGTCGCAGGTACGTGCCTGACAATTTTTAGCAGGGAGTTTTACTCATGGATGCCATACAAGCCTTACTCACCCGTCGCTCACGGGCTCAGCTAAATACCCCAGCACCGCCTCCCGCTGTGCTGGAAAAAGCGTTTGCTTGTGCTTTACGAGCCCCGGATCACCGGATGCTGCGACCTTGGCGTTATCTTGTTATTCAAGATGAAGCGTTGGCTAAATTAGGTGATGTTTTTGCAGCCGCTTCTTTGGCTGACAAGCCCGACATGGAGCCCGCTGAAATTGAACGTATGCGCAAAATGCCGCAACGGGCGCCGCTGATTGTGGTCGCGATTACCTGTCATAACGAAGAGGGCAAGGTGCCCCGTGATGAGCAAGTGCTATCGACCGGTGCGAGTGTCCAAAACTTTCTGGTCGCACTTCACGCTCAAGGTTACTCCGCCATATGGCGTTCTGGCCCCATGGCATCGCACCCTCGTGTGATGGCAGCCCTCGGCCTGACGGTGGGAGAGACTATTGCGGGTTTTATCTATTCTGGTACCGGGCTGGTCGAGCCTAAGCCACAGGCACCCTTGCAGCAGGCTGATTTTGTGCGGGAATGGCGGGAATGAGCACGCCGGTAAAGCGCGCGCAGGCATTAATTGTCCAGCTGCATCAGGAGGTTCCGCTAACAGCCGCTATGCAGCTGGCCTTGCAGTCTTTTGATGACAGTACGTTGGTTTTTCGCGTGCCACTTCTGCCCAATATAAACGACAAGGGCACGGGCTTTGCCGGCAGCATCACATCGTTGGGCTGCATTACCGGTTGGTCTTTACTCACGCTGTGGAGTGAGCCGCTGTTTGGGCATTGTCAGTGTGCGGTCTATGATGCGCAGTTTCACTTTAGCCAGCCCCTAAAAGGGGATTTCACCGCAACCGTCACCTTGCCCGATATGACCCATTTGATGGATAGCCTGCGTCGCAAGCGCAAGGGCAAGGTGTCATTGGATATCGAGTTCGCCGACAGTGATGGTGTTGCCGCGCGCCTGCATGGGCGCTATGCCGTTTGGCAAGTCTGAGTCATTACCGCTGATGTTTAGGCTGCGCGGATACCCGCCAAACTGAAACGTGCGATATGCGCCGCCAGTACATCGATTTCATCTTCTGTTCGCGGAATTTTCACACCCAGGCGGGTCAGCATAGGCTCAGCCAGTCCGTAATAAATACACTGGCTCACTAAGCTGATGGCATGACGGCTGAGCTCGTCTTCCGGCAACTCACGACCTGCCACCGCCGTTACGACGGATCGTGTGATCTCATGCTGTGCGGCTACGGTTTCCTTGACCAAGTAATCCAAGGCCTCGGTAGGCTCCACAAATTCACGCACGCACATACGGATAGGGCGATCTTTCGCATTGCTGCCTAATACCCGGCGCAAGATACTTTTCACCAGCCAATGTAGGCGTTCCTCTGGCGAGGCGAGCTCAACTTCAGGTGTCTGCAGCGGGAAATTGGCAATCATCTGCTCCGACTGCGACTTCAGCACCGCCTGATACAGGCCCATCTTGCTGCCAAAGTGATAATTAATCGCGGCGACATTGGCGCTAGCCTTGTCTGCGATGTCACGAATACGTGTTGCCTCAAAACCCAGGTCAGCAAACAGGGGGGAGGCGGCTGAAATCAGGGCAGCTCGAGTAGCACCACTGGAGTCAGTGCCGACGGATGCTAGAGGGCGAATACGGTACATAGCGTATGCTCAATGAAAATAATTGATTTAAACGGTTGATTTAATCTAATGATTTATTAATTAGAAATCAAGTCCTTAGTCTTTTGGGTATGCTCATACCGGCCGAATAGTATGTACGCCATACTGGTCGGTATACTATAAGAGGGCTATGAGTCTAATGGAGTTAATCACCCATGAGAGAGAGTTTGCTGGTTGCCTTACGGGAGGAGTCTGTCCGTTTGCATCCGCGTTTACCTTCCGAGGAGGACGTTGCCCGGGCCGCGAATGTAAAGGCGGCCGTGGTGCGTACGCACCTAGGGCCGCCTGATAACTATTCGGCACTGCTGTCGTATCAGGGGCAGGTTCAGGATACCCGTGAGCGCATTATTGCGAGTGCGGCCCGGGTATTTGGTCAAAAGGGTTTTCAACGGGCAAGTCTTGATCAAGTGGCGTCGGATGCGGGGCTCACGAAGGGGGCTATCTACTGGCATTTCAAAAGTAAGAATGATCTCTATTTCGCATTGCTGGATTCACGGTTTCAGCGTGATATTTCCACCATGCGAGAAGGGGTGGCTGCCATGATGGCGTCAGCCACCCAAGAGAGTACGGCTGAACTGATGGCACGGATATTCAGTAACGGCCTGCAAGGTGCCACGAGTGACCCTGACTGGCCGCGACTCTTTGTCGAGGTGATGGGACACTCACGCGAACCTGAAGTGCGGGAACGCATTGCACAGTTTTATGCACAGGGCTGGGAGTTTGCGGGTGGCATGGTGCGGGATATGCAGACGGCTGGCCTTATCCGTCAGGATATCGACCCCGAATTAATGGCCAGCTTCTGGTTCGCCTTGGGTGATGGTCTTATCCTTGCTTGGCTCACTCAGCCGGACCGAATTGATCTTAACGCCCTTGCATCGGGCATTCTGGACATGCTGTGGCGAGGGATTGCGCCAACGTCTGACAACAAGAACCCTGGAGTTGCTGCAACATGACTTTTCCGATCTCTTCCCGTTCTGTGCTCGTCTTGCTGACTCTTGTTTCCGCGGTGGGTGTGACTGCCTGTGGTGATAAAAAAAATCAGGTGGCAGCGGTGACTACAACGGATGCGCCACTGGAGTTGCTGGCAGCAGATGTGGCAACAGTGAAGCGAGGTGTGCTAGCTGGCGGTCTGCCCATCACAGGGGGTCTGCAGGCCGTTAATCAAACCACCGTACAGGCCCGTGTTGGTTCAGATATTGCCGCCGTCTTGGTGCGCGAGGGTGAGCATGTGCAAAAGGGGCAGTTGCTTGCGCGTTTGGGTGCACAGGATTTGGAAGCACGAGTGAAACAGGCAGAGGCACAACTTGCCGCCGCCAAGGTAGAAGCGCAGCTTACTCAGGCATTGGTCGAGCGCAATCGCAAGTTGTTTGAAAAAAATTACTTCTCCGAAAATGATTTTGCCCGCAGTGAAGGTGAGGCAAGTGCAAGAGAGGCCGCCGTTCGTGCCGAGCAGGCCATGGTCGATATTACCCGCAAGGCACTGAGTGATACTGAGGTGCGAGCACCGATGAGCGGGATCGTCGCCAAGCGTTATGTTGAGCCAGGCAGCAGCGTCATGATGGATTCGCGTCTGTTCGATATTGTTGACTTGGGACAACTGGAATTGCAGGCCTCTGTGCCAGCCGCCGAAGTGCCCCGCGTGCGTGTGGGTCAGTCAGTGGTATTCACGGTGGATGGTTTTGGCAGTCGTCAATTCAAAGGCCAAGTGTCTCGTATCAATCCGGTTGCTGACGCTGCAACACGTACAATTGCCGTATATGTACGCGTGAGCAACCCTGAAGCTGCGCTCAAGGGCGGTATGTTTGCGCGTGGCGTGATTACTTCTGGCACGGGCGAGGAGGCACTGATCGTGCCGATCACTGCATTACGTCAAGGTGAGAAGGGCAGCACGGTGTTTGTACTGAAAGATGGAAAGCTAAATCTTCGTCAGGTAACCGTTGGCGCCGTGGATGAG
>Ga0209582_1000339_pt1 | contig 35259 bp, 36 predicted proteins | sample KloWWTmetKNB5Kit_FD_187176 | JGI IMG/M metagenome (GOLD analysis project Ga0209582, IMG submission 187176) | Active sludge microbial communities from Klosterneuburg, Austria, studying microevolution and ecology of nitrifiers - Klosterneuburg... | ecosystem: Engineered > WWTP > Aerobic digester >...
CAAAAAACAAGTGTTACTGACGGGTGAGCATATTACCGATGCACAACCGGGTTTTGATAAAGACAATCAGCCCGCAGTTCACATCAATCTCGACAGCGGCGGATCACGCATATTCAAGCAGTTGACTCGAGATAATGTCGGTAAAAGAATGGCGATTCTGTTGATTGAAAAAAATCAGGCCGAAGTGATCACCGCGCCAGTAATTCGTGAAGAAATTGGTGGGGGCCGGGTTCAAATTAGCGGTCGAATGACGAGCACGGAAGCACGAGATGTCGCATTATTGCTTCGTTCGGGTGCTTTAGCGGCACCGATGGATATTATTGAAGAACGTACCGTTGGCCCAAGCTTAGGTGCTGAAAACATTAGTCGTGGTTTTAATTCCACGTTATATGGTTTCTTGGCTGTCGCCATTTTCGTGGCCATTTATTATTCTGCTTTTGGCGTCATTTCTGTCATGGCATTAGCGCTTAACTTATTGTTATTGGTCAGCTTGTTATCGGTTATGCAGGCCACTCTAACATTACCTGGCATGGCTGCTTTGGCATTAACGGTGGGTATGGCAATCGATGCGAATGTATTGATTAATGAGAGAATACGCGATGAATTACGCATCGGTATGCCGCCGCAACAAGCAATACACAATGGTTATGAGCGGGCTTTTGGTACTATTGTTGATTCAAACATTACTACCTTAATCGCAGGCATTGCTTTGTTTGCTTTTGGGTCCGGTCCTATCAAAGGATTCGCGGTTGTGTTATGCCTGGGTATTCTCACTTCGGTATTTACAGCCACTTTTGTTTCACGCGGCTTAGTTAACTTTTTCTATGGTAATCGTCGATTAGACTCCGTGCCCGTCGGGAAAATATGGATTCCCAAAAACAGCAACAAATCGTTCGATGTGACCAATACAATTGACAATGCATTAACGGATACCCAAGAACGTCACCCAAAAAGCGCCGCGTCTTTACCGATCAAAGACGTTCCTCCAAAAAAGGTTTCGCAGGATGAGCTTATAAACGAAGAGATCAGTGATGAAGTCGACACTAAAACCCCGATGATTTCTGAAAGTAACGCCACGCAAACGGTTCAAAAAACTCAAAATACCGAAGTGCCGCGTAACAAGAATAAAAATAAACGCAAAAAATAAATAACCGTCGTTGCATATAACGCATTAAATAATTCATAAGGAAACTACCATGGACTTTTTTAGATTTGATCGCAATATTCCTTTTATGAGTTGGCGTCGAACGGGCGCTGTTATTTCGATCACAACGTTTGTTTTGGCCGTTTTTTTTATCGCTACGAAAGGTCTAAACCTAGGAATCGATTTTACTGGTGGGACAATCCTGGAAATTAATTATCAACAAACCGCCGATTTGGAAAAAATAAGAACAACTTTGGCAAATAGCGGCATATCCGATGCCAGTGTGCAGAACTTTGGTACTTCACGCGATGTGCTGATTCGATTGCCTGTTAGACCGGATGCATCCAGTGCGCAAGTTTCAGAAAAAGTGTTAGAAATACTTAAGCAAGCCGATGCGTCAGTGGAAATGCGTCGCGTTGAATTCGTCGGACCGCAAGTCGGTGAAGAATTGTTAGAAAACGGAGCATTGGCGCTGTTATTTGTTTCAATTGGAATTGTCATTTATCTTGCAGTACGATTTGAGTGGAAATTCGGTATTGCAGGAATGATCGCAAACTTGCATGACGTAATAATTATCGTAGGTTTTTTTGCTTTCTTTCAATGGGAATTTTCACTGACTGTTCTTGCCGCAGTATTAGCGATTTTAGGTTATTCGGTGAATGAATCAGTCGTTATTTTTGACCGTATCCGCGAGAATTTTCGCAAAATGCGAAATGCTTCTGTAACGCAAATCATCGATGATGCCATTACAAAGACTATGTCACGCACAATTATTACGCATGGCAGCACACAGATGGTTGTCATCGCTATGTTATTGTTCGGTGGTGAGGTGCTTTACTATTTTTCACTTGCTTTAACCATCGGCATTTTATTTGGAATTTATTCTTCCATTATGGTGGGTAGCTCTATCATTATGCTGCTGGGCGTGAAACGTGAAGATCTTATGAGACCAGAAAAGAAACCTGTTGAAAATGACGGTGCTGTCGTTTAGATAGTTTCAAATATCGGCTTTAAATTCGTGTTATTCATAATTAGGCGGTGTTGATTTTGATCGTATGATCCAAAGCATGATCGTTTCTTTTTAATTCTCTGAGGTACACGCCTTGTTTACTGATATTGTTCACTGGATCGTCGAAACCGTAAGTAGTTTAGGATATCCCGGTATTTTTCTATTGATGCTGATTGAATCCAGTTTTATTCCTTTTCCCAGTGAAGTCATTATGATTCCTGCCGGCTATCTCGCATCAAAAGGTGAAATGAATATTGTGATAGCGATTCTATGTGGGATATTGGGAAGTTTGGCTGGAGCATTGGTCAATTATTATCTTGCCGTATATCTGGGCAGACCATTGTTGATACGCTACGGAAAGTATTTTATGTTTGAAGAGAAGCATATGCAAAAAATGGAAAGTTTCTTTTCTAAACATGGTCATATTTCAACACTCACAGGCCGTCTAATTCCAGTAATCCGCCAGTACATTTCTTTACCTGCTGGACTTGCACGAATGAATTTAGCGGTATTTAGCTTTTATACCTGTTTAGGTGCGGGAATTTGGGTGATTGTTTTAACCTTGTTAGGCTACTACATTGGTGAAAATGAAGCGCTTATTAAAGAATACCTGCATCAAATCGTATTGCTACTAATCATTAGCTGCGCTATTGGAATAGGGATTTATTGGTATTTGCAAAATAAAAAGTAAAAACCTGTCAATTTATCGACAGCAAATCGGTTGTCGATATTATTCATCTGGTAATTCAATAACATTTTTGTAGTGCTCGATGAATATAATGATAATGAGCGTTTATATGCGGTTGTAGGCGCTCATGAATTATTGCAATTTCCTATTTGTCTCCATGATAAAATTTACGCTGACCTTTAATTGTTTATCTGTTTAATCTGACATACCAACCTCAGCTTGATCATTCATGATACAACTCACCATTAATGGACAGCCACAGCAATTTGAAGCACCGATAAACGTTATTCAACTTATCGATCATCTTTCATTGCACGGTAAACGCATTGCTATCGAACGCAATGGCGAGATTGTTCCTCGCAGTCAATTCTCGGCACAAATGCTGTGCCACGGGGATCAATTGGAAGTCGTGGTAGCGGTTGGTGGCGGTTAAATCTCTCTATAATTTGTTACTCAATATATTTTGATATAAAAAATCTCATGGATGACTTAGTCATTGCCGGTAAAACGTATGCATCACGTTTATTGGTCGGCACAGGCAAATACAAGGATTTCCAACAAACCCTTGAAGCAGTTGAAACGAGTGGCGCTGAAATCATTACTGTAGCGATCCGCCGCACTAATATTGGGCAAACTGCGGGTGAGCCGAATTTGTTGGATGTTTTGCCACCGTCACAATATACATTGTTGCCGAATACTGCGGGTTGTTATACGGTGGACGATGCCGTCCGCACGTTGCGGCTAGCCCGTGAATTGCTGGATGGGCATGAACTGGTCAAGCTGGAAGTATTGGGTGATCCGAAGACATTGTTTCCGAATGTAGTTGAGACGCTAAAAGCTGCAGAAATTTTGATCAAGGAAGGTTTTCAAGTGATGGTGTACACTTCGGATGATCCGATTCTGGCTAAGCAATTGGAAGAATTAGGGTGCGTTGCGATTATGCCGCTGGCATCTCTCATTGGCTCCGGCATGGGGATTCTTAATCCATGGAATTTACAGATCATCATCGATAACGCTAAAGTACCGGTAATCGTCGATGCTGGCGTCGGTACGGCGTCGGATGCGACCATTGCGATGGAGCTTGGTTGCGATGGCGTGCTCATGAATACCGCGATTGCAGCGGCGCAAAACCCCGTGTTAATGGCATCAGCGATGCGAAAAGCCGTCGAGTCAGGGCGCGAAGCGTTTTTAGCTGGACGCATGGCGAAGAAATTGTACAGTGCAAGCCCTAGTTCTCCCGTGGAAGGTATTATTGCGCAAGCAAAAACCATCAAAAGACTTGATTAGTATTGGTTTACGAGCACACTACAATGCAACCCGCAATTCGCAGCTTCGTTCTGCGTCAAGGCCGTTTATCTAATGCACAACGCCGCGCGTGCGAAACGTTGTTGCCGCAATTTGGCATTCCCTTTCAAGCTAACATCATTGATCTCAATGATATTTTTGGTCGTGATGCCCCGAAGATATTAGAGATTGGATTTGGCATGGGAGGCAGCACAGCAGCGATTGCACATGCTAATCCACAGAACGATTATTTAGGTATCGAAGTGCATATGCCAGGCGTAGGCAGTCTGTTGAATCAAATCAACGAACTACAATTGACTAATGTGCGCATTATTCAACATGATGCTGTCGAAGTGATTCAATATATGCTGCTGCCTGAGTGCCTGCAGGGTATTCATATTTTCTTTCCAGATCCGTGGCCAAAAGCTCGACATCACAAGCGACGTTTGATTCAAGCGGATTTTGTGGGGCGATTGTGTAGTCGTCTAAAACCCGAGGGCTACATTCATATAGCGACCGATTGGCAAGACTATGCTACGCACATTTTACAAGTATTACAGCAAGAACCAACTTTGCAAAATACGGCTGAAAATTTTGCTTTACGCCCAGAATATCGTCCCATTACGAAATTTGAGAATCGAGGCATTCAACTTGGACATAGTGTATGGGATATGATTTTTTTGAAAAAATAAGGGTAATGAAAAATTGATGAGATATGTAGAGAAAAGAATTTTCTTCGGCTTACAATTTTATCGACAACGTTAATCAATCCATTTTTAAGCATTATGAAAATTACTATTGTTGCTGTGCTTACTGGTTTGCTGCTGCCGCACTTCGTTTACGCCAATGATCCTATTCGAAGTGGATTATGGGAAGTGACTACACGATCGGATTTACTGGGTCTGGTGCAGCATGTGCCACCAGAAAATATGCAGCAGTTACAAAATCTTGCTAAGCAATATGGGTTGAAGATACCCAAAATAGAAAACGGCGCCGCGATTTCGCATGTTTGTATCACGCCCGAAATGGCACAGCAGGAAATTCCAACCTATTTTTACGAAAACCGCTCTGGATGTACGGTGCACAATGCAACCCGCATCGGCAATAGTTACAAAATGGACTTGCATTGCAAGAATGCGCAATTTCAAGGCAACGGAACAGCACAAGGTACATTTACAACACCGGAAAGCTTTGTTGGTAGCAGCGAATTCGATAGCACCGTAAACGGTACGCCACTCTATGCTTCAGCAGAAATCAAAGCACGTTGGATTGGTGGGCAATGTAGTGCTGTCAATCTGACCCAATAATTTGAGATAGTCATTCTTAACTAAAACATGATATGTTGATGAAAAAATGCAACAAATCTGAGCATATGACCAACGCATGACGAATATCATGCAATAGTTTATCAGCAGCTTTCGTTTTTCTATGGCAATGAGTTCTTTTGGGTCAACTCTTGGTAAATTTTTTCCATAACATCGTTGTTATATGCTTGAACAATACGTTGAGCCTGAAAAAGCGCACTTAATTCTGTCACGCTAATAGCTAAGATTATCAACGATCCGATTAAGTAGAAGCCAGCAATGATCGTTATCACACCTAACAAAAAAATTACGACATTAATCGTCCCACGCACGTTTCTTCCTAGATAAAAGTGATGTAATCCTGCGATAAAAAAGAAATTGAGTGCAGCATAAGTGTCAGGGTCTTTTAAACTTTTTTCTGTTTGACTAAAGAAAGCCAGCCGTTGCTCATCAGACAATGCACGAACTCGAATTCGTATTGCTTCTTCATCATCATCAAGCTGTTGTTTCGATTTCACAAATATTTCTCTATGACAGAAAACGATCAAATTTTCAACTTGTTATCTTTAAAATTTGTGGATAAGTATTTCCATTTAACGAGCAAGCGTAACAATCACCGCTTCTCGTTCCCAAAAAAGCAAAAAACGCTTTCTCTCGACAAATTGAAAAACTAATGTCCAACCATTTGCGGCTTCTTTATTCAACGTCGTTTCCAATTGCTTGATAGGGATACCCGAAGAACCTAAAAACAGTGTGCCAATGCCACCTTCAACAATATGTAACACTTTATATTCTGTGTATGCCATTTTAATCCCTTGAGGTTATTTGAAAAAATGAAGTTATATTTCAGTTTTTGATTCTTTGCAATCCATCATTCGATTCATTAAAAATTGACGTCAGCAATATTTGAAGACAATATGCAATGCATTATGACTACTCAGCATGACGGAAAGGAATATTATGCCTAGAGAATCCGCATTCTCATCACGCAAATTTCAAATAACGATGGCACTCGCGATTTTCTTATTGCTCGTTGTTTTTGGTGCGATATATCAAACCAGCTCCCAAGGTGATTTTTCAGATACTTACCCAAAAGGTTTTCGAGGCGGCGCCTGTACCATAGAAAGCGACGCCATGACGATTGGTTATTCTGGTTATTATCTTTCCAGTGATTATGAGATTCCCGAAAACGCGATTCGCACTCCTAATCTAGCGATTCAATGTGGCAAAATGCCTGGAACGGGAACATTGGATATCAGCATCGATTTGCTTTACCCGGAATCAATCCGAGACGTGCCATTGGCGCTTCGCTTGGTGAAAATAGAAAACCAAGATGACAAGGAAGTGAACGATAAAAACAAAACAGCTATTCAAGAGTTGGAGTTATTGACAATCCCGGCGCAAACACATGCCTCGGGAGTCATCACACATACACTAAAACTTACTGAGTTGGGATATTACACAATTTATCTGAGCGGAAAGAATGAAGGCGATAAGGAATTTTCTACAAAAATTCCGCTAAAAGTTGGTCAGGATTGGAAAGATCATTTTAAAAAAGCCGTTTCGGTATTCCTAAAGAAAGAATGAATGAGATTTTTATTCAAATATTTTTATATTGCTCCGTTAGATAAATAGATATCTAAGCATGAGGAGAGTATTATGGACGTTGGAAATATCGCCAGTTTGGCAACGGCTATGAGTAGCGCCAAAACTGATCAGGAAATTAGTATCGCTGTATTAAAGAAAGCCATGGACATTAATGCCGCAGGCGCTCTTGCATTGATCGAAGCCTTGCCTGAAAATCCATCGGTACAAAGTTTGCCTCAGCATCTGGGGCAAAATATTAATACCACCGCCTAAATAAAAATGGTTTGAGTCCGATAGCGTTGTTAGCATGGCTGTGACATATATGTCACAGCCATTGCTTGTCTTGAGAGTGTTTGTAATAAAATTCGTTTATTTCGTAGCAAAAATCGTATAAGATTCTAGCAGGTTGCTGATAATTAAAAAAATATCAGTGGCTAGTGAGATAGCGGATGGTTTATGTATCTTGTTTACAGAATAAATAACTGAGGAGATCAGAATGAAAGTTAATACCCAGCATTCAATTCGCATGTTAACACTGGCAGTTGTTTCAGGCGCTTTTATTGGGCTTACAGGTTGTGCTACAACAGCACAGTTCGAAGAATTGCAAACGAAAATCAACTCAGTAGCATCAGATGCTTCTGCCGCAAAAGCTGATGCAGCTGCAGCAAATTCTAAAGCAAGTGAAGCTTTACGTTTGGCAGATGAAGCTAACAAAAGATCGCTCGCAACTGAAGAAAGACTTGGTCGTGCATTTAACAAATCAATGTACAAATAAAACCAAAGTATAGAATAAAGTAGTTTCATTAATAAAAAAGCCCTATTTTTTAATAGGGCTTTTTTATTTTCTAGAATCTTCTTATTTTTGCTGAAAATATGCTCTAAAAATGAATTTTTGCAAAGTTCTGAGTACTTATTAGTAAGTAGTCTTGAAAAAAATCATTGCTTTTGCCAATCTGCAAAACAGCAATGAACTTATTGACTGACTTATCAAAAGTATAATAATTGTTGTTATTCAACGCACATTATCTCAACAATTTAACATAGTTTCAGGTCGGCAGCCATACAATAACACCCGTGTACGCCGTAATCAGAATGACGATCCCAAATACGATGCGATACCAAGCGAAAATGGTGAAATCATGATTACTGACAAAGCGAACTAATCCACGAACGGCAATTAATGCACTGATAAACGCTGCAATAAATCCAACGGCGAACATACTGAAATCATTCCATTCCAGAAATTCTCGGTTTTTGTATATGTCATAAACCGTTGCGGCAAACATCGTCGGTATTGCGAGGAAAAAAGAAAATTCTGCTGCGGCTTTACGAGATAGGCCAAAAAGCAACCCTCCAATAATGGTTGCCCCTGAGCGAGATGTTCCCGGAATCATCGCTAGGCATTGTGCGCAACCTACCTTCAGTGCGTGCTTCCAATCCATGTCATCCACACTTTCTACTTCGACAGTATGTTCTCGACGTTCTGCCCATAAGATCAATAAACCACCCACCACTAATGCAATCGCTACTGGAACCGGATGGAATAAATAAGATTTAATGATGCTGATAAAGAAAAATCCAAGAATCGCTGCGGGTAAAAAAGCAACCAGTAAATTAATGACAAACCGATTGGACGCTTCATTACGACCTATGCCGGTAATTATTTGTATCACTTTGCTGCGGTATTCCCAACAAACAGCCAGAATAGCGCCTAGTTGAATCGCAATAGTAAAGACTTTACCGCGTTCATCATTGAAATCAAGCAAACTCCCGATCAAAATTAAATGACCGGTGGATGAAATAGGAAGAAACTCAGTCATCCCTTCCACCACCCCGAGAATAAATGCTTTAAACAGTAAAATAAGATCCATGTAGCGTGATATCGTTATGTCTATAAATTGATTTTAGTACTGCAAAAGACAAAGATACGGAATCTTTACAATTTACTGTACAACTCTGCGCCTTTTTCCTTGAATTCTGCTGATTTTTGCGCCATTCCCAACTCTAACGCCTTGTCATCAGCGACTCCTTGAGCCTCAGCATAATCGCGCACATCCTGCGTAATTTTCATGGAACAGAAATGCGGCCCACACATCGAGCAAAAGTGTGCGGTTTTCGCGCCTTCCTGCGGCAAAGTTTCATCGTGGAATTGCTGTGCTTTGTCGGGATCGAGACTTAAATTGAATTGGTCTTCCCAGCGAAATTCAAAACGTGCCTTGGATAGCGCGTTATCGCGAATTTGCGCACCGGGGTGGCCTTTCGCTAGATCAGCGGCATGTGCGGCAATCTTGTAGGTAATGATACCGTCTTTGACATCGTCTTTATCCGGCAAACCGAGATGTTCTTTGGGTGTGACATAACAAAGCATCGCTGTACCATACCAACCGATCATGGCTGCGCCAATCGCTGATGTAATGTGATCATAACCAGGGGCTATGTCGGTTGTCAGTGGTCCAAGGGTATAAAAAGGCGCTTCATCGCAATGTTTTAATTGCAACTCCATGTTTTCTTTGATTAGATGCATAGGCACATGTCCAGGACCTTCAATCATGGTTTGGACATCGTGTTTCCACGCGATTTTTGTTAATTCACCGAGGGTTTTCAATTCGGCGAACTGCGCTTCATCATTCGCATCATAGATAGAACCTGGGCGCAAACCATCCCCAAGGGAAAAACTCACATCATAGGCTTTCATGATTTCGCAAATCTCTTCGAAATGTGTGTATAAAAAGCTTTCTTTATGATGCGCCAGACACCATTTCGCCATGATTGAGCCGCCGCGTGACACAATGCCCGTCATGCGTTTCGCCGTCATCGGCACAAATGCCAAGCGGACTCCAGCATGAATAGTAAAGTAATCAACACCTTGTTCAGCTTGCTCAATCAAGGTATCGCGGAAGATTTCCCAGGTTAATTCTTCCGATTTTCCATCGACTTTTTCTAGCGCCTGGTAAATCGGGACGGTACCAATAGGCACGGGACTGTTGCGAACAATCCATTCGCGCGTTTCGTGAATGTTTTTACCGGTTGATAAATCCATGACCGTATCGCCGCCCCAGCGAATCGCCCATGTCATTTTTTCTACTTCTTCCTGAATACTAGATCCTAGCGCAGAATTACCAATATTGGCGTTGATCTTAACGAGAAAATTACGCCCTATAATCATAGGTTCCGATTCGGGGTGATTGATATTGGCAGGAATAATGGCCCGTCCCCGAGCCACTTCATCGCGTACAAATTCTGCTGTAATCATTTTCGGTAATGATGCGCCAAAATCCTGCCCAGGATGCTGGCGTGTCAACAAATCGTGATTTTTCGTATTGAACGCTTCTACCCGTTGATTTTCACGTATTGCAATAAATTCCATCTCTGGCGTAATGATGCCACGGCGCGCATAATGCATTTGCGAAACATTCATGCCTGCTTTACTTCGACGCGGTTGTCGTTGTAAGTTAAACCGCATATCTGCGAGTTTAGGATCTTTTAAACGTGCCAAGCTATAAGTTGAATTGTGACTGGATAATATTTCGGTATCATTACGTTCCACAATCCATTTTTCGCGCAGCGCCGGCAATCCTGAACGGATATCGATTTTTGCTGTAGGATCGGAATACGGTCCAGAGGTATCATAAACCCAAATGGGTGGATTTTTTTCTGCGCCTTGACTGGTTTCCGTATCGTTTTGGCGAATTTCACGCATGGGTACTTGAATGTCAGCACGCGATCCCTGCACATGGATTTTACGGGAATTGGGTAAGGGTTTTATTGCTGCCGCATCGACATGCGCAGTTGTATTAGAAAAATGTTTTGGGTTTAAAATGGAATTCATATAATAATTGCTCCTTAAAAATGCCATAAAGAGCAGGGGAATCAATCCCAGCTTCCCTACGGCGGCATTATCCGCGTCAGGTATTAAGGGACTTTCTCACCATAAATCAGAAAAATTCTGAAAACGGACCCCTAGCCGATGCTGTGAAGCTAATGGAAATATGAAATAATTGCAAGTCTTACTGTCGATAGAATTAAAAAACGGATAAACGCAATGAATCTCGAAGAAACTCGATTTAATATGGTAGTACAACAAATTCGTCCTTGGTATGTCTTGGACGATAGCGTGTTGGATATGTTATACAAAATAAAACGTGAGGATTTTGTTCCCCTGGAAAAACAATCAATGGCTTTTGTTGATATGGAAATTCCGTTAGGTTATGGACAAGTCATGTTGGCGCCCAAAGCGGAAGCAAGGATTCTCCAAGCACTCAAAATTCAAAAAACGGATAAAGTTTTAGAAGTCGGCTCTGGCAGTGGTTATATGACAGCATTACTGGCTGAAAAGGGTGGTCACGTCTATAGCGTTGAAATCGTACCCGAACTCGAATCTATGGCCGCAAAAAATCTAAAAGCCTATAACATCAATAATGTGACGCTTGAACAAGGTGATGCGGCGCAAGGATGGACAAAACACGCCCCTTATGATGTCATCGTGTTGACAGGCTCAACCCCAGTACTACCAGAGGTTTTCAAACAAAGCTTGAATATTGGTGGTCGGTTATTTGCAATAGTCGGAGAAGATCCGGTCATGCAAGCACTATTGATTACGCGCAAAGGGTTGGATGAATTTATTACCGATCCTCTATTTGAAACCGTTACAGTTCCTCTGATTAATGCACAGCAATCGGAAAAATTTGTGTTTTGATTATTAAGAAAATTAGCCGTAGTTTTTGTCGCCAAAAACAAGTTAATGGTGAAATCTTATTATTTGCCTCGAATCGTTATCGGAATTTTATATGAAATCGTGGCATCTGGTTTTGTGCATGCTCATCAACATCCTTTGGCATCCGCCATTATTAGCGGCAGATCTGATTGGAGTGTACCGGGAAGCATTAGCGCATGACGCACAATATCGATCTGCACGGGCACTCTATGAAGCAACCCAAGAAAAAACCACGCAAGGCCGTGCCGGTTTTTTGCCCAATATTGCATTCTCCGCGAATCGTAACATTCAGCAAATTGATGTAGGCAAAATTACAGATGCAAGAACTGGAATAGCATTAAACCCGCCAGAAAACACTATCCATGCGCGCAGTTTGATTCTGACGGCCACGCAACCGTTGTTTCGCATGGAAAATATTATCATCTACCAACAATCAAAAACCGAAGTCAGTAGAGCGGATGCACAGTTCATCGTAGCAGGGCAGGATTTGATTTTGCGCGTCTCTCAGGCTTACTTTGATGTATTGGACGCACAAATCGATGTTGAAGTCGCTGAAACACAAAAGAAAGCCATTCATAAACAACTTGAACAAGCCAGACGCAATTTTGAAGTGGGTGTAGCTACTATTGTTGATACCAACGAAGCACAAGCACGCTACGATTTAACAACATCGCAGGAAATTGCAGCGCGCAATGGATTAGAAATCAGAAAACGTACTCTGCAAAGTATTACCACTCAGTTTCCGGAAAATCTGTTAACCGCGAAAGAGATTATTTCTGATTTAACTAGCATGAAGTACAAAACCATGGACGAGTGGGTGCGTGCGGCAGAAGATCAAAATTACACGCTAAAAATTCAACAAGCCGCTTATGAATTAGCTCAACAAGAAGTTAAAAGGATCAACGCACAGCACTATCCCACGCTAGATTTGGTCGCACAGTATAGTGATCAAACTAATGTCGGTGCCGCAATCACCGGCAGGGGGATTGACCTGACCTCAAAATCCATTGGCTTGCAACTCAATGTGCCGATATTTCAAGGTTTCTCGGTGCAATCTCGTGCGCGAGAAGCAGTAGCGCTCAAAGAAAAAGCATTTCACGATTTGGAAACCACACGCCGCAACATCGCTCTGCAAGTTCGACAACATTTTTTAAATGTCACCAACGGCATCGCACAAATTAATGCCCTGAAACAAGCTTTTAAGTCTATCCAAACTCAGTTGGAGTCAACCATATTAGGTCAACAAGTCGGTGTTAGAACGGAAGTTGATGTTTTGAATGCGCAGCAACAAATGTATGTCGCTAAACGTGATCTAGCTAAAGCCTATCACGGCTATTTAATGTCTCGATTACGTTTAATCGCTGAAACAGGAGAATTAGACGAAGATGCGTTGATACAAATTAATGCAATGTTGACAAAGTAAGCAGCTTCCTGCTTCTCTATGTTTATTTAAATCCAAACATAGATCCATCACAAAATCTTGCGATGGATCTATTCTCCGAAACTAATTCATTTCGCTTTTCTTTGGAAAAGAAAAGTAATCGACCTTCGATGAACTAAATGTCATCGCAATCACTAGATAATTGATATAAATTATCACCCCGAGAATAATTTCTGACAGCACCCAATCCATTGTCGTCTGTGGAATTTCATACATTGCCAACACAACAGTAAAAATACTACTAATAAGTACTGCGGAAATAATGAATTTTTGAGCTATTTTCATGAATATTGTTCCTTTGAAATATTATCTAAAAGTAAATGCGGCTATAAAATTTACATAGCTAAGATAGTATACTTCACAATTAGTTCACAATTTATTAACTAAATATTCACAAAAATCCCTTTATTTCTATTTTAGAAACATCTAATCTGCCAGAAGTCTCATTCATCTTGGCAATTGTGTAGTTTTAACTTTTCAATCTATTTTATTTTTCAAAACTTATTTGTTGATCTTTTGTTTTGAGCGGCGGTATGTCACACACATGCACATCCAATTGTGGGTAAGCAATTTGAATATTATTTTCTTCAAATAATTCGATTACACGCATGTTGATTGAATCTTGAACTTCAATGCGCTGATTCAGGGCATCAACAAAAACGCGCAATTCGAAATCAAGCGTGCCGGCACCGAAGGTCATGAACCAACAAGACGGCTCTGGTTCTTTCAATATCCCTTCATTTTCTCTGGCCGCTTGTAATAGTAAAGCACGAACCTTGTCAACGTCAGAACCATAAGCGATGCCACCGACACGAATAATGACCCGGGTGATCGTGTCGGTTAAAGTCCAATTAGTCAGTTGCCCCGTAATAAAATTTTTGTTGGGAATGATGATTTCTTTGTTGTCAGAATCAAGGATTGTGGTTGCACGTGTTCGAATTTTAGTTACCCGGCCAGTAAACTCTCCGACAGTAATCTGATCGCCAACACGAAAGGGTCGTTCAAACAACAAGATAATCCCGGAAACAAAATTAGCAAAAATTTCTTGCAATCCAAACCCGAGTCCAACAGAAAGTGCTGCCGCCATCCATTGCAGTTGCGACCAACGCATACCAAGCATGCCCAGCCCGACCATTGTTCCACCAATGATGATCGCATAGCGCATCACGCTGGTTATGGCATAGCGCGATGCGGCATCGATACGAATATGCGATAACAAACTAATTTCAATTAACCCGGGTAAATTTCTAGCACTGGCCACGGTTATCGCCAGCACAATCAATCCAAATATTAAAGCCATTAGCGTTACGGGTTTTTCAATCAGGTTGCCATCGATTGCTTTTTCACTAAAATGCCATAGAACGATTTCATCAAGTCTGGTCACTGCCGGTAGAACGGAAACCCAGATCCAAACCAATCCCACGATCAATAATGTTACTCGCAAAGCACGTATCAAACGGCGCGTTTGTGTATTGACTTGTTCTAAAGTAATGTGCTCTTCCGGTTCAGGCGTTATTTCAGTACTCGATTCCTCGGCTGCTTGTGCCGCCGCTGCTTGGCGTTCCTCATATCGACGCAATGCTAAACGCCGTTCGCCGAGTAGAAACCACCGTGCCAACATACCTCCAATCAGAGCTACTGCGACGATCAGGCTAAAGCTTGACATAGAAGCCTGCAATATGATGCCCGCCGAGTAGATATAACCCATGAGTGCCAATATCGCGACGATAATGAAGACTAATGGTAGCGATATGCGCAGAAATATCCTTAAACTCGATGGTTCGCTGTTAACGCCACGAATTACCCAAAGACGGCCAACATCGAGTATGCGCCACAAAATAAAAGCCAAAAATACGCAACTTGCAACAATTGCTAAGCGTGCTTGCACATCAATCGCTATATCTACCCGGCGTAAAAATGCCAGAGCGGTGATGAAATACAAAGGTAAAACCACGATGCCCGCAAAAGACACCCATTGGTGCAGTGTAGTCCGTCTTTGCTTGGTCCAGCGAAAATGTGCGTGGCCAAGTCCTTTCTCTTTGCTCATCCAAAATAGCAATATGGTAGAAAACAATGGAATAGTCAGATATAAAAACGCCTGGCTTAAAGAATGCGTGAACCGCCCAGGTGTGCCAGCTTCTTGCAATAGTAATCCCAATAACCCCACCGTAACGGGCACGGGTAAGGCCACCAAAATTGTCCAAAGCAATGCTTTTAGCGTTGCTTGGTAAGTATCCTTGCGAATTTGATAGGTGTTTTCTGCGCAAGCCTCGATCTGAATGGGCGCACGCCGGCGCAGTTCAAATAAAATCAGGATCAATAAGGCGGAAAATAGCCAGGGTAGCGGGTGTTGATGAAAATGGTCTAAACTTACTTTTAGCGTTGTGAGATAGCGGGAAGGTTTTATTAAATCGTAGAAACCATCAAGCGTACGTTCCAACCACGCTGCATCGATCATGCCATGACTTGGAATCCAGAGCAAATAGCGATTGAGCATCTGCTGTAGTTCTTGTGTAACCCGAATCTGCTCTTGTAACTCTTGTTCGCTTTTTTCTAATGTTGAAATTCGCTTTTGTAATAATGATTCCATCATAATTAAAAGCTCGGAGCGTTTTTTTAATAGCGATACGAGAGCGTCTTGAAGGTTACCATCCGCTTTGCTCAATGTAGTTTTAGAATCGACTTCCTGAAGCATGCCACGTGCTGCCGCGTTAAAATCGACCAAATCCCGTTGTTGTTCGCTTAATACGATTCGTTCCAATCTTAAATCCGCTAGATCACTGCGAATTAACTGTAATTTCAATTCAAGACGAACCGTTGGTTTTAAACGGCGGCGCTCACTCCACAACCAACGACCTACACGTTCATTGATTCCTCCCACATCTAACCGCACACGGCTATCTTGCAAATTATCCGCAATTCTTTTTCGAGCTTGCTCAATTTCCATTAAATCATCGCGGTTTTCTACTAACAGTTCATTTTGTTGCAGCATCGACTCACCGATGATCAGATTTTCATGTGAAGTTGATACGAGAATCGGAACCGATCCTACAAATTCTTGTTGGTGTTCAGTAAGTTTGCTCACTAAGGATTCCAACTCAATACGCGCACGATCAGAAATGCGTTGTTGCAAATGCTCAATTCGTTTTTCATGCAAACCAAGGCGAAAACGTAGTTCCCGCAAGGACATTTCATAAAAGCTCTGTCTTTGTGAAGCGGAGTTTTGTTCCGCCGCTTGCAAATCCAATGTTGCTTGTAAGTGACGTTGTTCGCTGATGCGTTGCAACCGTCTGGATTCAAAGAGCGCAGCCGGCTCATCTTTTTTAATAACTGCGGGAATCGATAGTTCATCCATCATGCGATGAACAAAACTGTTGTCTTCCTCCGATTGAATGGGAGAAGAAAACAATAAGGCTAAGTCTTGCATCGTCACATTAATATTCGTTTGCAATCCTTCTACCACGGCACGCTCTTTTTCTAGCAATTGTTCGAGCATATAACCGTCGGCGTTAGCAGGAATACGATTTGACCATTCTTTGACTTCTTGCTCTCGGTTGATGGAGAGCGCTTTTTGCAATTGAGCCATTTTCGCTGGCTGGTCGGTCATTTCAGCGCGCAATACCGCGATACGTTCATTGATGGTTACAATTTCTGCTTCGCTGTTGCTCGCCTTTTTCAAATATTCAAGCGCCGCTTGTTTTTGCGAATCGTCGAGAGAGCTTCGTTCTATTGCTTTCTTGGCCGCTTCGATATCTTTTATGATGGACGTTTTTGATGGTTGGTTTTTAGCATGCGCTTCCATCGAGAAAGGAAATACCAGTGGTTGCAAGATGTACACCATTACCAACCAACAAAAGAGTGAGAATTTCAAATGCGACTGAATCATCATGAATATTTTAATTTGAGAGGTTCTGAAAATGCTTGCTTTTAAGATACCTTATTCAGCTGTAATGCAAAACTATTATTGAAAGCAAACCAATAGCTTCATGTGTAAAAAAACAAAAGAAGAATATACGCTAATTGTTTTACAAAGCCCGAAAAAGCCGTTCTAATGGAGGCTAAAATTAAATCAATCCTTGCGTTATTTTTACTTTAAATTCTCTATGCCAAGAAAACAAAAAAAGAAAATATTTGTGCTAGATACCTCGGTTATCTTGTACAACCACAGCGCCATATATAGCTTTGAAGATAATGACATCGCCATTCCCATTACCGTATTGGAAGAGCTGGATCATTTTAAAAAAGGTAATGATATCAAGAACTTCGAGGCAAGAGAGTTCATACGTATCATTGATAAACTGTCTACTAATCATTCTTTGCAGAAATGGATTCCGATCGATGAGCCGAACCACGGCAATTTTAAAGTATGTATGCAAGAGAATTCTACCGGATTGGATGCCACGAAAATATTTGGCGAGAACACGCCGGATCACCGCATTCTCAATGTTGTCCTGTCGCTAAGTAAAGAGTATCCAGATAACAAAATTATTTTAGTCTCTAAGGACATTAATTTGCGGCTTAAAGCAAAATCGCTCAACATTCCAGCAGAAGACTTTGAAACCGGAAAAATCAAAGATTTGGATTCACTATATACAGGCAAGACCGTTATAGATGGCTTACCCAAAGATGTCATTGATAACGTTTATACCAATGATTTCTGTACGCCTTCAGAGATAGGATTGAAAGATCCGATACCCAACCATTACTTTATTTTAAAAAACGCACGGTCCTCGGTTTTGGTATTTTACAACCCGGTGACACAAAGAATCGAACGCATTCAGAAAGAATCTGCTTTCCGCATTACACCCAAAAATGCAGAACAAGTATTTGCTTTGCATGCGATTACCAATCCCAATGTAAAACTTGTCACTTTGCAAGGCGTCGCTGGGACAGGAAAAACACTACTTGCGCTCGCCGGCGCGCTTGATCAGAAAAGACATTTCAAACAAATATTTTTAGCACGGCCTATCGTGCCTTTAAGCAATAGAGATATCGGTTTTTTGCCTGGGGACATTATTTCAAAGCTGAATCCTTATATGGAACCCCTATGGGACAATCTCAAATTCATCAAAAGCCTGTTTACTGAAAAAGATAAAGAATACAAACAAATAACAGATGCAGTTGACCAAGAGAAATTAAAAATTACACCGCTTGCTTACATCCGCGGACGTAGTATTTCCAATATATTTTTTATTGTGGATGAAGCACAAAACCTAACCCCGCACGAAGTCAAAACAATCATTACCCGTGCCGGTGAAAATACCAAAATCGTTTTTACCGGTGATATTTACCAAATTGATACGCCATACCTTGATTCACAAAGTAATGGATTATCCTATTTGATCGACAAAATTAAGCATCATGAAATTTATGCTCATGTGCGCCTCGAAAAAGGCGAACGATCCAATCTGGCCAATTTGGCCAATCAGTTGCTATAACTGATTGTGAGTAACCATCTGTTGGAAAAAATGATCTTGGCGCGACGTTTTGTCACTTGATTGAGTCCTTTGCAAAATCTTATTTGACAGAACAACAAGTCAACAAAAACAGAGGTATTGTATGTGTGTGTGGCCCTGGAGGTTATAAGAACCACTTCTAAAAAATGAGTCATTATTTAAGCAATTTTGGTTTCAATTAAACAGTTAAATTGAAAAATTATGTATCAACTACGAAATAATTGCGCGCCGCTTTTCGAAGCGGAGGGTTTCTATTCGAAAGGAATAAAAATGCTTAAAAAGCTTTTTTTGATCATTGGATTGTTTGCGTTCCAATCGTTATACGCGGATGAACAAAAGTTGGTGGATCATAAAAAGTGGCAGCCCGGTCACAAGAGCTTATCAACAGAGAACGATACGCTGGGGTTTATTCCGATCATGGTGTGGTATCCGACTGATCAACCGGCTAAAACAGAGCAGTTTGGTGTTTTTAGAATGAAAGTTGCCGCCAATGCGCCGCTGAGTGATGGAAAGTTCCCATTAGCGATTATTTCGCATGGCTCAGGAGGTTCCATTCTGGGACATAGAAGCACTGCGTTATATTTAGCGGAACGAGGTTACATTGTTGCGACCTTAATGCATCCGCACAATAACTACCAAGACAATCGTGACGAAGCAACTACCAATAATTGGATCAATCGACCTAAGCATATTTCAGCAGTGCTGGATACCATCTTGGCAAACAAAGAATTTGCGCCCCACGTAGATACCGAAAAAATAGCAGCTATTGGCTATTCTGCTGGGGGTTATACTGCGTTGACATTGCTAGGAGGGATTCCAAACACAGCACACAGTCGCACGCATTGCATCGAAAATGCTAAAAAAGATCCTGGTTTTTGCAATCTTGGCAAAGGTAAGGAATCGAGAAATAAAGATATGATTCTCACTGATTTGCGTGATGAGCGATTTAAAGTAGGCGTTCTACTAGCGTCGGTAGGAGTTTTGTTTTCTGATAAAGACGGTCTATCCAAAGTAGTTGCCCCAGTATTGTTGTACCGAGCTCAAAATGATCGAGAACTGGCTTATCCGTATCATGTGGAAGTGATCTCAAAATCACTTGCCAAGAGCAGTACCTGGCTGAAGGAGCTAGAGTTGCAAGATGCTGAACACTTCGCATTTATTACATCTTTTCCAGATTTCCTAAAAAAAGAAGTCGGTCCCCCTGCTCACGATCCCGCAGGTTTTGACCGAGACTTGGCACATACCAAATTTAATGCAGAGATTGCTGTGTTTCTGGATAAAGCCTTAAAGTACCGGTAGTTGTAAACTGCTGTAGCATCTTAAAAAATAAGATGCTCTTGAAATGCTTTTCCAAACCATCGTGAAAGTATCAGGGAATTCTCATCCAGCTATTTAACCTTCCACGTGTGCCGTGAAGGTAAATAGCGAATTCATATTAATTTGTGCGCATCGTATCGTTGTTACAAACGGTTTGTATGACGTCATTAACAAAATCGGGGCCTTGATAAATCAATCCAGTGTAAAGCTGAATCAAATCTGCTCCCGAATCTAACTTATCTTGAGCGTCCTTAGAAGACATAATGCCCCCTACTCCGATAATTGGGATCGCGTTTTGCAGTATGGCATGTAGTTGGCGGATCACTTGAGTAGCTCGCTGTGTCAACGGGGCGCCACTCAATCCTCCTAATTCTTCGGCCACCGTAAATTGTTCTATGCCTTCTCTGGAAATTGTAGTATTGGTCGCAATGACGCCATCAATCTGATGTTTTAATAGCAAATCTGCGATCAATTTGATTTCTTCATCATTAAGATCGGGCGCAATTTTAATCACCATCGGTACAAATTTGCTATGCGTTTGCGATAATTGAGTCTGTTCCAACTTAAGTCGACCCAGCAGTTGATCTAACACGTGAGAACCTTGTAGTTGTCGTAAGTTTTTAGTATTAGGTGATGAAATATTGATCGTGACATAGCTTGCATAACAATATGCCTTTTGTAACCCGATCAAATAATCGTCTATGGCATTTTCTAACAGAGTATCAAAATTTTTTCCTAAATTGATGCCAAGAATGCCGCGATAGCTTGAATTTTTGACATTACTCAGCAGATGATCAATCCCTAAATTATTAAAACCAAGCCGGTTGATAATTGCGTTAGCCTCAGGGATGCGAAAAATCCGCGGACGTGGGTTACCCGGCTGAGGGCGCGGTGTGACAGTGCCTATTTCGATAAATCCAAATCCCAAAGAAGCCAATGCATCGATATATTCACCATTTTTATCCAAGCCCGCCGCCAAACCGACCGGGTTTGAAAAACTCAATCCCATGACAGTACGCGGTTTGCAATGAATTACACTGCTATTAACAAGATTTTTTAATAAGCCTAATTTATACGCTTGATTTAAGGCATGAAAAGCGAGCCAATGTGCATTCTCAGGATCAAGCTTAAATAATAATGGTCGGAAAAGTTGATACAACATGAAATCAATACGTAGAAAAATTCTGACTGATGTGATTAAAAACGATCACTCTCTTCAAGTAGCTTCCATTGGTTATTTTGCAGTACTTCTATCGGTTGGAAATTAGCTTTGTAACGCATTTTGTTATTTTCTTTGATCCAGTAACCGAGGTAGAGATACGGCAATGCGCGCAGCCGGCATTGTTCGATTTGCCAAAGGATATTGTAAGTTCCAAAACTAGCATTTTTTATTTCAGCATCAAAAAATGTATACACCGAAGAAAGTCCATTTGGTAAAACATCGACGATACTGACCATGCGAAGTTGCTTATTATCTCGAAACTCTATCAATAATGTATCGACGTGGCTTTGTAACAGAAAATTGTGATATTGCTCCAGACAATCATGATCCATGCCGCCGCCCGCATGACGCTGTATTTGGTAACGTTGATAGAGATTATAATGTTCAGGGTTGTAATGCAACGGTAGCTGATTGACCGTGAGGTGCTGATGTTGTTTCCAGGTGCGGCGCTGCGTTCGGTTGGGTGAAAAATTGTTGACGATGACCCGCACAGATAAACAAGCTTGACACTGGAGGCAGTTAGGGCGATAGGTGTAATGCCCGCTACGGCGAAATCCCGCTTGAACTAATTTGCCATATATCTGTGTGTCAATTTGATTGTCCGGTGTAACCACTTCAGAACAAGCCAATTTACCGGGTAGATAACTACAGTTATAGACTCCCGTGGTATGAAATTTAAACATGTTAGCCGATCATTATTGTATGTGACTGCTTTCTTTAACAGCTATCAAACTGCCAGTTTACACCATGCAGAGGCTCTATAATAAGCTCGTTTAAATAATGAGCGAACACTGTTCTTGGTATTTCGCGCGCGCCTAAAGAAGCAAGATGATTGGTTTTAACTTGGCAATCGATCAAACCAAACCCCCATTCGTTTAATTGTCTGACTAAATGAACAAAAGCAATTTTGGAGGCATTGGTTCTGCGCGAAAACATCGATTCGCCAAAAAATACTTTGCCTAGCGCGATGCCATACAGCCCACCTACCAGCTCGTTATCGACCCAAGTTTCAACCGAATGCGCAAACTTCATTTCATGCAGCGTGCGATACGCTGCGATCATTTCAGGATGAATCCATGTTCCGACTTGGCCTTTGCGCGGCGCTGCACAAGCCTGCATGACTTCGCTGAAGCTATGATCAATGCGAATTCGATAATTTTTTTTCTTCAGTTCCTTGGATAAGGAATGCGAAACCTTCAGCTCATTAGGAAATAATGTCATTCTTGGATCGGGACTCCACCAAAGGATAGGTTCACCTTCATTGAACCACGGGAAGATTCCGTTACGATAAGCTTCTAATAACCGCTGTGGCGAAAGATCGCCACCTACAGCCAGCAACCCATTCGGTTCTTTTAACGCTTGCTCTAAAGGTGGAAACGAAATGCTTGATGTCAATCTACCATTCACGGTTTTTTGTAAGGCTTTAAATTGAGTTCAGATCTATCTGAGTAATATAACAAAAATAATCGCTGCTTTTTTCTGTGTATTTTTTCTTAACTATTTACCCCATTCTCCCGTTAACTAGAAAGGTATTGAAATTCAATAGCAACTGGTCAAACGTTTGAGTGCTGATACTCTTTATTCAATTAATCATTTGAGAAAACGTCATGAGTATATTGGAATTACTGGCTTTCGTAGTTAAAAATGGAGCGTCGGATTTGCATCTTTCTTCCGGAATGCCACCCATGATTCGGGTACATGGTGAAATTCGCCGAATCAATCTTCCTGAAATGGAACATAAAGAAGTGCACAGTATGATTTATGACATCATGAATGATAGTCAGAGAAAAGCATACGAAGAACATTTGGAATGCGATTTTTCTTTTGCGGTTCCTAACTTGGCGCGTTTTCGTGTGAATGCATTCAATACGCAACGAGGCGCTGCTACAGTGATGCGTACCATTCCTTCCAGAGTATTGACTTTAGAAGAACTTAAAGCACCTAAGATTTTTGCGGAAATTGCTAAACAACCGCGCGGCGTTGTTTTGGTGACAGGACCAACAGGGTCTGGAAAATCAACGACCTTGGCGGCGATGATCAATGATATCAATGAAAATGATTACGGTCATATTTTGACCTTGGAAGACCCAATCGAGTTTGTGCATGAAAGCAAAAAATGCTTGATTAACCAGCGAGAAGTGGGCAGAGACACGTTGAGTTTTTCCAATGCACTCCGTTCTGCCCTACGCGAAGATCCCGATATTATTCTCGTAGGCGAGATGCGTGATTTAGAAACAATACGTTTGGCGATGACTGCGGCAGAAACCGGGCATCTGGTTTTCGGCACCTTACACACCAGCTCGGCGGCAAAAACTATCGATCGTATTATCGACGTTTTCCCTGCGGAAGAAAAAGAAATGATTCGTGCCATGCTGTCTGAATCATTGCGTGCGGTTATTTCACAAACATTGCTAAAAACCAAAGATGGCAAAGGACGTGTTGCCGCACATGAAATCATGATTGGGACGCCTGCTATCCGTAATTTGATCCGCGAAGGCAAAGTCGCGCAAATGTATTCTTCCATCCAGACAGGGCAAGGCGCAGGTATGCAAACGCTTGATCAAAATCTTATCGATTTAGTTAAACGCAATGTTGTTTCTGTTGCTGAAGCGCGCACTCAAGCCATGAATAAAGATAACTTTAGAGCTGCTTAATAAGACATTAAAAAGAATTGTCAATTAACTGCATTCATCAATCTCGGTGACACTATGGATAAAGAACAAGCAACAAAATTCATGCATGACCTATTGCGTTTAATGCTAAGCAAAAAGGCTTCGGATTTATTTATTACTGCCGGGTTTCCACCTGCCCTCAAAATTGATGGCAAAATGACGCCGGTTTCACAACAGTCGTTATCACCACAACATACAGAAATACTCGCGCGTGCGATCATGAATGCAAAACAAGCTGCCGAGTTTGAAGCAAGCAAGGAAGCAAATTTTGCGATTAATCCACCGGATATCGGGCGTTTTCGTGTGAACACTTTCATCCAGCAACAACGTGTCGGAATCGTACTGCGTACCATTACTACTAAAATTCCAGAATTTGACGACTTAGGATTGCCGCAAGTACTCAAGGAAGTGGTGATGAGCAAACGAGGTTTGGTGATTTTTGTTGGTGGTACGGGTTCTGGCAAATCGACTTCTATGGCCTCGCTCATAGGGCACCGTAATAAAAATAGCTATGGGCATATCATTACCATTGAAGACCCGGTGGAATATGTACATGAGCACATCAATTGCGTGATTACCCAACGTGAAGTCGGTGTTGATACCGAATCATGGGAAGCCGCCCTAAAAAATACGTTGCGGCAAGCACCCGATGTTATTTTGATTGGAGAGATACGAGATCGTGAAACTATGGAACATGCGATCGCATTTGCAGAAACTGGTCACCTTTGCATGGGTACCTTGCACGCTAACAGTGCGAATCAAGCATTAGATCGTATTATCAACTTCTTCCCGGAAGAACGCCGCACACAATTATTGATGGATTTGTCTTTAAACCTTAAAGCACTTGTTGCGCAACGATTAATACCGGCAAAAAGCGGTAATGGACGGGTCGCAGCTATCGAGGTATTGCTTAACTCACCGCTCATCGCTGATTTGATTTTTAAAGGTGATGTCCATGAAATCAAAGAAATTATGAAAAAATCTCGTGAGCTGGGAATGCAAACATTCGACACCGCGCTTTTTGAATTGTATGAAGCAGGCAAAATAGGTTATGAAGATGCAATGAGAAACGCTGATTCGATGAATGAACTTCGCCTACAAATCAAACTGAGCGGCAATGAAGCAAAAGAAAAGAATTTCGCTTCAGGAATCGAGCATTTGACAATCACCTAGGTGTTTTTACAAAATTCGTAATCATTGAAGACGATTCGCAAATCTTCGTTATTTTCGAAATATCAAGCAACATTGACGCTTCAGGGTGTTGCAGGAGGCTAACTCCTCAGTGGAGGATTACTCAGACGCTTTATTAAACAAAAAACGCCCAATCAATTCTTCCAATACCATGGCAGAATTGGTTTTCATAATATTGTCGCCGTCTTTTAGCATGACTTCATCGCCACCGGCTGATAATCCAATATATTGTTCGCCAAGTAGGCCGGATGTCAAAATACTGGCAAAAGTATCTTTAGGAAAAGAAAAACTACTGTCCATCGCCATGGTGACTACTGCGTCATAGGTTTGGGTATTAAATTGTATGTTGGTAACACGCCCCACTACTACGCCGGCGCTTTTAACTGGCGCCCGAACTTTGAGGCCGCCGATATTTTCAAAATGGCCCGTAAGCACATAACTTTGCGTTGAACTATTTATATTTAAATTGCCGACTTTAAGGCTCAGCATCATTAATGCGCCAATGCCAACGATGACAAAAATGCCTACCCATAAATCCAAAGTTGTCCGCTGCATCAACTTACTCCTCTAAACATGAAAGCGGTCAAAATAAAATCCAATCCTAAAATTACCAGCGATGAGGTGACGACAGTACGGGTTGTCGCCCTCGATACGCCTTCGGCTGTCGGTGGCGCATCATAGCCTTCAAAGACTGCGATGGCCGTAATAGCGACACCAAAAAAACAGCTTTTAATGAATCCGTTGAGAATATCAAAGTGAAAATCCACCGCGCTTTGCATTTGCGACCAGTATGTGCCTTGATCTACGCCGATAAACACCACTGTAACCAAGTAACCGCCAAAAACCCCCATCACCGAAAAAATAGCGGCTAATAAGGGCATCGAAATGACGCCAGACCAAAAACGCGGCGCAACTATGCGCGCTACAGGATCGACTGCCATTAATCCCATCGCTGCCAGTTGTTCCGTTGCTTTCATCAGACCAATTTCAGCAGTAATGGCTGAACCTGCGCGGCTGGCAAACAACAATGCTGCCACAACCGGACCTAATTCTCGCACCAATGATAACGCGACCAATGTTCCGACTGCAGATTCAGAACCGTATTTTTGTAAAGTTTCATAACCTTGCAGGCCTAACACCATGCCGACAAACAAACCAGAAACGACAATAATGATCAGTGATAGCACACCAGTAAAATATAATTCTCGTATCACCAGATTAAAACGTCGCAAACTGGTGCCGGATTTTAGTAATACAAGCAGAAAAAAACGGGTACCGACACCAAGGCGCCAGATGCCTTCAATAACCCGATGTCCGATATTTTGAATAGCCGATACGAGATATTTAGACACGTACTTCTCCTAAATCCAGATCCTGCCGGTAACTATGCGCAGGATAGTGGAAAGGCACTGGGCCATCTTCTTCGCCATGAATAAATTGATGCACAAATGGTGCGGTTGATGCCAATACGTCAGCGGGAGTGCCTTCGGCGGCTATCACGCCATCGGCAATGAAATACACGTAATCGACGATTTCCAATGACTTTTGCACATCGTGAGAAACGATGATCGAAGTCATGCCCAATGTATCGGTGAGGCGGCGGATCAAATTGCCAATAACGCTCAAAGAAATCGGGTCGAGCCCGGTAAAAGGCTCATCGTACATAATCAGCATCGGATCGAGCGCAATCGAACGCGCTAACGCAACACGCCGCGCCATGCCGCCTGAAAGTTCATTGGGCATCAAATGATGCGCGCCCCGGAGACCGACAGCATTCAATTTCATCAAGACCAAATCGCGAATCATCGATTCAGTTAAATTAGTGTGTTCACGCATTTGGAATGCGACGTTATCGAATACTGAGAGATCCGTAAATAACGCGCCAAATTGAAATAGCATTCCCATTTTGCGGCGCAATTTAAACAATTGATCGCGATTTAACTCGTGCACAATGTTGCCGGAAAATTTCACCTGACCGGAAGACGGCTTGATTTCGCCGCTGATCAGCCGTAACAACGTGGTTTTTCCTGATCCGCTGCCACCCATGATCGCAATCACTTTGCCACGTGGCATGGTCATGTGAATGCCTTTTAATATAGCGCGCGTACTGTAGGAAAAATTTAGATCGTTGATTTCTATTAAATTTTCTGGACTCATGCAGAATGGTTAAAGCGGTAAAAGGCAATTGCAGTGATAATCAACTCTACGGCTCAGTAATAAAGTGATGATAAAAAAACGGCAGAACATCGAGATGTTGATTATCAAAAGATTGCAGAAAATAGCTGCGGTTCATTCTAAACTACTTTGACGACAAAACGTAAAAATTTCATCCTTTAAAATTTGCGGGATGATTTTTTCTCAAATTATCGAGATATTCCCGCAGATCTCGTTTAATTTCTGGAGCCAGGATATATAAACCAATGATGTTAGGTACCGCCATTGCAAATACCATCGCATCGGTAAATAGGATGATATTCGCTAATTGCGCTGAAGCACCGATAATAATGAATAAACAAAATAAGAATTTATAAATAATCTCTACCGTTTTGCTATCGCCAAACAAATATGTTGTACATATTAAGCCGTAGTAAGACCATGAAATCATGGTTGAATAGGCGAAAAGAAAAACCGTCAAAGAGAGTACGTAGGGAAACCATGAAATACCTGAGGCGAAGGCACGTGAAGTTAATTCAACCCCTTCAATTCCGCCTCCTTCAATATAGGTTCCCGAAATTACGATAACGAGAGCCGTCACCATGCAGATAATCACGGTATCAATAAAAGGCCCCAGCATCGCAACCATGCCTTGGCTGACAGGTACTTCAGTTCTCACCGCAGAATGTGCGATGGCCGAAGAACCCAATCCGGCTTCGTTGGAAAAGGTGGCGCGCTGTACCCCCATCAATAATGCTCCCATCAATGCGCCCAATCCTGCCTGGGGATATAGCGCCATTTCAAAAATCTTCGCCATTGCTGCGGGAATTGATTGGTAATGAACACCCATGACGACGCAGCCAGCAACAATATATAAGATCGTCATGAACGGAACGATACGACCGGCCACTGCTGCAATCCACTGAATACCGCCGATGATGACTAGGCCAACCAGAACAGCCATGAATAAGCCGAATAACCAACCTTTGTCCGCCAGAAAACTAAGCTCGCCTCCTGTCACTACCACGGCTTGTTGATATGCCTGATTGGCTTGAAATAATCCTCCTGCGCCAATGGTGCCTCCTACGCAACAAACCGCAAAAAGCCCTGCTACGAATTTACCAACACCTGGCAGATGTAATTTTTCAAAAGCCGCACGCAAATAATGCATCGGTCCGCCAGAGATTACTTTGCAATTGTCATCCGGTGCATACTGACGGTATTTAATTCCCAAGCTGACTTCAACAAATTTGGTCGACATACTGAGAACACCCATGATTGCCATCCAAAAAGCCGCACCAGGACCACCTAAGGAAATTGCAACTGCAACACCGGCAATATTTCCTAACCCTATCGTTGCAGACAAGGATGTCATTAATGCTTGAAAACGGGTGATTTCTCCACAGGAGCATGCGGTATCAAACTTGCCACGCAATACATCAATGGCGTGCGAAAAATAACGCACATTGATAAAATTCAAATAGAAAGTAAAGAAAATAGCCGCTGCTACTAACCAGAATAGAATGAATTTAACTTCTAAATCGAATAATTGAACACTATAGAACACGACAGATGCCACTGCGGTTGCGACAGGTTCAATTGAGGAATCAATAAGCTTGTCAATTTCCATACAGCAAAAAAATCCTTATAACCCGCTTGAGAAACGCGAAATTTCTAATTCAAGATCGAATTCTCACGAGCGGATAACTAATTTTATTTTATAGGTTGTTCAAAGGTGCAGAGTTGAAAAAAGGTAGAAACGAGAGCTAACTCATGACTGACAACTTGCACTTAACTGATATTATGTTGTTTTCTCGTACCAATGAATGACAACTGTTTCATATCAATCCTATTGAATTCCGCATTTTGCCATACTTTATGGAAGACCGCATTTTACGGCTTTATGTCATTTATCGACCTTGATCATGTTGCGTAATCGTTTTATATCTATCGTTCAACTGAAACTATCTCTTTGTGCGCTACTACTATTTTTATTAGCACCTTCGATTGCTTTCCCCAAAGAAATCTATCGCAGTGTTGATAGTCAAGGACGGATTACTTACTCCGATCAACCTTCGGGTAAATCTCGTGCGGTTGAAATTCATAACCAACCCAGTCGGCTGTTGCGCCATGTTCGGAAAGTTTATGACGGAGATACGATTATTTTAGAAGACGGCAAACATATCCGTTTGCTGGGAATTAACACACCTGAAATCGAAAGCCGTCAGCGAGCCGAAGAACCGGGAGGAGTGGCCGCCAAAAAATGGTTGCAAGCGCAATTGCACGACAAAAAAGTGTATTTAGAGTATGACGAAGTAAAAATCGATAAATATAAACGTCAGTTGGCGCACGTATTTTTATCTAATGGCAAGCATCTCAATGTCATGTTGCTGGAAAATGGCTGGGGCACCGTCAGTATCATTCCACCCAACGGTCGTTATAGCGATAAACTGATTCAAGCCCAGCAACATGCTGAGAAAATGCGGCTAGGCATTTGGGCTATGCCGGAATACCAACTCGAACCCATCACCAAGATTGCTAACCACACCAAAGGTTGGAGGCGTTTTAGTGCAACGCCTCATTCCATCAAGAAAAACCGCAAATACACCCGCTTGCTTATTAACGATAAAGTTGATATTCGGGTTGCCAACAATAACCTGAAAGCATTTCCTCCACTCTCAAGCTATTTAGGCAAATCATTGGAAGTTCGCGGCTGGGTATCGCGTAACAACGATTATTACACCATGCTGATTCAACATCCTAGTTCGTTGATTGTAAGGAAAAGTGGTTTATGAATAGAGTGAGTAATGTCTTTAACAGGTCAACTTAAATGCCGTAAGTCTCTGTCAGATATCGCTGCGCCATCTCATTCAATTCTTCTATTTTTGTTTGATTATTCGCCAAAGTGAGGAGTTCGTTAGCAATAGCAAACTGTATTTCTATTTGAGCCTGCATAAGTCTTAATTGCTCTTCTTCTGGATAATTTGGTTCAATTGAGTGATCAGTTGTTCTTCGTATCACATGTGTCATTCCTCCATGTACAAGATCATGAAAATCCTTTTGATTAAGTGTGCAAAATTTATTGATCCATGCACCAACAGTTTCTTCATCATTGCCAATTGCATTTAGAAGATCATTAAACCCAGGGATTTCATTTTTTTCCTAGAAAACTTTTAACTTGATCCTTCGATGCATGTTTTAGCAGCCACAATCCTCGAACGAATGAATCCTTCATGGGACGAGCCAAAGCGAAAGCTGGACCTGGTAATTTTTGATCGATTAATATAGTTATGGCATCACAAATATCTTGTGACAGCTGTAACAGCTTTAATCCTGGATCATTCGGATCTTTCGGGTAATTTTTATCATTAGTGTGCGTATGAATCCATTCACAAATCTGCTTGGCACGTTCAATAATCTGGATCAATGTCATAGTTTCACGTTCCTCAATACGCCGGATTTAGCGCATTACCCCTGAACACCTCATATAACCAGACAGGACCAGGACCAAGATTAACACCATTCAGCCATGTGAGCGTGCTCAAATCGATATTAATCGAATTGAATAATTGTGCGTTTTCAATGCTGAACAAATACAGATTTCTTCATTGAAAATAAGCTGCGATATATCGATGATTCCTACTGTTTAATAGCCGCTCCATCGAGTTACCTTTCTTATCAAGAACAAGCGCTGATTTGCATTTATCGACTAATCGGCTTATATCGTATCCGTTTCGGTTTGGCGCCTTCTTCACCCAGGCGTTTTTTCTTATCGGCTTCGTATTCTTGATAGTTGCCGTTGAAGAACGTCCATTGCGAATCGCCTTCGGCGGCGAGGATGTGGGTGGCGATACGATCCAGAAACCAGCGGTCGTGCGAGATCACCAATACACATCCGGCGAATTCTAATAAAGCATCTTCCAATGCACGCAAGGTTTCCACGTCGAGATCGTTGGACGGTTCGTCGAGCAGCAGCACGTTACCACCGGCAATCAATGTTTGCGCGAGATGAAGTCGACCGCGTTCACCGCCGGAAAGTTGTCCGATGATTTTTTGTTGATCGCTGCCTTTAAAATTGAAACGCCCCAGGTAGGCACGCGCCGGAGTGGTGTATTTCCCAACCACTAAATTGTCATTGCCGCCAGAGATCGCGTCGAACACGGTTTTGTCGTTCTCTAATGAATCGCGTGCTTGATCAACATGCGCGATTTTGACCGTAGAACCGATTTTCACATCGCCGGAATCCGGTTTTTCTTTGCCGGTAATCAATTTGAACAACGTTGATTTACCCGCGCCATTCGGGCCGATAATGCCGACAATCGCGCCCGGTGGTACTTGGAAACTGAGATTGTCAATCAATAAGCGATCGCCATAGGATTTAGAGACGTTAACAAATTCAATGACTTCGTTGCCTAACCTTTCTCCTACGGGGATGAATATTTCCTGCGTTTCGTTACGTTTTTGGTATTCCTGTGAATTCAGTTCATCAAAACGCGCGAGCCGTGCTTTGGATTTTGCTTGACGCCCTTTGGGATTTTGCCGCACCCATTCCAATTCCTGCTTCATGGATTTCATATGCGCATCAATTTGCTTTTGTTCTTGCTCCAAGCGCGCTTCTTTTTGCTCTAACCAACTGGAATAATTGCCTTTCCACGGAATGCCATGACCACGATCAAGTTCCAAAATCCATTCGGCTGCGTTATCAAGAAAATAGCGGTCATGCGTTACCGCAACCACCGTCCCTGGAAAACGCACCAAAAATTGCTCCAGCCATTCGACGGATTCTGCGTCCAAATGATTGGTCGGTTCATCGAGCAACAACATATCCGGCTTTTCAAGCAACAGCTTGCATAGTGCAACTCGCCGTTTTTCCCCTCCCGACAGGTTTTTAATCACCGCTTCCCAGGGAGGTAAACGTAACGCATCCGCCGCAATTTCCATTTGATGCGACGTATCGCTTCCAGCGGTAGCGATAATGGCTTCTAACCGCGCTTGTTCAGTGGCCAGGGCATCAAAATCTGCATCTTCTTCCGCATACGCAGCATAGACTTCATCAAGTTTCTTTTGCGCTTGCATGATTTCACCCAAGCTTTCCTCCACTTCTTGCCGAACAGTGTGCTCGGGGTTGAGTTGGGGTTCTTGCGGCAAATAGCCAATTCGTATGTCGGGTAAACGTTGTACTTCGCCATCAATTTCGGTATCAACGCCCGCCATGATTCTAAGTACTGTGGATTTTCCCGAGCCGTTCAAACCGAGCAAACCAATTTTTGCACCAGGAAAGAAACTCAAAGAAATATCTTTGATAATTTGTCGTTTCGGTGGAACGATTTTGCTCACGCGGAGCATTGACATTACATATTGAGCCATGGATTTACTCGCTGTTTAATAAGAAAAAAGTAAATGAAAGAATTGAAATTGCTACGAGTTTAGCGCACGTCGGTGCACAAAAAAAGACGCCACAGCAGAAATATTATTCGTTATGGATGCGACTGATGGATACAAACTTATGTTTCTCATCAAAAACCAGCTCAAATGTACCATACACGCCATGACTTTGTACTACCGAACGCAACACGTTGGCCGGAAAATGAATGATGCGGCCATCGGTTGTTTTTGCTGCGACGGTGTCGATAGCTCCTTCGTAATAGAGCTCAAGTTGATATGCTGGGATTTTCAGCACCACTTGTACGCGTTGATACATAGACATAGTTCTATTGCTTCATAAAAGCAAAGCTCAAAATTGCTCATCTTCTCGCAAATAACGCCATTGCCCCTCGGGTAAATTACCAAGCAGGATATGACCGATACGCACTCGTTTCAAGCCGATCACTCTTAGATTTACCAATTCGCACATACGGCGAATTTGACGTTTTTTACCTTCACGCAAAATGAAACGCAGTTGATCGCGGTTTTGCCAGCTTACTTGCGCCGGTTTGAGAGCCTGACCATCTAATTTCAAGCCATGATTCAATAAGGCCAGTTTTTCTTTTGGCAAATCACCCGAAACACGCACCAAATATTCTTTATCGATAGAAGAATTTTCGCCAATTAATTGCTTGGCGACCCGCCCATCTTGCGTAAATACCAGCAATCCTTGTGAATCAATGTCGAGTCGGCCGGCAGGTGCCAAATTTTTTAGATGATCACGCTGAAAGTGTTTAGTAGCGGGGGATTCTATAAATTGATTGTCGGGTTTAATCAACACAATCGCCGGTTGATATCCTGGCTCAGGTTGTCCGGAAACATAGCCAATGGGCTTGTTCAACAGTATTGTTACAAGTTTGTCTTGTTGTGTTTGCGCAGCTTTATTGAGAGTAATTTTTTGCGAAGGATAAATTTTTGTACCGAGCTCGGAAATTTTCTCTCCATCAACGAATACCCAACCCAATTCAATAAACTTGTCCGCTTCGCGGCGCGAGCATAATCCCTGCTCAGACATGAGTTTTGATAGACGAATTTTTTCCATATGTCGGTATACGTTATAATGAGTCGGTTGGGACGTCTTGATTACGGGTATGAATATTAAATCAATTGCTTTATGACGGTGCTAACAAATGAGTCACTTTTATCGTTTTCACTCGAAGAGTTTATGGAAACCACATCAAAATTACTAGAAAAAGCTCAACAACGTGCTCAAGAACTGGGGTTGCCGTACAAAGGAGCGCTGCTCCCTGCTGAAGCCCATCAAGTGCTGCAACAAGACCAATCGGTACAATTGGTCGATGTCCGTTCTCAAGCAGAATGGGATTGGGTGGGACGTATTCCCGGTGCAGTAGAAATCGAGCTGCGCTTCTATCCTGGGATGCAACCGAATACACATTTTTTAGACGAATTAGTGCGCAAAATTGATAAAACAAAACCTGTATTTTTTATTTGCCGCAGTGGCGTGCGCTCTAACGCAGCGACTAGCATGGTAAGTGAAATCGGATTTACGGAAGCCTATAATATTTTGGAAGGATTTGAAGGCGATAAAGACGAAAATGGCCATCGCGGAAATGTTTCCGGTTGGAAAGCCGCTGGATTACCTTGGATGCAAAGTTAATATCAACCGCGCTGCGCACAGTATCAGTCGATACAAGCAACGAAAAGCAGCGTAGCGCTGACTTTCGCTGAAAATCATTTCGTTAGAACCTGTTGTATCGACTATTTGATTTATTGCAATGACTGGCAACTCATTATGCAGGTTCGCTAGCAGCAACACCCTTATGGAAGGTTCCATAAACATAAACCGGAATCGACAGATCGCCCAAATGCTTGGTAATTAGTGGATTGACTTCGTCCCAATTCAAACCACCGACTCCGGTAGCTAAGCGAGGCAACGCAAGGCTATGAAATTTTTCTGCGTCTATCAACCGGTGCAGTTCGCGCAACGCATGATTCACATTCTCGATAGTTGCTTTTCCTGGCTTGGAATTATGATCAGGAGCAGCATTCTGCGTAAATAGGCTAATGATGCGAGCACCTTCCGCGCCGCCCCATACCCAGGCGCTTCCCGCTTTGGGATGCGTGGTTTGACAGAAATGACGAAAATCTTTATACATGGATGGCCACTGCTCTCTTAAACTGAGTGCCAAACCAGAGGAGAAAGGATCATTTGAAGCAACGCCATGAGCAATGGCTTGTGCTTTCGAAAGTAAAATATCGCCGGTAACGTAATGGATCATCGAATTTATATAGTAAGTGAAAAAAGAAACCTGTTAACTACCGATTAAATGTACAGAAAGATAAACCAAGCGTCAACCGAAAGCCTTATATAATCTGCATCGGACGAGGCGAGATAGCCTTAGGTGTCAGAAATCTTGAGAGATTTTACAAAGCACTTGGAGCAAGCGGCGATGATTACAAACAAGCTAATCATATTACCGAAAGAAATTGCCGAATATTGCAGATTATAAAGAACTGCTCTTCGGTTTATTTGACCCTATAAATGATCCTTGCTACATTCCGGCGGTACTTACGGAAATACTTATCTCATTTTTATGTCCTCTATGACTGACACAGACTTGACCCCATGGTTGCCTGACAACGATCCGCAGCGTGTTTTGTTGCACAATGAAGTGCATGCTCGCCTGAGTC
>Ga0209582_1000350_pt1 | contig 33982 bp, 30 predicted proteins | sample KloWWTmetKNB5Kit_FD_187176 | JGI IMG/M metagenome (GOLD analysis project Ga0209582, IMG submission 187176) | Active sludge microbial communities from Klosterneuburg, Austria, studying microevolution and ecology of nitrifiers - Klosterneuburg... | ecosystem: Engineered > WWTP > Aerobic digester >...
GTTCTCCACTAGTAGTAGTCACCATAACTGCTCCTGGAAGAGTAGACTGTTGAAGCTGTTTTTGTATTCTTAATCTTGTATTAGCCATTATGAATAAAATTCGCTTGTTTGGACATCGCCTATATTAAATGCGTAAGCCATAGTGACTATAGCTCCCGCTCTTGTATAGTCAACGGTTGATTCCTTTAATACTCCATTAAGATAGAATTTAAAGATTGTTCCTGCTAGTGGAGTATAGGGCAAAGTTAAGGTAGTTCCAGTTGTTAAATGTTGCACGTCCAGACGAGGTACCACTGGAGTATACGCTGAACCATTCCAATACAACATAGAACCTACTGATGACGCTGCGGCTAACGACGTGTAGTTGGGAGTCCAGTTAACCCAATTGGTTCCGTCAAAGCGAAGTAGTTGAGCTGCCGCTGGGGCACTCGTAACTACATCTATAAGGTCATTTAATGATATGTTTACTGAGCCAGTTTGTCCATTAACTGAAGTAATTAACGGACTAGTAGCCACCCAAGCACTTCCGTTCCACGACAGATATTGACCTGAACTGACTCCAGAAGATGACAGCGTGATTGGTGAAAGTGAAGAGCCGTTTCCAGTTACCGGGAAACTAGTGTTGAGAGTCGCTTTTAATTTACTGTCTGTGCCAACGGAAAGTAAATTTGGAGAATCCGCGCTAACAAAAGATGTTAATGAGACAGTACCTCCAGATTGCGATAAGGTTAAATTAGGCGCCGCGAAGCTTAGCACCTGGATATCATTAGGTAGGGTTACACTATTACCCCCACTTATTGACAACGTGCGAGTGACTAAGGAGAGAGTTTGTGGCGATACTCCAGCAATAGCTGCGGCTACCCAATTAGTGCCATTCCACTGAAGTACCTGTCCTACAACTGTTCCTGCAGTAATAGCTAATGGACTGGTAGCAGTTCCTCCGCCACTTAGCGGAGGAAGAGTTATTACTGTACCTATCCCACTAAAAGTTCCGCAACAGTTGTTACACGCGCTGCATGAACTAGATGAGCATAAATAATTACACATTATTGATTTGATTTTTGGAATTAAACTAGGTTGTCGGTTTGAAGAATATCTGCAACCACTCAGGAAGTTTTAACGCGTTCAGAAGTAGACCAATATTAGTCAGCACCAGAGTAACAAATGCGGGTGACTTAACAAAGTCTAGCCAGATTTTTTGTATCTGTTCTCCATCCTTAGGAGTTGCATCGGTCACCGCTACAAACGTCTTGATAACTTCGGGTACGAGTGCAAGAAGCGCAGCTTCTACCTTCGGGTCTTTCACCTGTTGCACACCGAGAATAAGTACTTCCTCAAGTGCTTTGATAATCTGTGGTTCTGCAGTTACGTTTGCCCAGATAGCTTTCAACTGTGTTTTATTGTCCACTGACTCATCAGTGAGTACCACAACGGTCTCAACTAATTTATCTAAGACAGTAGAGACTAGTACTTGTACTGAAGCCTCTTTGATTGTAGGTATGACGATGCTCTTTGTAAGATCAACGTTTACCTTAATGTATTGACTAAGTAAATTTTCCATTAAATTATGTTTTAATTACTATTAAATTGAATTACTAACGAGTCTTTCTCTCGTTGTTTTTGAGCATTTTTGTTGTTTAACTATTGAAACCGTTCTTTGTTCTCCCGCCTTATTTGTTATAGTTTTCGATTTCCATGAAAGAAGTCTCAAATGTTCTGTTTGTGGTGCCAGCAGATTTTGTCATTAAGACTACTGGTTGTAAATCAATAGTACCAGAATAAGAAATAGAGCCTTGTGCCACACCATCTATATAGAATACCACTGTTCCATTTGGTCTCTTAAATAGCTCAAGTGTTTGAGTTGTTCCCGGAACTCCTGCAACAGAAGTATTGGTCGTTGAAGGCGTACCTGAAACAGTAGACACTATTCGCCAGTTACCTGAATTTTCCGAATGGGTGTATCGGAAAAACACACCGTTTACACTCGTTCCAATTGTTGCACTGGTTTTAAGCCCAGCTTCAACAGCATAAGTATTTGTCGCGTCCGAAGCAGTTGGTATGTAAATGGTCATCCCAAGATAACTTTCAGTTGCTGCTGCCCCATTTACATAGGCAGATAAAGATTTATTTGAAAGATAGGCAGCACCAGTTGTTGTTGTACCAGTACCAAGTACCAAATTAGCACCTCTTACATCATTTGTTGATGCTGGTGCTGTGAGTGCTGCTGCTGCTCCTGATCCGGCAGACCAAGTAAAATGATATTCAGGCGATGTACTTGTTGCGGAAGGTACGTATTGCCATCTTCTTACCCTTCTACCAACAGATGTTTTTACGTGCTGCATAAGTTTCCACCTACTTGCTGTTAAATCATAGTATATTTCCATAGTCTCCCCCGGAAGAAGAATTTCATCCTTCAACATATCAAATCTGTTTGCAGCTGTTGAAGATGTGTGATCTTTTAGAAAAGCCAATGAGTTGGAACCAACGTTTAAAATCTTGATTGTTTTATCGGTTGTAGGGGCTGTTATGCCTGTCAGACTTCTAAAACTTGCGTCCCCATTTATTCTGATTAAAGTGGCTGTGGACAAACTTGTGGGGTTCCAGTCATTCTGGTCAGATGTTATTTGAGATGGAGTGATTACCGTTTGTCCCGCCACATCCGTTGTATAGGCCACGGTCTTACGAGTTGGACCAGTTGTTTGGGTAGCAAAAAGATTTGTCCCGTCCCATTCTATCGCTCCCGCGACAGGCGTGGTTAAATTTGTCCCACTTGTTAAAATCATGGGTGCCACTGTTGTTGTACCAGCACCTACTTGAACCAATGCTGTCGGAGATGACGTGGAACCGAAATATGTTTTTCCAACAAAGTTGTTTGTTGTTGAAGTGCCCGACTGATATATCCCTTTGGCCGAAGAATGATTTGGAACAATATCAATCGCCCTATAAGTGTTTGCGACATTTGTAAGAGTGGGATTGATTTTTATTCCAGTCATAACGCCAAAAGCCGATCCGGTTTGATCGAGCGCGTTGCTGATAAGCAAGCCAATTGGTCTATTGCCTCCCGACGCTGCCGCAAACCCATGTTTTAGTTCCAAAATAGGCTTGTCTGCTGTTGTTGTCGAAGTTGACGTTAGGGTAGAACCATCGTCCACTCCTATGGCAACCCATCCACCAGAGGAAGGGTCGGTCACTCCCATTTCAATTCCATACGTTCCCGTACCACTACTTTTTATTCTTACCCTACCCGTTCCACCTCCAACGTATGTGTTATGTGCCGTTGTGGTATTTATTAAAAGATCGCTTGCGGGTATTATCCCTACGGTTGCTCCACCATATTGGGTTGGTGTTGATCTTCCTGTTGACAGAGTTCCAAAGCGGTCGAATTTAGCTGCTTGGGCAACAGTGCCCAGACTGTTTAGATCAATCGCAAATCCTACCTGCTCGGAGCCACCGACAGCATCGTAAACCATTCTTAATCTGCCCATGTCCGTATTATCAATACTAGATGTCTCCCCTTTAAATAATATTCCTGCGCCAAATCCCGCACCAGCCGAACCAGAAGAGTTTGTTCTTAATGTGAGGACGTCTTGGTTTGTAACCGTGTTGGCTGTTATGTTTGTTGCGGTTATTGCTCCACCTGTTGACGCACCACTTTCAATGCTGAATCTTGTCACGTTGTTTGTTTCAAGGTTCAAAGCATTGTTGTCATTAGTCCCAATAGTTACAGCAGAACCTGTTGAGTTACCACCATTGGTTATATCTCCTGAACCACCAGCAGTAGAAGCAATGGTAACAACACCTGCTCCGCTTGTTCCAGTTGTTGTGAGTGTTATTCCTGAACCTTCAACTAATTGGACTGATCCACCAGAATTTGATAATGTTACAGTATGACTTGTACCATCGGAAGTATTGGCAACAGTTTGAAGTTCGTTTGTAGTACTACCATCAACTTCCGTTACTATACCTGTATTGGTAAGAGTAATATTGTTACCTGATTCTGATATACCTATGCCAGTACCGGCAGTAATTGTTACATCAGTAGAACCGGAGGTATTAGAAGAAATAACCGATGTTGAGCCTGAACCAGCATTAACTGTCAATGAACCTTCATTGGTTGCAGAAGCATCTGTAATATCTGTTGTATAAGCAATTGTCTTTCTTGTTGGGCCAGAAGTTTGAGTAACAAATAGGTTTGTACCATTCCATTCAACAGCACCTGCTTCTGGAGTTGTTAGAGTTGTACCAGAGGTAAACTTCAACGACGATAGTGAACTTGTACCTTGACCCAGATGTAACATTGCTGTTGGAGTCGTTGATGCCCCAAAGAAAGATTTACCAACAAAATTATTGGTTGCCGTGTTTCCTGTTTGATAAATTCCTCTTACATTTGCGCCATTTGATCCTATTTGAAGACCAGTGTAATCAATCGCGGATGTTATGGCATGATTTATATTCAATCCTATCAAAGCGCCACTCGCCGTACCAGACTGATTTATAGTTCCGTCCATTACAAGATTGTTAAAAACACCCGTGCCGGAACTTGCAGTAAACCCTTGAGGAAAATACATGTTGTATTTTGTACCACTTGTTATAGTGGAAGGAGATGATTGTCCTACCTCAACATATCCACTGGCGGAAGAAGGGGTCAATTGTATTGTATTATTCGTCCCTGACGAAGTGATTTTTACAGGTCCGCTGGTTCCTCCTACTTCAAGAATGCTGGTATTACTTGAAAGTAGAAAATCCGTACTTGGGGTAATTGCTGTTGGACTAATTGTTACGGGAGTGCTTGAACCAACGCTGAGTTGTCCAAGGTTGTCTCCAGATACGTTGATGTTCGCTACTTCCGCCAAAGCACCAGCATTATTTCCCAACTGAAAGGTTAATTTTGCTTCTCTACTTGCATCAGTAGCAGTAGTCCAAATTGCTCCGAGTCTTGCCATGTCCCTGTTGTTCGTGGTACTGCTTTCTCCTTGAAGTAAATAAGCCACTCCAAATGGGGCATGAACTCCACCATTTGAGTTTGCTTGGTTAATTACAACATCTACGGTACTGTTTGTAAAGGGCACTTGAGCAGTAGTTGTTACTGTTCCTCCTGATGCACCAGCACTTGATATGTTCAATCTTGATACACCGTTAGTCTCAAGATTCAGTGCATTATCATCGTTTGTACCAATAGTAACTGCTGAACCAGTTGTATTGCCCCCATTCAATATATCACCAGAACCAGTTGCATTTATTGTTATATTACTTGCTGAACCTGAAAGAGTTACTCCAGAGCCAGCAGTAAATGTTACATCTGTTCCTGTACTTGAAGTAAGCGTAAGTGGAGAAGAAGTACCTGTTACTGCCAAGTCTGTAGATGTACCACTAAATGTAGCAGGTATTTTTTGAAGTAAATAATAATCAGTAACACCACCATCATACCAAAGCATTGTTGCTGTTTCTCCAGCAGCAAGAGTTTGATTAGATGCTGTTGCACTACCAACCATATCTATCCACTCCCATGATTGTGATCCTCTTGATAAGGTTACATTATGACTTCCCTGATTCCTTACCTTTATTGTTTTAGCAGCAGAACCAAGTAAATTAGAAGTGTTGTCAAAAGTAAGAGTAATTACTCCTGACGTTCCTGTTACAAGAATTTCTGATTGTGCTTCTGTAACTGTAATACTTGCGTTTGTTTCAATAAAAGGAAGTGCCAAGTATCCACCAAGAACATTCTTTGTTGTATGAGTAAATACACCAGTAGAATTAATACCAAGTCTTATATCATTACCAACAGCACTAATCCAAAAATCATTACCAGAAGTACCAATTGCTTCAAGGGTTGGTTCACCACTGATAAATGATAATTGAAGACTATCGTTCCCTACTTTCCAAACTTGTACTCCGGGATCTGTACCGGTTGCGACAACCCTGAATTTAGGAGATTGAGTTCCTGTTGCATCTGCTCCTGTTATGGTAAAATCATCTGTTAATGTTGCATTAGTATTGTTTGGGACTGTGCCTGAACCGGTATAAGGCCCGTCCAAATCTATTCCGGGAAGCCAAGTTGTTCCATTCCATTTAAGAGTTTGGCCAGAAGTTGCACCAGAGGTTTTATATCCACCTTCTCTTAAGAGTTCTTGTGCATTGACATTAAAACAAATCAAGCTAAGAACAAAAATTAATATTTTTCTCATTAGTTAAAATAATTTACTCTAACAACATCATTAAGAGTGTTGGCAGCAGTTGTTAATGTTGTTCCTGAATAAGTGTACTGAGTCCCGCTTGGTGCTGATGCAACCCAGTTAAGTTCCACACCATTTCTAAATACTCTAAGAGGATAAGCAGTACCAGAAACAGCAGGAGCAGAATAAGCCATTGTAAAGGCCGTCTGTGATGCTGTTGCGGTAAATGTTTCTTCTCTAAGAACCTTAACCATTGTAATGGTAATGGTATTACCAGATTCGGCAAGCGTTAAACCAGAAGTAGAAAGCGCTTCAAATGTTACAGGAGTAGAAGTAGCGGTATTGGAAGCAACTGTTGATGTGGTGGATGTACCCGCACCTACCGTAAGAGAGCCTTCGTTGCTTAATGACCCATCTACAGCGGTAAGAGTAAACTCTGGATACGCGCCACTGACTCCTATACCTCCACCATTAATTATATCTACTCCCAAATCGGGAGATGAGTTAACTAAAGTAATAACGTTACCTGATTCAGATATACCTAAACCTGTTCCAGCAGTGATGGTGACAGATGTTGAACCAGTTGTATTTGATTGTATCAACGATGTAGTTGATGTACCAGATCCCACTGAAAGCGAACCTTCATTTGAAGGTGAAAAATCATCCGCATCTATAAGCAGCTCATCTGCCGTCCTTGTAAAAGTAAGACCAAGACCTTGTGCAAATGTAACATCATTACCAGTACTTGAATTAAGTGTATATGGTGAAGAACCTCCTGTAAAAGATAAATCTGTTACTCCGGTGCTTGTTGAAGCAATAGTAACCACACCATCTAAACCTGTACCAGACGTAGTTAAAGTTATACCTGTTCCTTCTGCAAGTTGTAAACTACCACCACTATTAGATAATGTTGCAGTATGTGTTGTTGCATTGGATGTATTTGCTATTGTCTGTAATTCATTGGTCGTACTTTGATCCGGGTCAGTATTTGTAATAACTGGATTTCCTGAAACACCACTTCCATTAGATATAGATATTCCGGTTCCAGCACTAATTTGTCTTGTCGTGGCAGAACTTGGTCCACCAGCAGCCGTGATAACATAAATACCTGTAAGTGCATTAGATGCTAATACGTCTACATCTGAATCAAATACAACGTTCGTCTGTGATCCACCATTAGATGCTGTTGCCGTTGTACCAATAAATGCTAAAGTGGTTTGTTGAGTTAATGCCGTTGTTTCTTCTTTTATAGTAGCATACGCTTGCTGTGTTGGAGCATTTATAGTTATGTTGCCTGATGTTCCAGAAAGAGTAACATTAGTACCAGCAGTGAATGTCACATCAGTTCCAGTATCAGAAGTTAAAGTTAAAGGTGAACTTGTGCCCGAAACAGCAAGATTTGTGGAACCAGTACTTGTTGAAGCAATGGTTACAACTCCATCTAATCCCGTTCCAGAAGTTGTTAAGGTAATACCTGCCCCTTCCGCTAATTGTAGGCTACCTCCAGAAGCAGAAAGAGTTGCTGTATGAGTAGTAGCATCAGATGTGTTCGCAATTGTTTGAAGTTCGTTAGTGGTAGAGCCATCGACTTCTGTAATAATGCCCGTATTATCGAGTGTTATAACATTTCCTGATTCCGAAATAGATAAGCCAGTACCTGCTGTGATAGTAACTCCAGTTTGCCCACTGGTGTTAGAATTAATCACTGAGGTTGTACCAGTTCCTGCTGCCACAGTTAGAGATCCCTCGTTGGTTGTTAGGGCGTCTACTTCTGTAGAAGTGATGGTAATTGTTCCACCAGACTGTGAAAGTGCTGTTATGCCAGCACCAGTAAATGTAGCTGTTCCGCCGCCTGTACCGCTTATTGCGTTAATCGAAACCGTTGGAGAAGTTGTTCCTGCAACAGTAAGTGTTTGTGCCTCATTGGTTGCCGATACATCAACTGCTGTAACAGTTAGTTCATTTGTTGATCTTGAAAGAGTAACACCCGAACCAGCAGCAAAAGTAACATCCGTACCAGTTGATGAATTAAGTGTAAATGGAGAAGAAGCACCAGTAAAAGTAAGGTCTGTTGCTCCTGAACCTGTTAGATCAGTATCACCAATCCAGTTAGTTCCATCATACTTTAATACCTGCCCAGTAGTACCAGTTGGTAAAAGTATATCCATAACTCCAGAATTGTTGTTAACAATAACACCACGCTGACCAGTAACAAGAATAGTACCTCCACCACTTGCAGATCCGTCATTTCCACTAAGGTCAATTTCTGGATTTGTTGTTCCTGTAAGAGAGATTTGCTGTGTTCTTTCATCCGAAGGAGCCCATGTTGAAGTTCCGTTATTCCATCTCCATAATTGATCTGCTGTTGCACCAGTTGCTGTCACGTTTGTACCATCTACTTTATCAACAGTTATTGCACCAGTATTTGATATATCAGCGTCACCAGAAGGATTAACTGCTGTTGCCACATTGGAAGCATTACCTACCCAAACATTATTATTAGCAAGAGTAGGGAGTGCAGGAGTTGCTGCTATTGTAACAATACCGTCTCCCGATGTTCCAGTGGTTGTAAGAGTAATATTAGAACCTTCTACAAGTTGAATAGAGCCACCAGAGTTTGACAGTGTTGCTGTGTGAGAAGTTGCATCAGAAGTATTTGCTACTGTTTGTAATTCATTTGTTACTGAACCATCGACTTCTGTAATTATCCCTGTATTAGTTATTGTCGCATTACCAGATGTACCAGATAAGGAAATACCTGTTCCAGCGGTGAGAGTAATGTCTGTTCCACTACTACTATTGAGTGTTAGTGGTGAAGATGTACCAGAAATAGTTAAGTCTGTTGTGCCACCTGTTGAAGCAATAGTTACAATGGCGTCAAGTCCCGTACCAGATGTAGTAAGTGTAACGTTTGAACCTTCCACCAATTGAAGACTACCACCAGAATTAGATAGAGTGGTTGTGTGTGATGTAGCATCGGATGTTCCGGCAACAGTCTGTAATTCATTGGTAGTCGATTGATCTGTTGCAGTAAGAGTAAAAGCAGGATAAGTTCCTGACACTGCTATACCACCACCATTTGTGAGAGACACTGTTTGATCTGGAGCCGAATTTGTCAATGTAATGTTATTGGTTCCAGTATTTTCAGATATAGACATACCTGTGCCAGCATTAATAGTTACAGGAGTAGAACCAGAACTGTTAGAATTAATTATGGTTGTGGTTGCTGTACCAGAACTAAGAGACAAGTGACCTTCATTAGAAATATTTCCATCTACTTCTGTAACAATACCAGTGTTATTAATTGTCATGTTGGTACTTGTTCCCGCGAGAGAAATACCAGTTCCAGCAGTAACGGTTATATCGGAACCACTGCTACTCTCAAGAGTAAGAGGTGAAGATGTTCCACCAACCGTAAGATTGGTTGTTCCAGATGCAGTAGACGCAATAGTAACAATTCCATTCAATCCTGTACCAGTAGTGGTAAGAGTAATTCCCGCACCTTCTGCTAATTGTAGTGATCCACCAGTATTAGATAAAGTTGCTGTATGGGTTGTACCATCAGATGTATTTGCAATTGTTTGTAACTCATTAGTTGTAGAGCCGTCAACTTCTGCTGCGGTAATAGTAAAGTTTGGGTAAGTTCCCGTAATATCAACAATTCCTCCTTCCGTAAGAGAAACAACTTGGTCTGGAGCAGAGTTGGTAATTGTCAATTCATCAGGAGCACCGCCAACTGTAATACCATTTCCTTCTATTATAGTTATATCTGTACCAGTACTACTTTCCAAGAAAAGTGGAGAAGTTGTACCAGCAATGGATAAATCAGTATCCGCTCCTGTATCTGTATCAGGAACCCAACTGGTTCCATTCCATTTTAGAACTTGTCCAGTTGTAGCACCAGTAGCCACTACTTGAACATTATCAACCTTATCTACTGTTACCACACCTGTATTGGTAATTGTTGCATCTCCTGACATCGCTCTTGATTGAGCAATATTGGAAGCATTACCAACAAGAATATTACCGCTTGTTAGTGTTTCTGATATACCTGTTCCAGTGATTGTAAAAGAAGGATAAGTACCAGTTATATCAACAGTGCCACCTTCGGTAAGAGTTACAGTCTGATCTGGTGAAGTATTGGTAAGAGTTATATTGTTCGTACCAGTATTTTCAGAAATAGAAAGACCAGTGGAAGCATTAATCGTAACAGGTGTTGAACCAGTTGTGTTTGAATTGAGAATCGTGGTTGTACCTGTACCAGAACTAAGGCTTAATTGACCTTCGTTCGATATATTTCCGTCTACCTCTGTTAGAATACCGGTGTTGTTAATTGTTATATCAGTACTTGTTCCAGTAAGAGATACACCTGTTCCGGCAGTTACTGTAATATCCGTACCTGTACTACTTGCTATTGTTAATGGAGAAGAAGTTCCACTGACACTTAAATCAGTAGTTCCTGAACCAGTTGCAGCAATAGTAACTATTCCATCTAAAGCAGTACCACTTGTGGTAAGTGTTATACCTGAACCCTCGACTAATTGTAAAGAACCACCCGTATTAGACAGAGTTGTTGTATGAGACGTTGCATTTGAAGAAGCAGCAAGTGTCTGTAACTCGTTTGTGATGGATTGGTCAGGATCAGTATTGTCAATAGTTATAACATTACCAACTTCAAATATTGCCAATCCTGTACCAGATGTAATAGTAACTCCTGTAGAACCAGATGTATTTGAATTTATGATCGACGTGGTTGAAGTACCAGCACCTACCGTAAGTGATCCTTCATTTGAAATATTACCATCAACCTCGGTGACAATACCAGTGTTAGTAATAACCGTACCAGTAACATCTATGCCTGTACCACCTGTATAAGTAGTATTGTTGTCTGCTGCTGGTGCCCAAACTGAACCATTCCATTTATAAACTTGACCGTTTGTAGCTCCATTTTGAAGTAGATCTGCTTGGATATTCTGACCTGTAAGAGTAAGATCTATTCTTGCATTATCTGTAACAGTAACTGCTGCATGAGATGCTGCTTCTAGAGCATCAAGATCAACAGGCTGTGTAATTGTGGTGTTATCCAATTTGGTTTTATCTGCTGCTATAAGCAGACCAGCAAGAGATGCAGTAGCAGCAGGAACAGTTGCGTCAATACCGGAAGAAGAAGCAACATCAAGAGTTGTTGTTGTTCTATTCGTTATTGATAAATCCGTTGAACCAGCACCGCCAGTAGCATCAACATCCGGTGTCCATGCAGAACCGTTCCATTTAAGGACCTGTCCTGTTGTTGGGGCGGTGGCTGATACAGCATTACCTTGAAGCCCGTCAACAAGAGGATTAGGATATGTACCACTTAAATCACCACCAGCAGTAGTTGATGTGGTAATATCATTGGAAGCATCAGTGTCGCCGGTATTGGTAATAGTGAGAGTTCCTGACGTTGTTATGGGGCTACCAGAAATAGATATACCAGCACCAGCAGTAGCGGCGACAGAAGTAACTGTCCCATTACCATTTGTGGTAGGTTCCCATTGAGAATTAGACGAAGACCAAGCAAGTACTTGTCCGTTAGATGCTCCCGTAGCAAGTACCTGAATATTATCTACTTTATCTATTGTAAGTGTACCTGTATTCGTAATAGACCCGTCACCAGAAATAGTACGTGATTGAGCAATGTTCGAACCATTACCTATATAGACTGTTCCGTCAGGAAGCGCTGCTTCTATGGTAAGGGTGTTTGTCCCCGTATTTTCAGTTACATTAATATTAGTTGCACCACTTACTGTAAGAGTATTTGATCCTGATGTATTGGAAAGGATTGTAGTTGTATTAGAGGCACCTGTACCTAAAGAGAGGCTACCTTCATTAGTTAAACTCGCATCAGCGTCATTAACATCGGATAGAGTCAACTGTTGGCCAGAGAGAGTAAGTTTGGGAGAACCAGCTCCCAAGGTAACAGCTGCGTGAGAAGCAGCTTCGATAGCGTCTAAATCAACTGCTTGAGTAACAGTAACATGATTAATTTTAGTTTTGTCTGCAGCAGGCATCACCCCCGCTAAAGAGGTAGTTGCTGCAGGTATAGTAGCGTCAGTACCAGTGTCTGAGGTAACATCTAGAGTTGTAGATGTTACATTAGCTACCGCTAAATTGGTTGCTCCGCTGCCTGCATCAGCAGCAGGAGCCCATGTGGAGCCGTTCCACTTAAGAACTTGACCTGAAGTAGCCCCTTGTTGCGCTACTTTAAGGGGTGTTCCTATGGAACCGTCTCCCGCCAAAGTAGCGTCTGTAGTTACTGTGCTACCCACCTGTTCCCAAATAGTACCGTTGCATATGTAAACATCCTTAGCAGCATTGAAAACTAAAAAGTTGGTAGCAGAGTTACAAGTAAGTGACGGTGTTCCAGCATCTGTTGTGATGAGAATATCAGCCATTGCTCTCCAAACTGAGTTGGCGCAGTCCCAACGATAATACGTATTATTTGCATTTACGTAGGCTAACTTTGATGTATTAACTGCTGTAGAGGTTGTTGCACAACTTGGGAAAATAGCATTGAGTTGAACAACTGTTTCAAACTGACGTAATCCCCAATTACCTGTTTGCGCATAAATAGTGCTGCTAATAAGTATTAGCAGCAGTGAAAGAATATGTTTCATTAAGAAAGTGTTGAATCTAGGTATCTGACTGTACCTCTAGGTAACCCGTAGGGACCGTCACCTGTAAGAATGTAAAGACTTCCTATAGGTAATCCTGAAGTAAAAGCGTCAGTATCGTCATCATAGTAATTTAGTGCTCCTAATGATGGAGAAGAGAGTACCCAAGTTGTTCCGTTCCAGATGTAGCCTTGCCCCGTTAGTGCTCCTAAATGGTACAAAGTAATTGGGTCCGATAGTGTTCCAGTACCAGTAATAGGAAGAAGAGATCTTACTGTAGCAGTGGTGCTTGTGGTAGAGGTACTGCAATTGTAGCACATCCTAGGAGTACCGTATGAGCACGATCTTTGTGATTTTAATGATCTCATTTAAGAATAGATATAAAAAAAGGGGAAGAAAGTTGCCCTTTCTTCCCCTGATTAATTAGATAGTCACGATGGGTTGATTATCCCCAGACTGCAACCATGAATTCAGAGCAGTATCGAATGCAGTGATAACTGCCGTTTCAGTGGAAGGTATGAGAATAATATCCCTAAACGGTGCGTAAGCCGTACTGTAGGAATCCGGCGGAGTCAACTTAGCGTGAGTAATGTTATAAGTAACATAGTTCAGAGCCGTGTTAACAGGAGACGGATAATTTACAATTGGATCTTCAGTATTACGGAGATTATACTTACGTTGACCTTGGGTAGCCTTGTAAAGCAGATCGAGTACGACACCTGACCCTTGACCCTCAATTGGATCAGTCGTCTTAGTGATGGTGTACTGGCCCAGAGTCCAACCAGATTTAATGCCGAAGTCAACGTTAATTTTAACTTCTGGAATATAATCTATGTATGCTTTGGTACGATCCAATCCGATAACACCGATGGCTGTTACAGTAGCTGCGCCACCAGCGGTAAGTTTATTAACCGTTACTACGTGAGTAAGGCCTGCGGTAGCAAATGCTTGCAGAGCAACCAGCATAGGAGCAGTAACCACAACTGATTTTGTTACACCACCCACAACGATAACATTAAGAGTAGAACCAGCAGAAAGACCACTAATCGCAGTCCCCGAAGTACCCAAACCCAGAGCAAGCAAAGGGTCATTGGCAGCATAACGAGCCGAGTAACGTACTAGTTGTGAATGACGATTTAGTTCGTGAACAAGGTTCTGAAGAACTAAATCGGTAGGAGAGGTCACGCCACTAAGAGAAGCAGCAGTGGTGTAGTAAGCATGAACAGCCGCAGCTTGTTCAATGGAGAATTGCCGCTCGACGTAGTTACCTTTGAAAGCAACAGTTACACCATAAGTAGTAGCTGCAACTGGCGCAGTTACACCGCTAATGAGCGAAGAGGCAAGGACAGGAGCAACAACTGCTTGTTTAGTGACAGTGATATAGCTAGTACGTCCGATAGGTGCAGTACGCTCGTAAGGACGAACTGCAAGTGGGTAAGTGGCAGTAGCGCCAGCCACATCAGCTGAAGCAGCAGTACCCTGGTAAATCGCCAAGGTAGGTGCTTGGTCGATAGTGGGAGTGGCGCCGAGAATCGTATTGAGAGCAACTGTGCCGAACGGAGAATCTGCTACAAGAGCGATTTGTCCATTTGCGAGATTCATGTTAGGGGCGGCAACAATGTTGCCGGTAACAGGAATAGTGACTCCAGTAGTCATCACGATAAACGATTCTACGGGGCGATGGTTTGATAAATTCACTTGATAAGTGGTTGAGAAAAACTATTCATGAACCAAAACTTTTTGTGTTTTGGTAGATAAATACGCAGGATCTTGTATTGATAATGCTGCGAGTTCTGCAGCTATGTCAACAATCTCTGGATGCGTATGTAGGGGTAATTCAAAGGAGTTTTCTGGATGAACTATACCATCCAAATGAGCATAATTACCAGATGAAACCTTCGAAGGATACTTTATATATGATACTTTTACTTCTAGAAGAGGTTGCGCAGTAAATAGAAACAATGATGTTCCTCCTAGGCTGTTTCTCCCAGTAGTATAAAATATAGTTTTTGATGAAAAAGGATCTTTTAGTTTTTGGTCTAATTGATCTGTTCTCACTGGCTTGAAGAATACATCAGTACATTCTTCCGTATTTAGAGTACCTTGCACCGAAGTAAGGAATAAGTACGGAAAAATGAAGTTACTTGTACTAACTTCGTACACAGGAGCCCCAGCAACCTGCGTGGGTGTAATAGCAGGTTGCGTAGGATACTGTATGGAAACAGTAGACAAGTCATCTATGCGCTTTTGAGTCTCTTCAAAGCCTTGTTTTTTAGCGTTAGAAAATTTGCCGTATCTACGCTTAATGAATACTAGTTGAGCTTCGTTTAAGAAAGCATCCACTTCGGCTTCATTAAAGTCTGGAGAAGACAGAGAATCTATTCTATCAAAGGCAATTTTGAAAGCGAAGTGCGCTTCTCGAATATTCATTAGGAATTAGATTTAATTTGGGCTTGAATATCATCAAGCTCCTTTGTTCTTTTAGGAGAAGTAAGGAAGTCTACCGCTTCTTCTATTCTATCACCTATATTTATGGTAGATTGGCCATTCAGCCAGAAATAGGCACCTTGTTTCTCATAAATAACTCTATGATCAATTGCCTTTTTAAGTATAAATCTAGCTTCAAACTCGGCGCGAGTCTTTGGGGACTTCAGCATTGAGAAGAAGAAATTAAACTTATCTAGATTAGAGCCGACCGTAAATGTAGTATTATCTATAAACTCATAGAGTAGATTATAAACTGTTTTATCATTTAGTGGAGACTTAGTAGAAGCTAGATTGAGCAACGAAACCATTTTACGCATGGTGTCAGCTGTTAACTCGGAATCATGTAGAGACGCGATTGCACGGCCCTTTTGAGCGATTTTTTGGTACTTGATATCATCTGACTCTGCTTCCATAGCAATGTAATAAAGAGCTTTAGGCCACTTGTGTGACCGCCACTCTTTTTCACTGTTTGCGCAGAATTGTGATGCTAGTAGTACATAGTACTGCATCTCATCTTCAAACTTTTCCAAATCAAGTACTGTGCAACCATCTTCCATTGACCATGCCTTCTTCTGAAAGTAGGTCATGTCTGATTCTTTCATTGAATCTCCTTTGCGCCAAGGTTTGTTAGTTAGGTAACCCTTTGGAAGATTCCATTTCTTTTCAGCTTGATCCTGTAATGTCAACTCTTTACCCGATTCATCGAGCACTGGTTTACCATTCTCTAACCAAGGAGTGTGCGAAATGTAATTAAGTAGCCCTCCTATACGTGAAGAATAAAGAGCCGAAATGCGGTCTTTAGAACGACCGACTTTTGTTTTCTTAAGATTAACTCCCGACGCGGAAACCCACTGCGACATACCATTCGCAGTGGGGCGCGGGATAGTGTAAACAAACACTAATTTTGACATATGTATATTACTTTTACTTCTTAATTATGAAGACCCGTTAAAAACATATTGATAACGGTATTAAAAATATTTTGTTAAATAGACTAAGGCAGTTGCCAGGGAACCATTCAGGAAAATTACTGAAAGATTGGGGGGTTCTGCGTTTGTGTGTAGCGAAGCTAGTGCGACTGCAATCGTTAAATATCTCAGCATGTAGTATCTAAAATCCCCTCTGTGTTCACGCGGAGAAACATAAGACTCTTGAAGCAGATGCACCACCGCCACACTAACTATGAGAGTCAGTATCGCGTTGAGTACTATCATCTTTTACAGAGATTTTATTTTTCTTTGCCGGAATAAAGCGGGTTAGAATATCTATCACAAAGTCTGCGTCAAGTTTAGAAACAGCTAATAGAATTAGATTTGCCATTTTCATAGCTACTAGACCTATCATAAAAGCTACTGCATTCCCGTAAGACGGGGGGAAGCTAAATACTTGCATTATAACAGGATTGAGATATGTAGAGGCGGTAGCTCCACATGAGATGATTCCGCAAGCTCTAATAAATGAGACCTTATCCTCAAATGTTAGAGCGGCAATCGCTCCCATAATACTAGCTGTTAGTACTGGTAATTTGATTTCGAGGATTTCTAGCCAAGTCATATATTAATCTTCGTAAGCGTAAATAAGTTCGCCAGCTTTGGTGACATCAACAATCCACAAACCTGCGGAACCTTGACAACCTACATCGTAAGAATTTTGTAGCCCATTAACAATACCACCTTTAGTCGGACCTCCAGGGCCAACTAGACCTTTAGTCATGCCATACACGAAGGTATTTTTCTGACGAAGCATCTGGATGTTTTTGGTGCCGTTAGAGCTGCCAAAGTCCAGGAAGGTCATACGAGCAGAGTCGATGGGGAATTCTGGATAATCTGGGTGCATGATTTTACAATACTGAGTAGAATCATACATGTTGTTTTTCACCAGATCAATTACGATACCCTCAATACCACGGTAGCGAGTGTATTGAGCGCCATAGGCAAGGTGAGGAGTATCCGTATTAGATTGGATTTTTTCTTGCCACAAAGTATCTACATTAAGCAGACCGTTAGCGTCAGCTACCATAGCTTTGTGGAAGAAGATGGAACCAAGGGTACCAGTCATGAGGGTTACTGCACGATTAGTTTCTAGCTCGCGAGAGAAGAAAATATTCATGAGATAATCCTGCATACGAGTGGTGGTAAGAACACCTGAATAGTACTCAACCCAAGAATCTTGAAGTTGTTGACGTAGACCTGCACCAGTTTTGGTCCAGTAACCACGTGGGCCGTCGACATGCGAACGTTTGCCGTACACCATTTGACGCTCCATATCCATGTAGAATTCTTCCCACATTTTAGCCTCATAATAAGGCAAGAAAGTTTCTACTTTGGAAGTGTTACCTTTGGAGTCAGTATTGAGGAAAGAGATGCCAAGACGGCCTTGCTCTCTCATAGCCTTGTCCGTAACCGTAATCTTGTGAGCAAAGAAGCCCAATTGAGATTCAAGCAAGAAGGTAGAAGGAGATTGTTGGGTACCAAAACGGTCGTTCATTTCGGAAGCAACCGAGGTCCATACGCGTGTAAATTGGCGACCCGGATTGAGATACTTTGGATTGAGGAATGCGTCAGGACGATCAGTCTGGAGACGGCCAGTATAGACAAAACCAGTGCCATCAGCTACTGGACCATCAACGATTGCGATAGCAAACTCGTTGTCTTCGGGCATAAGAACATCAGGATGCTGATACCAGTCAATGTCCAACTTAAAGCGGAAAGTAGTTCCATTAATACCAGGGGTAACGGAAGTTTCTACCAGTTCAAGTGAACGAGCGCATCTGTATTCGGCATCTTGAAGTCTCCAACGCCAGATTTCAGAGTCAATTTCAGTAACACCATCAGCTTTAGCTGAGGTCATACCAAGCATCTGCTTGGCTGTGAAGTAGCCAAAACGGCTAGTTGAAGAGTAAATTTTTGCAAGTGTACCCTCAAAGATGTGAGGTTTGCCTGCGTCATACGATGCTCCGAGATACTGAGAATCTAGGAAACTACCGCCGAAGCCATCGTAACGTTTAATAATTAAACTTGATTGTGGTAAAGACATAATTAAGAATTATAAAAGTGCTGCTCCCAATCAAAATCTTGTTTGCTTTTTACGATTTTTCCGTCCCCGCCTTTTCGTGCGTCAATAGTTTGTTGTAACAGGGCTTTCATGGATTGGGTTTTCTTTGTGTTTACTCTCTTCTCAAATCTATCTAAGGATATTCCTTTTTTAGGATCATACTCCATAATGATGTCTGCCAGTTGGGCAGCGTGCTGCGGAGAAGAGAGAATTTGATTTATTGTGTGGGCAAAACCTGTAGTAGGTTTACCATCTATTTTTAGTTGATTCAAGAAAAAAGATTTGACTTTGTTACGTCTAGTATCATCTAGATAATCAGCATCATCAATACTCTTTTTAATTGCGTTTATTTTTTGCTCTGCTTGTCGTTGTTTTTCTGCTGCTTCTTCCGCAGCAGTCTTTGCCAAGAGAGCTCGTTTTTCTTCTTTGATTTCGGCAAGTTCAACAAGAGTTGTTTTTGCTTCTTCCTCTAACTCGTCTGGGTCATCTAGTCTAGCTATGATACGTTTAATTTTATCATCCGAATAATTAGATGTCTCCTTGTAGTATGTAAAGAGGATTTTACGTTGGCCTTCCTCTGTAGTGAGATCTTTTTCAGTTACTTCTACTGGAGCGTGAGCCGAAAGAAATGTTTGTAAGGAAGTGCCGCCTTTGAGAGCATAATCCAGAAGAGGTTTAAAATCATCTGGTAACCGCTCAAAAAGTTCTTCTGCAATCTCGTTATAGAGATCTTCCTTTGTATGAGTTATTGCCTCTTCGAATTTAGCAGGGGTACCGTCAAATTCAAAATCTTCTGGAGTACGGATTACTCCTTGGGTTTTCAAGATCTCAAAATAGTCTTTCAAACCTTCCATAGGTTCTTCTGTCTCTTCGGCAGGTTCCTCAGTAGGATCAGGAGATATAGGCTCAGGGGGAGTATCTGGAAATGAAGGGGTAAATTCGTCGAAATCTATGTCAAAATTAGGATCTGTGTTCATATTATACTGTATAAATTAAATTTATTTTTCGCTCTTTATAGCCTGTTTTTTGATTTTCTCTTCTTCTAGATCTAGTTTTCTCATCTTTAGGGCTGTGTCCACCTTAAACTTCTCAACTTCGAACTGATCTGGAACACCGTTGTTATCGGAATCTTGTTCCTTAACAAATTTAAATGACTCAATTTCAGCAATGCGAATCTCATGTTCTTGATCCATAACTTTCATTTGGAGCTCGTGTTGCTGGCGTTCTTGCTCCATCTGTTGTTGAGCCTGTAGTTGAGCTTGCTGTGCAGCCTGATCCTGTTGGAACTGCTCTTCTTCCGATGTAACAATCATACGTTCCAATTCCTCGATAGACGTAGCTTTAAACATACGAACAATATCGGAAAACTTGGCGCGATTAGCTTGAAGTAGCCGATCTGAAAGAACTTTCATAGACTGGAAGAGTTCTTCCTCTTTAGCTGAATCAGATATAAATACACCGAATTCAGCGTCATTTAGTGCTTCTGGAGTAATCTTGAGAGTAGCTACGGAAAGATCGTCTAGAACATATTGTTTTGTTGCTGGCTTATCCTTGTAGATACTTTGAGCTACCTGTATTAGGGAAGTGAGTACTTGTTGCCAAACCTTATTATGAGCAGAGAAATATATTTCAGTAACAAGAGCCGACATAGTCATCGCTGATTGAGCATTAGTTACTGCTTCTCCAGGAAGTACTTGTCCTTCTCTTTGACGAGTAATGCCTGCTACATCTGATATTTGTTGATCTATAGCAGCAATGAGGTTAATGTACCCCATTATGTTCTGCATATTAGACATATCAGTAGCAGAACTAATTGTTCCTGCTCTTTGATAAGCACCAGGTTGATCAGCATTAGCCATTGGGTTATAGAACGATATGTTCATCTCTTTAAGATAGTAAAGAGTTTTTTCTAAGCCGATAGCAGGGTCTACCATAGATACATCGAAGGGGAATATCTTGCCATTATCCTGAGCAATAAGCTTTTTAAGCTTGTGCATAATGATAAAATAAAGATATTGGAATGGCTTCATTCTATCCATAATAGAAACTGGTTCAGAATTCATTGCATTATAAATGAATCCGTGATATCCAAGTTTAACATCTTGAGGATTATCTAACGAACGAAACTGCTCTTGCTTAGGCCCAATCATTACATAGATGTCATTACCTATCTTAGTACCAGTCCATACTTCAGGAACATAGGACCACTCTAAAGAATAAGTAGCCCCATCTTGATCCCAGTTATAGGTAGTGACTTTACGATTGTATTCCTTACGTTCTGTACGCGTGGAGTAGCCTTCTGGAAGAGGAAAGTCTTCGGATACAATTTCGGTCTGCAGCTCTGAGTACTCATTTAGGAAAGTGAGAAACCCTACTTTCTTCTGAGATTTCCATTCAACGTGCTGAACTAATAAATCTGAACCTGATGGTTTACCATAAGAACCTTCCTCCAAAGCTGCTCCTTGTGAGGAGAGAAGGAGAGAATCAGCATCATTCATTATATAGGAAGACTGATGCCCATAAGGTTTATAATTATCATCAATCTCCTTGCGTTCTTCCTCCGTCATATAAGCTCCATAACGGTCCAGTACTTCAGCAGGAGTTAAGTAGGTACGATAACCTGCGTAAAGAGAATCCTGTATAAACTTAGTTTCAGCTGATTTATGATAGAAGCAGCCAAGGGGATTGAGGACTTCTACATGAGGTTCGTTGTTACGAGAACCTACATAAACAAGTTCTCTGGCTGATATAAGAGCGTGCTTAAAAGCATCATTCTTAATATCGGGAATAGAGAGTTTCTTACTTAAGTAATTGAGAATCTGAGAGGCTAGGATCTCACGTTGATCTAGGTAAGAAGTGTTACTGATCTCGGCTAATTGTTTCTCGTCAAAGAGCTCTGGCATAAGCTCCTCATTAGTGACCCCATAGGACTGAGATAGTGTAGAGACTAATTGTTGTATTTGAGAAGTTACATAATCTCGAAGTAATTTATCTCTTGAGGACAACTTTGACTTTATGCCATCAGAATTAACGAGAATGGCACGAAAATTAAATGGGCGGCGATACTCCTCTCCTAAGAGAACTTGAATTTTGTTGTATGTCTTATTGTAGGGCTGAATGGTATCCTGAAACTGACCTATTGAAAGACCTAGAGGATTACATTCACGCTCAAAGTCTTGTTGGTTTAGTTTATTATTGTAGAGTTGATAATTGGACAATATTCTATTATATTCTGATATATTAGAAGTTGTGTGATTACCGTCTATAGAATAGGATACAGTAAGAGCATCAATGACCTCTTTAGCCCATTCGAAGTTATTGGCTGACTTCTCCGAAAAGGAGAGTCTCTGCCGTGGTAGGATCTTCATTTAGTATTGTGTTTAAATCATCAAATTTTAAAGCGAATCTATAATCTCTTATAATACCACCGTCATTCTCTATTCTACTGTGATGCGGGTTTATTAATAAAGCTTCGATGAATAAATCCTCACCTGTCCACGGTTCCCACGATTTACGACGAGTATAGAACTTTACCACTTCGAATGACTCTCCTTCTCTTATTATATCGACTTTAATAGATGCTTGATCGTTGATATATTTATGGACTATCAAATGCAGTAATTTATAATGATCAAGCATCTGATTGATGATTTTACTAGTTAATATTGTCATTACGCGAACATTTTTTGTTGAGTAGTTTGTGGAGCAAATAGGCGAGGATTATTGATAATAAGTCTATCCATATCTTTAGAAAATTGAGACATAGAGACGGAATTATCCTGCTTACGCTTCATTAAGTTGTGTATCTCTTCCATACCGATAATGCAGCCAACGAGGGACATGACTCGGTCAAAGTTACCATCCATGCGGAAAGATATAAGTTCTTGAAGAAGTCCTGGATCGAGAATATAGTCGACATTACGTTTATTATCCTCACGAGGCTCAAGAAGCCATGCACGAAGATACTGGATAGCTTCCCATTTAACCTTATCATTAGATATCTGATAACCATAGGTAAGAACAGGACCAGTATTGTAGGAGGCTTTACGATTAAATACAGTTACTGGTTGAGAGGCTAGTAGATCTAAGCGTTTGATTTTCTCGAAATAGTCCTTAACATTACCTACGTTATTTTCAAAGTAGATCTTTGCGTTACCATAAAATAGGGATAGTTGAAAGAGAATCTCGTTGACTTTATTCTTACCTAAGTACGGACGTCCTATATAGGACGCTACAATCTCATTATGTCCTAAGAGAGGATGCTTATGAGTTTTCATCACATAGATAGAAGCTAAGGAACCGCCTTCATTAGTATCATCTTTAAATGGGTCACAACCTATAATATAGAGTTGATCAGGAATTGTGTTGTTCTCGTTATACTTAGGGAACTCATAAATAACTACTGTACCTTCACGGTTATCCCCATCAAAAGGATAGGTGGAGATGGCTTCATTATTATGATTTATGTCATAGGATACTCCATAGGGAACTGTATGATCAAAGCGTAAGTCTACTTTCTTTTCTGCATAATCATAAAGATTCTGCGCTTGGATAGTGGATAGACGAGAACGTAATTCAGCAACGGGGAAGATATTAGCAGACTTGGAGAGAAAGATCTCTGAAGGAACAAGCGGTTTGTATTGCATCTCCTTATTGAGAGCATCAGAACCACCTGAAGAAGTACGCAGTTTTAACCTATTATCAAGTAGAGCTTGTTTAGCCTTCTCAATATTCGTATTACCTTCCTTATCTTTGAACTCATTAAGAGAGAGATAGGCTGGAATGAAGTACGCAATCTTTTTACCAGGATTTTCCCATACATCATCGAAAGGTAAAATAGAATACTTCTCTGGCTCATAAAACATCTTAGAAGAAGGAATGGTACCTTTTTCCATGTCACCGCCTGTGCCTAACATCATAAGCATACCAGTTTTCCGATTACCGTCTTTTAAGTTGTCTACAGTGTGACCATAGATTTCTTCAAGATTAGATACGAGACCAATTTCTTCTATGGCTAGAATAACTGGACGAGTACCCTGAGCAGCAAAAGGATTTTCATTAAATGAGCGGTGCTTAATAGATGATTTAGAACCAGCATCCTCTGGCTTACCTCCAGGAGTCTTTTTCTTATACTGAGCAATAATCTCTGAATTTACAGCCCAAGAACCAGTATATTTCTTAGAAAGAGGTGAAGGATAAGATCGCCCTGAAATAATGCGCTTACCAGGTAAGAAGTCTAAGCAGTCTTTTGTCTTCTTCAGTAGATCTGCTGATTTATCAGACACAACAGCTCCTACAAGAAGCTCTACTGGGGAAGGATTGAGTATAGCGTGTTCAGTATATTCAGTAGCGCCATCTGTAAGAAATTTGTGAGGGAGAATACCAGCACCAACCATAAAGGATTTACCAGTATTACGAGAACCCATCATAAGAAAGTTTGAGACAGGATTGTGGAATATAGCCCGTCCTTTGTGGTATGGATGCCACATTTCAAGAGCTTCACGAGGATGTACGAATTTCTTTCTTTGCCCTTGTGAATTAATTGTTTCTGGATATTCCTCTAAAAGATATTCATCTGTTATATAAGGATCTAATAGAAGATAATTAGATGAATAGACATCATCTAACTCGAAGCCTGAAAACCCAGAGGCTTCTGTATAGTAGCGAAAGGTGTACCATTCTAAATCCCTAAGCCAGGGCCGACCAAAAGTCTTGACATTGGAACGAGGCTTATTAAGTCGTATAGTACCTAAGTTGGCATAAAAATAAAGGGCTGGAGGCATATAATATCCTCCAGCCCAGTATCCTTCAATAGTTTTCCTCTTAATTTCTCTCCAAGCGGAGATATAAGAAGGAGATAAGGGATGGTAATCTGGTACTTCCTTTAATAAGAAAATATCATTATTCAGCATCATAAGGGGAAACAGGACCTGATTGTGTGTCGTCGACAATTGCGCACTCCGATAGAATTATCATATTGGCTGCAGATGTTGCGTTGATAAGTGCCTGTTCAGTTACTAATAGTGGATCATAGACACCTTGAGAAGCAAGATCTCCATATTCCATTGTTTTTGCATTAAAGCCATAAGAATCAGATGATAAGCGTAGAACAGCGTCTAGAACCACATCTCCATTGAGACCTGCATTGGTAGCAATGGTCTTAAGAGGACTTTGTAGGGCGTGAAGAAAGCTTTTATCCAGCTCTGAATAATGCTTTAAGGTAAGAAAATCAGCGATACGAGCTAACGCAGTGCCCCCACCAATAACTACACCTGAGATAGCGGCTGCTTTAGTAGCGCGAATAGCATCATCTAAGCGAGACTTGCGTTCTTCCATTTCGGATTCGGTAGGTGCACCAACGTGGATACGGGCTACTTTAGCTAAAAGATTTGAAATTCGGTTGGCATGGCGGCTCTCAAAGTAGGAATTAGCTCCTTCGGCTTTAATTTGTATTTCATTGATCCTTTGATCAATAATTTCTTTTGGTGGAGAAGCTAGTATCGTAGTTGATTCTGAAGAAACAATTATTTTAGTAGCTATTCCATATTGTTGAGGGACAGTGTCTTCTAGACGCTGCGCTTTAGATTCCGAGATAAGTTCTGATGAAGTAAAAAGAGCAATGTCAGATAGAAGATCTTGCCTCATTTCTCCGTAGGACGGAGCTTTAATGGCCACAGCCTTGATGTGACCGCGTACATTATTAACGATAAGTAACTGAAGTACCTGAGGATCAAAGTCATCTGCGATAATGACAAGAGGCTTTTTAGTACGTACAGCGTGTTCTAGAGTAGGAAGAAGTTCCTGAGTAGAGCGAATCTTTTTATCAGTGACAAGTACGATAGCATCTTCAAAGAGAGTCTCCTGTTTCTTTGGATCAGTGATAAAGTGAGGGGACATAAACCCGCGATCAAACGTGTAACCGTCAACCTGATCAATATAGGTAGTGGGAGTAGGAGATTCTTCAAGTGTAATTACCCCTTCTTTACCAACATGTTGAAATGCTTCAGCAATAAGCTCACCTAAGGTAGGATCATTATTAGCAGAAATGGTAGCTACAGACTTAATTTTATCCTGATCAATAGGAGTGGAAGAAGACTTAAGCTCAAAAAGTACGCGCTTGAGTAGAAATTCATTATTCTCCTTAATAGTCATTGGGTCGTATCCCGCTTGGATAAGTTTGTCTGCGTTATTGCAAATAGCAGTAGCAATGGTAATGGCAGTAGTTGTACCATCACCTGCATTACGAGCAGATTTAGCTGATGCCTGTTTAAGTATGTTAGAGCCAGTATTCTGAATTGAGTCTTTAAGCTCGAAAAACTTAGCTACTGTGATACCATCTTTTGTTACCATTGGAGCTGAGTAACGTGAAGAAATTACTACATTACGGCCTTTCGGGCCTAAGGTCGTAGATACTGCTTTATTAAGTTTATTGACTCCCTTTAGGAGTAATTGTCGTGTCGTCTTGAATGTTATTGTCTTCGTCATTATACTGAAATAGTGTAAGCGATCTAATCGCCATTTTAAATTTTGGGTAAGGAAGAAAGATCAAGAAATCTAATCCGTTCTTCATATAAATGAGCGTCTTGGATAAATCTATCTTACCCTCATCATTGATACTCTGTCTGAAAGCTGAAACATCATCCATTCTGAATGTAAAGGGGACCTTCATAACCTGAGTAACATCATCTAAGTTCTCTAATTCTATGTGAGTTTCTATGAACATTATTTAGTTATTTTCTTCTTGTTCAAGATAAGTTTCTTTTGACTCCAACTCTTTAAATAGGGAGAGAATCGAACGATAGAGAAAAGCTTCGGCTCTTTCTTCGGATGAGGAGGTAAATTTCCTGTAATCATTAGTATTAGAGAGATTAAATACTTCTACAGTATGTAAGCCATTCATAGTGTTCTTACGAAATTCATAGTATGGAGAGAGCTTCTCTACCATATAATCAGTAGGAACTTGAGTGGGGAAACACCGCTCATACATTGCTTGTGATTCCTCAAAGAATGGATCGACTCCTCTACGTACAATACCTGAGTTGAAGAGTAATTGACCAAATCGCTGGTCTGGAAATTCCTTGATTAAGTTTCTGATCGAATCAAGGATCTTAAAATTGTATTCTTGTCTGTTCATTATTTTTTACTTTTAATTAGGTCGTAAATAAGACGAAGTCCTGCCCAAATAAAAGGAAGACTTACGCATCCTAGAGTTACTAGTACTATACGTGTTGTAGACATTAGTAATTATTCAATTTCATTATATCTGTTAATAGATCAATGGTGATGATACCATTATAAACACCGAACTCTTCATGAGTAAGTTGTCCATAAGTATCTCGTGGATCTTTGTAGTAAGGCTTTGTCTTGAGTGTAAGATTCTTAGAAGCTTTGTGGTAAAGCGTATGAATGCTGGTCGTTTCTAGGAGAACAAAACCTAGTTTGTGTAATTTAGTTATATCTAACATGGCCTGCGGAAAGGATTTGAACCTTTGAAAGGTATTCACTTTGTCTTTACCTGCGATTGTTCACCGCTGCTTTAACCAGGCTTGTATACCGCAGGCGGACTAGAAGGACGTTTATCATTCCCTTAGTAGGGAAGTTCGGAGCCCTAGGCCGGTTTCTTTACTAGCCTACTTTTCTGATCTTAGCAAGAAAAGAGACTTGTAGTTCTCATAATCTGCATGATATACCAACGAAGGATCGGCGGCCTCGCAAAATCCAGTTTTCTCAAAAAGATAGGATTTTCTTAATGAAGAGCGCATGTACTCCTCAAAAGTTGTGATAGGTAATTCTTTATCGTTAAACATGGTACAAAGATAGGAAGAATAATTAGATAAGTTGCTTTTCTGATAAAGATTCTTCTTGATCTCCTACCACATGCGATTCGTTATCTGAAGAAAGCATCTTCTTAATAGTCTCATATTGTTTCCACATAGAAGGAGTGACATCTAACATAGTATCCAGCATCTTATAAGTAGACTCGGTATAAGGTTGAGAAGCGATAAAATCATCTCGCTGATGAAGTTTTTCAGCCCAATTGAGCATCATGACTTCGGCACGAGTGAGAGAATGCTTAATAATCTTATCTATGGTAGACTTATACTTCTCAAATGAGAAATTCTTAGATAAAGGAGGATAGTCTGAAAGAATTAACTTCTTACGGATGGTAGGAGACTCATTAAAGAGTTTGGAAGATGGATGATAGTAAAGAAAGAGAGCCCACATATCGGCAGAAGGCACCTTAGCTTTGTATTCATCCTTAAAAAAGATACGTGCTTGAGGATTGGAGGTCCAGAAATCTTCAAAAGGATTAAAATTATCTATTATAGTCATTATTCTGAAAATGCACAGGTAGAAGTAATATAAACATCTGGCACAGTTAAATAAGCCCCATTGAAATCTGTAGAAGAAGTACCACTAAAACCTGACGCGGTAAGTTGACCAAATCCCTCAGTAATATTATTAGTATTACTTCTGTACAGAGTTAAATCAAGTAAAGAACTTTGTCCTAATTTGTCAGACGACATAAGTGGGTACAACTCTAAATAATTAGAGTACGTAGTAGCTGGAGCAGTATTCTGCACATAAGTAGTGTCAAAGACCCTACCGCAGGTAGAACCTATCCACCAAGCAGCAGAAGAGTTAACAAAACCAGGAGAAGCTGTCTTAGTAACCTGTGTGTGGAATCTAGCTGAACACCATTCTTCTGTATAATACCTAGTAGTTTCGTCAAAGCCGCATCCAAAAGGTGCTACGTGACTAAATTCTAAAGTATGTATTGTGTTAGGTTCACCGGGAATATTTGTTCCTAATTCCTGATTAAATCCGTAGGGACACACAGTGACGTGCACTTCTACATCCGCATTGTGTGAAATACCTATTACCCAAGATTTAAGTGAATCAGTGTCCACTAAACCATGTGGAATAACGTGAGTGATAACTTGGTTACCATTAGGTGAAGTAGGCTGGAATACTTGCATCCACATTTTACCTCCTAAGCCTATCCACAACATATAAGTAAAGTCATTAGGTAGAGACTCTGAGGTACCTGCAAATGAAAGAGATATGATGGGATTTGCGGGGGTAGTAGTGTGGACAGGGCAAGAGGAATCTTCAGTAGGGGGAGATGAGGGAGTAAGAATATCATACTCACCATTAATAATTTCCTCAAGTATGGGAGATTGAGAGAAATCTGTGATTTCTAGTGCTTCTTGAAAAGTCATTAGTTATTACGAAGAGCTTTTAACATATTAATTACTTGTTCAATAAATTCACCGATTTTCCTCCAGTTACGAAGAATAAAACCAATAGTGATTTTCTCTGGAATAGCGAGCTCTTCAGCTCTAGCAAGTATAGTATTAGTTACTTTAGTGGCTTGTTGATTCTTAGCTCTAAGCGTATTATTAGCTTGAGTAAGAGAGGCCACGGACGCTACTTCGAGATTCTTAGAAGATGTTGAAAGTACTTCTGGAGCTGGCGTGAGCTCCGCTTTATTATTTGACATATGCTTCGATTAATTGATGTGGTACTGATATAAGACCAGTAAAATCTAGAACTAGGGAAGACCTATCTAGATAGAATTGGTAATGAGGGGATGCTGCCGAAGGAGTAACATAAACCTTCTGACCAGGAGTTAATGAAGAGTTCTCCTTAGTAAGAGCTTCTTGAGCTAATGGGGATATTTGGAGAATAGTACCTTGGTAGAGGTAAGTATTCTGGGAAAGCTGCGATTTTAGGCGACCTGCTTCAGAAGCGACAACATCATACTGCGGTACCACTATCCCTGAGGAAGTAGTGGTATGATCAGGATGATGATCCAATTGAATAAGAACACGATCACCTATTAATTGTATTTCGTTATGTGTCATTATTTATAATGCCATGAGCCATAAACCTTCTTGAATTGCCTTGAGTAAGCATAGGCAGTAAGTCTATGACGATTAGTAAAAGCGTAATGTAAATCTTTACGTATCATTTCTCTTCTAAGAGGCTTAGTTTCCTTAGACCTAAGAGATCTAATCATCCTTTTTATACAAGCTCTAATGAAATTAGGCTTAGCATAAAAAAGACCAAAGTAAGGAAGTCTATAAGCTCCATGAGATGGTTGAGCAAGAAATCCACTTAAGGAAGAGAAATTATGATTAAGTACTTGTGAAACAGTAGCCTCATCTAAATTAAGAGATGTCGCTGTCTGCTGAAGCAACTTGTCTATCTTCTTGTAGGATCTTTGCATCTATAGTAATAGTAAATGAAGACTTAGTACGGATATTATGAAGTAGCGGATGAAAGACTAGTAGATCATCCTCATCCTTTTGAAGAAACTTCTTCTTGTGAAGACCGTAGATACGGTTATTTAGCGTATGAGCATCTATTTTAAACTCCTGGCGTACAATCCGCTTAGGAAGCGTAGTAAAAGGAGCATACTGATACTTAGGAGGAAGAAGTAGAAACTTAATGAGGGTTTCTTTCTCCAGCGGAGTAGGTGAGTTTTTGAGGAAGACAGAAAGTAAGTCGATAGAAAGAGAAAATGCTTCTAACTGCGTTAATGAATTGAATTTAACAGTCATAAAAACTTTAGTTTTAGGTACGGCTACGCCATTACCCTCATCTTTTGAATGGGGTTTGAGGAAGTCAGCTGTGAATCGAATAATTTGTCCTTTGTCGGTTTTCCGCAAATTACTCAGCTGTCACCAGATAGGGAGTAGGGGCTCCATGCCCATCGTCCCACTTTTCTTTAACTTCATTAGTACCCCGTCGTGCTCCTTCTCTTTACTTAGGTGATTAACTCCAGCTGGAGTTGATGCCTTTAGTTAGGGTGAAGGAGGTTCACTAAATAATGAACGTCATCTTGATTAATCTCATCGGAAGGGAAGGAAACCTACAACCTCATTTTGCGACCTCTGGTGGGTAGGACGGATGACCTGGTACAACTTATATAAAGAATGATTTTATTAGAGCTAAAGACTTACTTGGGCTAGGCTCCTCAGGTTTCATAGATGGAGGAGGGTCGACATGGGCAAGTGTAACCTTTAGTTAATTTGTAAGCGCCTTCCTTAGGACTCCCTATCAACTAATCATTACTGACTGAACTTCAGGGCTAAGGAAAGGACTTCTAACTGGTGATGAATCTAGTGCAAGATAATAAGTATAATTGGGTTTGTCAAGCTTTTGTTGAATTATTTTTAAATTATTTTTCGCTATCTATAGCCCATTAATTGAAATTAAGTTTGGAAATATAAAATTAAGGCTGTACCTTTGTTGAAAATTAATAAATCATGGAGTATAAAGGAAACGGTTGGATAATATTAGACAAGTCATTACTAACTCCTGAGGAGTATATAGTAGTACTTAGGATTCTTGATAGAATTGATGGGAGCAACTTGGCAGAAACACTAATTAAAGCTGAATCAACAAACTTTTTAGGGGGCCCATCGCTACCTCAGTACTACGAAAAAGAAAGCAAATTTATTACTGAAGAAGAAATGAAACTATACGAAAAGATAGATAAGGAATTACCTCAGTATCATGGAATCAGCGCTGAAGAGGTGGATAATATGAAGAGGAATGAGGAAAGACAGAAGCGTAATAACGAAAGATGGGAAGACATTAAACAATCACTTGGATATAAAGAACCAGTAGAATTCCCTGCGGAATCAACTTTAAAGAAAGAGTGGTTCACAAATACAATTCCTGAAGGAAATCCAATAGAACATTGGGCGTGGTACTTTGGTAAAGTAGATCCATCAAGATGTGACGAACTAAAATATAATCCTGATGAACAACCGGAAAATAAAGAAGAATAGGGGAGGTAAGAGACTGGGCTGGGCAGCAATGGCTAGGAAAGGATGGCTGTATCAAAAAATGCCCCCATTAACAGTAGAACTACTTGAAGAATACTTAATGAACCTTTTTATAAACAGACATGAAAAGAAAACGTAATTATAGAAAGATGGGACAGAAACCTGCCATGGTGCATAAAAGAGTGCTAAGTATCCAAGAAGCAATGATGCTGAGTGAGCGGCTAGGAGTAGAGCTGAAGCACGATGAGTTAGGCCCTCATCTGACACTACCGGTAGATCCCTGGGAAATTAAGGACTTTGAGCAGATCATGCTTAGATGGGGTAATAGAAAGGAGGGGGAGGTTGATTTAGTGGGGGACTTGTTGGCTGAAGTATATAGGGTAGAGGTTGTTTAATGAAGGGGGGGGGTCAATTTTTCCATAATACGGGATATACTTAGTGCCCCCCAACAACATACCCCCGCATCGTTGCTGTCAGCAAAATGGGGGGTGTGCCTTCCTCGTTTTGCTTTGGCTGAATTTTATGTAATTTTATTAGGTTTTTTTGGGGTTTTAATGGTGTTTCAACGTAATATTACGTTATATAACTAAAGTTTAGTTAATTAACTAATAATTAGTTTAGTGTTCTACAACACACCAACACAAACCACAATTAAAGTTAATATATTACATAGCGCAGCAATTCACCAAACGGCACGTTCAAAAATTAAATACTCACTTTCATCATGGCAGAAATTGCAAAATTGACCGTATCCACCGCATTGGCCCAACTATTTAACAAAATGGCCACTTTTCCCAACAGTTTCCTTACACCACCGACGGTTGTGGCCCCTGATTTTTTGGCCGGCTTTGTGGATAGTAAAGCGAACGTGACATTCGACTTCACACAAGCAACGTATTCCGAAAACGTTGCCAAAACCGTCGCAAACAACGGCAAACTGATCCCGCAAGTTTTCCCGCTTGCCACTTGTGGCGACAAGTCAACAACCGCCTTGCGTTTGTCCGCAGCCGACACGAAAAAGATTGTCGATTCCGGTGTAAGCACATGGGTAATTGCCCATTCCAAAAATCCAAGCGCAGACGGCAGAATTATGTACGACCAATTTGTGGCCGTGTCGCCCGTTGGTACGCCTGCGAATGTTACCGCAACCAACACACCGGCAGCCGCACCAATTACGGCGCCCGTTGGCGGTTAATCAATTAGGCAGTTAAGCATCATTAATTTGGTGTTTAACTGTCTATTTATTCACTTCTTAACACTTTAATAACACATGGAAAAGTATAAATTTCTCTATTACTACTATGACGGAACATCGAATATTACTGTAATATATTTTAACGGTATGGTGTTTGAAAAAGCATCATTTAAAAATAATTACGGTATGGTTGACTTTTGTGCAAGTTCCGGCACAAAACAATTGTTTACTTTTGGCGAAATAACAGCCGTATGCAAACGATTAAACAAAGAACTTACCACTACTGTTCAGTAGTGGTTTCTTTTACACCACGTCACCTTGCACCGTGACACTCGGTAACTGTCATCACCTTCTTTGGTGATCTGATGAGTCCAGTAAAGGACGAAACAGTAAAATTATTAACTATGACAGCCGAAAGGCACCAACATCCTAAGCCCTCTTAATTGAGGGCAACACTAGAATTTAGCGACCTACATGGTCACCCTGAGGCTCGTATGGGGTTATAAAGCATAATGAGAGCAACGAATACAAGAACTCCGCTGCAAAGCGTGACCAGCAAGGGGATCGACTACCAATATCTCTTGGTAGTTGTTGAAACACTGGCGACTCCAATACCCTATTGACACGGGTGTTTATACTTGGTGGGTCGTTAAAGTCAGCACAAGTCAGTTTACTCCTTCTCCAGCAATGGAGTGACAAGTCTCGTTTGTAGTGGGGTATCTTACCAGCATCCGTAGTATAGGATGTGCAGGCTTTTCAGCCTCTTGGTAAGACAGACTTGCAGTAGTGGAAGAGTGTAACCCATTTAGTGGTAAGCACAAAACTACTGTGGTCCACCGTGAGGTGGATGCTTAAATGCAACCTCTTAAGTACAAGAGCCTAACTCCTAATGAGAGAAGGCTCCTTAGATTACAGTACATTGAGGATCAACAAGGCAACTGCTTCTATTGTAAGCAGCCATTAGTTGATCCTCCACCGAGTTACATTACAGAGAAACAAATTGATTTATCCCTATTTCCATTGGGCTTCTTCAATTACCCTATTCATCTTCAACACGACCATAACACCGGTCTCACTGAAGGCGCTGTCCATGCTTACTGTAATGCAGTAATGTGGCAATACGAACACAGGTAGTCACTAATTCATCAATACATATCATCATGCGCAACAGCATTTTCATCTTGGCACTCTTCTGTGCCCTCAACATCAACGCCCAAACAACCATTCCATCCGGTGTAAAAACCAAAAACTTGGCCGAAGCTATTCTGAAGCCCAGTGCTCGCCCTCAAACGTTCGCTGAATTCTGCACATCACAGCAAACCAGCCTTGAGAAGAAGGGGGGCTCATTGACACAAGCGCTGGTCAACGGACAACCTGTATACTACGAAGGCAGCGTCGTCTTTTACGTCACCAGGTATTCCACCAAGGACTCGGTAAAGACAGCCTATGACCAACCTGTTATCGCTACCCAAAAGCTCAACGCTGACGGTATCCTTAAATGGCGCTGGACCAATGTCTCGGCCAAGCAGTGGGCCGAGCTGACCAAAACTGGCAGCAAGTAAAATTAACGGGAGGGCAGGCTAGTCACCTTCATAAAGCAAGTCACCTACGCTTGTTCTC